>Ga0187809_10000329_pt1 | contig 27478 bp, 22 predicted proteins | sample NC_wetland_sal_i_8_FD_132415 | JGI IMG/M metagenome (GOLD analysis project Ga0187809, IMG submission 132415) | Wetland sediment microbial communities from Neuse River Estuary, North Carolina, USA - ASW_4 | ecosystem: Environmental > Aquatic > Freshwater > Wetlands > Sediment | place: USA: North...
CGCCCGACCATTAGTTCAGCAAGCTCGCCGGCGGTGGTTTCCGCCGTCTTGCGCGTCGCCACCATTGTTCCTTGCCGCATGACGGAGACATTGTCGGTGATCGCCATGATCTCGCGCAGCTTGTGCGTGATGAGAATGACCGTCTTGCCCTGCTCCTTGAGCTGCTTCAGGATGCGGAACAGGTGGTCGGCCTCCGCCGGCGTCAGCACGCCTGTGGGCTCGTCGAGGATGAGGATGTCGGCGCCGCGATAGAGCGCCTTCAGGATTTCGACGCGCTGCTGCAGTCCGACGGGCAAGGTCTCGATAATGGCGTCGGGATCGACTTCGAGCCCGTATTCCTTTTCCAGCCGGCGCAGTTCCGCGCGGGCCTTCGCGACGCTCGATTTCAGAAGCATTTCCGCTTCCGTGCCGAGAATAACATTCTCGATGACGCTGAAATTGTGCACGAGCATGAAATGCTGGTGCACCATGCCGATGCCGGCGGCGATCGCCTCGTTCGGCGCGTTGATCTCGGTCGGCTTCCCGCCGACTTTGATCTCGCCGCTGTCGGCCTGGTAGAAGCCGTAGAGGATCGACATCAGCGTCGATTTGCCGGCCCCGTTTTCGCCGACGATGCCGTGGATCGTCCCACGCCCCACGGTGAGGTGGATGTCGCGGTTGGCGCGGACGGCGCCGAAGCTCTTGTTTATCCCGACAAGCTCGATAGCGGCTTCGGCCATCCGGTGATCCAATTGTTCCCGCTTTTTATCGTTTGGTAAAAAATCTAGCACGCACCCGCCCCCTTGCCAATGACTGCGGCAAGGAGCGGACACTTCACTCTCGGCAAAAGCTTGAGCGCTTGTCAATTCTGGGAACCGCTTGACGCGGGGATTACGACACTTGCAGCCGGCCTTCTCTCTTGAGGACCTGCATTGTGACATCCTGTCCCGAACGCCTGAGGCAAACATCAACCGAATCGGATCCGATCGAGAGGCGCTTCAGCATGATCTCATCGAGGAAGTCGGGAAGAGCCGGTTTGTCGAAGATGACGCCGGGCAATTCCGCGTCGAAGCCGAGGCCGATGCAGGATTGAATGAGCGAGATAGGGGCGGCCGCCGCCCAAGCCTGGGGACTGCAGGCGACCGGGTAAAAGGTCGGTCCGCGCGATCGTTGCCGCGGGAAACCGCAAAACAGCTCGGGCAGCCTCCTGAGATCGATGTAATCCGATGCGGCGAAAAGGCCTTCCGCTATCCGTGCAGCTTCATGACGGAAACCATAGCGCGCAAATCCGGAAGCGATCATGGCGTTGTCGTGTGGCCACACCGAACCATTGTGGTAGCTCATCGGATTGTAGCGCGCCTCGGTCGAGGCGATGGTGCGCACGCCCCAGCCGCAAAAGGAAGCGCTGGACATAAGGGTGCGCATCACGGTTTCGGCGCGTTCCTCCTTGGCGATGCCTGCAAACAGGGCATGGCCGGCATTCGAGGAACGGACCCGGCAGGGGCGCTTTTTCCCGTCGAGTGCGAGAACATATGTGCCAAGGTCTTCATCGAAGAAGGCGCTGTCGAAACGGTCGCGCAGAAGGCCTGCCTTTCTCTCGTAATCTTCCGCAGGGCCGGCTTTGCCCAATCGCCGCGCCATTTCCCCCGCAGCCTTCCATGCGCGATAGACATAGGCCTGCACTTCCACCAGCGCGATCGGGCCCTTGGCGAGCGCGCCATCCGCGTGGAAAACCGAATCCTGGCTGTCTTTCCAGCCCTGATTGACCAGCCCCTCGGAGGACATCCTGCCATATTCGACGAAGCCGTCGCCATCGCGGTCGCCATAATCACCTATCCAGGCGAGCGCGGCTTCGACATGCGGCCATAGCTGCCGGATGGTGGCGAGATCATCCGTCCGGCGCAGGTAAGCTCCGGCGAGCATGACGAAAAGCGGCGTGGAATCGATGCTGCCATAATAGCGCCGAAAGGGAACCTCTCCGAGTTCGGCCATTTCGCCGTGGCGGACTTCGTGCAGGATTTTTCCCGGCTCGGCATCGGCCTCGGCGTCGACGGTCGTCGCCTGGTTGGCGGCGAGGTGGCCGAGTACGCCGCGCGCGATCTCCGGATCGAGCCACAGCACTTCCATTGCCGTGATGATCGCGTCGCGCCCGAACACGGTACTGAACCACGGAATCCCGGCATAGGGATAAGGTCCTTCCGGCGTCATGGTGACGAGCATCGACAGATCCGCGAGGGTTCGCCGCAGCGCCTCGTTGAAGATGTCGTTCGAGGTGGTAACGGATGTCCGCCGTATGGATGCACTGCGCGACGACCGCAAATTGTCCCGCAGCGCGATGAAGAATCTGCGCCGGGAGGGTTTGCCGGCGGGCTTTTCATTGCAACGTATTTCGAGAAACAGCGAGCAGTTCTGTTTGCGCGGCAGATCGAGGAGGAACCTTGCGCGCGTGCCGCTTAGACTCTGCGGGGCCGGGTCGAAGGAGAGCGTCGTCGTGCGGGTCCGCTTGTCCAGTCCTGTATAGCTCAGGATCACCCGCCCATCTTCGATCATCGGGTCATGCGTCTCTCCGCGCTTCTTGCGCTTCGTGCCGCGGACCTCGAACAAATCGGCGAAATCGGAACCGAAATCCATGTCAAGCCGGATGCGGCGCGGCTGATCGAAATTCTTGATCGTCAGCCGCTCGAAACAGCTGCTCCCTCGCAAAAAGCGGGTGCGGCGGATGTGGATCGAATCGTGTTCAAGCAGCAGAGACCGGTCCTGACCGCGGAGGTCCGGATTGGTGAGATCGCACGTCAATGTCACATTGTCGTCGCGCAGGGTCGAACTGAGAAGCATCGGGCGCGCGCCTTCCACCGTGAGATAGAGATGGGAAAGGTAGCGCGTATCGCGATGGAAAATCCCTTCCGGGCTGCCCGGACTGGCGATCGCGTCGCCGTTCGGATCGAATACCGCAAAAGTGTCGTCATGCTTCAGGGTAAGAAGCCGTCGTTCTTGCAACGACGCATTGGCGGGAATGAAGAAGATCGCCGGTCCCGAGGCTTTGTCGTCCGGCAGGCTTATTTTTGAAATCGCGTTGCTTTCTTGCATTGGCCTGACCTAGTGCATTCTCATGCCATCTCCTTGAAGGTCGCTGCTTTCGTTGGAGATGGGCATCCGAACCTCTGAAAGATTCGAATATAGAGCGAGATAATCATCGACCATCCGCTCGATGCAGAAACGGCGATCAAAACAGGCCCGTACGCCCGCCCGGTCGAGCGTCGCCGCTTTCCGGCATGCCTCGACCGCCTCTTCGACCGTATCCACGACAAAGCCCGATTGGCCGTCATCGATGATTTCAGGAACGGAACCGCTGCGAAAGGCGATCGTAGGCGTCCCGCAGGCCATTGCCTCGATCATGACAAGCCCGAATGGCTCGGGCCAGTCGATGGGGAAAAGCAATGCCTGCGCATTGCCGAGAAACGCAGCCTTCCCGCATTCGCCGATCTCGCCGACAAATTCGACGTTTGGGCATGACGCGATCATGGGTTCGATCTCGTGCCAATAGTCGAGGTCGGCCCTGTCGATTTTGGCCGCCATTTTGAGCCGCAGACCAGTGCGCGCGGCGATCTCGATCGCCCTGTCGGGACGCTTTTCGGGAGAAATTCGCCCGAGGAAGGCGAGGTAGTCTCCCCGTGGAGCCGGCGAGAACGTCAGCAGATCGCGCGGCAGGCCATGATGGACCGTGCTTATCCAATTGAGATCGGGAAGCGGACGGCGCTGATCGTCCGAGATGGAAACCAGCGGCAGCTCCGGGAAAAGCGCATAGACGGGCTTCAGGTCACCCAGATCGAGCCGCCCATGCAGGGTCGTCAGGCTGCGGCAGGCAAAATGACGCACCAGGGGATAATGGAGGACGTCTATGTGGAAGTGAAGAATGTCGAATTCATGCGCCCGCTGCCCGACCTTTTCCAGCATGGCGACATGATGAGGGATAGGGTCGAGCACTTCCGGGTCGAGACGGAGCGCCCGCTCGGCGCAGGACACCAATTCCGCGCCCGTGATCGAATCGCCGCTGGCGAAGAGCGTCACCTCGTGGCCGCGCCTCACCAGCTCTTCCGTGAGATAGGAGACGATGCGCTCCGTTCCGCCATAGAGCTTCGGAGGTACACTTTCGATAAGAGGGGCAATCTGGGCGATCTTCACGCTGCTGTTCCTGTCTCAATCCACCAGCGAACAACAGTGAGACAGCTTCCGTTCCCCTAAATTTCTCCATTATTTTCTTACGTTGGGTAAGCGCGTTCCGGCCTCGAGGATATCGCGCATTCCAGCCGAAGAAGGCGGCGATGAGCGCCGGCCTTTCCCCACGGCCCGTTCGGCAAGGTCAGCGCCGGCGGCTCTTCAGGCCGACCGCGCCTCGCGCTTTCCCGCAATCTCCGCCACCTTGCCGAGCGCGCTGGTCGACAGCGCTTCGGCGAGTTCAGAGCGCTGCTCCGCCGTCAGCGCCGTCAGCGGCGGCATGACCCGCGCCCAGCCGTCGCGGCCGGTGAGCAGGGCCAGCGCCGCCTTGATCGAGGCGACGAGCGGGAACCGCGCGACAATGGCGCGGATATCGACCGCGTTGTCGAGCGCCTCCTTCTTGGCGCCGTCGTCCGACCCGCTCCAGGCGATCTGCGCGAATGGGCCGGTGACATTGGCGGTCGCCGAGATGCAGCCGGCGAAGCCGCATTCGGCGGCGCGGCCGAGCGAAGCCTCCGCGCTCGGGAAGACGGCGAAGCCCGGAAGATCACGCGCCAGGCCAGCGGAATAGGCGAGGTCGCCGGAACTGTCCTTCAGACCGAGCACCTGTTCGGGATGGGCGTTGCGCAGCCGCGCGACGATTTCGGGCGTGTAGGGAACCCCGGAGTTAGCCGGAAAATGATAGAGATAAAGCTTCAGGCCCTGCGCGCCGACTTTGCCGATCAGTGCCTCGACGTAAGTTACCACGCCATCGGCATCGAGGCCTTTGTAGTAGAACGGCGGCAGAAGCAGCGCGCCGGCGAAGCCGAGCGATTTCGCTTCCGCCGTCAGGCGGCAGGCGTCATCGAGCGCCGCCGCGCCGGTGCCGACCATGAAACGGTCGAGCGGCAGGCCGGCTTTGGCGACCGCGCGCATCGCCGCGAGGCGCTGTTCGAGGGAAAAAGACGTCGCCTCGCCGGTCGTGCCGAGAAGGTTGACGCCATCGCAGCCGCCGTCGCCTAGCAGCCAGCGGCAATGCTCGACGAGATGGTCGAGATCGATCGAATGATCCTCGCGGACGGGCGTGGCGGCGGCGGCGATCACGCCGGAAAGGGTAGGCATTTAGGGGTCTCCGATAACTGGTATTCGATAAGTTGGGGGATTCAGCCGTTGGAATGCCCTTTCATCCAGCCCTTCGGGCCACCTCCTCCCCGCTGGGGAGAAGAGCGTAGCTGCGGCGGCGGCGACCTCCTCTCCCGCCGGGGAGAGGGTGGCTCGCGAAGCGAGCCGGGTGAGGGGGAACTAACACGGATATTCCTGGTACGGAAGATCAAGGCAGCGTGTAAGCCGTCTTGACCGTGGTGTAGAACTCGGCGGCGTAGCGGCCCTGCTCGCGCGGCCCGTAGGAGGAGCCTTTGCGGCCGCCGAAGGGGACGTGGTAATCGACGCCCGCCGTCGGCAGATTGACCATCACCATGCCGGCCTCCGAATTGCGCTTGAAATGCGAGGCATGTTTCAGGCTGGTCGTGCAGATGCCTGACGACAGGCCGAAGATCGTGTCGTTGGCCAGGGCCAGTGCTTCCTCATAGTCCCTGGCGCGCTGGACGCTGGCGACCGGGCCGAAAATCTCCTCGCGATTGATACGCATGTCGGGTTGGGTATCGGTAAACAGGGCCGGCTGCAGGTAGAAGCCCGGCCTGTCGCGGTTCAGCCGCTCGCCGCCCCAGGCGAGTGTCGCGCCTTCCTTCTGCCCGATGTCGATATAGGAGATGTCCTGGTCGAGCTGGTTCTGGTCGACGACGGGGCCGATATGGGTTCCGTTCTTGACCGCGTCGTCCACCACAAGCCCCTTCAGCCTTTCCGCCAGCGCCGAAACAAACTGGTCGTGGATACCTTCGGTGACGACGAGGCGTGAGGAGGCGGTGCAGCGCTGGCCGGTGGAGAAGAAGGCGCCGTTGGCCGCCACCTCCACCGCGGTCTTCAGATCGGCGTCGTCGAGCACCACGAGCGGGTTCTTGCCGCCCATTTCGAGCTGGAATTTACGCATGTGCTCGACACAGGCCGCGGCGACCTTCTTGCCGGTCGCGACGGAGCCGGTGAAGGTAATGGCGTCGATGTGGGGCGAGTTCAGCATGGCGTCGCCGACGACCGAGCCGCGGCCCATGACGAGGTTGAACACGCCCTCAGGCACGCCGGCGCGCACGATGATGTCCGACAGCGCCCAGGCCGAGCCGGGCACCAGATCGGCGGGCTTGAAGACCACCGTGTTTCCATAGGCAAGCGCCGGGGCGATCTTCCAGGCGGGAATGGCGATTGGAAAGTTCCACGGCGTGATGATGCCGACGACGCCGACCGGCTCGCGCGTGATCTCGACATCGATGCCGGGGCGCGTGGAGGCGATCTTCTCGCCTGCGAGCCGCAGCACCTCGCCGGCGAAGAAATCGAAGATTTGCCCGGCGCGGATCACCTCGCCGGTCGCCTCCGGCACCGTCTTTCCTTCCTCGCGCGCGAGAAGCAGGCCGAGCTCGTCCTTGCGGGCCATGATCTCGTCCGACACTTTCTTCAGTATGTCGTGACGCTGCTGGATGCCCGAGCGCGCCCAGGCTGGAAACGCCTTGCGGGCGGCCTCTATGGCCGTCTCGGCATGCTCGCGGGTGCCGCGCGCATAGGTCCCGACCACTTCGTCGGTATTGGACGGATTGATGTTCTTGGTCTCGTCGCCGCCGGCCAGCCATTCGCCGGCGATGAAGTTCTTGTGGATCGTCATATGATCGGTTCCTCTTTTCGGCTCGCGGTCTCAGGGCTTTTGACCGGTATAGCGCCAAAGCGCCGCCCGGCGCATCCTTCTCATGGCGTCGGGACCGAAAAAATTCGGCATTGATGGCCGTCACTATCGGCGCGGCGAAACCCGCATCGGCAGGCCGCCCTGCGGCTGCGTTGTCAGTTTCTGCACCGGCCATGGCTTTGTTTCCGCTGTCGTGTCGAAGCGGTAGCGGAACATCAGTACAGCGAGCGCGATCATCGCCTCCTGCATGGCGAAGCTTGCGCCGATGCACACCCGCGGCCCCGCGCCGAAGGGCAGATATTGGAAACGATCGATCTTGTCGCGCCTCTCCGGTGCGAATCGTGCGGGGATGAAGGCTTCCGGATCGTCCCAGAGTCGGCGGTGGCGGTGCACCGTCCATGGCATAACGAGCGCCTGCGTTCCCCTGCGGATGGTGAGATCGCCATAATGATCGTCCTCGATCGCTTCACGGTTGATGGACGGGGCCGGCGGGTAGAGCCGCAATGCTTCCTCGAAGGCGGCGCGCGTGAGCGGCATACGCTCGGTCCAGTGAACGGGATCGATCTTTTCCGCCATGAGCGCATCGATTTCGTTCTCGATCTTTTCCCGTTCCCGCGGCGCTTCGGCGAGGCAGTAGAGCGTCCAGCCCAGCGCCCGGGCGGTTGTTTCGTGCCCCGCCCCGATGAAGGTGATGAGATTGTCCTCGATCTCCGCGCGCGAGAGGCCGTCGGGCCCCTCGGTCTTGAGGAGCAGCGTGAGGAAATCCTCCGGCGTTCCGTCGGGATCGCGTTGAAGTCGCTCCTTGCGCTTGGCCATCGTCTCGGCGACGATGCGGCGGAAAAAGGCGAGCGCATTGCGGCCAAGCAGCCGCGTGACGCGCGGCAGCCAGTCCGGCGCGCCGAGCAGATCGAGTGGATCGACGCGCCCCATCGTTTCGAAAAGGCGGTCCACCTGGTGCTCGAAACTGCCCGGCTCGCCTGCGATCTCGCCCGAGAAAAGCGTTTCGGCGAGAATGTCATAGGTGAGCGCCGTCATGTCACGGGACAGATCGGCCGTCCGATCCACCCCTTCATAGCGCGCAGAGAATTCGATCGCGCGTTTGAGCATCGGCTGGGCGAAACCTTGTATATGGCGCGGCGTGAAGACGGGCGCCATCGCCTTGCGCGAGCGCTTCCAGACATCGCCCTCCGCTGTAAGCAAACCGTCGCGGAGGATCGGGCGCAGGATCTTCTGGCGCACGCGCGCCATTTTATAGTTCCGGGCATTGTCGACGAGGATTCTGCGGATCAGCGCCGGCTCGTTGGCAATCACGAGCGGCCCGCCTATTCCGGATACGGAAATCCACTTTTCATTGTAGGAAGGCTCTCCCCACAATTCGAGCGGATTGCGGTAGACGATGCGGATCATCTCCAGGGTCGAAGGAGGGACCTTGCGCGGCTTCGGCGCCGGAGGCACGAAAGGGGCCGGTGTCGATTCCATTGGCGAAGTGCTTTCCCGCGACGGTGACGACCGCCCTCAAGATAAGGATGAAAAAAACCTATCCAAGGGAATTCCCCGCAAGGGGGCTGCGCCTGTTACGGCAACTGCCTTATGGTCCACAAACCGATGAACAGCGCCCCGACCGACAGGATGAGAGAAGCGAGGACGTAGAGCGCGCAGCCCGCGATGTTGCCTCGTTCCCACAGCACCGCTGTATCCAGCGAAAAGCTGGAGAAGGTGGTGAATCCGCCGAGAATGCCGGTCAGCAGGAAGAGCCGCGTCGGCTGCGCCATCTCGCCCTTGGTGGCGAGCCAGCCGCCCAGCAGTCCCATGACAAGAGACCCGACAATGTTCACGGTCATCGTCCCATAAGGGAAATTGACGCCCATCAGGCGCGCGGCGCCCGTGTTGACGCCATGGCGCAGCGCGCCCCCGATGCCCGCGCCGAAGAAGACGATAAGAAAATTCATGACCCTTTTTTCCATGTTGCCCTGAAGACGCTGAAAAGCAGGGAGGCGACGCTGCCAGCGACGAGGACGGCGCCGATAATCCCGCCGTCGACGTGAAGCACCGTGGCGAGCAGGGCGGCGATAGCGATGACCACAAGCGTAAGAATTGCGAGCGCCCCGTCATCGACGAACAGTCCGAACAACTCCCGCAAGATTGCCGCGAACGTTCTCATGCGGCGCTCCGCACCCGGCTGCGCAGAAGCCCTGCGACGCCAAGACCTGTCACGAGGAAGAGCAGGACCAGAAAGGGAATTGTCGCCTCATTGCCGGGCCATTGGACGGAAAGCCCTTCCCCCGTCCAGAAGACCCCGAAGGCGGAAAGCATGATGCCGACGACGAATTTGAGGGCGTTCTCCGGCACCCGCGTCAGCGGGCCGCGCACGAGCAGCCCGGCGGCGAGGACCAGCAGGAAGGCGGCAAAAGCGCCGAGCGTGGCCCAGCCGACCAGCCCGCGTCCCGCGCCGACCGCGATGACGATGAAGACGACCTCGACGCCCTCCAGCGTCACCGCCTTGAAGGCGGCGAGCCCGGCGATCCAGTTGCGGTGTCTTTCGTCACGCGCCGCGGCCGCGCGCAGCCTGCTGTCCTCCTTGGCGTAAGCCGAAGCTTCGTCATGCAGGGCCAGCAGCCCGGCGGCGCGCAGGATCGCCTTGCGCAGCCAGCGCAAGCCGAACAGGAGCAGGAGAACGCCGATGACCAATTGCAGCAGGTGGAGAGGAATATGGCCGAGCGCCGGGCCAAGAACGGCAATGAGGATGGCGAGCAGCAAAAGCGCGGCGAGGCTGCCCGACAACGCCGGTTTCCAGCCCTGTACCGTTCCGACCACCAGCACGATCGTGAACGCCTCGACCATCTCGACGAGGGAAGCCAGAAAGGAAGCGCTTACCGCAGGCGCGGCTGTTGCCCAAATAGTCGTCACGTCTCCACCTCCTTGCAATGCAAGCAGTTTCAGCGACGCATCTGTCGGTGAGAATGCTCCCGCCGACGCGATGCGCCTTGGCAGGAGTCATCAGCCTTCCGGCGGTTCAGGGAAACCCTTGGGGGAACTCCATCCCCAGCGCGCCGCAAACTAGAGCAAGATGCGCCGTCCGCCAAGATGGAGAATACGAAAATCCCGCGACGGTCGCGCATGGTGGAAAATTGAGCCGCAACCGGACCTGAAATTTGGAAAAAACCGTTGGAATGCCTATATTCAAGCCATCATTCCATGCGTGATTCGGGGTACGTCTCACGCATCCTCCAAGGCATAACCGAAAGACATTCATGAGCGATACGCCCGAAACCTCTCCCGTTGGCGGCGATGAATATGGCGCGGAATCGATCAAGGTCCTGAAGGGCCTTGATGCCGTCCGCAAGCGGCCGGGAATGTATATCGGCGACACCGACGATGGCTCTGGCCTGCACCATATGGTCTATGAGGTGGTGGACAACGCCATTGACGAGGCCCTTGCCGGCCATGCCGATCTGGTTTCGGTCATCCTCAATCCCGACGGCTCCTGTACAGTGATCGACAACGGTCGCGGCATTCCGACCGACCTGCATCCGACCGAAGGCGTGTCCGCGGCCGAAGTCATCATGACGCAGCTTCACGCCGGCGGAAAATTCGACCAGAATTCCTATAAGGTGGCGGGCGGCCTGCACGGTGTCGGCGTCTCGGTGGTCAACGCGCTTTCGACCTCGTTGAAGCTCAAGATCCGGCGCGACGGCAAGATTCACGAAATGAGCTTCACGCATGGAAATCCGGACGGTCCGCTTGCCGTAACCGGCGCCTACACGCCGGACAAGCAGCCCGGCACCTATGAAGGGCGGAGCGGTTCGGAAGTGACCTTTTTGCCGTCGCCCGAAACCTTCACTATGGTCGAATTCGACTACAACACGCTGGAACATCGCCTGCGCGAGCTTGCCTTCCTGAATTCCGGCGTTCGCATCGTTCTGACCGACAAGCGCCATGCCGACGTGAAGCGGCAGGAACTGCATTACGAAGGCGGCTTGGTCGAGTTCGTTAAATATCTCGATCGCTCGAAGAAGCCGCTCATTTCCGCGCCGATCGCCATTTCGCGCGAGCGCGACGGCATCACCGTCGAAGTCGCGATGTGGTGGAACGACAGCTATCATGAGAACGTGCTGGCCTTCACCAACAACATTCCCCAACGCGACGGCGGCACGCATTTGGCCGGATTCCGTGGCGCCCTGACGCGCCAGATGACCGGCTATGCCGACAGTTCGGGCCTGACCAAGAAGGAGAAAGTGACGCTGACCGGCGATGATTGCCGGGAAGGCCTGACAGCCGTCCTGTCGGTCAAGGTGCCGGATCCGAAGTTCTCCTCGCAGACCAAGGACAAGCTCGTCTCCTCCGAGGTGCGGCCGGTTGTCGAGAATCTTGTCAACGACGCGCTGGGGACCTGGCTCGAGGAACATCCGACGGAAGCGAAGGCGCTTGTCGGCAAGATCGTCGAGGCGGCCGCCGCGCGTGAGGCGGCGCGCAAGGCGCGCGAATTGACGCGCCGCAAGGGCGCGCTCGACATCACGTCGCTGCCGGGTAAACTCGCCGATTGTCAGGAACGCGATCCGGCGAAATCGGAACTTTTCATCGTCGAGGGCGATTCCGCCGGCGGCTCCGCCAAAGGCGGCCGCTCGCGCCAGAACCAGGCGATCCTGCCCTTGCGCGGCAAAATCCTGAATGTCGAACGGGCGCGTTTCGATCGCATGCTCTCCTCCGACATGATCGGCACGCTGATCACCGCGCTCGGCACCTCGATCGGCAAGGACGAGTTCGACATCGAGAAGCTGCGCTATCACAAGATCATCATCATGACGGACGCCGATGTCGACGGCGCCCATATTCGCACGCTGCTTCTGACTTTCTTCTTCCGTCAGATGCCGGCGATCATCGAGGGCGGCTATCTCTATATCGCGCAGCCGCCGCTCTATAAGGTCTCGCGCGGCAAGAGCGCGCAATACATCAAGGACGAGACTGCGTTTGAGAATTATCTGATCGATTCCGGCCTCGACGAGGCGGCGCTGGTTCTGCCCTCGGGCGAGGTCCGCGCGGGTCACGACCTGCGCGCCGTGGTTGAGGATGCGCTTGCGGTCCGCAGCCTGATTAATGGGCTGCACTCCCGCTATAACCGCTCCGCCGTGGAGCAGGCGGCGATCGCCGGCGCGCTCAACGCCGATGTCCTGGCCGATCCAGGCCGTGCGGCCGAGGCGGCAAACGACGTCGCCTCCCGTCTCGATATGATCGCCGAAGAGACCGAACGCGGCTGGCAGGGACGTGTCAACCCGTCGAACGACGGCACAGGCGGCTATGTCTTCGAGCGCACAGTTCGCGGTGTGAGGGAAATGGTGGTTCTCGATGCCGCGCTGATGGCTTCGGCCGACGCCCGCGCGATCGACCGCCACTCTATGCGGCTGAAAGAGGTCTACCAGGGGCAACCGATCCTGAAACGGCGCGAGACGAGCGAAACCATCTCGGGCCCGCTCAAGCTTCTTGAGGCGGTGTTTGCCGCGGGCCGCAAGGGCCTGACGATGCAGCGCTACAAGGGGCTCGGCGAGATGAACGCGGAGCAGCTTTGGGAGACGACGCTCGATCCGGCCGCGCGTTCCCTGCTGCAGGTGAAGGTGACGGACGCCTTCGACGCGGATTCGCTCTTCTCGCGCCTGATGGGCGACGAGGTCGAGCCGCGCCGCGATTTCATCCAGGAAAACGCGCTCTCCGTCGCCAATCTGGACGTGTAAGCAGAGGTCTGGTTTTACTGTGCGCCACATCGGCGCATCAGGCGCAAACCCTTGTTAAACATGCTCCTCGGTCGGGTTCTCGTCCGAATGAGGCGGTTCGGTTCGGCCGGCGCGCTGCTCGCTCGGACCGAAATCGGCGCGCATGAGATTGTGCGCGGCGTTGACGAGGCCGACATGCGAAAAGGCCTGCGGGAAATTGCCGAGTTGTCGCCGTTCGTGTGGGTCGTATTCTTCCGCCAGAAGGCCGAGATCATTGCGGATGTCGAGCAGGCGATCGAACAACTCCTCGGCATCGTCGCGCCGTCCTAGTGCGGAATAGGCGTTGACCAGCCAGAAAGAGCAGGCAAGAAACGCGCCTTCCTTGCCGCGAAGCCCGTCCTCCGAGGTTTCGGGCTGATAGCGCAGCACGAAACCGTCCTGCAGGAGGGTCTTTTCGATCGCTTCGACCGTGCCGCGGAAGCGCGGGTCTTCCGTCTTGAGGAAACCGATTTCTGCCGTCAGCAGCAGTGACGCGTCGAGATTGCTGTCGCCATAGGATTGAACAAAGGTATTGCGCTTCTTGTCGAAACCTTTTTCGAGAATTTCCGCATGAAGCTGCTGGCGGACCCTGCGCCATTCATCCACCGGACCGTCAAGGCCGAATTTCTCCGCCGCATTTATTCCCCTGTCGAATGCGACCCAGCTCATCATCTTGGAGAAGGTGAAATGGCGGGGTTCTCCGCGCACCTCCCATATGCCCTCGTCCGGCTGGTGCCAGAGTTTCCGCAAATTGTCGAGCAGCACGCCCTGGAATTTCCAGGCGGATCGGTGCGATCCCAGACGCGACCGCCTCGCCGCGTGGAAGGCGTCCATCAATTCCCCATACACGTCGAGCTGCAGCTGCTCATGGGCGAGGTTGCCGATCCTGACGGGCCGGCTTCCCATATAGCCGGGCAGCCAGTCGAGTTCCATTTCCGTCAGCCGTCTTTCGCCAGCCAATCCGTACATGATCTGCATCTGCGTCGGGTCGCCGGCGGCTGCCCGCAAGAGCCATTTGCGGAACTCGTCGGCTTCCTCGAAGAAGCCTGAATTGACCAGCGCGTAGATGGTAAGCGTGGCATCTCTGATCCAGCAGAAGCGGTAGTCCCAATTGCGCTCCCCGCCGATCTCCTCGGGAAGCGAGGTGGTCGGAGCGGCGACGATCGCGCCTGTCGGCCTGTAAGTCAGCGATTTGAGCGTGATGAGAGAGCGCTCGACCGCGTCTTTCCACTTTTGCGGCGCCTCGTCGGGTAGCTCGCAACGTCCCGACCAGCCGCGCCAGGTGTCCACGGTATGGCGAAGGACCACCCGGTGATCGTCAACGAAAGCGGGGGTGTCATGCGACGCGTGATGGGCAAGAGTGAATGGAATGGACCGGCCCGCCTCGACCTCGAAGGACGATACGGTTTTCATGTCCTTGCCTTCGAGCGGGGCGCGGGTGACGAGTTCGATTGCGTCGGGACCGGACACGGCGCTCAGGCCATAATCCCGCCGCCTGACCCAGGGAATTGTGCGGCCGTAGCCGAAGCGCAGGACGAAATCCATTTCCATCGGGACCTTGCCCGATATCCCGCGGACGATGCGCACCAGCTCGACCGTCGTCCCGTCGGGTTTGAAGGGCATGAAGTCGGTCAGCGAAACCTTGCCCTCCGCGGTCTCGAAGGTAGTCTCGAGAACCGCCGTGCCGGGCAGGTAGCGGCGCGTGCACGCCATGACCTCGTTTTTAGGAGCGATTTTCCAGCGCCCATGCTCTTCCGCCCCGACCAGCGCGGCGAAGCAGGCGTCGCTGTCGAAGCGCGGCAGGCAGAGCCAGTCGATCGAGCCGTCGCGTGCGACCAGTGCGCCGGTCATCCTGTTGCCGATGAAACCATAATCCTCGATCGGCTTTTTCATGCGCGATCCTCTCCTCCGGTGAAAGCCGGGTTGGGGAAAAAGTCCGCATCCGGGGTAAAATCTTCCATGTGATGCCCCTGTGCACCCTTGCCCTTGCTGCTTGCCACATAGGCTGTGCCGGGCAGCTGTCAAATCCGATCCTTCGCCTGTAGCGCCGGCTTCTTCCGTTCACTATCTACGGGGTTCCCGCGTCCGGAAAAGAGCGCTATGGGAAGACGAAGGAAGAGCGTACAGGACCAGGATCGCTCGCAAGGAATACGTTCATGCCCCAATATCGTTCCAGAACCACGACTCATGGCCGCAACATGGCCGGCGCGCGCGGCCTTTGGCGCGCTACCGGAATGAAGGACGCTGATTTCGGCAAACCGATCATCGCGGTCGTCAATTCCTTTACCCAGTTCGTGCCGGGCCACGTGCATCTGAAGGACCTCGGCCAGCTGGTGGCGCGCGAGATCGAGAGCGCCGGCGGGGTCGCCAAGGAGTTCAACACCATAGCGGTCGATGACGGCATCGCCATGGGACACGACGGCATGCTTTATTCGCTGCCCAGCAGGGAGCTTATCGCCGACGCCGTCGAATATATGGTCAACGCCCATTGCGCCGACGCCATGGTCTGCATCTCCAACTGCGACAAGATCACGCCCGGCATGCTGATGGCGGCTATGCGCCTCAACATTCCCGCCGTCTTTGTCTCCGGCGGCCCGATGGAGGCCGGCAAGGTGGTGTGGAAGGATAAGGTGACTTCGGTCGATCTGATCGACGCCATGGTGGCGGCGGCGGATGACAGGGTTTCCGACGAAGAGGTGCAGGTCATCGAGCGGTCGGCCTGTCCGACCTGCGGCTCCTGTTCCGGCATGTTTACCGCCAATTCGATGAATTGCCTGACCGAGGCGCTCGGTCTCTCGCTTCCCGGCAACGGCACGACGCTCGCGACCCATGCCGACCGCAGGCGGCTCTTCGTCGAGGCAGGGCACCTGATCGTCGATCTCGCCCGCCGCTATTACGAGCAGGACGACGCAAGCGTCCTGCCGCGCTCGATCGCCACCAAGAAGGCGTTCGGCAACGCCATGGCGCTCGACATCGCCATGGGCGGCTCGACCAACACGGTGTTGCATATTCTTGCCGCGGCCAATGAGGGCGAGGTGGATTTCACCATGGCCGACATCGACCGGCTGTCGCGTCATGTTCCCTGCCTCTGCAAGGTTGCCCCCACCAAGGCGGACGTCCACATCGAGGATGTTCATCGCGCCGGCGGCATCATGGGTATCCTGGGTGAACTCGATCGCGCCGGCCTCATCGACACATCGGTGGCGACCGTGCATTCGGAGACGATCGGCCATGCGCTGGCGCAATGGGACGTTCGCGGCACCCAGAACACAAAGGTGCATGATTTCTACCGGGCGGCGCCCGGCGGCGTGCCGACGCAGACGGCCTTCAGCCAGGACCGACGCTGGGACGACCTCGATCTCGATCGTGAGAAGGGCGTCATCCGCGATTTTGATCACGCCTTTTCCAAAGACGGCGGCTTGGCCGTTCTCTATGGCAACATCGCCGAAGACGGCTGCATCGTGAAGACGGCGGGCGTTGATGAGTCGATCCTGAAATTTTCCGGTCCGGCCGTTGTCTTCGAGAGTCAGGATTCCGCGGTCGGCGGCATTCTCGGCGGCAAGGTGAAGGAAGGCGATGTCGTCATCATCCGCTATGAAGGACCGCGCGGCGGTCCCGGCATGCAGGAAATGCTTTATCCGACGAGCTATTTGAAATCGAAGGGCCTGGGGAAAGCCTGCGCGTTGGTGACGGACGGGCGGTTCTCGGGGGGCACCTCAGGACTTTCCATTGGCCACGTCTCGCCGGAGGCCGCGGAAGGCGGCGCCATCGGACTGGTCGAGAGCGGCGACAGGATCGAGATCGACATCCCGAACCGCAAAATCCATCTCGCCGTCGACGATGCGGAAATCGCCCGCCGCCGTGAGAAGATGGAGGGGCTCGGCGCCTCCGCCTGGAAACCGGTCGAGAAGCGGAACCGCAAGGTTTCGACAGCTTTGAAGGCCTACGCCGCCATGGCTACGAGCGCCGCGCGGGGCGCGGTGAGGCACGTTCCCGACTGAGCCAGGCGCTTTTCGATCCACTGCCAAATGTTTCGGCGCTGCTTCGAGCAGCGCCACTCATTCAATTTAAATAAAACTTTACCCTGTTTTAGGCTTCTGGTTGCACATTGTTATGGGCGGCGGAACGATTGCCCGAGGCTGGAGTTACTTTTTCGAGTGTGAAATCACGAAAGCATCCGTGAGAAATCATGTCTGCGCAAATGCAAAATTCTGCTGCTAAAGATGTTGCGGCCCTGATCAAGAAAGAACTCCGGCGGGAGACCAATACACGGTTTTTGCGTGGCATGCCGACATTTCAGGCGGAAGAAGAAATTCCCGAAAAGTTCAAACTGCTGTTATCGCAACTTGAGAATGCGGAAGCGCGCGTCCGGCGCAGATGAACGCCGCGCCAGGAACCTCTCCAGCTGAATTGGCGTTGTTGCATCGGCGCGACAGGCGTTGATGGAGGATAGCCATGGCGTCCGCTTACGAAAACATCCGTTCCAGCCGCGTTCGCGGGACTGCGGTCTACAATCTCTCTGGACAGCGCCTCGGCGTGATCGATGATCTCGTCATCGGAAAGAGGGATGGCGAGGTGAAATATGCGATCATGTCATTCGGCGGCTTTCTCGGCATGGGCGAGGAATATTATCCGGTGCCTTGGAGCATGCTCTCCTATGACGCGGCAAAGGAGGGTTACGTCGCCGACCTGACAAGGGACCAACTCACCGCCTCTCCGCATTTCTCCGCGGAGAGGGAACCGAACTGGACCGATCCGGCCTTTGGCCGCCGTATCGACGATCATTACGGAACACCGGTCTGAGCGAAGTCATCGCGGACATTCGCCGGGCACGGATCCGGCGTCACAGCGAAGAGGGTGAGAGGGATTGCTCGAGCACCGGGAGATGAATGCCGCATTCGGTCTTCACCTGTCCCGCCCAGCGGCCGCTCCTGGCGTCCTCCCCCGGTTTGACGGGTGAAGTGCAGGGAAAGCAGCCGATGGAAAGATAACCATAGGCGACCAAAGGATTCTCGCGGAGATCATGCGCTCGCATATAGCTGGCGAGATCGGACGTGGCCCACGCCGCGAGCGGGTTGATGCGCACGCGCTCTCCGACGGCTTCAAAGCCAGGCAATTTCGCTCGCGTCGCCGATTGGAAGCGTTTGCGGCCCGTCAGCCAGGCCCGGAACGGCTCGACCGCGCGCGCCATCGGTTCGACCTTGCGGATGGCGCAGCAGGCGTCCGCATCGCTCGCGTGCAGCAGGCCGTCGGGATCCTCGCGCGCGAGAAGGTCGTCGCGTGGCGCGATGATGCGCAGTCCGGACAGGCCGAGATCCTCTGCCAGGCGGTCGCGGTAGTCGAGCGTCTCGTCGAAATGCTTGCCCGTGTCGAGGAAGATGACCGGCAGCGCGGGATCGATCCGCGCGATCATGTCGAGGAGAACGGCGGAATCCGCGCCAAAGGAGGAAACGGCCGTGATCTCGCCGGCGAAACGGTCGCAAATCGCCACTTCGAGGATCGCTTCCGGCGAAAGCTCTCCATAAAGGGCCTCCAGCTCAGCAGCGGTTTCGAGCGCTTCAATTTCCGCTTTCGACAACCGCTCGACCGACCTGTTTGCAACAAGGGTGGTCATTGTACCTTTTCCCTCTCCCCGGCCGCTGCAAGATGGACGCGCGCCAAAGGCTCGGACCGCATGAAATTGGCGCCGGCGACCGCATCCCCGATGATGGTCATCACCGGGCCGGACAGGTCATTCCGTTCTTCAAGCGACGGCAGATCGGCCAAGGTTCCGTGGAAGAGCCGGCGCTTTCGGAGGCTGGCGTTCTCCGCCACGGCGACCGCTGTATCCGGCGAAAGACCGGCTTCGATCAGATGGGTCGCGACCTCGGCCGCGTTCGACCGGCCCATATAGACGGCTACGGTCGCGCCCGAAATGGCAAGTTTTGCCCAGTCGGGCAGGGCATTGCCCTTAAGATCGTGCCCCGTGGTGAAGACCACGGACGAGGCGACGCCGCGAAGCGTCAGGGGCAGGTCGAAATCGGCGGCGGCGGCGAATGCCGAGGTGACGCCTGGCACGACTGCATAGGAGACCCCTGCATCGCGAAGCGCCTGCATTTCCTCGCCGGCGCGGCCGAAGATCAGTGGATCGCCACATTTCAGCCGCACCACCCGCTTGCCCTGCCGCGCAAGCGAAACCAGGAGCGCGTTGATTTCGTCCTGCGTTTTCGTGTGACAGCCTTTGCGTTTGCCGGCGGCGATGCGTTCGGCGTCGCGGCGTCCCATCGCAACCACTTCCTCCGGGACCAGTGCGTCATGAACGATAACGTCGGCTTCCATCAAATGCCGTTGCGCCTTGAGCGTCAGCAAGTCTTCCGCGCCGGGTCCGGCGCCGATAAGCGCGACATGGCCAGCACTGTCGCCACGGGCGGCCAACAGCGCCGAAGCGGCGACCGCGGCGCTTTCCTCGTCGCCGGCGGCGATGGCCCGCGCGGGCGCGCCCTCAAAGAAGGCTTTCCAGAAGCGCCTGCGGACGCCGCCTTTCGGCAGCAATTTCTCCGCGAGCTCGCGATAGGAGATCGCGAGCTTCGCCAACAGCCCGAGAGAAGGCGGTAGCAATTGGTCGATCCGCGCGCGCAGCAGCTGCGCCAGAACGGGACCAGCGCCTTCCGTGCCGATCGCGACGGCGACGGGCGCGCGGTTGACGATGGCCGGCGTATAGAAATCGCAGAGTTCAGGCTGATCCACCGCATTGACCGGAATCCCGGCGGCGCGCGCGTCGACGACGACACGGCTGTCGAGTCTCTCATCGCCGCTTGCGGCAAAGGCCAGCGTCGCCCCGTCGAGATGACGCGCGGCGTAGGGCGCGGCGATCAGCTCGAGCCCAATTCGGACGGCCCATTCGGCAAGAACGTTGTCCGGCTGTTCGGCGACAATCCTGATTTTCGCGCTTGATTGCGCGACAAGCCGTGCCTTGGCAAGTGCCGCATCGCCTCCGCCAACGATGACGACGACGCGTTCGGCGACCCGGAGAAAAACGGGAAAAGCGTTGAGTTTCTGGCTGTTGGAAATCATGGAGATGGCGCCATTCCGGAATGGCGCGCATTCTTGCGTCGATGATGCCCGCTTTGAAGAAACAGCGTCGCGCGCCTTTGCTGCGAAGGCAAAGCGGTTTCCGAAAATCCGCGATAGCGGAGAAAAAACGTCCCGCGGATGCTGCTTGTGCCGTCCGGAACATCGGCGTCCTACGCTACGTTATCCCTTCATAAGGCCGGGGCCGCGAATAAGGGAAGGATAAAAGCCCATGGAAGGCATCAAGCTCGAACACGGCATCTGGGTGCTGGTCGCGGACGGCGAAAAGGCGCTCTTCCTGCGCAATGAAGGCGACCGGGAATACCCCAACCTCCAGGTCGTCCGCGAGATGACGGAAGAAAATCCTCCCAGCCGCGAACAGGGAACTGACCGTCCGGGCCGGTTGAATGACGGGCCAAGCGTTCATCGTAGCGCCGTCGCCGATACGGACTGGCACAAGGTCGCCAAGGAACGTTTCGCCGACGAGATCGCCACGCGCCTCTACCACATGGCTCATCGCGGCGATTATGAGCACATCGTGCTCGTCGCCCCTCCGGTTGTGCTCGGAGAGCTGCGCAAGAAGCTGCACAAGGAGGTGGGAGAAAAGATCGCGGCCGAAGTGCCGAAGGAGCTGACCGGACATACCACCTGGGACATCGAAAAGATTGTGTCCGGAAGCTGATTTCGGGATTTCTCTGAAAGCGTCGGGCCGAATGAAATCTCGCATCGGAACGGCTTTTACTGCCCTAAAAGGTTATGCCGCTGGCTTCTTCCTCACCTGCCGTTGATCGGATAAGGGAAGGAGGACTGACCCAATCCAGGCGGGAACGCTTTCACGATGAACTCGAACAGTCCGGCGCCGCAACGGTCCGCGCCTCTTTTCCTTGGTATCGATACCGGCGGCACTTACACCGATGCCGTCCTCTGGTCCGGAGAAGCCGGCGCAAAAGGGACGGTTCTGGCCAAGGCCAAGTCGCTCACGACCCGCCACGACTTGGCCGAAGGGATTGCGGGCGCCGTCGATGCCGTCCTGCATGAAGCCTCGGTCGATCCCGCCGCCGTCAAGCTCGTGTCGATGTCGACGACGCTTGCCACCAATGCGCTGGTTGAAGGGCAGGGTGGCCGCGCGGCGCTCGTCATGATCGGTTTTTCCGAGGCCGATCTGGCGCGCGACGGATTGAAGCAGGCGCTCGGGACCGATCCTGTCATCTTCTGCGGCGGTGGGCATGACGTCCACGGTAATGCCGAGCGGCTTGATCTTTGGCCGCTCGAGGACGCGCTGCCGCAGTTGGCGGAAAGCGTGACCGGCTTCGCCGTCGCCGCCTATTTCGCCGTGCGCAATCCCGCGCATGAACTCGCCGCGCGCGATCTGATCCGCGAACGCACCGGCCTACCCGTCACCGCCAGCCATGAACTTTCCTCCAAGCTCGGCGGTCCGCGCCGCGCGCTCACCACACTCCTCAATGCGCGGCTGATTTCCATGATCGACCGCCTCGTCGGCGCGACGGAGGGCTTTCTTGGGAAGCGAGGCATTGTTGCCCCGCTGATGGTGGTGCGCGGCGACGGCGCGCTGGTCACGGCCGATTTCGCCCGCCAGCGGCCGATCGAGACCATCCTGTCGGGACCGGCGGCGAGCCTTGTTGGCGCCCGCCACATGACTGGCCTCGACGACGCGCTTGTCTCCGATATCGGCGGCACCACCACGGATGTCGCGGTGCTTGACGGCGGCCGGCCTCGGCTCGATCCGGAAGGCGCGACGGTCGGCGGCTTTCGCACCATGGTCGAGGCGGTCGCCATGCGTACTTTCGGCCTCGGCGGCGATTCGGAAGTGGCGCTTGCCGATGGCGGGCTCGTCCCCACCCTGTTGCTCGGCCCGCGCCGGCTCCTGCCGCTCTCACTTGCCGGCGCCAAATATGGAGATGTTCTCAAGACGCAACTTGAGCGCCAGCTTCTCGCTCCGACGCCGGGACGCCTGGATGGCCGCTTTGCGGTGCGCACCGGCGTGCCCGACCGCTTCGCCGCGGGGCTGACAGGGCAGGAAGAACGTCTTTTCGCCGGTATTTCCGATGCCCCCGTTCCGCTTGATCGCCTGCTCGTCTCGAAGGCCCAGAACGTGACGCTTAATCGCCTCGTGTCGCGTGGCCTCGTTCATATTTCCGGCTTTACGCCATCCGATGCGGCGCACATTCGCGGCCTGCAGTCGAATTGGGATGCCGATGCGGCGAGGCTGGGGGCCGCGCTCTTCTGCCGCCGGCGCGACGGACGCGGCCGGCTCATCGCTTCCGATCCGGAAGAGCTTTCCGACATGGTGCTCGCCGCGCTGACCCGCCGCTCGGCGGAAGTCATCCTCGAAACGGCCTTTGCGGAGGATGGCCTCGACGGCGCCGCGACCGTCGCCCATGCCCTCGTCCAGCGCTCGATCGGCGCCCATGCCGGCATCGCGCGCATTTCGCTGCACCTTGACCGACCGGTGATCGGCCTTGGCGCCTCCGCGCCGCTGCACTATGCGGCGCTCCCTGAACTCGTCGGCAACGAATGCATCGTTCCGGCGGACACAGACGTGGCGAACGCGCTCGGAGCGGTTGTAGGCCAGGTGCGCGTTTCGATCGGTGTGGTCGTCAGCCAGCCGAAGGAAGGGCTGTTCAGGGTGGCCGCCTTGGACGGGATCGAGGACTACCCGTCGGAAGAACGGGCGCTCGAGAGGGCGGAAGCAATCGTTCGGGAAGCGGCTGCGAGCGAGGCGCAAAGGGCAGGCGCCGACCTTGCCCGCATCGAGATCGAGCGTGATATCCGTGCCGCGACGATCGAGGGGCAGCGCCGTTTCATCGAGGCGACCATCACGGCGGTGGCGGGCGGCAGGCCGCGCATCGCCGCCTGATGGGATTTTCCTTCGGTCTGTTTCCTTGCAAAAGCCCATTGTTATCCTTCCCGACGCTTAATAGAGATTCGCAACGGAAGGCCTCGCGGCTGCCGCGGGTAGAACAAGAACGGTTTTGGGAGAGCGGATATGACCGACCGGGTCGAGATCGACGGTTTGCGGATCGCGCGCGTATTGCACGATTTCGTGGTGAACGAGGCCCTGCCGGGAACCGGCGTCGAGGCCGCCGCCTTCTGGACCGCCTTCTCCCGCATTGTCCATGATCTTTCGCCGAAGAATTGGGCCCTGCTTCAGGAGCGCGATATGCTGCAGGCGAGGATCGACGAATGGCATCGCGCCAATGGCGCGCCTTCCGATCCCGCCATCTACAGGAAGTTCCTCGCCGATATCGGCTATCTCCTGCCGGAAGGGCCGGACTTCAAGATAACGACCACAAATGTCGATCCCGAGATCGCCGTCGTCGCCGGGCCGCAACTCGTCGTGCCGGTCATGAATGCGCGCTATGCGCTGAACGCGGCGAATGCGCGCTGGGGCTCGCTTTATGACGCGCTTTACGGCACCGACGCCATTCCGGAGGCGGATGGCGCCGAAAAGGGCACGGGCTATAATCCGAAGCGTGGCGAGAAGGTTATCGCCTGGGCGCGCGACTTTCTCGACAAATCGGCGCCGCTCGCGGCGGGAAGCTGGGCCGATGTGAAGAGGCTTTCCATCTCGGCCAAGACCTTGAAGGCCGAACTGCCGGACAGCGTTGCGATCCTCGAGGATCCGATTCATTTTTCCGGCTATGTCGGCGCGCCTGAAAGCCCGTCCGCGATCCTTCTGGAACGGAACGGCCTGCATATCGAAATTGTCATCGACAGGGACCATCCGATCGGCCGCACCGACGATGCGGGCATTGCCGACATCGTGCTCGAGGCGGCGCTGACCACGATCCAGGATTGCGAGGATTCGGTCGCGGCCGTCGATGCCGAGGACAAGACAGCCGTCTATCGCAATTGGCTTGGGCTGATGAGGGGCGATCTTTCCGAAGAGATCGAAAAGGGCGGCAAGCGCTTCACCCGGCGTTTGAATGGCGACAGGACCTACACCGCTCCTGACGGCACGAAGCTGACCTTTCCCGGCCGTTCGCTGATGCTCGTCCGCAATGTCGGACATCTGATGACCAGTCCGGCGATCCTCGACCGCGACGGCAAGGAAGTGCCGGAGGGCATCATGGACGCGATGGTGACGGCGTTGATCGCGCTCCACGATGTCGGCCCGGATGGCCGCTATGCCAACTCGCGCACCGGCTCGATGTATGTCGTCAAGCCGAAGATGCACGGCCCGGCGGAAGTCGCCTTCGCCGTCGAACTCTTCAGCCGCGTCGAGGAAGCGCTCGGCATGGCGCCCAACACGATCAAGATGGGCATCATGGACGAGGAGCGCCGCACCACGGTTAACCTCAAGGAATGTATCCGTGCGGCGAAAGAGCGGGTGGTCTTCATCAATACGGGATTCCTCGACCGCACCGGCGATGAGATCCATACCTCCATGGAAGCGGGCCCGATGATCCGCAAGGGCGACATGAAACAGGCGTCGTGGATTAATGCCTATGAGGCGTGGAATGTCGATATAGGGCTGGAATGCGGCCTTTCCGGCCGCGCCCAGATCGGCAAGGGCATGTGGGCGATGCCCGATCTAATGGCCGCGATGCTCGAGCAGAAGATCGCCCATCCGAAGGCTGGCGCGAACACGGCCTGGGTGCCGTCGCCGACAGCCGCGACGCTGCACGCGACGCACTATCATCTGGTCGATGTGCATGAGGTGCAGGCGGAATTGAAGGATCGGCAGCGCGCCAAACTGGATGATATCCTCTCCATTCCGGTCGCGCCACGGCCGAACTGGACGCCGGAGGAGATCCAGAAGGAGATCGACAACAACGCGCAGGGCATTCTCGGCTATGTCGTGCGTTGGATCGACCAGGGCGTCGGATGCTCCAAGGTACCCGATATCAACGATGTCGCCCTGATGGAGGATCGCGCCACCCTGCGCATCTCCTCCCAGCATATCGCCAACTGGCTGCATCATGGCATTGTCAGCGAAAAACAGGTGATGGAGACGATGAAGCGCATGGCGGCGGTGGTCGACCGCCAGAACGAAGGCGACCCGCTCTATCGCCCCATGGCTCCCGATTTCGATCGATCCATCGCCTTCCAGGCCGCCTGCGACCTCGTCTTCAAAGGCCGAGTACAGCCGAACGGCTACACCGAGCCGGTCCTGCATGCCCGCAGACTGGAATTGAAGGCGCGGGAAAATGGCCAGCGCTAGATAAGAGGCTTTGGTGCTCTACGTTGCCCCCCTCTGTCCTGCCGGACATCTCCCCCTCAAGGGGGGAGATTATGCCGGCCGCTTTAGCCGCACCTATTCTGCGGTTTTGGCGATTTGGCGGGGCAGCAATGAAGGCTTAATCTCCCCCCTTGAGGGGGAGATGTCCGGCAGGACAGAGGGGGGCAACGTAGGGCGCGGACATAACGGGTTTACACACCCGACCGGCGAACTCCCATGATCCTCCTCGCCATCGACACGTCCGCCAATCTCTGCGCCGCCTGCATCTACGATGCCGATGCGGATATCGTGCGCGGGCGCTCTGTCCTCGATATCGGCAAAGGCCATGCCGAACATCTGATGGGAACGATCGCGAAAGTGCTGGAAGAGGCTGGTCTTTCTTATCCCGCCATCGGCCGCATCGTCGTATCCATCGGTCCGGGCTCGTTCACAGGCGTTCGCGTCGGGGTTTCGGCCGCGCGCGGCCTTGCGCTGGCGCTGAAAATCCCCGCCATCGGCGTCAGCACCCTTGAAGCACTGGCGGCGGAAGCGCGCATTGCCTTTCCCGACAGGGCCGTGGCCGCTGTCATCGACGGACGGCGGGACGATCTTTATCTGGCGGGATATGATCGCGACGGGAAGCTTATTCATGAGCCCATGGCAGTCTCCGTTGAAACCGCCCGTGAATTTGCAGCCGTCCGGAATGCCGTCCTGGCGGGAAACGGCGCGGATATGCTGATCGCCTCCGTCCCGGAAAGCTATTTCGACATCGCATCGCGCGCGGCAACAGGCGACGTCGCGACTTACGCCCGGCTTGTCGCGACGCTCGAGCCGCCTTTCGACAAGCCGAAGCCGCTTTATCTCCGGGGCGCCGATGCGAAGCCGCAGGCCGGTTTCACGCTCCGGCGGGTGGAGAGTTGAATGCGCATCCCTCAACTGGTGAAGCGGGAATATTCGATCGAAGCGCTGGTGGAGGAAGACAGCCATTTCCTCGCCGGCCTCCATCACGAGGATTTCGTTCGGCCATGGGCGGAGGAGGAATTCGCCTCGCTTCTTGGGCAGGAAACCGTGTTCGGCTTCAAGGCGGTCGGGTCGGGCTGGCGTCCGGCTAAACTCGCCGGCTTCGTCCTGGCCCGCCATGCCGCCGGCGAGGCCGAAATCCTGACCATCGCGGTCGCACGCTCGCTGCGCCGGGGTGGTATAGGCCGTAGCCTCATGGACGCGGTGCTGCGGCGCCTGCATCATGAACGGACTGGGGCGGTCTTTCTCGAAGTCGACGAAATCAACGTCCCGGCGATCGCCCTCTATCGCCGGCTTGGCTTCCGCGAGGTCGGTCGGCGCACCGCCTATTACCGTTCCCGCGACGGCGGCAGGAGCGATGCGCTTGTCATGCGCCGCGATCTTCGCTAATCGTCCTCTCCGCCGCGGGGCGTGCGGCACAATCCAGGGCATGTTCCGGACAAGTCGGCGCCGGTTTTCCGAAAAGATTACGCCCAACAAATAGATAAGAGCATGATGCTCTAACGAATCTGAAAGCTCCTCTTGTCTCGGGACCCGTTCACGCTGCGGGGTACTGGCTGGAACGTCACATGATCGAGCGTATCCGCATCGGCTTCGGGCTTGCCTGTATCGTCGTGGCAACGAGCCTGGTGGCGCTCACCCAGCCTTTCGTGCTCAAGACGAAACTGTTCTCCGACCGACCGATTCCGCGCCTCTGGCATCGTTTCGCGCTGCGCGTCTTCGGCATCCGCGTCCGCAAGATCGGAGCGATCGCCGAAGGACGACCGCTCCTGCTCGCGTCCAACCACGTCTCCTGGACCGATATCATGGTTTTGGGGGCCTCGGCGGACGTTCATTTCATCGCCAAGGCCGATATGATCAAATGGCCGATCATCGGCTGGCTTTGCACCCTCCAGCGCACCGTTTTCGTCGATCGTTCGCGTCCGCGCCAGTCCGGCGAGCAGGCGAATGAGATCGGCTCGCGCATCGCCGCCGGCGACCCGATGGTGCTCTTCGCCGAGGGAACGACCTCAGACGGCAATCTGCTCCTGCCCTTCAAGAGCACGCTTTTCGGCGCCGCGTCGATGGCGCTCGCGGCCGCTCCCGAAGGCAAGGTCTTTATCCAGCCGGTAGCAATCGCCTACACCCGCCTGCAGGGTTTGCCGATGGGAAGGCAGCACCGTCGCCACTCGGCCTGGATCGGCGACCAGGACCTCGTGCCCCATGTCGTCTCCCTTCTGCGTGAGGGTGCGATGGATGCCGAAATCTCTTTCGGCGAGCCGATCGAGTTCGACGCCGCGAGCAACCGTAAGCATGTCGCGAGGCTGATCGAAACGCGCGTCCGGGACATGATGGCTTTGGCCTTGCGTGATCCCCTGCCGGCGAAGCGGGGCAACGAAACACTGTTGCCGGTGCCGGAAAAGAGCTAAGAGCGCTTTCATGGAACTCGAAAGCCTCGGACTGGATCGCAATCCCGCCGGCGAAGCCCTGCCCAAAAAGGTCTTCGTCAAGACCTATGGCTGCCAGATGAACGTCTATGACAGC
>Ga0187809_10000330_pt1 | contig 27391 bp, 27 predicted proteins | sample NC_wetland_sal_i_8_FD_132415 | JGI IMG/M metagenome (GOLD analysis project Ga0187809, IMG submission 132415) | Wetland sediment microbial communities from Neuse River Estuary, North Carolina, USA - ASW_4 | ecosystem: Environmental > Aquatic > Freshwater > Wetlands > Sediment | place: USA: North...
CCAGGGACCTCGCCGCTGTTCTCGGCGTCAACACCAACACCGTCCTTCGTGCCCTACGCGAGCTCCGCGACGAAGGCATGCTCGAGTTCCGCCGCGGCCGCGGCATCACCGTCACCGGCACCCCCGAGCGCGGCGTGGTCGTCGAGCGCGCGAGGGAGCTCCTCCGCTTCGCGCGCCGGCACGGCTACAAGCCGGACGAGCTCATCCGGATCATCCAGCAGCTCGGCTGACAGCGGCCAGGAAACTGCGGCCGCGCCCGGAATCCAGAGATGTGAACGTCTGGTGAACGCGGCCGGGCAGGGGCAGCTCCTCGCGCTGATCGCCGGCCAGGGATGGCGGCAGGTCGGCGAGCTCGCGCTCGCGTTCTCGCTGTCGTCGCTGATCGGCCTCGAACGCGAGATCCGCCAGAAAGCCGCCGGGTTGCGCACGCACACGCTCGTGGGCACGGGTGCGGCGCTCTTCCTGCTCGTCAGCAAGTACGGCTTCTCGGACGTGCTTTCGAGCGGCCGCGTGGTTCTCGATCCGTCCCGCGTCGCCGCCCAGATCGTCACGGGGATCGGCTTCATCGGCGGCGGCCTGATCTTCGTCCGCCGTGACACGGTTCGCGGGCTGACGACCGCGGCCATCGTCTGGGTGACTGCAGCAATCGGCATGGCTTGCGGCGCGGGCCTCTTCCTGCTGGCCCTGGTCGTCACCGCCGGGCACTTCGTCGTCGTGCTCGTCTATCCCGCCGTCGCCCGCAGGCTCCCGCGCACCGCTCACACCGAGGCCATCGCCCACATCGTCTACCGCCAGCGCCAAGGCATCCTCCGCACGATCCTCGCGAGCTGCACGAGCCACGGCTTCGTCGTCACAGGCATCCACACGCGCGAAGACGAGCCAGACCTCAACGCACGCAATGCCGTCGAGGTCACCCTCGAGCTCGAAGGCGCGAAAACGCCGATCGAGCTCGCAACCTCCCTCCACGAGATCGGCGGCGTGCTCGAAGTGCGCACGACGGACAACAGCGACACCGGCGACTAGGGCAGGAAGCGCATCGGGGTTCGGGAGCTCGAACGTCTGGTCGGCCGAGGCTCTCGATTCTTGAAGTGATCCGTCAGCGGCGGCGGACGAGCGCGTACTTTCCGTGGGCGAACCGGTAGACGTCCTCGATCTCGCCGTGGGCGCTGCGTCCGCGGTTCTCGAACGAGACGGTCACGGTCCCCGGCCCGACCGTCACCTTGTCTCCGCCGAACTTCGCGAGCAGCCGCAGGCGCTCGCCGTCGATCCGGTAGATGTAGGTGGTCGCGCCGATCGACGGCGTCGCCCACAGCATGAACGCCGCCTCGACGTGCTTGCCGTCGCTGAAGCGGCCGGCGCGAACCCACGCGAGCGCGTTGCCGCAGGCGGCCCCCGACAGCCGCCGGTCGGCGGTCACGCGGACGGGGAGCCGTTCGGTCTCGACGAGCGCGATCCGCCAGGACGCGCCGCGCATCCCGCACCAGTCGCCGCCGCTGCGATCGAGGTAGACGACGAACCAGTCGGGTCCGCTCCGCGCCCAGCCGACGACGCGCCCGTGGACGGCGTTCAGGACGTCGGCGGGAACGGTGGCGGCCGCGCTCGCGCCGACGCCGAGGAGGCAGCCGATTGCAGTGAGGACGGCGACCCGGCGCGGATCCACACCTTCATTCAAGCGAGTACGCCTTCATTCGGCATGTTCCGGCTTGCACTTGCCGCCGTCGCCGCCATGCCGCCGAGATGCGGGAGCTCGGACGGATCGTGAACCTCAGGCAGAGGTCCCAGGCACCCCTGAGGGTGGAGAGTCGTCGGTCGATGGCGATAGGCTCCACTCCAGTGGACGTCCTTGCACACCCGCCCATCGAGACCGGAGCCCAGGTCGGCGTGCGGGCCGGCCGGATCGACCGGCTGCTGCACGAGATCGACTCGCTGATCGACGCCGACGAGACGGCCGATCGCGCGGTCAGCGGCGGCTGGCGGAGCTTCGACGACATCGTCGCCGCGTCGCACGCCCACGCGTGGGACGCATACAGCGTCGACCTCTCCACCGACGTCGCCAACTACCGCAAGCTGAGCCGCCGTCAGCAGGACGCGCTCAAGCGCGTCTTCGGGACGATCTACCGCGCCGAATCCGTCGTCGACGATTGGATGGACAAGATCGTCGCCGCCGTCCCGCGGGAGCGCCGGTACGACGCGATGCGTACGGCGCTCAAGGGGCAGGAACACGACGAGAAGATGCACCGCGGCAGCCTCCTGCGCGTGGCGACCGAGGTGCTCGGGATCCCGGCCGGCGACGTCGACCGCATCGCGAAGCAATACAACAACTTCGTCGCCGAGGTGCTCTTCGCGCGCTTCGACGACCAGATGCGCGTGCTCCTGCGGCCGGGCCGCCCGCTCGCCGACCTCTACAGCGCCATCTTCATCTACGGGATCCTCAGCGAGGACGTCGTGGCGAACGCCGACGTCGTCATCCGCCGGGCGAAGGGCAACAGCCTCTACGACCTGTACGACCTCCCCGGCCTGAAGGAGGGCCAGACGAACGTCCGGCGGGACGAGGGCCGCCATGTCCGCATCGCCGTCCTGGCCACGCGCGCCTTCCTCGACGAGCACGAGGGCGCCGCCGAAACGCTGCTCGCCATCTGCAGCGAGTACACCGACCTGGCGGATCGGATGCTGCGTCAGGCGAAGGCGTCGCACGGGCTCATCGATGCGCACCTCACCGAGTCGTATGGGCCCGACGTGGACTCGCTCTACTACTACGTCATGAACATGAAGCGCCTCGCGGTGCGCCTCGGCGAGCTCGGCCTGCGCGACGGGGTGCTCGACGTCAAGCGCCGGGTCGACGCAGCCGTGGCGGAGTTCACCGACGAGAACCGAGAGCCGATCATTCAGCCGCCCGGCCCGTTCGTACGGGCCTTGGGCCCACGGATGCTCAAGGTCGCCGCGCTGCTGCAGCCGCGCGCCTGAACGTCACGCCTGGATGACGGTCGGTGCCGACGCGCGCAGACGCTTCCCGCGCGCGTCGAGGGCGGCGACGGCGACGGTGCCGCTCCTCACCGGCAGCGGAATCGCCGTCTCGAAGCCCGTGCGCGGCACCGTGCCCACCGGCTTCATCGCGGATGCCTTCGCCCCTGCGAGGAGCTGCCACTGCGCCACCTGCGTCGCACCGTTCCAACTGACGTAGAGCGTGTACGACCCGTCGCCGTTGCGGACGACCTCCGTCGCCGGCACCCCCTTCGGCCGAGCGACGAGATCGAAACGGAATGCGCGATAGGACACGCTGCCGTCGGCGAAGCGGCCGTCGACCCGGATGCCGCCGTCGGGGCCGATCTCGGTGAACGAGCCGTCCGTGCCCCAGCCGATGAACATCCCGCCGTCGGCGAGCTGCTGCACGTTCCCCATCGCCCATGTCGTCCGCGGCGTCGGCGGATGGTATTCGGCCACCAGGGACGCCTGTCTCTTGTCCATGTCGAGCCGAATCCGCAGGCCTCGGGACAAGGTCCGGTCGGTCGGAAGAGCGGCGTTGTTGTCGAAGATCGTGATCGTGCCGTCCGGGCGGCTGCGCACGTCGTGCTGAAACGCGAACGACGCGGCGGAGTCGACGGCGAAGTCGCTCTTCTTTCCGCCGAGCCGCCAGAGCACCGCTCCGGTCTTGCGATCGACCTTGTAGACGGCGGACGTGTTGCGCGCCGACACGAGCAGGTTGCCGTCTGCGTCGACGTCGATCGAGTTGAGATGGAAGTAGTCGACGTTGCCGGCCGCCGTCACCTGCGGCATGAACGACTCGTCCACTCCCACGTGCTCGTTGCTCCGCCACTCGAAGAGGACGCGGCCGCTCGCCACGTCCACTTCCTGAACGATGCCGGTGACGAGCCGCGGCACCGCGTCGGTGGCGATCTCGCGATAGATGGTGATGAGCGCCGTCCCCTCGGGCGTGAGCAGAAGCTCGTGGAGGTCGCCGTGCCGGCCGCGCCCCGCCTGCACGCGCGCGACCTCGTGGTAGGTCGGATCGAAGATGACCCAGCTTCCTCCGTACGGGCCGAGGACGGTTCCCTCGTACCACGTGAGCACCGGACGCCCCTTGTACTCCTGCACGCGGACGTCCATCGCCGTCGTCGACCCGAGTGGGAGGAACCAGATGGGCTCGCCGGTGTCGTCGACGACGAGCGGCCCGGAATGGCTCTGGCTGTTCGGCGTCGACGTGTAGTTGCCCGACGCCGCGGTGATGTCGAACGGCGCGAGGAAGATCGAGCCCGGTGCGGTCCCGTCGGCGGCGACGTCGAACGAGATCGCAGGCGGGTTCAGGTCGGGACGGCTGACGTAGCCGTTGATCGCCGCCGAGCGGCGTGCGCCCCAGGCTGACGGGACGCGCCCCCCGGCGAGCGCGGCCACGGCGCCGCCCGCAAGCGCCACGAAGCCCCTCCGGTTGACCCGAGGCCCGCCGACCACCGCTGCGATTCAACCACTACCTGAGCCAACGGGCCAGAGCTAGCTCGAGCTCGCGGCAGCCCGACGGCGCGACGATCCGCGTCCGCACCTTCCGGTCCTGCACGACGAGCAGCGTCGGAACCTCGTCGACGAGGAACCGGGCCGCGAGATCCGGCCGGTTGTCGACCGAGACCCGTGTGAGGTCGAAGGTGTCGTGATTGCGCCGCCGCTGCAGCACCTGGGCGAGAAAGCCCTCGACGCGGCGGCACCGCCCGGAGAGGGGTGAATAGAAGAGGATCAGGCGTGGCCGTTGCGCCGGCGCAGCCTGCTCGGCTGGAGCAGGAAGTGGCGAGGGAACCACGCGGGGCGATCTACCCGCCCCGCGTGGTCCAAAACGTCGCCGGAGCTGGCAACTACCTGATCGATTCCTGGACGAGCCTCCGCGTGGAGACGCCGGCGAGGAGGTTGTCGCCCTGCTTGCGGGCCCGGACGAACATGACCAGGGCGCCGCGCCGAAGCGGCATGCTCCGCGTCGGGTGGATCTGGATCGTCGCCCAGCCGCTCGAGTCGGTCGGGACCTCCGGCGAGCCGAAGACCCAGCCGTACGGGAGGCCCACGACGTACACGAGCGCACCCGAGATGGAGAAGCCGCGCGTGTCGGAGACGTGGAACCTCGCCGTGATCGTCCCGCGTGACGTCGCCGGGCTCGGCGAGAACTTCACGCCGTCGATCACGAGGCGGTTCGGCAGGCTCACCTGCGACACGTTGATGACTGCGCCGCCCTGCGCCGCCTTCGCCGGCCGGATGAGATCGGTCTCCGCCGTGTTCGCGGTGCTCGTGCCGTTCGAGTTCTTCGCCGTCACCTGGACGAGCAGCGTGTGCGCGACGTCGGCCGAGGCCGCGGCGTACGTCGTGTTGGTCGCGCCCGAGATCGCCGTGCAGCCGCCGCCGGTGCCGACGCACCGCTCCCACTGATACGAGAAGGTCGGCGAAGGCGTCCCGCTCCAGCTACCCGGGCCGACGGTCAGCGTCGAGCCCTCCTGCGGCGTGCCGGAGATCGTCGGCGGTGCCGTGTTCTTCGGCGCGGCGCCCGTCGCCTTGACGGCGTCGGTGGGCCGCGAGGTGGCGACGCCCGAGCCGTCCTTGTTCGACGCCGTCACCTGAACCTTCAGGCGCGCGCCCACGTCGGCGGTCGCGATCGTGTACTGCTGGCTCGTGGCCCCGGAGATGGCGTTGCAATTGCCCGCCTGCGCGTCGCAGCGAAGCCACTGGTAGGCATAGCCCGTCGGCGCGCCGTTCCACGAGCCGTGCGACGCAGTCAGGATCGATCCGTCCCGCGCGGAGCCGGAGATCGACGGCAACGACGTGTTCGACGGCGCTGCCGACGCCTGGCCCAGCGAGGCGCCGGCGGCGATCAGCGCCGGAACAGCCGCGACGCAGGCGAAAACGAGGACTCGTTTGAAATGCATCGTGTCTTCCCCCTGTCGGTCGAAACACGATGCTGTTTCCCAGGCCTCGCCGAAATCAATGTCAGAGACGTGTAAGTTTTGTTGCATGCAAGAGCGTCCGCAGGGGACGTCCGGCCACGACCTGGAGGAGCTGCGCCGACTCGCCCGCGAGCTCGCCGCCCGCCGGGCCTCCGCGTACGAGGAGATGCAGGGCGAGGTCGAGCTGATGAAGGCATCGCTGCGCGAGCGCGCGGCAGCCATCGCCGAACGGGAGCGGGCGCTCGCAGCGCTCGAGGAGCGGGTCAACGCGAACGGCCTGGCCGAGGAGCTGGCCGCGGCGCGGCGCGCGACCGCAGAGGCAGAGGCGGAGAAACGCCTCGCCGTCGCCGAGCGCGAGCGATTGGAGGAGCGGGAGCAGCAGATTCGCGTGGTCGAGAAGGAGCTCGCTGCACTGCGGATCGAGCTCGAGCGGCAGAAGCCGGTCAGGCGGCAGGCCGTGTCAGCGCGGCAGCGTGAGCTCGACGCACGCACGGCCGCGCTGGAGGCGCGCGAGGCGGAACTCGATGCACGCGAGGCCGCCCTCCGCGGCGACACGATGGCGATGAGCTTCGGCGAGGGCGTTGCCGCTTCTCCCGGTTGACGGAGCAGGAGCCGGGTATCCCGGCGACGTGACGACACTCGACGCGCTCCGGGACCAGGCGGCGGGATGCCGCGCGTGCCCGCTGTGGAAGACGGGCACGCAGACGGTGTTCGGGGAGGGAGCCTCCGGCTCGCAGGTGATGCTCGTCGGCGAGCAGCCGGGCGATCAGGAGGACAAGGCGGGCCGCCCGTTCGTCGGGCCGGCAGGTCGGCTCTTGGACGAGGCCCTCGACGCCGCCGGGATCGACCGGGAAGCGGCCTACGTCACGAACGTCGTCAAGCACTTCAAGTGGGAAGCGCGCGGCAAGCGGCGCATTCATGCGAAGCCGTCATGGTCCGAGGTGGCGGCGTGCCGGCCGTGGCTCGACGGCGAGCTCGAGGCGGTGCATCCGCAGGTGCTCGTCTGCCTCGGCGCAACGGCCGCGCAGGCGCTCCTCGGCCGCGCCTTCCGCGTGACGAGGCAGCGGGGGACGTGGGTCGACTCCGACCTCGCCCCGCACGTCACCGCGACGATCCATCCGAGCGCGATCCTTCGTCAACAGACCGATGTGGACAGGCGGCGCGAGATGGCCGCGTTCATCGACGACCTCAAGGTCGTCGCCGACGTTCTTTAAAGACCGGGAGGCGATCGACGGATCGCCTCCCGGATGCGTCAATCTCCCCAGTCGAAGTCGCGCGCGCGATCGACCGCCCAGAAGCTGCTGGACTCCGAGTCGTCGACATCGCTCACGGCCGTGTTCTCCACGGTCGCTTCGCCGGGCCAAGGCAGGCTCTCGGCGGCGACGAAGGCCGGCTCGCCGTCCATCGTCTCCTCCAGCCGCGCCTGCTCCTCGGTCTTGAAGAGCGGATGATTGTCGAACGGATCGTCGTTCTTGTACCGCTCGATCGGCATGTGGTCGTCGAGCGACGCGTTCCGCTCCTTCAGCTCCAGGTGGTCCCTGATGACTTGCGCGAAATACGACGGTGTTTCGACCGGCATTCGTTTCCTCCCGCTGGGGCTCCCCGTGTCGCCCGGGAGTCTAACCCGATTTCAGGCTGCTTTCCGGAGCGAGGCTACTAGAAGGTCCGGATCCTGCCATCAAGTTCGACCCGGTCCTTCCCACGCCTCTTTGCCTGGTAGAGGGCCCGGTCGGCGGCCGCGAAAAGCTGCCGTTCGGACTCGCCGGGCTGAAGCTGGGCGATCCCGAAGCTCGCAGTGACGCCGAAAACGGCGCCGTCGCGGCCGAGGAACGAGCGCTCCCGGAGGAAGGCCCGGACGCGCTCGGCGAGCTGGAACCCGCCCTCGGCGTCCGTCCCGGGGAGGAGGATGACGAACTCCTCCCCGCCCCATCGGCCGGCGAGGTCGGACTCGCGGAGCGTGACCCGGAAGACGGAGGCAAACTCGCGGAGGACGTCGTCGCCGGCGTCGTGGCCGTACACGTCGTTGATCATCTTGAAGTCGTCGAGGTCGGCGACGACGAGCGTGAACGGCGTCCCCATCCGATTCGCGCGCGCGATCTCGTGGGCGAGCGCGTCCTCGCAGCCGCGCCGGTTGGCGATGCCGGTGAGGCCGTCGACGAGCGCCTGGCGCTCGACGATCGCGTGCAGCCGCGCGTTCTCGAGCGCGACGGCCGCGTGCGAGGCGAGGGACGCCGCCGTCATCCGCTCTTCCGCGTCGAACGTCCCGATCACCGTCAGCGTCCCGAATCGCTCCCCGCCGGCAGTGAGCTCGTGCACGAGGTGCTCGCCGCGTGCATTGCGGTTGCCGGCGGAAGCGGCGAGGCCGCCGCTGTGGATGGTCGCGCCGACGGCGCCGGTCGCTTCCACCGCCGTCTCGACGACGACGCGCAGCAGCTGTTCGATGTCGTTCGTCGCGAGCGCCTCCCCGAAACGGGAGATGGCGACACGCAGCCGAGCGCGCTCGGCGTCGAGCTCCGCATGACGCGCTTGGAGCTGGTCGGCCATGTCGTTGAAGGCCCGGCCGAGGGTCGCGAGCTCGTCGTTGCCCGCGACCGGGACGCGCTGGCGCAGCCTCCCCTCGGCGATCGCCCGCGCCGCGTCGGCGAGGGCGCGCAGCGTGCGCACGATCGAACGGCCCTCGATGAACGCAACGGCGGCGACGAGGGCGACGACCGCGAGGAGCCCGAGTAGAAGTCGGTTTCGCTCCGCTGCGCGCGCAGCATCGATCTGCGACTGCGGTGCGAGCACCGCGATGCGGACCGCCGGCACCCCCGCGAGCGCGGGGGCCGCGAGCGTGCGGTAGCGCGAGCCGTTGATGGAGATCGTCTGGATCTCTGCCGCGGGGATCCCGATGGTCCCGGTGAGCGCCGGGCTCGACGCCGCGATTCGACGGCCGTCGAGGACCACGACACGGTCGCGCACCCGCAGCGCGCCAACGAACTTCGGACTGTCGAGCCGCACGGAAGCGACGACGACGCCGGCGAGGCCGCCGCTCGTGATCACGTCCGCTTCGCGACGCGAGGCGAGCTTCGGGACCTTGCCGACCTGGAACGTTCCCGACCGGACCGCGAGGTTCGGGTGGCCCCGGAGGAAGACCGAGACGGCTGTCGCGTCGCGGCGCAGAAGCGCGACCTGGAACGGTCGGCTTGCCGCCAGGCGTGCGGCGTCGGCCTGGCCGGCGTCGGCGCGCTCCTGGTAGCGGGCGAGCGCGACCCGCAGCTCGCTCTGCAGGCGCGCGTCGACGCGCCTGGCCGCGCTTTCGGCAGACGCCGAGGTGAACCCCCAGACCGCCGCTCCCGCCGGAAGCAGTGTCAAGAGCGCGAAATAGACCGCAAGCTTGATCTTGAAGCTGCCGAGCAGCGTCCCCCTCCTCGATTCAAGCCCTCGTCCGGACCTGCCGATACCTCGTTCGAGCGATGCCATCGGCATCCAAGGACGGAAGCATGAGCACCATCACGAGGGGGGTCATCGCAGGAGTACTACTCGCCGGTGCGGTGGCGGGAGCAGCGGCATTCCCGCGTTTCCTGGCCGGACCCGCCGCCACCCAAACGCCGTCGTTCTCCGTCCTTCCCGCAGCCTCCCCGCCGGCGATCGTCCGCGCCCCCGCTCTCCCGGCACCCGCGCCGAAGCGGCACCGGCTCGCGGTCGTCGCCGCCGCCGTCGTTCCCGTCAGGTCGCTTCCGCCCGCGGCGCCGGCGCCGACGCCGATCGTCGTCCACCCGGTCCCGAAGCCCGTGCGGGTCGAGCCGAAACCGGCTCCCACCAAGCCCCCGACCCCGCCGCCGGTGACGATCCACCCGCCGGCACCCGCACCGCCGCCGGCAGCTCCCGCGCCCGCCCAGGCCGTGGCCGCTCAGTCGTCCGCGCAGCCCGTCCGCCTGGCGGCGAGCGCCGCCCCGCCGCCCCCGCCGCCTGCCGCCCCCACACCCGCCGCACCGGCCACGTCCGTCCCGTCGTACAACGAGCAGCAAGACGGTGACGGCCACCACGGCGGCAGCTGCAACGGCGGACTAGGATCGGGTGACCATGGCGCCGCCCCGCAAGCTCCGTCCAGCCCCGTGGGCTATGGCTCTGGTCCTGTGGGACGTGTGGAAGCGCCTTACACCCAAGCAGCGACGTCAGATCATGGCCATGGCCCGGCGTCATGGGCCTACGGTGGTGGCAAAGGCCACTGAGCTTCGCAAGCGCCGCCGCGGCCGCCTGTAAGGGCGTCTACTGAAGAGCGAGCGCGGCGCGGACGATTCGGTCCTGCTCGCGCAGGTGCGCCGTGGGGTATCCCTCGCTCGGGCTCGCGCGCCACGGACGTCCGACGTACTCGAGTGCCACGCCGTCCGGCTTCGCCTCCTCGAGACGATGGCGGATCGCCCGGTACGGGCCCATGTTCTGCGGCTCCTCCTGCACCCAGACGAGCTCGCGCAGGCTCGGATAGCCGCGGAGCAGCACCTGCGCCTGAATCACCGGGAACGGATAGAGCTGCTCGAGCCGCGCCACCGCCACCCCCGTCGCCTCGCTCCGCCGCTCGTGGCCGACGATGTCGTAGTAGACCTTGCCGGAGCAGAGGACGAGCCGTGTCGTCGACGAGCGGTCGGCGGTCGGATCGTCGAGGAGCGGCTGGAACGAGCCCTCGGCGAGCTCGGCGAGCGTCGAGGACGCCTGCTTCAGCCGTAACAGCCCCTTCGGGGTCATCACCACGAGCGGGCGCGCGGTCGGGTCGAGCGCCTGTCGCCGCACGAGATGGAAGTACTGGGACGACGTCGTGCAGTTCGCGATGCGGATGTTCTCCTGCGCGGCGAGCTGGAGGAAGCGCTCGAGCCGGGCGCTCGAGTGCTCCGGCCCGTTGCCCTCGTAGCCGTGGGGGAGCAGCAGCGTCAACCTCGACGTCTCTCCCCACTTCGAGAGGCCGGCGGAGATGAACTGGTCGATGACGATCTGGGCGCCGTTGGCGAAGTCGCCGAACTGCGCCTCCCACAGGACGAGCGCCTCCGGGGCGGCGGCCGAGTAGCCGTACTCGAAGCCGAGGCACGCGTACTCGGACAACGGCGAGTTGTGGATCTCGAACGACGCAACGGCGTCATCGAGATGCTGCATCGGCGTGTACGTGCCGCCGGTGTGGACGTCGTGCAGCACGTCGTGGCGGTGCGCGAACGTGCCTCGCTCGGTGTCCTGACCGGTGATGCGGATCGGGATCCCTTCGACGAGGAGCGACGCGAACGCGAGCGCTTCCGCCTGGCCCCAGTCGATGCCGCCCTCGTCCAGCGTGTCGCGCCGCCGTTCGAGCTGCTTCATCAGCTTCGGGTGCGGCGTGAACCACTCCGGGACGCGCAGCAGCTGCTCGTTGAGGTCGCGCAGGCGGTCGGCGGGAACAGCTGTGTGCACCGAGAGCGCGCTCGACCGAGGCAGGCGGTGCTCGACCGGGGCAACCTCGGGTGCGACGCCGAACGACTCCTTCAGCCGCTCGTGCGCCGCCTTCAGCGCGGCCTGCACCGCGGCCACCTGCTCGTCCGCCTCCTGCTCGGTCAGCACGCCGTCGCCGATCAGCCTCGCCGCGAACTGCTCGCGCACGGTGGGATGCCCGGCGATGGCGGCGGCGAGCAGCGGCTGCGTGTACGCCGGCTCGTCCTGCTCGTTGTGCCCGTAGCGGCGGTAGCCGACGAGGTCGACGACGACGTCGTGGCCGAAGCGCCAGCGATAGGCGAGCGCAAGTCGGATCGCCGAGACCGCCGCCTCGGGGTCGTCGGCGTTGACGTGGATGATCGGAACGTCGAAGCCCTTCGCGAGGTCGCTCGAATACCGCGTCGACCGCGCGTCCTCCGGATCGGTCGTGAAGCCGACCTGGTTGTTCGTGATCAGGTGCAGCGTGCCCCCGGTCGAGTAGCCGATGAGGCCCTGCAGGTTGAGCGTCTCCGCCACCTCGCCCTGGCCGCTGAACGCCGCGTCGCCGTGGATGAGCACCGGGAGCGCGATGGCCGGATCGTGGTACCCGTCTCGAGTCGACCGGTCGGTCTGCTCCGCGCGGGCGCGTCCCTCGACGACGGGGTCGACCGCCTCGAGATGGCTCGGGTTGGCCGCGAGCGTGACCGTGATCTCCCCCGCCGCCGTCTTGCGCTGGCCCTCGGCGCCGAGGTGGTACTTCACGTCGCCGGTGCCGCCCTCCTCGCTGGAAACCACCGCTTCGATCGTCCGCTCGCCCTCGAACTCGCGGAGGATGACGTCGTACGGCCGGCCGACGACGTGCGCGAGCACGTTGAGGCGGCCGCGGTGCGCCATCCCGATGACGACCTCGTGCGCGCCGGCCGCGGATGCAAGTTCGATCGCCTCGTCGAGCATCGGCACCATCACGTCGACCCCCTCGAGCGAGAACTGCTTCTGGCCGAGGAACGAGCGGCGGAGGTAGTGCTCCATCCCCTCGACCTCGGAGAGCCGCGCGAGGAGGGCCTTGCGCTCGTCGGCGTCGAGCGGCTGCCGGTAGCGGCCCGACTCGATCGCCTGCCGCAGCCACACGCGCTCCTCGTGGTCGGAGATGTGCTCGATCTCGTACGCGATGGTCCCGCAGTAGGTCTCGCGCAGCCTCGGCAGCGCATCGGCGAGCGTCTCGCCGAGGTGCGAGAGCCGGAGGACGGACGTCGGGATGCGCGCCTGCAGCTCCGGTGTCAGCTTCGGGACGAGCCGCTCCGGCTCGAGCGCGGGATCGCCGGGCGGCTCCGAGCCGAGGGGGTCGAGATGCGCGGCGAGGTGACCGTGCATGCGGAACGCCTTCAGGAGGGCCATGGCGGCGCCGACGCCGCCGAGGAGCTCGTCGTCGACGACTTCGACCTCGCGGACGACCGGCGCCGCCTCCGCCGGCGACTCTACGACTGTCGGCGCGGCGTGGCCGTTGCCGCCGCCGTTCGCCTTCAGCAGCCGCTCGAGGCCGGGCTGCGCCGCGAGCAGCTCAGGCGGTGCGCTCTCGAAGAGCGCCCGCCACTCGGGCGGGACGGCGGTCGGGTTGTCGAGGTACTGCTCGAGCAAGAGGGCCGCGTAGCCCGTGTTCAGCCCATCCACGACTCTCGTTGTAGCAGCCGGAACCCGGCTACCAGAGCGCGCGCCCGGTGATGACGGTGATCATCATCCCGAGGAAGAAGCAGACCGCAACCGTGAGCACGGCGACGAAGGGCAGCCGCTTCCCGCGGCCGGCCATGCCCGCGCTGATGAGCGCGAGCAGAAACGCCGGCGCGAGCAGTCGTATCGGATGCCACGCGAGCGAGATGAGGCTGGCGAAGATCGAAATCGACGCGAGGTAGCCGGCGACGACCTCGGTCTGCCGGCCGCGATCCGATTCCGGCTCGACGCTCGAAAAGGGCTCTGCGCTCATCGCCGCTCAGCGTATGCGCGCGCGGCCCGCGCCGTGCGCGGGTACGTCCGCGCCGGGCCGCCGTGCGGCCGCCGCGGGCGCGTCCGGGAGTGGCGCCGGCTGCCTCCGCCGCCGTCCTCCGGGCCGATCTCGGCCGTCACCCCCGCCCCGTCCTGCCGCGGAGGCTCGGCCTTGATCGCGTAGTAGACGACCGTGCACAGGTAGACGATGGGGATCTTCAGGATCACCATCAGGAACACGAGCTCCCAGATCGTGTCCGGCCCAGCCACCGATTGTGAGTTTACCCGGGTTACGGGCTGCCAACCTTGGGATATGGGTAGGACATGAACCAGGACCAGCTGCGCGCCCTGCTCGAGCACGGCGAGGAACAGGGGTGCGTCAACCTGTCCAGGCTCGAGGAGCTGACCGCCGAGCTGGAGCTCGACGACGAGGAGATCGCGTCGCTGTACGAGCAGATCGAGCGCCGCGGCATCGTGCTCCTCGACGACTGCGCCGTCCCCGAGCCGGAGGAGCAGGAGGCGCACTACGCGAACGACGAGGTCGCTGCGATGACGACCGACTCGCTGCAGCTCTTCCTCAACGAGGCCGGCCGCTACGCGCTGCTGACAGCGGCGGAAGAGGTCGAGCTCGCAAAACGGATCGAGCGCGGCGACCAGCGGGCGAAGGACAAGATGATCAACTCGAACCTGCGCCTCGTCGTCTCCATCGCCAAGAAGTACCAGGGGCACGGGCTCTCCCTCCTCGACCTCATCCAGGAGGGCATCATCGGTCTCATTCGCGCGGTCGAGAAGTTCGACTGGCGCCGCGGCTACAAGTTCTCCACCTATGCGACGTGGTGGATTCGGCAGGCGGTGCAGCGCGGCGTCGCCAACAAGTCGCGCACCATCCGCATCCCAGTGCACATCGTCGAGCGCGAGCAGAAGATCGCGCGTGCCGAGCGGGAGCTGACGCTGCAGCTCGAGCGGGCGCCGACCGACGAGGAGGTGGCGAAGAAGGCCGGCCTTGCCCTCAAGCACGTGCGCGAGGTACGCCATGCGGCACGCACGGTCGCCTCGCTCGACAAGCCGATGGGAAGCGAGAACGAGACGGCGTTCGGCGAGCTCGTCGCGCACGAGAGCGGCGACGTCGAGGAAGAGGTCGTGCTCGGCCTCAGCGAGCAGACGCTGCGAAACGCGATCGAGCGGCTCCCCGATCGGGAGAAGCAGGTGATCAAGCTCCGGTACGGGATGGACGGCGATCCCGATCCGAAATCGCTCGAGCAGATCGGCCGGCACCTCGGGATCACGCGCGAGCGCGTTCGGCAAATCGAGCTGCAGGCGCTGCAGCGGCTCGCCGGCCAGCGCGAGATCGCCGCGCTCAGCCCCGCCGCGTAGAGCGTCCTAATCGGGGTTCGGCAACATCGCGTCGCGCACGACCGCGCAGAGATCGTCGTACGACGCGATGAAGCCGCGCAGCGTCCGCCGCGTCGCCGCGAAGCCGTCGAACTCGTCGACGGTCAGCCCGTCCGGCTCGTAGGCTCGCACGAAGTCCGGCACCTTCGCCAGGAGCTCCTCCAAGATGGACGCCGGAACCGGGTCGTCGAAGCGCGGCGCAACCTCGATGTCGGAGGCATTGAAGAGCTTCTGCCATGCGTGCGGGATCGTCAGGACGATGTCGCCGCCGATGAGCTGCGACCAGTGCAGGTGGTTGCGGTAGGCGGCCGCGAGCAGGCGCGTGCGGTGCCCCCGCTCGCGATAGATCCCGTACGCACGCTTGACGCAGGCGATGCCGGCCCAGTTGACCGAGCCGGGCGTCAGCAGTGTCCCCGCCTTCTTCGCCGCTATCTCGAGCCAGTCGTCGAGGCGTCCGACCATGATCGTGCACACCGGGCTCATCCCCTCGGCGCTTCCGCGCCGGTCGAGCCCGCGCTCCACCGCGTCGGCGACGGCGAGCGCCTGCGGCACCGTGAAGCACACGGTCGCGTTGATGCTCACGCCGCGCGCGGTCAGCTCCTCGATGGCCACCGCCCCGGCGCGGGTCGCCGGCACCTTCACCTGCATGTTCGGCGCGAGTGATGCGAAATGGATTCCTTGCTCGACGAGCCGCGACGCGTCGCGGTAGAGCTTGGGATTCGTCTGGATCGACAGGCGACCCTTGAGACCGTGCTCCCGCTCGAAGACGGGCAGCAGCAGCTTGGATGCCTTCACCGCCATCTCCTCGATGAGCCGCCAGGCGATCTCGTCCTCGGTGGCCGCCGGGCTCTCGGCGACGAGTTCCTCGAGACGGCCCTCCCAGAGCGTCCACTCCTTCTGCAGCACCTCGCCGACGATGGTGGGGTTGGACGTCGCGCCGACGGCGCCGTGCTCGATCGCATACGACAGCTCCTCGATCGAGCACGAGTCGTTCCAGTATTCGGTGGCCGTCGTCGTAACCGTTTCATGCAGCGCGCTCTTGACCTCGGCGTGAATCGGCATCAAGGCTCCTTTCTTGCCGTCGTTGCGCGCACGACCAGACGCGGCTCGAGCAGGATCCGGCGAGGCGGGCCGTCGAAGTCGGCGGCGATTCGGTCGAGCAGCAGGCGCATGCCGGCCGCGGCGAGCTCCTCGTGTGGCTGCGCGACCGTCGTCAAGCCGATACGCGCGAGCGCTCCGACGGCGATGCCGTCGAAGCCGACGATCGAGACGTCGGCGGGGACGCGCCGCCCCGCCTCCTCCAGGCGGTCCACGAGGTCTATCGCAAGGATGTCGTTCGCCGCGGCGACGGCGGTCGCGTCCTCCACCGTCGTCTCGACGCAGGCGGTCTCGCGACACGCGCGGACGAAGCTCTCGTACCGCACCGCGTTCGTGCGCTCCTCGACGAGCGGGCCCGTGACGTATGCGATGCGCTCGTGACCGAGCGCGGCGAGGTGGCGAACCGCGAGCGCGAGGCCGACGCGCTCGTCGACCCCGACGCTGTCGACACGCGGGTCCGTCGAGCTGACGACCGCGACCGGTGTGCCGTCGTCGATCACTTCGTCGAGGATCTCGCGCTCGCCTCCGAACTGGAGCATGACGATGCCTGCAACGCGCTGCTCGAGCAGGGCCTCCACGCGCGCCGCCTCGCGTTCGGGATGGCCGTCGGTGTTCGAGACGGCGGTCGCGTACCCGGCCTCGTGCGCGTGGCGCTCGAGCCGCTTCACGAGCTCGCCGTAGAACGGGTTCGCGAGGTCTCCGACGACGACGCCGATCGTGCTCGTCCGCCGCAGGACGAGCTGGCGGGCGAGCCCGTTCGGCCGGTAGCCGAGCTCCTGGACCGCGGCGAGGACGCGCCGGCGGAGGTTTGGGGAGACGTGGGCCCCGCCGCGGATGACGTACGAGACCGTCGACTTCGACGTGCCGCTCCGCGCCGCGACGTCGACGATCGTGGGACGCACGCTCACGCGGCGAGCCTTCGCACGAAGGCGAGGTTGCGCTCCTCGACCGCACGCACGGCCGCAACGTCCTCCGGTCGCACGGCGACTCGGTCCTGCTCGAGCACGACCCAGCCGTCGTACCCTGCGAGTGCCGGCAGCCCGAGCACGGCGGAGAAGTCGACGCAGCCCTCGCCGAAGGGGCAGAAGATGCCGTCGACCCACGCCTGCGCGAGCTGGAGGGCGCCCGACCGCAGCCGCGCGAGCAAGGACGCGTCCACGTCCTTCAGGTGGAGATGCTCGATCCGTCCGGCGCAGATGCGGGCCACCTCGAGAGGATCGCCGCCGCCGACGAGCGCATGCCCCGTGTCGAAGCAGATGCCGACGTCGGTGCCCGCGAGCAGCGCCTCGATCTGCGCCGGCGTCTCGACGGCCGTGCCCGCGTGATGATGGAACACCACCCCGAGCCCGCGCGCGCGGCATCGCTCGGCGGCCTCGTTGACACGGTGGAAGTACGACCCATCCGGCTCGGCGCCGTTCTCCGCCCCGGCGAGCACGACCGGGCCCCGCCCGCCCGTCGCCAGCAACACCTCGATGATCGGATCGAGCCACAGTCCGACGTCCTCGGCGAATCCGACGGGATCCTCGAACCGCAGCGGAGCGAATCCTCCGACGAGCGCGAGCCCGCGAGACTCGAGCGCAGCCGGGGTCAGGTAGCCGGGCGGGCCGAGCTCGATCGCCTCGTAACCGAGACCGCGCACGGTGTCGAGCAGCAGATCCGCCGGGACGAGGTCGCTGCGGCCGGTCGTCTGCTCCCAGACGCCCCAGCTCACCGGCGCGCTCGCGAGCTTCACAGGAATCTCCTTTCCGCCGCGCGCGCGAGCTCGTACGCCTCCCGCGCCGCACGCACGGACGCCGTATCCGACACCTCAGCGACGGGGACGTCCCACCAGCTCTCGTACGAGGGGACGCCCTCCGCCTCGCGCTCCGTGGGGACGACGATGACCACCGTGCGCGTCTCCGCCCTCGCCTCCTCGAGTGCGGCTCGCAGCTCGTCGACCGTTCCTGCGCGGAAGACCCGCGCGCCGAGCGACTCCGCATTCGCAGCGAGGTCGACGCCCACCGGCTGCCGGGTGCCGAACCCCTCGGTCCCGAGCGAGCGCGACAACGCCCCGATCGAGGCATAGCCGCGGTTGTCGACGAGCACGACCGTGAGCTTCGCCCCTTCCTGCACCGCCGTGACGAGCTCGCCGGGAAGCATGAGGTACGAGCCGTCGCCGACGAGCACGAAGACCTCGCGGTCCGGAGCCGCGAGCTTGACTCCCAGCCCCCCCGGAATCTCGTAGCCCATGCACGAATAGCCGTACTCGACGTGATAACCCTTCGGGTCGCGTGTGCGCCACAGCTTGTGCAGGTCGCCCGGCATCGAGCCGGCGGCGCAGACGACGACGTCCCGCGGCCCCGCGGCGTCGTTCACCGCGCCGATGACGGCGCTCTGCGCCGGGGGATCCTGTTCGCGCGCGTACAGACGCGTGACCTCGCCGTCCCACTCGACGGCAAGCCGCGCACACTCGGCGCGATATCCGTCGTCGACGACGTAATCCGCGAGCAGCTCCGTGAGCCGCTCGAGCGTCGCGCGCGCATCGCCGACGAGGGCGATGCCGGCGTGCTTTGCCGCGTCGTGCTCGGCGACGTTGACGTTGACGAAACGGACCCCGTCCCGGCGGAAGGCTGTCTTCGACGCGGTGGTGAAGTCGCCGTAGCGCGTGCCGACACCGATCACGAGGTCGCAGTCGAAGGCGATGCGGTTCGCCGCGAAGGTGCCGGTCGCGCCGACAGCTCCGAGGCAGGAGGGATGGTCGTACGGCAGGGCCCCCTTCCCCGCCTGCGTCTCGCCGACGGGGATGCCGGTCCGCTCGCAGAGGCCGCGCAACGCGTCGGCCGCCTCCGAGTAGATGACGCCGCCGCCGGCGATGATCAGCGGCCGGCGGGCGCCGCGGATCGCGTTCGCGGCGGCCGCCAGGGCGGCCGGGTCGGGGAGCGCGCGCGGGACGCGCCAGATGCGCTCGGCGAGGAACTCCTTCGGCACCTCGAACGCCTCTGCCTGCACATCCTGGGGGAACGCCAGCGTCACCGCGCCTGTCTCGGCCGGGCTCGTGAGCACGCGCATCGCAGCGAGCGCGGCGGGGACGACCTGCTCGGGGCGCTCGATCCGGTCGAAATAGCGCGAGACGGGGATGAAGCAGTCGTTCGCAGACACGTCGCCGCGGGCGCCCGATTCGAGCTGCTGCAGGACAGGGTCGGGGAGCCGTGATGCGAACACGTCTCCCGGCACGAGCAGCACGGGCAGGCGGTTGACGGTCGCGAGCGCGGCGCCGGTGACCATGTTCGTCGCGCCGGGGCCGATGGAGCTCGTGCACACCCACGCGCCGAGCCGGTTCAGCTGCCGCGCGTACCCGACGGCCGCGTGCACCATCCCCTGCTCGTTCCGCGCCGGGACAAAGCGCAGGAGATCGGGGCGCTCGTGGAGCGCCTGCCCGATCCCGGCGACGTTGCCGTGCCCGAAGACTCCGAAGCAGCCGCCGAAGAACGGCCGGCGAACGCCGTCGCGCTCCACCAGTTGCGCCGCGAGGAAGCGGACGAGGGCCTGCGCCGAGGTCAGCCGTTCGGAACGTTCCAAAGCGGTCCGAGTCTATTCTCTGGCGGTGCCGCCTTCCATCCGCGTCCGCAGCGGTGAGCCGGGCCCGGAGGGAACGCTCGTACGCGTCGAGCTGGACTATGTCGGATTCGAGGCGGTTCGCTTCGACGGACGGCTGGAGCGGCGCGAGGAGGCTCGCGAGACGTGCGTCGTCCTCCTCTCCGGCGCGTGCACGCTCATGGGCCTCGGCGAGGCCGCGCGCGCGACGCCGTTCGACGGCCCGCCGACGGCCCTGTACGTTCCGCCGGGCGCCGCCTGGTGGGTGCAGGGGGCGGGCGAGCTCGCAATCTGCACCGCCCCGGCCAAGGGGCGCCTCGAGCCGAGGCTGCTCGACAGCCCAGAGCTCCTCTCGCGCGGCGAGGGGACGGAGAGGCGCGCGATCGCGAACATCCTCATGGAGAGCGAGCCGGCGGAGTCCCTGCTCGTGACGGAGGTCGTGACGCCGGCTGGGCACTGGTCGAGCTTCCCGCCGCACAAGCACGACACCGACGACATGCCGAACGAGGCGCTGCTCGAGGAGACGTACTACCACCGCCTTCGCGGCGGACGCGGTTTCGCATTCCAGCGGGTGTACACGCAGGACGGCGAGCTCGACGAGGGCGTCGTCGTCGAGGACGGCGACGTCGTGCTCGTTCGACGCGGCTATCACCCGGTCGCGGGGGACCCGCGCACCGATCTGTACTACCTGAATGTCATGGCTGGGCCGCTGCGCGCATGGCGCGTGTCGACGGCGCCGGGCTATTGACAGCCGCAGCTGCGCCGGACGACGAGCTCGAGCGGCAGCCGCACCTCGGCCGCCGCAGGCGGCTCCGTCGACTGGAGCGCATGCAGGAGCAGCGACGCAGCGAGACGGCCCATCTCCTCCTCGTTGCGGCTGAGCGCCGTCAGCGGCGGGTCGAGCAAGTCCCCGAACGGCGGGTCGTCGAACGAGACGAGCGCGAGGTTGGCCGGCACTCGCAGGCCGCTCGTGCGGCACGCGCTGAGCGCCCCGAGCGCGAGCGACTCGCCCGAGGTGACGACGGCCGTGGGCGGCTCCTCCAGTGCGAGCAGGCGCAGCATCGCCTCCGCGCCGCTGTGCGGCGACCAGTCCATCTCGCTGAACTGCGTGTAGTCGTCGCGGTCGACGAGCCCGAGATCGCGGACCGCCGCGCGGTACCCGGCGAGCCGCTCGATACCGGACGTGAGCACGGGCGGACCGCCGATGTATGCGATGCGACCGTGACCGTGCTCGCGGAGATGCTCGACGAGAAGCGCCATGCCGGGGCCGTTCGCACGCGTGACGTTGCCGACGCCGCGGTTCGGGACGATGTTGTCGAAATAGACCGTGGGAACCTCGGGATCCTCGGTGTACCCACCCGAGGTCGCCACGAGCACGCCCCGGACGCGATGCTCGAGCAGTGTGTGGATCGCGGCCTTCTCGCGATCCGGACGGCGTTCCGTGTTCATCATGAGAGCGGCATATCCGCTCTGCTCGAACACGCTCTGCGCACCTTTGACGACACGGCTGTAGAAGGGCGCACCGATGTCGGGGACGACGAGCCCGACGATGTTCGCGCTGCGCGTGCGTAGCGACTGCGCGATCCGGTTCGGCCTGTATCCGAGGTCCTGGGCTGCGGCGCGTACGCGGAGCCTCGTCGACTCGCTGATGCGCGAGCTCTCCTGAAGCGCACGCGACGCCGTCGACGTCGCCACCCGAGCCGCGCGTGCGACGTCCGCGAGCGTCGGCGGCCGCTCAGTGTCCATTGCGCGCCATCTCCCAGAGCCGGAGGACGTCGTCGACGACGCCGGGGGCGGCGCAGAGCACGCCCCTCCCGTCGAAACGAACCTCGGCGCCCGACTCCTGGGCGACGAGCGTCCCGGCCTGCCCGTCGACGAGATTGAAGTCGACGATGGTCGCGAGCGCCCTCCCCGCTCCCACGCTCGCGAGAGCGAGCGCGTTGGAGCCCATGATCCGAGTGACACAACCGGCCTCGGCGAGCGAGGCCATGAGCGCCATCTGGCCCGGCCACAGCGACTGCATCGTCAGCTCCGTGAGGAAGATCCCGCCGATGAGCGAGCCCGCGGCCGAGCATCTCGTGGGCTCGCCGTCGCGCCACGCGCCGCGGCCGCGCACCGCCGAGAGGACTTCCCGCCGGTACGGGTCGGCAACCGCGCCGGCGGCGGTGCCGCCGTCGTCGCGCACCGCGATGCTGAACGCCGACCACGGCAACCCATGGACGAAGTTCGTCGTGCCGTCGACGGGGTCGACGTACCACCCCGCGCGCGGCTCGTCGTGGCCGGTGCGGCCGAACTCCTCGCCGACGATCTCGTCCTGCGGAAAGCGGGCGCGGAGTGTCTCGCGGACGTGGCGCTCGACGTCCAGATCCGTCTCGGTCACCCAGTCGGCGGCACTCGTCTTCGTCGCGATCTCGTCCGGACGCGGCCGGTGCGCGACGATTCGGTCGATCGCATACTGCGCGAGCTCCTCGATGGTCGCGACGCACTCGTCGAGCTCGCGGTCGATCAGCATCTCGCCCCGAGCAGGTCGACGAGCGTCGCGAGACGGTTGGTGATGATCGCGTCGACGCCGAAATCGAGGAGGAGCTCCATGTCCGCCCGCTCGTCGATCGTCCACACCGAGACCAGCGTGCCGCGCGCGTGCATGCGCTCGACCGACTCCGGGTCGCGGCCGAGCACATTCCCGCTCGGGTTGTAGAACTCGGCGCCGAGCTCGTCGAGCAGGGCATCTGGGATCTGCTCGTCCGCGTCCCACGTGACGGCGATCCGCGCCGCAGGCGCAAGCGAGCGGATGCGGCGGTGCCCCGGGAAGCAGTCGCCGGCGAAAACAGCGCGGTCGAGCGCACCGGCGGCCACGACGTCGGCGAGCGCCGGCTCGACGACCTCCTCGTCCTTGTAGTCGACCATCACCTGCACGGTCGGCGGGATCCACGCCAGCGCCTGTTCGAAGTCCGGGATTCCGAGAGCGACCACCTCGTCGCGCGTCAGATCGGCCACGCGACGCGCGACGCGCCACACCCGGTCGAGCGTCGCGTCGTGGAGGACGACGGCGCGGCCGTCCGCCGTCCGGCGCACATCGAGCTCGATCATGTCCGCGCCGCCGTCGACGGCGGCGGCGAACGCCTCCAGGGTGTTCTCGCGGTGCTCCGACCAGTCCCCGCGGTGGGCGACGGCGATCATCGCGCCGCAACGGGCGCGGCCGAACGCTGCAGCACGCCCTCGCGATACACGACGACGCGGGTGAAGCGCACGCGGTGCCGCTCCGACACGGGGAGCTCCGGCGGGACGAAGGCGCGCACCTCGGCGTCGCCGAGCTGCAGGACGAGCTCCTTGTAGTGGCCTCTCGGGATCTCGCGCAGTGTTACCGCCTCGGCGCCGTCCCCGTTCTCCGTCACGCGCACGTCCTCCGGGCGCACGCCGATCTCCACCTCTTCGGCGGCCTGGACGCCGTCGCACGGGACGCGCGCGCCGCCGGGGAGCTCGACGATCCCGTCGTGCAGGGAACCTGTGTAGAAGTTCATCGCCCCCACGAAGCTCGCGACGAAGCTCGTCGCCGGCTCGCGGTAGAGCGTTCGAGGGTCCGCGTACTGCTCGACCTTCCCGCCCGACATGACGGCGATGCGATCCGAGATCGAGAGCGCCTCGTCCTGGTCGTGCGTGACGAAGACGGTCGTGATGCCGACCCGTTGTTGGATCTCGCGGATGTCCTCCCGGACCCGGATGCGCAGCTTCGCGTCGAGGTTGGAGAGCGGCTCGTCGAGGAGGAGCACCTTCGGCTCGAGCACGAGCGCCCGCGCGAGCGCGACCCGCTGCTGCTCGCCGCCGGAGATCTGCGCCGGGTAGCTGCGGACGTGGTGCGTGAGGCCGACGAGCTCGAGCACCTTCTCCACGCGCTCGCGGATCTCGCGCTTCGGCAGCCGCCGCAGCCTCAGGCCGAAGGACACGTTCTTGAACACGCTCATGTGCGGCCACAACGCGTAGTTCTGGAACACCATCGCCGTCGGCCGCTTCTCGGGCGCGAGCCGGCTCACGTCGACGCCGTCGATGAGGATCGCACCCGCGTCGGGCTGGAGAAAGCCGCCGACCATGCGCAGCGTCGTCGTCTTGCCGCAGCCGGATGGACCGAGCAGGCAGGTCAGCTCACCGGCGTGCACCTCGAGCTGCATGTCCGACACGATCGTCCGGCCGCCGAGATCCTTCGAGACGTGCGCGATCTGGAGCCCGGCGGGAGGTGCGGCGTACTCGGTCATCGAATCTGGAACCCCTCTGCGAGCCTGCCGCCCATGATGTGCTTCCGCACCAGCGACAGAAGGACGACCGACGGAATGGCGAGCAGGATCGAGAACACCGCAGCCGCCTGCTCCGGATAGTTGAGGACGAGCGTGTACATCTCGGTCGGCATCGTGATGTAGTTGGGAATGCCGACGAGGAACGTCCCCTGCGCCTCATCGAACGAGTAGAGGAACGACAGGATCATGGCGACGAGGATCCCCGGCGCGGCGAGCGGGAAGGTGATGCGGAAGAAGACGCGGAGCGGGCCGGCACCCGCGTCGCGCGCAGCCTCTTCGAGGCTCCGCGGGATCGCCGAGAACGCCGCAGCCGGGATCCAGGTCATGAACACGACCGTGCCGATCAGCTGCACGAACACGACGCCCATGAATGTCCCCATGAGGTTGAGCGAGTAGAAGACACCGGCCATCGAGATGTAGAGGCCGATCTTTGGGAAGGCGTTCGTCGCAAACAGCGAGACGAGGAGGGTGCGCCGCCCCGGGAAGTTGAAGCGCGAGAACGCGTAGGCCGCCGGCAGGCAGATCGCAGCCGAGACGGCGGTCACCACGGGCGCGAACTCGAAGCTGAGCTTGATCGTGTGCCCGAGGCTCTTGTCGGCGACGACCGAGTGCCACCACTTGAGCGTCCAGTCGCTCGGCAGGAAGCGCGGATAGGGCCAGACGTCCGAGAACGCCCGGAGGGCGAGCCAGACGATCGGCCCGACCATGAAGACGAGGAGAGTGACGACGAGGACGACGCCGACCGTACGGAGCGCGAGCGAGCGCACGGTCGGGCGCGGCTTCCGGGACGCCGCCAGCGGCACCACGCCTGCCTGCTCGACCACGCTCACGAGATCTGCGACGCCCGCTTCGCCGCGCGCATGTTGGCCCAGACGTAGATCGTGCCGAGGCCGACGGCGAGCACGAAGACGATCATCGCCATCACCTCAGCCTGCTGGGGCTGGTTGAAAGACTGGAAGAACTGCGACATCGACACGCCCAAGAGGTTCGGCGCCGATGGGCCTGTCAGGTACGGCACCGTGAAGCTGCCGAGGACGTAGATGCCGGTGAAGGTCGCGACTATGACCGTCGGGATGACGTTCATCGGCAAGAGCACCGCGCGAACCGTCTGCGGGAGGGTTGCGCCCGAGTCGCGCGCGGCCTCGATGAGGGCGTTCGGGACCGCATTCAGCCCGGAGCTCATCATCAGCACGCCGAAGGGCACGTTCACCCAGATCTCGCCGATCACCACCGCCCACATCGTGTAGCCGAGCGTCGGGAAGCTGTGCCAGCCGGCGTGGTACGCGAGCGTCTTGATGAACCCCTGCGCAGCGTAGAAGGTGAGGATCGCGTACGACGCGATCACGACGGGGATGAAGAGCGGGATCACCGACAGCGCGGAGACCGCACGCGCCACCCACGAGTCGGACAGCCGAACGTACAACCCGATCGCCCAGCTGAGGAGGACGACGACACCGATCGTGAGGAGCGTCACCCACACCGTCGCCCACAGGTCGCCGCGAACGTGCGAGTTCCCGAGCACCTCGCGGTACGCGCCGAGCGTCACGCCGTGCTTCGCGACGTGCTGCCGCTGCGCGATCAGGGCGACCGTCGAGTTCGGCCCCCCGGTCTTGCCGAGCGTGTAGGCGATCGCCGCCCCCACCGGGAACCCGATGAAGACGGCGACCACCGCCACCGGCGGGAGCACCATGAGGAGCCCCTGGGCCCGCTCACGGAGCACCCGCCGGCGTGCACGCCTGCGAAAGAGCTCTACGGCACTGTCTGCTGCCACTGAGCCTTGAAGTCGTTACCCATCTTCGTCGAGAAGGTCGGGCGAAGCGTGTTCGCCGAGACGTCCTCGAACTTCTGCTGGATCGCGCTGCCCATGTACTTGATGTCGATCGCCGGGAAGCCCGACATCACGTTCACGATCATCTGCTGGGCTTCGGGCGACAGGATGTAGTTCACGAACTTGTACAGCGCCTTCTTGTGCTTCGCCGTCTTCGGCACGCCGAGATAGGCGGCCCCACCCGTGAACGGCGGGTTCGAGATCTGCGCGAGCTTGATGTTCGGGCCGAGCTGCCCGTTCGAGAGCGCGGTCAGCGACTGGTCCGACCACACGGGAGCCATCCAGATCTGGCCCTGTGCGAGCAGCGTCAGGATCGCCGCGTTGCCGTTCGGATAGACGCCCTGGTACACGTACTTCGTCAGCCCGTGGAGCGTCTCGAGCCCCGTGTTCCACTCGTTCTCGATATTCGGCACGTAGCCGTCGTCCATCTGCTTCAGATCGGCCGCGGAGATCGTGCTGTCGACGACCGTCTCGGCGAACGAGTAGCCCGAGCCGCCCGTGTTCGGCGAGTTGTACGTGAACTTGCCGGGGTTCGCCTTGATCCACGCGAGCAGGTCGGCGAGCGTCTTCGGCGGCGACTTCACGTGGTCGCTGTTGTACGCGAGCACGACCGACGAGCCGCGATACGGGATCGCCGCGCCCTTCACCGGAACGAGGAGTGCCGGGTTGACCTTCTTGAGGTTCGGCGCCGTCGCCTTGCTGACCGGCTGATCGAGACCGTCGAGCGCCATGGTCGTGACGAGCCCCGCGTCGACGAGGTCGATGCCCGGCCAGTGCCGGCCCTTCACCGCCGCGCCGATGCGCGCGAGCGTCGTGCCGTCGTCCGCACCGTGCGGCGAGAAGACGAACTTGACATAGACGCCTTTGTTCTCCTTCTCGAAGTGCGGAATGATGTTGTTCTGCCAGAGCTGCTGGACGTTCACGTCGCCGCTCGCGTACACGACGATGGTCGTCCCGGCGTTCGCCTTCTTCGCCGTGTGCGTCGTTCTGCCCGCCGAATAGGCTGCGGGCACGAACACGAGCACTGCCACGGCGACCGCGATCAGCCTCGCCTTCACCGAGCACCTCCCTTTCCGTGTTCGACTCCGTCCTTGCTTGTCCGGACCGTTGCGGCGGCCTCTCCTCCTACCGCAAGCCCCTCTCGCGCGGCGAGCAGCGCCGCCGCGCTCTGGCACGTCACGATGTCCTCCCTTCCCTCGGCGATGCCCGCGCGCGGGCGAACGCCGTCCCGGGCGAACGAGGCGAACGCCAGCCACTGTCGCTCGAACGCCTCCACCGTCGAGCGGGTCTCGCTCACCCGCTCGGCGCCGCTGCCTCCCCCCTCCACGACTCGTACGACGGTCGGTGCGTGCAGAAGATAGGGCGCCGGAAACGTGAGCGAGACCGTCCCGCCCGCGTCGTGCACGTGCACCTCCTCGCGGTACGCCGGATACCCGTCGAGGTAGTGCCAGTGGATCGACACCCGAACGCCTCCTATCGTTCCCGCGAGCGCGACCGACGTCTCCCAGCGGTCGGCGTACTCGAGCTCGAGTGGACCGCCGACGAGATAGCGAATCACGGCGAGGTCGTGGACGATGCTCCCCAGCACGACGTCGGCGTACACGCGGCCGAGGTCGCGCGGAACGTCGCCGAGCGCGCGCGAGATCGCGTCCTCCTCGGCGCCCTCGAGGTCGGCGAGCACGGCGGCGTCGACATCCGACGGACGCTCGAGCAACCCTGCGTGCGCGAGCTGGGGCGCGTCGGGCGGGTGCAGAACCGTCACCTCGATCGACCGCGGCGACGGGCGGTCGGCGAGGAGCTCGCGCGCCCGCTCGACGGCCGGGTCGTAGAGCTTCATGTAACCGAGCTGTAGGCGCGCCCCGAGGGCGGCGAGCTCGTCCGCTTCCGCGAGCGTGTACGCGAGGGGTTTC
>Ga0187809_10000331_pt1 | contig 27300 bp, 29 predicted proteins | sample NC_wetland_sal_i_8_FD_132415 | JGI IMG/M metagenome (GOLD analysis project Ga0187809, IMG submission 132415) | Wetland sediment microbial communities from Neuse River Estuary, North Carolina, USA - ASW_4 | ecosystem: Environmental > Aquatic > Freshwater > Wetlands > Sediment | place: USA: North...
ACCTGGGAGGTGAAGCGGTGAGGGGGCTTTGGTCAACGGAGAGGCTTGCGGGACAGCGCCCCCCTCTGTCCTGCCGGACATCTCCCCCACAAGGGGGGAGATCAGCCTTCACCGGCTCCTCCGCCAATCGCGGACATTGCGGAAAGGGAGTCGGCAAAAGCGGCCGGCCTGATCTCCCCCCTTGTGGGGGAGATGTCCGGCAGGACAGAGGGGGGCAACGTAGAGCGCCGGCATTTCCGCTAAATAAGCAAGCGGCAAGGGCATAGCCATGCCGCATGCTCTTGTCCCCCGACAGAATCGCAAGAACGCCAAGTCGATGCGGCGTGCCATGACCGACGCCGAACTGAAACTCTGGAACGAACTTCGTGCCCACCGCCTGATGGGGCTGTCGTTCAGACGACAGGTTCCGATCGCCGGTTATATCATTGATTTCGCCTGCCCCTCGAAGCGTCTGGTTGTTGAGGTAGATGGTTCTCAGCATGCCGGGGGCCAGCAATTGGCTGTCGATGAAGAGCGGCGTCGCCGTCTCGAGCAGGACGGCTGGACCGTCCTTCGCTTCTGGAACGACGATATCCTCCGCGACATCGACAATGTCTGCCGGCACATCGTCATCTCGGCGGGTTTGAGCGGAGTGGAGGAGGGTGGCTCCCCATGGCAGGAGATTCGATCATGATCGACCATTGCGGCATAATTGTTTCCGACTTCGAGGCCTCGAAGGCCTTTTATGACCGCGCCATGGCTGCGCTCGGCGCGTCGCTTCTCATAATCGTGCCGGCGGAATATACCGGCGGCGTCAAGGTCGGAGGCTATGGCCGTGAGCGGCCGGTCTTCTGGCTGAGGGAAGGCAAGCCGCACGACCGCCAACACATCGCCTTCACGGCGAACAGTCGGGCCGAAGTCGATGCGTTCCATGCCGCTGCGCTGGCTGCCGGCGGTCGGGACAATGGCGCGCCGGGGCTGCGGCCGCACTATCACTCGGATTATTATGGCGCTTTCGTCCTCGATCCCGACGGCCACAATATCGAAGCCGTCTGCCACAAGTCGGAGTAGGGCACTCATGAGCGAAGAACTGCGCACGCTTTATCCCGAGATCGAGCCTTATGCGTCCGGCCATCTCGACGTCGGCGATGGACATTCGGTCTACTGGGAGCGTTGCGGCACGAAGGGCGCCAAGCCGGCCGTCTTCCTGCATGGCGGGCCGGGCGGCGGCTGCTCGCCCAGTCATCGCCGGCTCTTCGATCCGGCGAAATATGACGTGCTTCTGTTCGACCAGCGCGGCTGCGGCCGCTCGCGCCCCTTCGCCAGCCTCGATGCCAACACGACGTGGCACTTGGTCGCCGACATAGAGCGGCTGCGCGAAATGGTCGGCGTCGAAAAATGGCAGGTCTTCGGCGGCTCTTGGGGCTCGACGCTGGCGCTCGCCTATGCCGAGACGCATCCCGAAAGAGTGAGCGAATTGATCGTCCGTGGCGTCTACACGCTGACGCGCGCCGAACTCGAATGGTACTACCAGTTCGGCGTTTCGCAGATGTTTCCAGACAAATGGGAACGCTTCCTGGCGCCCATTCCCGAGGCCGAGCGCGGCGATATGATGGCGGCTTACCGCAAGCGGCTCGTCGGCGACGACAAGAAGGCGCAGCTCGAAGCGGCGAAAGCGTGGAGCGCCTGGGAGGGAGAGACGATCACGCTCCTGCCGGAGCCGGCGACCAGCGATCATTTTCATGAGGACGATTTCGCGCTCGCTTTCGCCCGCATCGAGAACCATTATTTCGTCCATGCCGGCTGGCTGGAGGAAGGGCAGCTTCTGCGTGACGCGGGCAGGCTGAAGGATATCCCCGGCGTCATCGTCCATGGCCGCTACGACATGCCCTGTCCGGCGCATTATGCCTGGCAGTTGCACAAGGTATGGCCCAAGGCGGAATTCCATCTGATCGAAGGGGCGGGGCACGCCTATTCCGAGCCCGGCATCCTCGACCGGCTGATCCGCGCCACGGACGGGTTTGCGGGGAGGGGATGATGACGCGCGTAAGCTTTTTCTCCCCCCTTGAGGGGGAGATGGCTGCGAAGCAGCCAGAGGGGGTCGGCGGAGGCAGCGCGCTACCTCAATATGCGTCGAGATCGGCCGCACCGACCCCACCCGACCAGCCTGCGGCTGGCCACCCTCCCCTCAAGGGGGAGGGAAAGCGCCAGCGCCTCTACCTCTTCGACACCACCCTTCGCGATGGCCAGCAGACGCCGGGCATCGACTTTTCCGTCGAGGACAAGATCGCCATCGCACGCATGCTGGACGAATTCGGCCTTGACTATGTCGAGGGCGGCTATCCCGGCGCCAACCCCACCGACACCGCCTTCTTCGCGGAAAAACGCACACAGAAAGCCGCCTTCGTCGCCTTCGGAATGACCAAGCGCGTCGGCGTTTCCGCCTCCAACGATCCGGGGCTGGCCGTCCTGCTCCAGTCCGCTTCCGACGCGATCTGCTATGTCGCCAAGAGCTGGGACTATCATGTCCGCGTCGCGCTCGGCTGCACTAATGAGGAAAATTTGGACGCGATCCAAGCTTCCGTCGAGGCCGCCCGCGCCGCCGGCAAGGAAGCGATGGTCGATTGCGAGCATTTCTTCGACGGCTTCAAGGCCAATCCGGATTATGCGCTTTCCTGCGCCCGCGCGGCCCATGATGCCGGAGCACGGTGGGTGGTGCTGTGCGACACCAATGGCGGTACGCAACCGGCGGAAGTCAGGGCAATCGTCGAAAAGGTGATCGCCTCGGGTATTCCGGGCGAAAATCTTGGCATTCACGCGCATGACGATACGGGACAGGCGGTGGCGAATTCTCTTGCCGCGGTCGAGGCCGGCGTGCGCCAGATCCAAGGGACGCTGAACGGCATCGGCGAGCGCTGCGGCAACGCCAATCTTATCACGCTCATCCCGACGCTGATGCTGAAGCCGGCCTATGCCGACCGGTTCGAAACCGGCATTTCCAGGGAGCAGCTTGCCGGCCTCACGCGCCTGTCGCGCAATTTCGACGAGCTTCTGAACCGTGCGCCGGACGCGCAGGCGCCCTATGTCGGCGCCTCGGCCTTTGCCACCAAGGCCGGCATTCATGCTTCCGCCCTCGCCAAGGAGCCCGAAACCTACGAGCATGTACCGCCCGAAACGGTCGGCAACCGTCGCCGCATCATGGTCTCCGATCAAGGCGGCAAGGCGAATTTCATTGCCGAATTGCGCCGTCGCGGCATCGAGGTCGCGCGCGACGATTCGCGTCTCGATGCGCTGATCCGATTGGTGAAGGAGCGCGAAGCGGAAGGCTACGCCTATGAGGGCGCGGATGCGAGTTTCGAGCTTCTGGCGCGGCGCATGCTGGGCGAGGTGCCGGTCTTCTTCAAGGTCGAGAGCTTCCGCTGCATGGTCGAGCGCCGCTACGACGCGCGAGGAAGCGTGAAGACAGTCTCCGAGGCGATCGTGAAGGTGACGGTCGATGGCCAGGAGATCATGTCGGTCGCGGAAGGGCATGGGCCGGTCAACGCGCTCGACATCGCGCTCCGAAAGGATCTCGGCCAGTATCAGGCCGAGATTGCCGATCTCGAACTGGTGGACTACAAGGTGCGCATCCTGAACGGCGGCACGGAAGCCGTGACGCGCGTCCTGATCGAATCGCATGACGGGAAGGGCGGCCGCTGGTCCACCGTCGGCGTCTCGGACAACATCATCGACGCCTCGTTCCAGGCGCTAATGGATTCGATCGTCTTCAAGCTGATGAAGAACCGCGAAATGGCGGGGCTGGTGGCGGCGGAATAACACCCAGGACCATTTATAGTTGAGCCTTCAGTGCTCCGCCTCGAAGAGTCAATGCCTGGAGTGAGTCGCCCTCAAAGCCGGTCGATAATATCGTCCCGACCGTCAGCATCCGCGCGGACGGGCGCCGATCCAAGGACGGCCGGCAGGATATCGGCCGCATCGTCGACGAGCAGCGGCTGAACCAGATGCGCCGAATGCAGGAAGCCCTCGCGCTTCATATGGTCCATCAGCGCCATCATGGGGTTCCAGAATCCGCCGACATTGCCAAACACCATCGGCTTGCGGTGCCGCCCGAGTTGCGCCCAGGTCATGATCTCGACGATCTCCTCCAGCGTCCCGATGCCGCCCGGAAGCGCCACGAAAGCGTCGGATTCCTGGAACATCCTGTGCTTGCGGGCATGCATGTCCTCGGTGACGACGACCTCGTCGAGGCGGGCGAGAGCCGCTTCGCTCGCTTCCTTGTTCATCAGGAAGCGCGGGATGATGCCCATCACGCTGCCCCCTGCTTCCGCCGTGGCCTTGGCGACCGCGCCCATGATGCCTTTGGCGCCGCCGCCATAGACCAGCCTCAGGCCGGCCCTGCCCATGGCGTCGCCGAGCGTTTTGGCGGCATCGAGATAAGCGTTATGCTTGCCGGGGGAGGAACCGCAATAAACGCAAATGGATCGAATCTTGGTCATGGAACCTGTTAGGAAACCCCGATGGCCTCGCGTCAAGCTGTTTTGTCGGCTTTTCCTTGTTGGTATAAGGAAAACAGGGTAGACCGCGCAATGGGCGGCTAAGGGACAATTGGGATGGCGATCGACCCTCGTAATGCGCTTTTGTTCGCCGGCGGCGCCGTGGTGGCCGTCGCCGCTGTTGCCTATGGCGTCGGCGCTTTCCATCCGACCCACCATGTCCTGAAGCAATCCGAAGTGGCCGCGCCTCCGAGCCCGCCGGCGAACACGATGAGCAAGAACGGCCGGCTGGCGGCGAAGGCGCCCGACAGCAACGGCGAAACCGGCCACACGCCTAACCCTGAAGCCGGTAAGGCGCCGGCGCCAAACGCTGCTTCATCGAATGCGCCTTCCGCTGATGGGGCGAAGCCGGCCCAGCCGGCCAAATCCAAAATCGTTACTCCAAGTTTCGATGTCGTGCGCGTCGAGGGCAACGGCTCGGTCGTCGTGGCGGGCAAGGCAGGCTCCAATGCGGCGGTGGAGCTTCTCTCCGGCTCGCATGTCATCGGCGCCGCCAAGGCCGGCCCGGAGGGGGATTTCGCGATCGTCCTCGACAAGCCGCTCAAGCCGGGCAATTACCAGCTTGTCTTGCGGGCGACAGCGCCCGACAAGCTTGTGGCGATGTCGAAGGAAACGGCAGTCGTTTCCGTGCCTGAACATTCGGACGGCCAGGTGCTGGCCCTTGTCGAGACCCCAGGTGAGCCGAGCAAGCTGATCACCGTGCCCAAGCCGGCTCCGGTCAAGAGCGGCGGAGGGGCGATTGCCGTGGCGAAGGATGCCGCCAAAACGCCTGCTCCTGCCTCGTCCGCTTCCGGGACTTTCGCTGCTTCCGGCGGTTCGACAGCTCCGGGGCAGAATGACGAACTTGCCTCCATCGCGCCGCAACAGGAAATGGCGAAACACGCGCAATCGGGGATGGCCGCGAAAAAGCCCCAGGTCGGGGTCGATGCGGTCGAGATCGAGGGCAACAAGATCTTCATCGCCGGCACCGCCGAGTCTGGAAAGATCGTTCGTGTTTATGCCAACGACATTCTTCTCGGCGAGGCGACGGCCTCGAAGGTCGGCCGTTTTCTGGTCGAGGCGATGCGCGAACTGGCCGTTGGCGACTATATCATCCGCGCCGACATGCTTGATCCTGACGGCCGCAAGGTGATCGCACGTGCGGCCGTGCCGTTCCAGCGCCAGGCCGGTGAAGCCGTCGCGGCGGTGGCGCCGAGCGCCGGGAGCGGCAACGCGAAAGCGGATGCAGGCGGGTCGACGGCTTCGCCGTCCGGCACGGTCGCCATCGCGGCGCCGGGCCAGGTGAAGTTGCCGCCGCTTGACAATCCGATCGCGAAGGGTCCGCCGACGGTCCTCGGCGCCAAACTCGAGGAAGCCGACGGCGCCGTCATCATCCGCCGTCATGATACGCTGTGGCAGATTTCGCGCCGCGTCTATGGTCAAGGTATCCGCTATTCCACCATCTATCTCGCCAACCAGGACGAGATCCAGGACCCTGACCTGATCTATCCAGGGCAGGTCTTTCGCGTGCCCGACAAGACGAAAGAGGGTGTGGCGGCGAATATGAGCGCCATTGGCGACCAAGCGACCACGATGGCGGCGAAACCTGCCGCACAGTGAGGCAGGGGCGTATCAAGCTTGCATTGCGTGGCAATCAATCATCGTCTATCGTCGATAGACGATGAAAGAGATCCAATCTCCCGCAACGATGGAAAACCCTGCCTGCGGCAGGGACATGGCCGCGAAGCTCGCCGCCTTGTCGCATCCGGCGCGGTTGCAGATTCTGCGTCATCTCGCGGGGGCGGAAGCGTGCTGCTGCAAGGATGTCGTCGAACGGTTTGATCTGGCGCAGTCGACCGTATCGCAACATTTGAAGATCCTCGTCGAAGCGGGATTGGTCGATTTCGCTCCCGAACGCCAGCGCTCGCGCTACACCGTCAATCGCGAGCGGCTTGCTGACCTTTCGCGTTTGCTCGAGGGATTTTTCGACAGCTGCTGCGGGGTTGGGTTTAAGACGCCCGTCCATTCCGGAAAGAACGTCCGTGCCTGAAAAGACCGTTTCCGCCGAAGGCTCGATGCTCGGCACTCTCTTCAACCTGTGGCCGTATATGTGGCCGAGCGGGCGGCCCGACCTCAAATGGCGCGTGGTCTGGGCGAGCGTTCTGCTCGTCGCCGCCAAGCTTGTCCTTGTCACGGTTCCCTATTTCTTCAAATGGGCGACGAACGCACTGACTGGACATGGCGCGGCCCCTGCCTATCTTCCGGCTGTCCTCGCCGGGCCGGTAATGCTCGTCATCGCCTATAATCTGGTGCGCATCGTCCAACTCGGCTTTAATCAGTTGCGCGATGCGCTCTTTGCCCGTGTCGGGCAGCACGCGGTGCGCCAGCTTGCCTATCGCACCTTCGTCCATATGCACGAATTGTCGCTTCGGTTTCATCTGGAGCGGCGCACGGGTGGGCTTTCCCGCATAATCGAACGCGGCACCAAGGGCATTGAGATGATCGTGCGCTACACGATCCTCTCCGCCGTGCCGACCGTCCTCGAATTCGCCTTGACAGCTGTTATCTTCGCGGTCGCCTATGGCTGGATCTATCTCCTCATTGTCGCCGTGACGGTGGTGCTCTACATCGCCTTCACCGTGCGGGCGACGAACTGGCGCATCGCCATCCGCCGCGAGATGAATGCATCCGACACGGACGCGAACACCAAGGCGGTCGATTCGCTTCTCAATTTCGAGACGGTCAAATATTTCAACAATGAGGCGATGGAGGCGCGGCGCTTCGATCGCTCGATCGCGCGCTACGAGGAAGCGGCGACCCGCATTTGGACTTCGCTTGGCTGGTTGAATTTCGGCCAGGGCGTGATCTTCGGCCTTGGCATGATGGCCGCCATGGGACTTTCCGCGATCGAAGTCATGCATGGGACACGCACCGTCGGCGATTTCGTTTTCGTCAATGCGATGCTGATGCAATTGTCGATCCCGCTCAATTTCATCGGCTCGATCTACCGCGATATCCGCCAGGGCCTGACCGACATCGAGCAGATGTTCGATCTTCTCGACGTCAGGCAAGAAGTGACCGATCGTCCGGGCGCCCATGACCTCCATATCAATGATGGGGCGATTTCCTTCCACGACGTCCATTTCGCCTACGATTCCGCCCGTCCGATTCTGAAGGGCGTGAGCTTCGACGTGCCCGCGGGCCACACAGTCGCGATCGTCGGCCCTTCGGGGGCGGGCAAGTCCACCATATCGAGGCTGCTTTTCCGCTTCTATGACATCCAGGAAGGCGCGATCGAGATCGACGGGCAGGATGTGCGCGACGTGACGCAGACGAGCCTGCGCGCCGCGATCGGCATGGTGCCGCAAGATACGGTGCTCTTCAACGATACGATCGCCTATAACATCCGCTACGGACGCCCCGACGCGGACGAGGAGGAGGTGAGGAAAGCCGCCGAGCTGGCGCAGATCGACGGCTTCATCAAACTCCTGCCGGAAGGCTATCGCTCGATGGTGGGCGAACGCGGGCTGAAGCTCTCAGGTGGTGAAAAGCAGCGTGTCGCCATCGCGCGGACCATTCTGAAAGCGCCGCCGATCCTCATTCTCGACGAGGCGACGTCCGCGCTCGATACGCATACCGAGCAGGAAATCCAGTCGGCGCTCGACCTTGTGAGCCGGGGCCGCACTACGCTCGTCATCGCCCACAGGCTTTCGACCGTCATCGGAGCGGACGAGATTATCGTCCTGCAGGAGGGGCGCGTCGCCGAACGCGGGAAACATGCCGAACTTCTGCGCCAGAACGGCCTCTACGCGGCGATGTGGCGTCGCCAGCGGGAGGCGAACGAGGCTGAAGAACGGCTACGTCTGGCGCGCGAGAAGGACGACCTCGGCATCATCATCCGCCGCCGGACCGCCGAAGTGGCGGCGGATGCAGCCGATGCTGGCGGGTAAGGGCGGCCGCCTTCGGGCCGTCCCATGAGCCTTGATCCCGCTATCCACATGCCCACGAGGCGCGTTGCGGCTCCCCGCGCTTTGCTCTATTCAATGCCGGGCAAAAGGAGACGATTTCCGGAATGAGCCTCGCCGAGACCATCCGAAAGACCTTCGTGCCGATCCATCGGGAGGGATATCCCTTCATCGCCGCCTTTGCCGGCGCTTCCCTGATCCTCGGCGCGCTCTGGGAGCCGCTCTTCTGGATCGGCCTTCTCTTCACTGCCTGGTGCATTTATTTTTTCCGCGATCCGCGCCGCGTGACGCCGACCGATGACCGCTGGGTCGTGAGCCCGGCCGATGGCCGCATTTCCGCCATCGTTCCCGCTTTCCCGCCGCGGGAACTCGGGCTTGAAGCCGTGGAAATGACACGGATATCCATCTTCATGGACGTGTTCTCCTGCCATGTGAACCGGGCGCCCGTGCGGGGCCGGATTTCCCGTATCGAGCACCGGCATGGCAAGTTCCTCAACGCGGAACTCGACAAGGCCAGCGCCGAGAACGAGCGCAACGGCATTGTGATCGACAGTACGAACGGCACCGTGGCCTGCGTGCAGATCGCCGGGCTTGTCGCGCGCCGCATCGTCTGCTGGCTCGATGTTGGTGAATCGGTCGGGATCGGTGAGCGGGTCGGGCTCATCCGCTTTGGCTCGCGCGTCGATGTCTATCTGCCGCGGGACGCCGCGCTGCGTGTCGCCGCGGGCCAGACGGCGGTCGCGGGAGAAACCCTCCTTGCCGAGTTCGGCGGCGACGTCATGCCGCCGCTCGTTCGGGTTTCCTGAGGAAAAAGCCGGTGGCGGGACCTTTTCCTCCTTTTGAACCGCACGGCCAGGGCGGGCCTCGCATTCGCGAAATCCCGCTGCGTATGGTGCTTCCTAATCTGATCACCGTCCTTGCCATCTGCGCCGGCCTCACGGGCATCAGGCTGGCCTATGACAACCGGTTCGAGACGGCGGTCATCATGGTGCTCGCGGCCGCGTTCCTCGACGGGATAGACGGGCGCGTCGCCAGGGCGCTGAAGAGCACCTCCAAATTTGGCGCGCAGATGGATTCGCTTGCCGATATCGTCAATTTCGGCGTGGCTCCCGCCATGGTTCTCTATGCCTATCTTCTCGACCAGGCGCATGGAATAGGGTGGATTGCGGTCCTTCTTTTCGTCATCGCGTCCGGCCTTCGCCTCGCCCGCTTCAATGTCATGGCGGAAGGCCCGCACAAGACAAGCTGGCAATCGGACTATTTCGTCGGCGTGCCCGCGCCGGCCGGCGCCTTCATCGTGCTCTTGCCCGTCTATCTCGGCTTTCTCGGCTTCCAGGTCGGCGCCGCCGTTGCCTATGGCGCTTCGTGCTATACGGTGATGGTGGCCCTCCTTCTTGTCAGCCGCCTGCCGGTATATTCCGGGAAGAGCGCCGGCGCGAAGATCAGGCGCGACATGGTGATGCCGCTCATCCTGCTTGTGGTGCTTTACGTGCTGCTTCTGGCGAATTTCACCTGGGAGACGCTTGCTGCCTCCACCATCCTTTATCTCGGCTTCCTGCCTCTCAGTATGCGGGCTTATGCAAGGCGCGCGGAGCAGGAGGAGAGCAGGAAAGACCATATTCCTAAAACGCACGGATAGCGCCCTTGCGCACCAGCGGCAGCGGTCGCGGATATGAGGGAGATCGTGATGGATGCAGATACGCTGAAGAATTTGCAGGCTCCGATCAAGGAGGCCTATCGCAATGATCCCTCCGCCGCGCTGATCACGCTGAAGGCATCGGGCAGGATCGATGAGCAGAAGATCGCCTGCAAGGTGGAAACCGGCCGGGCGCTCGCGATTGCCGGCCTGCATCCGGCAACCGGCGGAACCGGCGCGGAACTCTGCTCCGGCGACATGCTTCTGGAAGCGCTCGTCGCCTGCGCCGGCGTGACGCTGAAGGCCGTCGCCACCGCGCTAGACTTCCGCCTTGGCGATGCGAGAGTGAGCGCCGAGGGCGATCTCGATTTCCGCGGTACGCTTGGAGTCGCCAAGGACGCCCCGGTCGGGTTTTCGGCGATCCGCCTCCGTTTCGATCTCGACACGAACGAGCCCGAAGAGCGAATCGCTGCCCTTATCAAGCTGACGGAACGCTACTGCGTGGTCTTCCAGACCCTCAACATGCATCCCGCATTGTCGGTAAGCGCCGGCTCCTGACAGGGATCATTCCGCGAAGCTCTGGTCAGCCGTCGGAACGCACTGCAGAACCCAATCCTTGGGCGGCTGGTTCTTCTGGTATTCGGTGATTGCCGCCTGGCAGGCATCGCGGCTGTCGAACGGGTTCGGCATGACCACCATCCCCCCCTGCGGTCCCGCGATCACGAGCCACCAGACAAAGGCTGCCGCCGCTTGTGTCATACTTTTTCTCCCTCCTTGCTGACGAATGCCGCGCCCGCGAATCCCTCAAGGTGCTGAAAAATACGTGCGGCATCGTTATTCGACAAGCAGCGTCTTGCCGCGGATCGATACGCCCACGAGCGCGCCACGATGGCCAGCCGGAACAATAAGGGTGTTCAAAGGATCACTCTGTTCTATACCCTTATCGTTCAATGACGGAGAATGTAGATGACGTTGAATTTGCACACGATCATCGTGAGCACCCGGCCGAGCCGGAAAGGGCCGGCGGTCGCCCGCTGGTTCCATGACTATGCCGTTGCCAATGGCAAGTTCAAAGCGAGCTTGGTCGATCTGGCCGATTTTAACCTGCCGGTCTTCGACGAACCGGAGCATCCGAGACTGCGCAAATATGTCCACGAGCACACCAGGCGCTGGAGTGCGAGCGTCGAGAGCGCGGACGCATTCGTGTTCGTAACGCCTGAATATAATTACGGTCCGCCTCCGTCTTTCCTGAACGCCATGAGCTATCTGAGCGGTGAATGGGCCTATAAGCCGGCCGCCTTCGTCAGCTATGGCGGCATATCAGGCGGCCTGCGCGCCGTGCAGATCGAGAAGCTGACCATGACGACCCTGAAGATGATGCCGATCCCGGAAGCCGTCACCGTCCCCTTGTTCGCGCAGCACATCAAGAATGGCGTTTTCGAGCCGACGGAGATGATGATCGACGGCGCGAAGAACGTGCTTTCCGAACTCTATCGCTGGGCGGAAGCGCTGAAGGCGCTGCGCTGAGAGGCCGGCAGTTCCTCTACCCCACGGATGTGGGGGAGAGGTGGTCAGCGTGGCTGACCGGAGTGGGGGATACTTCGCCGAATACGGTCGGTCGAACGCGGTTCATCTACTCCGGCCTGCGATAGTCCAGAAACCGTCCCTCGCGCACATCGAACAGCAGGCCTGTTTCCTCAAGCGCCGGGCTGGCAAGCGGAAGGATTTTTGCTGCCACTTCCGACGGGTGGGGAAGCGTTTCTGGATCTTCGCCCGGCATCGCCTGGGCTCGCATGGCGGTGCGGGTCGCGCCGGGATTGACCGAGTTGACCCTGAGCGCTGTGTTCCTCGTTTCGTCGGCCCAGCTTCGCGCCAACGCCTCCGCCGCGGCCTTCGACGCAGCATAGAGCCCCCAGAAAGCGCGCCCCGAATGCGCGGCTCCCGATGAGAGGATGATGGCGCGGCCGGCATCCGATTTCCTGAGAAGCGGATCGACTGACCGTATCAGCCGCCAGACGGAGGTGACGTTGACGGCTATGGTCTTCTCGAAGGTCTTGGCCTCGATATGGCCGATGGGGGACAGGACACCCAACAGGCCGGCATTCGCGACGAGAATGTCCAGTTTTCCCCAGCGCTCGAAAAGCGCCGCGCCCAGCCGGTCGAGCGCCGGCATGTCTGTGAGATCGAGCGGCACCAATGTTGCTTGGCCGCCGGCGGCCTTGATCTCGTCGTCCAGTTCCTCAAGCCCTCCGACCGTTCGCGCGACTGCCACGACGTGCGCGCCGGCGGCGGCAAGCCCCTTCGCCAGATGGTAGCCTATGCCGCGCGATGCACCGGTGACGAGCGCGACGCGGCCGGAGAGGTCAGGCAGGGAAGAGGAATCTGTCGTCATTGAAGAACCGATCTTTTGTAATCTGGCTGGGCTTTTCGATATTATGTTTCAACAGAGAACGGAACCCGGACGAGCATGATCCGGAAAAGTGGCCGCCGGTTTTCCGAAAAGATCATGCTCTGAAGCGGGATGCGCCCGTGTCGGAAACACACCGCCTCAACCGTCCTCGGGGAAATCGAAACCTTTTCCCGAAGGAGGGAAACATGACGAAAACGATTGCAATCCTTGTCGCACGGCTGATCTTCGCCGCCATGTTCCTGATGGCCGCTTCCTTCAAATTCGCCGGCATGGCGCAGACGGCGGATTATATCGCTGCCGCCGGTTTTCCGCTGGCGCTGCCTCTGGCATGGCTGGCCGCCATCTTCGAAGTGTTGCTTGTGCTGGCATTCCTGACCGGCGCGTATTTTTCCGAGGCCGCGGTGCTTGCCGCCGCCTACGTGCTTTTCCTCGCGTTCGCCTTTCACGGGCCGTCGCACTGGCAGGGAAATCAGGATGAATTCGGCTTCTTCGTCGATCATTTCACCTTCATCGCCGGGCTTCTGTATGCAGCGGTACACGGCCCGGGCGGTGTCCTGGTGCTGCGGAGAGGCCATATCGCGGAAAAACGCCAGGTGGCTTGATCACCCTAGATCACGGGGCAACGTAGGGCACCTGCCTATCTGTCTGCCACTCAGGCAACTGTAAGGCAGCAAAGCTTGTTCAACGGATAAACGCGCCTATATTTATGCTGCCGGGGACGACCCCGGCATTTTCCTGTCATTCAGGTGAGGACGGCCTCATCATCTTTTAAGAGGAGATGAGGATGGCTTGGATCCTGTTGCTCGCCGCCGGCTTGTTCGAAGTCGGATGGGCGGTCGGTCTCAAATTCACCGATGGTTTCACGCGACTTTGGCCAAGCCTGGCGACGGTCCTCTCCATGATTGCCAGCCTTGGCCTGCTCGGCCTGGCGTTGCGAACGCTGCCGCTCGGCGCCGCCTATGCGGTCTGGACCGGTATCGGCACGGTTGGGACAGTTCTGCTCGGTATCGCGCTTTTCAGCGAGCCGGCGACTGCAGCACGGCTGGGCTGCATCGCGCTGATCGTTGCAGGCATAGCCGGTCTAAAACTGTTGGCGAATTGAAGTCAGTTCCCGGCGGCGAGCAGCGAAAGCTGGCGCACATTGTCCGCGCCATCCTGGTCCGTCAGCCGCGTCGGGTAATCGCGCGTGAAGCAGGCGTCGCAATATTGCGGCTGGTCGTTGTCGCGCGTGGCTTCGCCGACGGCCCGGTAAAGACCGTCGATCGAGAGGAAGCCGAGCGAATCGACGCGGATGAAATCAGCCATATCCTCGACCGACATGCGCGAGGCCAGAAGCTTTGCCGTTTCGGGCGTGTCCACGCCATAAAAACAGGAGGCGCGCGTCGGCGGCGAGGCGATCCGCATATGGACTTCCCTGGCGCCGGCTTCGCGCACCATCTGCACGATCTTCTGGCTCGTCGTGCCGCGGACAATGGAATCGTCCACCAGCACCACACGCTTGCCGTCGAGGATGCGGCGGTTGGCGTTGTGTTTCAGCTTGACGCCCATATGTCGGATGGAATCGGTCGGCTGGATGAAGGTGCGGCCGACATAATGGTTGCGGATGATGCCGAGCTCGAAGGGTATGTTGGCTTCCTGGGAGAAGCCGATCGCCGCCGGCGTGCCCGAATCCGGCACCGGCACCACGAGATCGGCCTCCACGGGGTTTTCGCGCGCGAGCTCCACGCCGATCCGTTTCCGCACGTCATAGACATTGCGTCCCTCCACCGAGGAATCCGGCCGCGCGAAATAGACATATTCGAAAATGCAGAAGCGCGGCTTCGTCGGCTCGAAGGGAAAAAGGCTCTCGATTCCCTTCCCGTCGACAACCACCACTTCGCCCGGCTTGATGTCGCGGACGAAACGGGCGCCGATAATGTCGAGCGCGCAGGTTTCCGACGCCAGGATGTAGGAACCGTCGAGATCGCCGAGCACGAGCGGACGGATGCCGAGCGGATCACGGCAGCCGATCATTTTCTTGGATGACAAGGCAACCAGCGAAAACGCACCTTCTAGCTGACGGATGCCTTCAATGAAGCGGGAGATGAAATCCTTCTCGCGGCTCGTCGCGACGAGGTGAAGGATGGTTTCCGTATCGGAGGTGGAGGAAAAGATGGAGCCCTGCTTCTGCAGCGAGCGCTGTATCGTCAGCGCGTTGGTGATGTTGCCGTTATGGGCAATGGCGAAGCCGCCATCGGCAAGCTCAGCGAAAAGCGGCTGCACGTTCCTCAGGCCGGCGCCGCCCGTCGTGGCGTAACGCGTATGGCCGATGGCGCGTGCCCCCTTCAGGCGATCGAGGACGGCGGCTTTCGTGAAGCTGTCGCCGATCAGCCCGATATGGCGCTCGACATGGAATTGCGACCCGTCATAGGAAACGATGCCGGCGGCTTCCTGCCCGCGATGCTGGAGCGCATGAAGCCCAAGCGTGGTGATCGCAGCAGCGTCCTGCCGGCCGAATATGCCGAAGACGCCGCATTCGTCGTGGAATGCGTCCCCTTCGGCGTCGAACGGCCTGTTATCGTGCTCCAGCATAGTCACGCGCCTCGTGTGGGCCTTATATGTGGGCCTTATATAGGCTGCCGCCTGCCTCAACAAAAGCGGTCAGCTTTTCGTTTGTCCGTTCTCGGATGGAGCGGTGTCCGTACCGCCATTGTCGTTATTGTGGCCGGGGACGAACTTCTTCAGTGCGCTCTCTGGATCGGCGGGCAACATGGATTCGATCTTCTGGCCGATCCCGTCGAGAAGCGGCCTCGACTTGGCATGCGCGACCCATCCGGGCGGATTGTCGCCGATCAGCCAGTTGAAGAACAGAAGCGCCACCGCCACCACGAGAATGCCCCTCGCCGCGCCATAGAGGAAACCAAGCGTGCGGTCGAGCGCGCCGACACGGCTGTCGATGATGAAATCGGCAATCTTCATCGTGATTACCGTGACGACGATAAGCGCGATGAGGAAGACGATCGCCGCGGCGACGCCGATGGCGAGCTTCGGATTGCTGATATGCGGTTTAACGAAGGGCAGGACGGTGGGGTAGAAAAAATAGGCGGCCGCCGCCGCCGCTATCCAGGAGACCACCGACAAGACTTCCCGCGAGAAGCCGCGAACCATGGCGAGCACCGCCGATACGAGCGTAAAGCCGATCAATATCCCGTCGAGCAACGTTATCGGCATGGTGGCAGAGTTCCCGTCATCATTGAATCATCTGTTCGGCGTCGGCCGGCCCCGCAATCCGGGCCACGAGATCGAGAAGAGCCTCCGGCTGGAAGAACCTCTCGGGAGCTTTTCCTGTCCGTTCCTCGTTCGATTTCGGGAATACCGCCTGGCCAAAACCCAGCTTTTCCGCCTCCTTGAGACGTTGCTGCGCGAACGCAACCGGCCTGACCGCGCCTGACAGGCTGATTTCGCCGAAATAGACGCAATCGGGCGGCAGGGCAAGCCCGCTGAGCGAGGAAACGAGAGCGGCGGCAACCGCAAGATCGGCCGCGGGCTCTGAAATGCGGTAGCCGCCCGCCACGTTGAGATAGACGTCCTGCTGCGAGAACCGCACGCCGCAATGCGCTTCCAGAACCGCGAGAACCATGGAGAGACGCGCCGAATCCCAGCCGACGACCGCGCGCCGCGGCGTGCCGAGCGGGGAGGGGGCGACGAGCGCCTGGATCTCGATCAGGATGGGCCGGGTGCCTTCCATGCCGGCGAAAACCGCCGCGCCGGGGGAGGTCGCGCTTCTTTCGGAAAGGAAAAGCTCGGACGGATTGGCGACCTCGCGCAAGCCGCGGTCCGACATCTCGAAGACGCCGATCTCGTCGGTTGGGCCGAAGCGGTTCTTCACGGTCCGGAGGATGCGGTAGTGATGGCCGCCTTCGCCCTCGAAATAAAGCACCCCGTCGACCATGTGCTCGACGACGCGCGGGCCGGCGATCTGTCCCTCCTTGGTGACATGGCCTACCAGAACCACAGCCGCGCCGGTCGATTTCGCATAGCGGATCAGCGCCTGCGCCGAAGCGCGGACCTGCGTGACGGTGCCTGGCGCGGATTCGGCGATATCGGTCCACAAGGTCTGGATGGAATCGATGATGACGAGGTCGGGCCTTTTGCCATCCGCGATCGTGGCGAGAATGTCTTCCACATTGGTTTCGGCCGCGAGTTCCACCCGCGCTGCGGCGACGCCGAGGCGCTGTGCTCTCAGCCTGATCTGCGCCACCGCTTCCTCGCCCGAAACATAGACGATGCGATGGCCCTGGCCGGCGAGCGCCGCCGCCGCCTGCGTCAGAAGCGTCGATTTGCCGATGCCCGGATCGCCGCCGATGAGAAGGGCCGACCCGCGCACAAACCCGCCGCCTGTCGCGCGGTCGAGTTCGGCGATGCCCGATGCGATGCGTGGGGCATCCTCGATGTCGCCCGCGAGATCCGTCAGCGCCACGGCGCGCCCTTTGCGGGCGGAGCGGATCGATTGCGGCCCGCTGCCTATGCCGCCCGACGTCCCCTCCTCGACCAGCGTGTTCCATTCGCCGCACGCGTCGCATTTGCCGGCCCAGCGCGAGTGCACCGTGCCGCAATTCTGGCAGATGAACTGGACGCGGGCTTTAGACATTAGCCTTCGTCCAAGCCGATGACATGCCGCTGCCATCGTGGCCCGAGCGACGTCAGCAATTCATAGGCGATGGTTCCCGCCGCCTCGGCGGCCTCGTCAATCGGGATGTTCGGACCGAACAATTCGATGAAATCGCCCGGCTGCAAGGCGTCATGGCCGCAATCGGTGATGTCGAACATCGTCAGGTCCATGGTGATCCTGCCGACGACAGGCACGCGCCGGCCCGCAGCGAAGCCATGCCCTCCGAGTGGAACCGTATTACGCAACGGCACGCCCGAGCCGGAAAGCGACCGCATGAAGCCGTCGGCATAGCCGACAGCGGTCACGGCGATCGCCGATGGCCGGTCGAGCGTGACGCTCGCGCCATAGCTGACCGACTCGCCGGGCTTGACGGACCGGATTTGAATGATCCGGGCCTCGGCCGTCGCGACGGGCAACATCGGATTCTTGAGTCCGGCAACGGGCGCACCGCCGTAAAGCGCGATGCCGGGCCGGGCAAGATCGAAATGCGCGCCCTTGCCAAGGAATATTCCGGCCGAATTGGCAAGACTCGCTTTTATGCCGCCATAGGAGCGCCGGAGTTTCTGGAAGGATTCGATCTGCCGCCGGTTAAGCGGATGCAGCGGATCGTCGGCGGCCGCGAGATGGCTCATCAGCAGGATCGGCTTCACCGCTTCCGTCAGCGCGTTGTCCTCGGCGAAGGCGATCGCCTGTTCGATCGAGAGCCCGAGCCGGTTCATGCCTGTATCGACGTGGATCGCGCAGGGAAGCGCCTCGCCCACGACACCGCAATGCGCTTCCCATATGGCGATTTCGCGTTCCGTGTTGAGGACGGGAATGAGCTGTGAATCGGAGTAAAATGGCGCGGCTTCGGACTCGAACAGTCCTGCCAGGACGAAAATGGCGGCATCCGGCGCGCATTCGCGCAAACGCCGTCCTTCCTCCGGCAGAGCGACGAAGAAATGCCCGCAGCCCGCCTTGATGAGGGCAGGGGCCACGAACTCCATTCCCAGCCCATACGCATCCGCCTTCAGCACGCCGGCGACGCCGGCCGGCGCGCAAAGGTGCTGCAGCGCATGATAGTTGGCCGTGAGTGCGTGTAGATCGATCGTCAGCCTGCCGCCGGCAAGCCGTGGGTCAGCGCCGGCGAGAACGAAGCTGTGTTCCTCTTCCGCCACCTATTCGAACCTCTCGGGCAGGTGGCTGTCCTCGGCGAGATCGAAGAAGCGGGTGAACTCGCCCTGGAATCCTATCGGCACCGTGCCCGTAGGCCCGTGGCGCTGCTTGGCGATGATGACCTCGGCCTTGCCCCGCGCCTCGTTCATTTCCGCTTCCCATCTGAAGTATTCTTCCGAGCCGGGCTTCGGCTCCTTGTTCTTCAGGTAATACTCCTCGCGATAGATGAACATCACCACATCGGCGTCCTGCTCGATGGAACCCGATTCGCGCAGGTCTGAAAGCTGCGGCCGCTTGTCGTCGCGGCTTTCGACCTGGCGCGAAAGCTGCGACAGCGCGATGATAGGCACGCCGAGTTCCTTGGCGAGCGCCTTTAGCCCCGTGGTGATCTCGGTCACTTCCTGCACGCGTCCCTGGCTGGCCTTGCTGCTCGATCCCTGCATGAGCTGGATATAGTCTATCACGATGAGATCGAGGCCGCGCTGGCGCTTGAGACGCCTGGCTCGCGCCGCGAGCTGCGCGATGGAGATGCCGCCCGTCTGGTCGATGAAAAGCGGTATCTTCTGCATCATTTGCGAGCAAGCGACCAATTTCTCGAAATCCGCCTCGGAAATTTCGCCACGACGGATTTTCGAGGATGGGATTTCCGTCTGTTCGGAGATGATGCGGGTGGCAAGCTGTTCCGACGACATTTCGAGCGAAAACAGGCCGACGACCCCGCCATTCGCCGCCTTGAAGGTGCCGTCGGCCTGTGGCGCGGGTTCGTAGGCGTGGGCGATGTTGAAGGCGATATTGGTGGCAAGCGACGATTTGCCCATGCCGGGACGGCCGGCGAGCACGATCAGGTCGGAGGGCTGCAAACCGCCCATTCGACTGTCGAGATCGCGAAAGCCCGTCGCCATGCCGGAAAGATGGCCGTCGCGCATGAAGGCGGCGTTCGCCATGTCGACGGCGGTCTTCACCGCATCGGTGAAGCTTTCGAAGCCGCCATCGTAGCGGCCCGTCTCGGCCAGTTCGAACAGCCGCCGCTCCGCGTCCTCGATCTGCTCCTGCGGCGGCATGTCGACGGGCGCGTCGTAGGCGATGTTGACCATGTCCTCGCCGACCCCGATGAGCGCGCGGCGCGTGGCTAGGTCGTAGATGGCGCGGCCGTAATCCGCCGCGTTGATCACGGTAACGGCCTCCGCCGCGAGTCTTGCGAGATAATGGGCGACCGTCATGTCGCCGACCTTTTCCTCAGCTGGCAGAAATGTCTTGATCGTCACCGGATTGGCCATCTTGCCCATCCGGATCATGTCGCCCGCGACCTCATAGATGCGGCGGTGGAGCGGTTCGTAGAAATGCGCGGGCTTGAGGAAGTCGGACACGCGATAAAACGCGTCATTGTTGACGAGCATGGCGCCGAGCAACGCCTGCTCGGCCTCGATGTTGTTCGGGGCCTCGCGATATAGCGGTGTTTCCACCGCCGGTAATTTGCGGATCGCTGCCTCAGCCATTTTTTCCCCGTCTTGTGCCCTGCCGGTCCGGCGTAGCAGAGAGGCCGAAGAAACGGTAAAGATTCACCGCGCCTTGCCCGCGATTCACAGCCGCGACGCTTTCGTGGAAAGATTCCCGATTGACTCGAATCAGAATCAGGCTCGCCGCGGATGGCAAGAACAAAACAGGAAAATTTTCAACTTTGCAAGAACAGATGAAGATGCTGACTATCGAGAAGAGGGCGACGATTCCGTAGCCGATTCGTCGCCCCAAACGTGACGTTGCGTCAGTCCCGTTCGCGTACCTTCCTAGGGCGCTTGGGCTTCGGTTCCGGCGCTGGCTGGGCAACGATCCCGTGAGCCATCTCATACATGGCGAGCGATTTTTCCGCCTTGTCGATGTAATTGCGCGTCAGCGGCAGGACATCGTTCTTCTTGGTGATCTGCAACTGGAAGATCACCATGTCCTGCCAGCGGAATGCCGCTTCCGAACCGGAGAGATAGAACTCCCACATGCGGCAGAAGCGCTCGTCATAGATTTCCTTCGCCCTTTCACGGTTGGCGAGGAAGCGTTCGCGCCAGTTCTTCAGCGTTTCGGCATAGTGGATACGCAGGATCTCGATATCCGTGACGACGAGGCCGGAGCGCTCGATATGCGGCATGACTTCGGAGAGCGCCGGAATATAGCCGCCGGGGAAGATGTATTTCCGAATGAAGGCATTGGTCGCCGAGGGCGGGCCGCTGCGTCCGATATAGTGCAGCAGCATGACGCCGTCCGGCTTGAGCAGCGTTTTGCACTTGTCGAAGAAGGTCCGGTAATAGTTGACGCCGACATGCTCGAACATGCCGACCGAGACGATGCGGTCGAACCGCTCCGACAGGCTGCGATAGTCCCTGATCTCGAAATGAACGCGATTGTCGAGCCCTTGCGCGTGGGCGCGTTCCGTCGCGACGGCGTGCTGCTCGGTCGAAAGCGTCACGCCCAGGACGTCAGCCTCGAAGCTCTTGGCGAGATAGAGCGCCATGCCGCCCCAGCCGCAGCCGATATCGAGCACGCTCTGGCCGGGCTTCATTCGCATTTTCGCCGCGATATGGCGTTTCTTGGCGAGTTGCGCTTCCTCGAGCGTCATGTCGGGCCGCTCGAAATAGGCGCAGGAATATTGCATATCCTCGTCGAGGAAGAGCTTGTAGATCTCTCCGGAGAGATCGTAGTGGCGCTCGACATTGCGTTTCGCGCGCGCCGCCGTGTTGATCTGCTGGAGGCCGCGCACGGCCACCCGCATGCTCTCCATCAGGCGGGCGATTGCCTTGTCCGTGCTGCTCGTTCCCAGATTGGCGTAGGCAAGCTGGAGTAAGGAAAGGACATCGCCTTCGACGAAGTCGAGTTCCTCGTCCATGAACGCCTCGGCAAGCGCGAGCGTCGGATGGAGCGCCACGGCGCGCTCCGCGTGTGCTGTATTGAACCTTATATGGACGGCTGCCCCTTCACCATTGCCGAAATGGTAGGTTTTGCCATCGGCGCCGGTAATTTTCAGATTTCCAGTCTTGATAATGCGCTCGACAATGCGCCGCAGCAAAATATTCATGGCCGCTCACCCGGGAATTTTAATCACATACGTTATTATGGTATTCTGCGACAAAACGGACAGGTTTGAAAAGTTCAATCTGGCACAAAAACGCCCGGGTCAAAAGCCCGGGCGTTGGTCCAACACGAGTGGCGCTTGCAATCAGGCGCTCTGTTCGCCTTCCCCCTCGTCCTCTTCCGCATTCGGATCGAAGAAATTTTCCGGCCGCGCGTTCTCGTTGATATCCTCGCCATAGATGGCCTCGGCCGAGGTCAAATCCTCGCCGCGCGCCTGGCGTTCGGCTTCGTCGGCGGAACGGGCGATGTTGAGCGAGATCGTGACCTCGACTTCCGGGTGAAGCGCGATCGCCACATTGGTGATGCCGATCGTCTTGATGGGATGGTTGAGCTCGACCTGGTTGCGACTGACGGAAAAGCCTTCCGCCGTGACCAGTTCGGAAATGTCGCGGGTCGAGACCGAACCATAGAGCTGTCCGGTTTCGCCGGCCGAGCGCACGATGATGAAGCTCTTGCCGTCGAGCTTTTCGGCGACGGTCTGGGCTTCGGACTTGCGCTCCAAATTGCGGGCCTCGAGCTGGGCGCGCTGGCCTTCGAATTTCTGCTTGTTGGCCTCGTTGGCCCTGAGCGCCTTGCCCTGGGGCAGGAGGAAATTACGCGCGAACCCGTCCTTCACCCTGACGGTGTCGCCCATCTGGCCGAGGCGAGAAATGCGTTCGAGAAGAATAACTTCCATGATCTTGTCCTTTCAGAACCGCAAGCGGTTGAAGCTGTTTCCGCATGATCCTGGTCCGGAAAGTCTGCGACTTCCCGGGTTCATGCGTGATCTGAAAGGCAGGAAGCAATCGAAGGTGCCGGTGATCGCTGTCCTGCCTCGCGGCAGTTAGGGCAGCCTGCGCTGTCCAACTCGGGATTTGCCGCTCCCGAAGCGGTTTTGTCCCCCTCATCCGGTTCGCTTCGCGAACCATCTTCCCCCGTTGGGGAGAAGAGGGAGCTTGCCACCCGGTTCCTCTCCCCACCGGGGAGAGGCTGGCTCAAAGGGCCGGGTGAGGGGGGCGTGGCGCCAAACTGAACTCTACTTTACCACGTAGGGCAGGAGGCCCAGGAAACGCGCGCGCTTGATCGCCTTGGCGAGTTCGCGCTGCTTCTTCTGGCTGACGGCCGTGATGCGCGACGGCACGATCTTGCCGCGCTCGGAAATATAGCGTTGCAGAAGCCGCACGTCCTTGTAGTCGATGCGCGGTGCGTTGGCCCCGGAGAAGGGGCACGTCTTGCGCCGGCGATGGAAGGGACGCCGGGTCGGGATCTGGTTGATGTCGACCATCAGAGTGCTCCTTCCTCGGCGGTTTCACGAGGGCGGCGCGGCCCACGGTCGTCGCGGTCGCGGCGCGGGCCGCGATCGCCGAAGCGGTCGCCACGATCGCCACGGTCGTCGCGGTCGCGCTTCTGCAGCATGGCCGACGGTCCTTCCTCATGCTTCTCCACCTTGAGGGTGAGGAAGCGGAGGATATCCTCCGACAGGCCCTGCTGGCGCTCCAGTTCCTTAACGGCGGCGGCGGGCGCCGTGATGTCCATCAGGGTGTAATAAGCCTTGCGGTTTTTCTTGATGCGGTAGGTCAGGGACTTCAGTCCCCAATTCTCGACCCGGCCGACGGAACCACCGGCAGCTTCGATGACGCCCTTGTACTGCTCGACGAGCGCATCGACCTGCGGCTGGCTGAGATCCTGCCGGGCAAGAAACACATGTTCATAAAGAGCCATAGTCTTGCCTTTCTTTACTCCTGCGCGGCGCCCGGCGGCTAAGCCCCTGCGACTTCTCCATGCCGCTTGAGGCGGCGCAGAAAGGCGCGTTCGAGACGGTCGAGAGCGGAGACACGGGAGGCGGAAGCGCATAAGGCTTCGCGACGAAGGCATTCCCTTTTGAGGTAAACCTCCGGCCCTCCGTTCAGCCCCCAGCTGGGACCGGCAGATAGCGGCGATATACAGTTTTCCGCCGGAAACGCAAGAGAGCGCGGCGAATTTGCTCGCGCATGACAGCGGCGGCGGGATTGCCGTGGCGATCTCTTTATACCAGTGTGTGGCTTCGCTCGACCAGTCGTTTCAGCCGAACAGAAGGGAATGTCATGCCTATCGTCAACCGTATCGCCGAATTTCATAAGGACGTGACGGAGTGGCGCCGCGATATCCATGCGCATCCGGAACTCCTGTTCGACGTTCATCGGACGGCCGCGCTCGTCGCCGAGAAGCTGAAGGAATTCGGCGTCGACGAGATCGTCACCGGCATCGGCCGCACCGGTGTCGTCGGCGTGATCAGGGGACGGAAATCAAACAGCGGCAAGACCATTGGCCTGCGCGCCGATATGGATGCCCTGCCGATCAGGGAGATCGTCGACCGGCCCTATAAATCGAAGAATGAGGGCCTGATGCATGCCTGCGGCCATGACGGCCACACCGCCATGCTTCTGGGCGCGGCGCGCTATCTCGCCGAAACCCGCAATTTCGATGGCGCGGCGGTCGTGATCTTCCAGCCGGCGGAGGAGGGCGGCGGCGGCGGCCGCGAGATGGTGGAAGAGGGGATGATGGAGCGCTTCGGCGTGACGGAGGTTTACGGCATGCACAACACGCCCGGCCTGCCGGTCGGGACATTCGCGATCCGTCCGGGCTCCATGATGGCCGCGGCTGACATGTTCTATATCGATATCGAGGGTTTGGGCGGTCACGCCGCGCGCCCGCATCGCTGCATCGACAGCGCCTTTGTCGGGGCCAATATGATGATAGCGCTGAATTCCATCGTGTCGCGCAGCGTCGATCCGATCCAGTCGGCAGTGGTTTCGGTGACGACATTCCACGCCGGCGATGCCCACAACGTGATACCGCAGACGGCGCGGCTCACCGGCACGGTGCGCACGCTGTCGAGCCAGACGCGCGATCACATCGAGAAAAGGATGCACGAGGTCGTCGAGCACACGGCAGCGGCCTTTGGCGCGAAGGCGACGCTCGATTATCAGCGGCACTATCCGGTGCTGTCCAACCATCCGGAGCAGACGCTGTTCGCCGCCGCCGTCGCTGGCGAGATTTCGGGCGAGGAGAATGTGGACGTCAACACCCCCCCATCGATGGGCGGCGAGGATTTTTCCTTTATGCTTCAGGCGAGGCCGGGCGCCATGATCCGCATCGGTCAGGGCAACACGCGCGACTTGCACCACCCAGAATATGATTTCAACGACGAGATTATTCCGATCGGCTGCTCCTTCTGGGTGCGCCTCGTCGAAACAGCCATGCCGGCAAACTGAAGGAATAGGCCGGCTTTCGGCTCACCGCCCTTGACTTGGCCGCCTTTCCTGCGCAACAGGCAGGCAAATTTGGCTGAGGAGAGCCGGTATGGCGATCGCTTTCACATTTCCGGGGCAGGGGAGCCAGTCGGTCGGCATGGGCAAGGACCTCGCCTATGCTTTTCCGGAGGCGCGCGCCGTCTTCGAGGAAGTGGATGACGCGCTCGGCGAGAAACTGTCCTCGCTGATCTGGGAAGGCCCCGAGGAGAAGCTGATGCTGACGGCGAATCAGCAGCCGGCGCTGATGGCCGTCTCGATGGCCGTGGTAAGGGCGCTGGAAGCGCGCGGCGTCTCTCTCAAGGACAAGGTAGCGTATGTCGCCGGGCATTCGCTCGGTGAATATTCGGCGCTCTGCGCGGCGGGAACCTTCTCCCTCGCCGATACCGCGAGGCTGCTGCGCATTCGCGGCAATGCGATGCAAGCGGCGGTGCCGGTGGGCGAGGGCGCCATGGCCGCCATTCTGGGTCTGGATCAGGACGGCGTGGAAGCTGCCTGCGCGGAAGCTTCGACATCCGGACCCTGCCAGATCGCCAACGACAATGGCGGCGGACAGATCGTCATTTCCGGAGCGAAGGAAGCGGTCGAACGTGCCGCGCAGCTTGCTACGGAAAAAGGCGCGAAGCGCGCCATCATGCTGCCGGTCTCCGCGCCCTTTCATTCGGCCCTGATGCAGCCGGCGGCCGACGCCATGCGCGAAGCGCTTGCGCGCGTTTCCATGCGAGCGCCCGTGGCGCCAGTCCTCGCCAATGTGACCGTCACGCCGCTCGTCGATCCCAAAGAGATCGCCGCCCGGCTTGTCGAACAGGTAACGGGCCGCGTCCGCTGGCGAGAAACGGTGGAATGGTTCGGGGCGAATGGCGTTTCCGCGCTTTACGAGATCGGGGCGGGGAAGGTACTTTCGGGGCTGGCGCGCCGCATCGACCGCGATATCGCGACGGTGTCTGTCGGCACAGCAGCCGATATTGAAACGGCTCTCGCTTCGCTTGCCTGATCGAGTGATGGGGCGCCGAAAGGACGAATTTCATGTTTGAACTGACTGGCCGCAAGGCACTCGTCACCGGTGCATCCGGTGGCATCGGCGAGGCGATCGCCCGGACGCTTCATGCCCAGGGCGCCATTGTCGGCCTGCACGGCACGCGCGTCGAGCGGCTTGATGCGCTTGCCGCCGATCTTGGCGACCGGGTCAAGACCTTTCCCGCCGATCTTTCCGACCGGGATGCGGTGAAGGCGCTCGGCCAGAAGGCCGAGGCCGAGCTGGAGGGCGTCGATATCCTGGTCAACAACGCCGGCATCACGCGTGACGGTCTTTTCGTGCGCATGTCCGACCAGGATTGGGACGATGTCATCGCCGTCAACCTCTCCTCGGTCTTCAGGCTGACGCGCGAACTCACCCATCCAATGATGCGCCGGCGTTTTGGCCGCATCATCAACATAACCTCGGTCGTCGGCGTTACCGGCAATCCGGGCCAGACCAATTACAGCGCCTCAAAGGCGGGCATGATCGGCTTCACCAAATCGCTGGCGCAGGAGATTGCCTCGCGTAACGTGACCGTTAACTGCATCGCGCCGGGCTTCATCGAATCGGCGATGACCGACAAGCTGAACGAAAAGCAAAGGGACGCGATCATGGGCGCCATCCCGATGAAGCGTATGGGAACGGGCGCGGAAATTGCGTCGGCAGCCATCTTCCTGGCATCGCGGGAAGCGGGCTACGTCACCGGCCAGACCATCCATGTGAATGGCGGCATGGCGATGATCTGAGGGGAAGCGAGCGGCTTTTTGCCTTGGACGGCCCTGTTCTTCGTGCTATCCGCGCTGAAAACGGGAGGAAACGCGGAACTGGTTGGCAACTGCTTCTGCCATTTGCCATCTGCTTGGGCCGCCTTGAAGCGCGCTATACTTCCTGTTGGGCGTGTCACATTTCAGCTTGATTAGCGGCAAACCTGCCGCTAACGAGAACCAACCAAAAAACCAGATCGAGGTTTCAAATGAGCGATACCGCAGAACGCGTCAAGAAAATCGTCGTCGAGCATCTTGGCGTCGATGCCGATAAAGTCACCGAATCGGCGAGCTTTATCGACGATCTGGGCGCAGACAGCCTTGATACTGTCGAACTCGTCATGGCCTTCGAGGAAGAATTCGGCGTCGAGATCCCCGACGATGCGGCGGAGACCATTCTGACGGTTGGGGATGCCGTGAAATATATCGACAAGGCGTCTGCCTGATCGGTTGCAATGCCGGGAATGTCGTTCGGCAAACGCCTGGAACGGGGGAGAGCCTGAGATGCGACGAGTCGTCGTCACCGGCATGGGTCTCGTCTCTCCTCTTGGCGTGGGAGTCGAGCACAGCTGGAAGATGCTTCTCGCCGGAAAGAGCGGCGCGAAGCGGGTGGACACGTTCGATGTCGAGGACATGGCGTGCAAGATCGCCTGCATGGTGCCGCGCGGCGACGGCACGGACGGCTCCTTGAACATCGACAATTTCCTCGAGCCGAAAGAGCAGCGCAAGATCGGCGATTTCATCGCCTATGGCATCGTCGCGGCCGATCTGGCGCTCGATGATGCGGGCTGGCACCCAACCTCG
>Ga0187809_10000332_pt1 | contig 27283 bp, 24 predicted proteins | sample NC_wetland_sal_i_8_FD_132415 | JGI IMG/M metagenome (GOLD analysis project Ga0187809, IMG submission 132415) | Wetland sediment microbial communities from Neuse River Estuary, North Carolina, USA - ASW_4 | ecosystem: Environmental > Aquatic > Freshwater > Wetlands > Sediment | place: USA: North...
AGGATGAACGGGTACGGGTCGAACGGCTTGCTGCCGCCCTTGTGGTGGGCGTAGTTGATGCCCCACACCGCGTTGATCGCGATCCAGACGATCACGATCAGGGTCTGCAGCAACAGGTAGCGTGCGGTGCCGAAGAACCGGGCGATGCCCTCGGCGGCGGTACCCACGGCCTCGGAGGAGATCCGGGGCGCGCGCAAACCCCGCGGCGCCTTGGGCTGATCGAGCCGGCGGCGCGGTTCGCTCACGAGCCCGCCTCCGCCCGATCACGATGTACCAACGGAAACAGGCTCATTCGGCTCTCCGCCGGGTCGCGGCGGCGTCGGCCGGCAGCTCGTCGCGGTCCCGCCAGTCCTCGGGCAGCAGGTGATCGATGACGTCGTCGACGCTGACCGCACCGAGCAGCCGATCGTTGTCATCCACGACCGGGACCGCGACCAGGTTGTAGGTGGCCAGATGCCGGGTCACCTGCTGCAGCGTCGATTCGGCGGTCAGCGGGTCGATGTCGTGGTCGACCACCCCCGAGACGAGCGCCGACGGCGGCTCGCGCAGCAGCCGCTGCATGTGGGCCATGCCGAGGAACCGTCCGGTCGGGGTGGCCTGGGGCGGGCGGACCACGAAGGCCTGGGCGGCCAGGGCCGGGGTCAGGTCGGGATTGCGCAGCCGGGCCAGCGCCTCGGCGACGGTCGCGTCGGGCAGCAGGATGACCGGCTCGGAGGTCATCATGCCGCCGGCGGTGTACTCGCCGTAGGTCATCAGCCGCCGGACCGGTTCGGCCTCCTCCGGCTCCATGATCTCCAGCAGCCGTTCCTGCTCATCGGCCGGCAGTTCCCGCAGCAGGTCGGCGGCGTCGTCGTCGTTCATCCGCTCCAGCACGTCGGCTGCCCGCTCGTCGGCCAGGCCGGTGATGATGTTGATCTGGTCCTCTTCCGGCAGTTCTTCCAGCACGTCGGCCAGCCGCTCGTCGTCGAGGGCCTCGGCCACCTCCTGCTGGCGCTTGTCCGGCATGTCCTGCAACTGCGCCGCGACGTCGGCCGGCCGCAACCCGGCCAGCACCGCCAGCAGCGAGTCCGCGCCCTGGCTGGACTGGGCCGCCGAGAGGCCGTCGACCTCGTCCCAGTCGACCTGGTGCAGCACGCCGCGGCGCCGGCCCAAGCGCGAGGCGGTCCGCACCGCGAGCTTGGTGATCACCCAGTCCCGGACCCGATTCTGTTCCATCGCGGCGTCGACCACGTTGAGCCGGGTGCCGTCCTCGACGCTGACCACGCTGCGATCGAGCACCTGGCCGAGCACCAGCAGTTCGTTCGGGCGCTGCTCGAACCGGCGGATGTTGATGCTGCCGCTGGTCAGCATCACCGCGTCCGGCTCGATCCGGGTGACCCGGCCCATCGGCACGAAGATCCGGCGCCGGTGTTGGACCTCGACCACCAACCCGAGCACCCGCGGCGGCTGCCGCCCGACCCGCAGTGTGGCCACCGCGTCGCGGACCCGGCCCAGCTGGTCCCCGATCGGGTCGAAGACCCCGATGCCCGCCAGGCGGGAGAGGAACACGCGGGAAGTGGTCACGTGCGAATGGTAGTGGCCGGTACCCGACACTGGTGCGGTGCAACCCACCCTGCGATCGGACTCCCTGCAGTTGCCACCGGCCCGCGATGCCGGCCTGCTGCTGGTGGCTCTGGCCGGGGTTTCGGCCAGCGGTCCGCTGATGGCCGCCACCGCCGCGCCGGCCCTGGCCATCGCGTTCTGGCGGACCGGGTTGGGAGCCGGGTTCACCGCGATCCTGACCGTGCTCCGCCAGCCCGGCCGGGTCCGGGCCGTGACCGCCTCGGGCTGGCGGCTGAGCGCCCTGGCCGGGGTGTTGCTGGCCCTGCACTTCGGGACCTGGGTGCCTTCGGTGAAGTACACCTCGGTCGCCTCGGCCACCGGACTGGTCGCAACCCAGGCCATCTTCACCGCGCTGATGGCCGCGGTGGCCGGCCACCGGCTGCCGAGCCGGGCCTGGTTCGGCATCGCGCTGGCGTTCCTGGGCACGCTGCTGGTGGCCGGGGCCGACCTGGACGTCTCGACCCGGGCCCTGTTCGGTGACGGATTGGCCGTGCTGGGCGGGCTGTTCGCCGCGGCCTACGTCACCGTCGGCGGCCAGGCCCGGCGGCAACTGTCCACCGCCGTCTACACCAGCATCTGCTACGCGGTGTGCTCCGCCGGCCTGCTGGTGGCCTGCCTGCTCGGTCACCAGGCGATCAGCGGCTATCCGCCCCGAGCCTGGCTGTACCTGATCGCGGTGACCGGCGCCGCGCAGTTGCTCGGGCACAGCCTGATCAACGTGGTGCTGCGTTCGGCCAGCCCGACCTTCGTCAGCCTGGCCATCCTGCTCGAAGTCCCGGGCGCCGGCCTGATCGCATTCTTCTGGCTGCACCAGCATCCGAGCCGGTGGGCCTACGCCGGGCTGGTGCTGCTGTTCGCCGGCCTGCTGCTGGTGGTCCGGACCGGCAGCCGGCCGCCGGACATCGACTGAGGCTCGTGTGAGAACCGAAACACCGGGGTGTACCTGCCGGTAACCGATGGCATCCTCAACTGGCATGAGCACCCAACTGCGTCCCCGCCGCTCGTGCCTGGCCGTCCCGGGATCGAATCCGCGCTTCCTGGAAAAGGCAAAAGGGCTGCCGGCCGACCAGGTCTTCCTCGATCTGGAGGACGCCTGCGCGCCGCTGGCCAAGCCCGGTGCCCGCAAGAACATCGTGGCCGCGCTCAACGAGGGCGGCTGGGGGCACAAGATCCGGGTCGTCCGGGTCAACGACCTGACCACGCACTGGACCTACCGCGACGTGGTCGAGGTGGTCGAGGGCGCCGGGCCGAACCTGGACGCGATCATGCTGCCCAAGGTGCAGAGCGCGGGCCAGGTCGAGTGGCTGGACGTGATGCTGACCCAGATCGAGAAGACCATGGGCTTCGAGGTCGGCAAGATCGGCATCGAAGCCCAGTTGGAAAATGCCCAGGGCCTGCTCAACATCCAGGCCATCGCCACCGCCTCGCCCCGGATCGAGACGTTGATCTTCGGTCCGGCCGACTTCATGGCCTCGATCAACATGAAGTCGCTGGTGGTGGGGGAGCAGCCGCCCGGCTACGACGTGGGCGACGCCTACCACCACATCCTGATGTCGATCCTGATGGCAGCCCGGGCCTACGACCTGCAGGCCATCGACGGGCCGTACCTGCAGATCCGTGACGTCGACGGCTTCCGCCGGGTCGCCTCGCGCTCGGCCGCGCTCGGCTTCGACGGCAAGTGGGTTCTGCACCCGGGCCAGATCGATGCCGCCAACGAGGTCTACGCGCCGTCCCAGGAGGACTACGACCACGCCGAGCTGATCCTCGACGCCTACGAGTGGGCGACCTCGGAGGCCGGGGGCAAGAAGGGTTCGGCCATGCTCGGCGACGAGATGATCGACGAGGCCTCGCGCAAGATGGCGTTGGTCATCGCCGGCAAGGGTCGGGCCGCCGGCCTGAGCCGCACCAGCACGTTCGAACCGCCGCAGGACTGAGACGGGAGCATCGGCATGGCACGCTTGGCCCAGACCGCCGGATTGACCGACATCCAAACCGAAATCCTGGCCACGGTCCGCGACTTCGTGGACAAGGAGATCATCCCGAACGCCAACGCGCTCGAGCACGCCGATGAGTATCCGGCGGCGATCGTCAAGGGCATGGCCGAGATGGGCCTGTTCGGGCTGACCATTCCCGAGGAGTACGGCGGCCTGGGCGAATCGTTGCTGACCTACGCCCTGGTGGTCGAGCAGATCGCCCGGGGCTGGATGAGCGTTTCCGGTGTGATCAACACCCATTTCATCGTGGCCTACCTGCTGATGCAGCACGGCAGCGAGGAGCAGAAGCAGCGGCTGCTGCCGAAGATGGCGGCCGGCGAGGTCCGGGGCGCGTTCTCGATGTCCGAGCCGGACGTCGGCTCCGACGTGGCCGGCATCAAGACCAAGGCGACCCCCGACGGTGACGGTTTCCGGCTGGACGGGCAGAAGATGTGGCTGACCAACGGGGCCCAATCGAAGGTGGTGGCCACGCTGGTCCGCGATGACGTGACCGGCGCCGACGGCTCGGTCTACAAGAACATGACCACCTTCCTGATCGAGAAGGAAGCCGGTTTCGGCGAGACCCGGCCCGGCCTGACCATCCCCGGCAAGCTGGAGAAGATGGGCTACAAGGGCGTCGAGACCACCGAGATGATCCTGGACGGGGTCCAGGTCACCGGTGCCGACGTGCTCGGTGGCCCCGAGCAGCGGGGCCGGGGTTTCTACCAGATGATGGACGGGGTCGAGGTCGGCCGGGTCAATGTGGCCGCCCGGGCCTGCGGAATCTCGATCCGGGCTTTCGAACTGGCCGCGGCCTACGCCCAGCAGCGCAAGACCTTCGGCAAGCCGATCGTCGAGCATCAGGCGGTCGCGTTCAAGCTGGCCGAGATGGCGACCAAGGTCGAGGCCGCCCACCTGATGATGGTCAACGCGGCCCGGCTCAAGGATGCCGGCCAGCGCAACGATGTCGAGGCCGGCATGGCCAAGCTGCTGGCCTCGGAGTACTGCGCCGAGGTGACCAGCGAGTCGTTCCGGATCCACGGCGGCTACGGCTACTCCAAGGAGTACGAGATCGAGCGGCTGATGCGCGAGGCGCCGTTCCTGCTTATCGGCGAAGGCACATCGGAGATCCAGAAGACGATCATCAGCCGCGGCCTGCTGCGGGACTACCGGGCCTGACCGATCAGACCGGGACCGGGTCGTTCGGCCGGTCCATGACCCGCGCGGTCAGCAGGACTGCGGCCACCCCGAGGCCGCCGGCCAGCGCGGCGAAGGTGGGCAGCAGCCAGATCGCGGCCGAGATGCTGGTGGCGCTGGCCAGCTGCCCGATCAGCGCCGGCCCGAGCAGGAAGCCGGCGTAGCTGAAGCTCGACACCAGGGCCAGCTTGGGACCGGCCGCGCCCGGGCCGTCGGCAGCGGTCGAGAAGAACACCGGAATCATCACCGCCAGGCCCAGCCCGAGGCAGGCGAAGCCGAGCAGGGCGCCGATCGTGTTGTGCACCAGCAGCCCGGCGGCCAGCCCGGCCGCGCCGATCGCGGCCAGGGTGCCCAGGCTGCGCATCCGGCCCAGCCGGTGCACCACCCGGTCGCCGATCAACCGGCCGAAGGTCATCATCACCGTGAAGAATTCATACGCCAGCCCGGCGTGGCCGCTGGAGACGTGCAGGCCCTCGTGCAGGTAGATCGGCGACCAGTCCCCGGCGCTGCCCTCGGCCAGCAGCGCGCATACCCCGGCGATGCCCAGCAGGATGAGGCGGAACTCGAACACCCGGCCACCCTCGCGGTACGCCTCGGGCGGGTGGTCCCCGATGAACTGGCGGACCGCCCACAGGCTGATCAGGGCCAGCAGCACCGCGAAGCCGAACTGCTGCCGGGCCAGCGAAACCCCGGCCGACGCGCCGATGATGCCGGCGCCGGTACCGGCCACCGTGCCGACGCTCCAGAACGCGTGGAAGCTCGACATGATCGGCCGGCCGTAGGCCCGTTCCACCTCCACCGCCTGGGCGTTCATCGCCACGTCCAGGCAGCCGGTGGCCACGCCCCACAGCATCAGCGCCCCGAACAGCGACGGCAGGTTGCCGGCCAGGCCCGGGCCGGCGATGACCAGGTAGGTGGCGCAGGCCATCACCGTGGTGACCCGGGCGCTGCCGAAGCGGGCGATGGCCCGTCCGACAAAGGGCATGGTCACGATCGAACCGATGCCCGGTCCGAGCAGGGCGAGGCCGAGCGCGGCGTCGGAAAGGTGCAGGGCGCCCTTGACCTCGGGGATGTGCGGAACCCAGGCGGCCCAGATGAAGCCGTTGAAGGCGAAGGTCAGCGCGGTGCCGATCCGGGCGCGGCGCAGCGCGGGAGTGACCGGGGCGGGCATCAGCCGGCCTCGACCAGGTCGGTGTCGCGGGCCGGGAACACCGGCAGCGTGGCGGCGAACGCCTCGGCGTCGCCCAGCCGGACCCAGCCGCGCAGCTGGGCCGGGCTGCGCCGGCCGAACCAGCCGCGCCAGAAGTCGAACTGGCTGGTCTCCACCACCAGTTCGGGCCGGCCGGAGCCGAGCAGGGCCGGCTGCTCGTCCAGTTCGAGCGCGACCGGGCCGAGCGGGGCCAGGCGGCGGGCGATCGGTTCGGCCAGCAACGGCCAGGCCGCGGCCAGCGCGTCGGCCGGCAGGCTGGGCGCGCCGATCGCGCCGCGGATGTCGGCCTCGTGCGAGAGCGTGTCGTGCAGTACGGGCAGCCAGCGCCGGCTCTCGACCGGCAACTCGGCCACCCGCGGGGCGTGCTGTTGCCACTCGGCGATCAGCTCGGCCACCCGCCGGTCTCGCCGGGCCTCGACCTGGGCCCGGGTCCACTCCTCGCTGCCGGGCCGGGCGTCACCGTCGGCCGTAGCGGCGGTGAAGGCAGCGGCGGCCCCGGCCAGGTGGGCGAGCACGTCGTGCACGCTCCACTGCGGGCAGGCCGGGGTGGTGACGGCCAGCTCGTCCGCCGACAGTGGCAGCACCAGGTCGACCGCCCGGCGCATGCTCTCGACGTAGAGCTGTCCATACATGCGGGTCAGGTCACTTCCGGTCGAGGCGGCCAGGTTCGGAATCGATTCAGAAATCGGTGGCACTAGCCTAGCCTGCATCGACGCAGAACAGGAGCGGATAGCCATGACCACCGAGCGGGGTTTCACCACCGACGTCAGCCTGACCGAGCTGGCCGCCGACAGCGCGCGGACCTATGCCGACGATCGCAGCTACGTCTTTCACTCCTGGAGCGCGCAGGACACGCTGCACCCGATGGTGATCACCGAGGCCCGGGGCAGCTATGTCACCGACGGCGACGGCAACCGGTTGCTCGACCTGTCCGGCCAGCTGGTCAACATCAACATCGGACATCAGCACCCCAAGGTGGTGGCCGCGGTCAAGGAGCAGGTCGAGTTCCTGAGCACGGTCGCGCCCCAGCACGCCAACGCGGCCCGCAGCGAGGCGGCCCGGCTGATCGTCGAGCGGGCGCCGGAGAACATGCGCAAGGTGTTCTTCACCAACGGCGGGGCCGAGGCGGTCGAGTACGCGATCCGGATGGCCCGCCAGCACACCGGACGCAACAAGGTGCTCTCGGCCTATCGCAGCTACCACGGCGGCACCCACACCGCGATTCACGCCACCGGCGACACCCGGCGCTGGGCCAACGACCTGGGCACCTCGGGCGTGGTGCACTTCTTCGGCCCGTTCCAGTACCGCTCGCCGTTCCACGCCAGCACCGAGGCCGAGGAATGCCAGCGCGCGCTGGAGCACCTGCGCTCGGTGATCGAGTTCGAGGGTCCGCGCACCATCGCCGCGATCATCCTGGAGACCATCCCGGGCACCGCCGGCATCATGCCACCGCCACCGGGCTACCTGGCCGGCGTGCGGGAATTGTGCGACGAGTACGGCATCATCTACATCGCCGACGAGGTCATGTGTGGCTTCGGCCGGACCGGCACCTGGTTCGCCGTCGACCTCTACGACGTGGTGCCGGACCTGATGACCTTTGCCAAGGGGGTCAACTCCGGTTACGTGCCGCTGGGCGGGGTGATCGTCAGCGAGAAGGTGCTGGCCAGTTTCGCCACCACGCCGTTCCCCGGTGGGCTGACCTACTCCGGGCACCCGCTGGCCTGCGCGGCCGCAGTGGCCAGCATGAACGCGATGGCCGAGGAGGGCATCATCGACAACGCCGCCCGGATCGGGCGGGACGTGCTCGGCCCGGGGCTGCGCGAACTGGCCGAGCGGCACCCGGTGATCGGTGATGTCCGGGGCGTCGGGGTGTTCTGGGCCCTGGACCTGGTCAAGGACCGGGCCAGCAAGGAACCGCTGGCCCCGTACGGCGGAACGTCGCCGGCCATGGCCGAGCTGGTCGCGGCCTGCAAGGCCAACGGGGTGTTGCCGTTCACCAACTACCACCGGCTGCACGTGGTGCCGCCGTGCACCGTCACCGACGAGGAGATCGGCGAGGGCCTCGCCGCGCTGGACAAGGCGCTGTCGGCCATCGCCGGGCACTACACCGGGCAGTGAGGGTCTGGCCCGGCCCCGGTCCCGGCCGCTAGCGTGGGGGCGTGACCCTTCTGCGGTGGCTGGCCCGGCTGGTGATCCTGGCCGTGATCATCGGCGCGGTGGCCAAGCTGGTGCCCGGCATCCACGTCCGCGGCGGGTTCTGGGCGCTGCTGTGGCTGGCGGTGATCTTCTCGCTGATCAACAGCATCCTCGGCCCGGTGCTCAAGCTGCTGAGCCTGCCGTTGATCGTGCTGACCCTCGGGCTGTTCCTGCTGGTGGTCAACGCCGCCCTGCTCGGGCTGACCGCGGCCCTGTCCAGCCACCTCGACATCGACAGCTTCGGCTCGGCGGTGCTCGGCGGCCTGCTGATCGCCGTCTTCAGCTGGCTGGCCGAGCTGGTGTTTCCGACCAAGCGGCGCAACTTCGACGAGCGCTGGGGCCGCGACCAGCGGTTGGCCCGCTAGAGCGGCAGCCGGTCGCGGACCGCGTCGCCGGCCTCGTGCAGCGAGTCGGCCTTGTCCCGCAGGCTCAGGCTGGCCTCCCGGCGCAGATCCGAGGCGGCGTGGCTGAGCGCCCGGGGGGCGTGCTGGGCCCGCCAAGCCAGGGACGGCTTGCCCTCGGTGTCGACCGCGGCCAGCATCAGGCCGCCGACCATCGAGGCGTTCTTCAGGAAGTGCAGCAGCTGGGCCTTGCGCTCGGCCGGGGTCTCCTTCTCCCAGAACCGGTGCCCGGAGAACGTGGTCGGTACCAGGCTGGCGATCAGCGCAGTCGAGGACAGCCGGGGGAACTTGCCGAGGGCGAGCAGGCTGCCGGCCACGACCTTGACCGCGGCGTCGAGCTTGACCACCTGCTCGGCACTGCTGAGCTGGGGCACGGCATCGACCACCGGCTGGACCGTGCCCTCGGCCAGCTTGACCTTGGGTCCGGGGTTGCGCAGGGTGTCGATGCCGCCGTAGACGAAGGCGGCGGCGAGCATCGGGCGGGCAAGTCGTCGTATCAGGGCCATACCCACCATCATGCCAAGCCGGGCGGCACAATGGCGGCGTGACCAGTTGCCCGTGCGGCTCCGGCGAGCCGTATCCGGCCTGCTGCGGTCGCTTCCACGCCGGGTCGGCGCAGCCACCGACCGCCGAGGCGCTGCTGCGGGCCCGCTACTCGGCGTTCGCCGTCGGCGATGCCGATTTCCTCACCAGCACCGGGGTGACCGGGCCCGGGCCGGTACTCGAGGACGGGCTGAGCTGGACCGGGCTGGCCGTGCTCGAGTGCGAGCAGGGCGGCCTGTTCGCCGCTACCGGCACGGTTCGCTTCGTCGCTCGCTACACCCGCGGCGGCGAGCGGGGTTCGGTCGAGGAGACCAGCCGGTTCGCCCGGGTCGACGGCCGCTGGCACTACCTCGGCCCGGCCGGCTGAGCCCTGGCCCTTCCGGGCCCGGGCAGCGTCCGGCCAGCGGCCGGTGAGGACGTACCGTTCTTGGTGTGCAACGGCGACCGAGCAGCGTGCTGCGCCCCGGCTGGTGGGTGCTGCACCTGTTCACCCTGGCCGCCGGCATCACGATGATCTTCCTCGGCCGCTGGCAGTGGCACGTCGCCCATCAGCACCACGGCGACATCCGCTACTACGCCTACGCCTTCCAGTGGTGGACGTTCACCGTGTTCGCGGTGATCATGTGGGCCCGGATCGTGCTGGACTACCTGCGCGGGGGTCGCAGCGCCGAATCCGATGTGGTCGCTCCCACCGACGAGGTGGTGCCCAGCCGGGACCCAGCCGCGGTCGGCTACCGTGCCTACGTCCCGCCCGCGCCGGCTGGGGACGAGCAGGATCCGGAACGGGTCCGGTTCAACGCCTACCTGCGCGCGCTCAGCACCGACCCGGAAGGGCACGAGTGAACCCTGAGTGAGCATCGCTGGAGCATTTTTCCGTTACCGGATAATGGCATTCGTCACCGGTGTCCTGCTCGTCCTGCTGGTCTTCGTGGCCATCCCGATCCAGATCTGGGGCCACAACAAGACCCCGGAGGCGATCATCGGTACCGCCCACGGCTTCCTGTTCATGGTCTACCTGGTGACCGCGCTCGACATCGGCATCCGGCTGCGCTGGCCGTGGCTGAAGCTGGGGCTGGTCATGCTGGCCGGCACGGTGCCGTTCTGCTCGTTCGTGGCTGAGCACATAGCGCACCGGGACTACCAGGCCCGGATCAGCTCGTCGCCCTCCGGCGACCCTCGCCCAGCCCGTTGACCAGGGCGTCGCGGGCCCGGGCCACCCTGGACCGGATGGTGCCGACCGGGCAGCCGATCACGTCGGCCGCCTCGGGGTAGCTCAACCCGACCAGCTGGGTCAGCACGAAGGCCTCGCGGAACGCCGGGTCGAGCCCGGCCAGCACCAGTCGCAGGGTGACGGTGTCGGCCGGGTCGGAGGAGCGGCCGTCCGGTTCGAGTTCGGCTACCGGCTGCACCGGCTTGCGGTTGCGGATGGCGTCGGCGCAGACCCGGCGGGCGATGGACAGCAGCCAGGTCCGGGCGCTGGACCGGCCGGCGAAGCGGTGCAGCGAGCCGAAGGCGCGGGCGAAGGTCTCCTGGGCCAGGTCGTCGGCGTCGCGCCGGGTGCCCAGGTGGGCGCACAGCCGCCAGACGTCGGTCTGGGAGCGCCGCACGAACTCCGCGGCCGCGGCCTGGTCGCCGGCCCGGGCCCGCAGCGCGGCCAGGGTCAGCGGATCGAACTCGTCGTCCACTTCCACCTCCCGGCGCCAGTCATGACCTGGCGACTGTCCGTGACTCAGGACACCCGGCCGGAACCGATCCGGCGATGCCACCGACTGCATTGTTCATGAACTGTGCCCGCTACCGCGAAGCGGCCTCCGCCCGGCTGGACGGCGAGCCGCTGGGCATGTCGGCCTCGGCCCTGGAATATCACCTGGCCGGCTGCGCCGACTGCGCGGGCTGGCTGGCGGGAATCGAGCGGGCCGGGCGAGCCTTGCGGATCAGCGCGACCACCCCGCCGGACCTGAGCCAGGACATCCTGACCCAGGTCGTGCTGCCCCAGCGGCGGCTGGCCCGCCGCCAGCGGCTGGTCCGGATCGGGTTGATGCTGCTGGGCTTCGTGCAGTGGGCGCTGGCCGTGCCGGCCCTGTTCGGGCAGAACCTGGCCGAACACGCCATGCCGATGGGCACCCACGCCGCGCACGAGAGCGCGGCCTGGAACCTGGCGATGGGTGCCTCGTTCCTGGCGGTCGCGGTCAAGCCGGGCCGGGCGGTGGGCACGTTGCCGATCCTGGCAACCTTTATCGGTGTGCTGTCGGTGCTGAGCGTGCCGGACCTGGTGGCCGGGGCGGTGGAGCCGGCCCGGCTGGCCAGCCACCTCGGGGTGCTGGCCGGCCTGGTCCTGGTCGGGTTGCTGTCGCGGGCGGCCCGGCTGCCGCAGCCGGCCGGTTCGGTCGAGCTGGCCGGGGACGGATCGGCGCCGGGCAGCAGCCGCCGCCGGGGCGTGGCGTGAGGCGTTCCCGCCTGGTCGCGTTCGCGCTGGCCTGCTTCGGCGCCGCCCTGACCGCGCTGCTGCTGGCCCCGCCGGCCTCGGCCCACGCCACCATGGTCGGCTCGACGCCGGCCGACGGCAGCCGGCTGCAGCAGTCGCCGGCCAGCGTCACCATCGACTTCGACGAGCCGGTCGGGCTCAACCCGGGCTACCTGCGGGTGGTCGACGGGGCCGGGCGCCGGGTCGACACCGGTACCGCCAGCCATCCCAACGGCGACGGCACCAAGATCACCGTTGCGCTCAAGTCGGGGCTGGGCGACGGGACCTACCTCGCCAGCTACCGAATCATCTCCTCCGACACCCACCCGGTGGCGGGCTCGGTCCGCTGGGTCGTCGGCAACGGCGCGCTCGGGGCCGGCGGCGGCCCGTCGGACGGGGCTCCGGTCGATCAGACCGTGTCCAGCCTGCTGGCCACCAGCCACTGGTTGAGCTTTGCCGGGGTCGGGGTGCTCGGTGGCAGCTGGCTGCTCTACACGATCTGGCCGGCTGGCCGTCGCCGCGCGGCGGTGGCCCGGCTGGTCTGGACCGGCTGGGGCGTGGCCGTGGCCGGCGCGGCCGGGGAGTTCCTGTTGCAGGGGCCCTACGCCGCCGGCAGCGGCCTGAGCAGCACGCTGCACGGGGAGCTGCTCGATGCCACCCTGCATGCCACCTCCGGGCAGCTGCTGTCGGTGCGGGTGGTGCTGCTCGGGGTGTTCGGCTTCGTGCTGAGCGGGCTGTTCGGGGGGCCGCGGCGCCAGGTCTGGGGTCCGGAGACCGCAGCCACCATCGGGGTCGGCCTGATCGTCACCTACGCCGCCACCGGGCACGCCCAGTCGGCCAACCCGCGCTGGCTGGCGGTGTTGATCGACGCCCTGCACCTGGGCGCGATGGTGGTGTGGCTGGGCGGGCTGACCGTGCTGGTGGTGGCGGCGCTGTCCCGGCCGGCCCCGGACGATCCGGCCGCCGACACCGACGAGCTGGCGGCCGGGCTGCCGATCTTCTCCCGGACGGCCCTGATCTGCGTGGCCACGCTGGCCGTGACCGGCACCATCCAGGCCTGGCGCGAGGTCGGGGCCTGGGCGGCGCTGGACTCGACCAGCTACGGCCGGCTGGTGCTGGTCAAGGTGGTGCTGTTCGCCGGCCTGATCGGGCTCGGCTACTTCGCCCGCAAGGCGGTGGCCCAGCCGGTCGGGGCGCTGGCCCGGCTGCGCCGGACCCTGATCGTCGAGGTCGTGGTCGGGGCGGTGGTGCTGGCGGTGACCGGGGTGCTGATCTCCCAGCCGCCGGGCAAGGTGGCGCTGGCCGCCGACCGGGCCAAGCCGCGCACCACCACGGTCCGGGTGACCCAGACCGCCAACGCCGTGGTCGAGGTCAGCCCGGGCGTACACGGCAACGTGGCGTTCACCATCCAGCTGACCGGCGGTCTCAAGCCGCAGGGCGTCACCGCCAGCGCCAGCCTGCCGGCCAAGCAGCTCGGGCCGATCCCGCTGAAGCTGCAGGCCTCGGGGCCGGGCACGTACACCGCATCCGGGGTGCTGCTGCCCTCGGCCGGGCAGTGGCAGGTGAACCTGGTCGTGCAGACCTCGGAATTCGATTCGACCACCGCGGTCGCCACCCTGAAGGTGAACTAGTGCTGGCACTGACATGGGACGGTTTCGTCCGTGACTTCTCGAACACCGCACAGCGTGGATACAGCCCCGGGCCGGAGGATGGTGTGTCGTGAGCCGTCCACCGCTGGCCTACCTGGCCGCCTCCGTGGTCATGCTGGCCGGGCTGGCCGGCCTGATCCGGGGTGCCGTGCCGCAGTCGGCGGCCGCACCGAGCCCGTCGAGCAGCAGCGGCGGGGGGATCGTGGTCGGCGGGGCCTACGTGCGCCAGCCGGCGAACGGGATCAATGCCGCCGCCTATTTCACCGTGTACAACACCTCGGGTCAGGCCGATCAGCTGCAGTCGGTGCAGGCCGGGGCCGGGGCGCAGACGATGCTGCACCAGGACGAGCCCAACGGCACCATGAAGGCCTTGCCGGCCGGGGTGACGGTGCCGGCGCACGGCAAGGTGGTGCTGACGCCGGGCAAGCTGCACGTGATGATCGAGCAGCTGTACGGACCGCTCAAGCCCGGCCAGAGCGTGAACCTGGAACTGTCCTTCGCCCACGCCGGCACGGTGCTGGTGGTGGCGCCGGTGATCGCGATCCTGGCCCCGGCGCCGACCGGGGCGGCCGCGCCGACGCCGTCCGCGACGGTGAGCAAGTGAGCCGCCGAGGGCTGCGGCTGCTGCCGGTGGCGGCGTTGCTGGCGGTGACCGGGCTCGCGGCCGGGTGCGGGCACAGCGCGAGCCCGACCAGCCGGGCGAGCAGCCAGCCGTCGGAGCTGACCGATCACACGAGCTCGGTGTATCAGGGGGTGGGCGAGACCCCGCCGCTGCCGCGCCCGCAGTTCAGCCTGACCGACCAGAACGGGGCGGCGTACAACTTCGGCCAGCAGACCCGGGGCAAGCCGACGCTGCTGTACTTCGGCTACACCCACTGTCCGGACGTGTGCCCGACCACTCTGGCCGACATCAGCCAGGCCCTGGCCGCGGTACCGGCGAAGGTGCGCCAGGCCACCCAGGTGGTGTTCGTGACGACCGACGTCAAGCGGGATACTCCTGGGGTGCTCAAGGCCTACCTGGCCCAGTTCGACACCGGGCTGCCGAACCGGTTCATCGGGCTGACCGGGAGTCAGGCGCAGGTCGACGCGGCCCAGGTGGCCGCGCACGTGGCGCTGGCCGAAGACGGCGGCCAGACCCACTCGGCCAGCGTCTTGCTCTATGGTTCGGACAACTACGCACGTGTCTCGTATCTGCAGAGTACCGGCGAAGCCGGACAGATCGCGCACGATCTGCCGCTGATCGCGGGCTGAGTTGATGAGGATGAAAGGGCCGCAAACAGTGAGGTTCGAAGTTGTGGACAGGTATCGCGAGCCGCTGCGCTGGGGCGGCTTGGTGGTGCGCCTGGCCGTCGGGATCATCTGGATCTGGGCCTCGCTGTCCAAGATCGGTGACCCGCGCACGTTCGTCCGCGCGGTGCGGGCCTACAAGGCCACGCCGGAGTGGCTGTCGCAAGCCATCGGGTACGGGCTGCCGATGCTGGAGCTGATCCTCGGCGTGCTGCTGGTGATCGGGCTGATCGTGCGCTACGCGGCCGCGGTGTCGGCGGCGCTGTACGTGGTGTTCCTGATCGGGATCATCCAGGCGGCGGCGCGCGGCATCAAGCTGGAGTGCGGCTGCTTCGGCGGCGGCGGCAGCACCGCGCACACCCAGTACACCCTGGAGATCCTGCGCGATCTCGGGCTGCTGGTGCTGGCGGCGTACCTGATCGTCGTCGGCGTCACCCGGCTCTCGGTCGATGAGTTCATCATCAAGACCGAGATGGTGCCCGGGCTGACCCCGAAGCAGGCCAAGAGCGATAAGAACGTACGCCGCTATAAGGCGGCGGTGGCGGCGGCCGAGACCGAGCTGCGGCACAAGCAGCGCTACATCGCGGCCGGCACGGCGCTGGTGGTGATCCTGGTCAGCTTCGTGGCGATCGGGGTGCAGTCCAACCGGGCCAAGATCTCACCGACCGCGGACTCGACCAACGCCACGACAAAGCTCGGCGTGACCGTGGGCAACGCCAAGGCGCCGGTGACGGTGGACCTGTACGAGGACCTGCAGTGCCCGATCTGCAACGACCTGGAGCAGAGCGGGCTGACCAAGGACATCGAGCAGAAGATCACCGCGACCAACATCAAGGTGAACTTCCACATCATGTCGTTCCTGGACGCGTCCTCCAACGGGAACAAGTACTCCTCGCGGGCGGCCAACGCGGCCTACTGTGCCTCCGACGTCAGCCCGGATGCGTTCCTGAAGTTCCACGCGATCGCCTACGGGCAGACCAACGGCAAGAACAACCAGCCGGCCGAGAACACCAACGGTGTGCCCGATGCGACGCTGCTGGACTGGGGCAAGCAGGCCGGGATCACCGCGCCGGACTTCACCACCTGCGTGACCCAGGACCAGCACTCGGCCCTGGTCGCCGGGGTGACCGATCAGGCGTCGAAGAACGGTGTCAACGGCACCCCGACGGTGTTCGTGCAGGGTAAGGAGGTCAAGGGCACCGGGAACGCATCGGTGACCCTGGCCGAGGTGGACGCGGCGATCAACGCGGCGCTGAAGGCGGCCAAGTCGACGGCGGCGCCGTCGAGCAGCCCGCCGGCCTCGAAGGGTTCCTCGGCCTCGCCGTCGGCGTCGGCCACGACCTCGAAGGGCTGAGGCTCTCCGGACGCGGAACGGCCCCGGTACCTGGGATGGGTACCGGGGCCGTTCTGCGTCTTGCTGGTGCTTACTTGTTGGCGGCTTCCTTCAGGGCGCTGCCGGCGGTGAACTTCACCGTGTTGGCGGCGGCGATCTGAATGGTCTCGCCGGTGGCCGGGTTGCGGCCCTCGCGAGCGGCGCGCTTGCCGACCGAGACGGCGAAGAAGCCCGGCACGCTGACCTTGTCGCCCTTGCTGACGGCGTCTTCCAGAGTGGACTGCAGGCTGCGCAGCACGGCGTCGACGGTCTTCTGCTCCAGGTCGGCGTGCTCGGCGACTGCGGTCACCAGTTCCTTGCGGTTCACGAATGTCTCCCTCAATAAGTTGTCCTCGCCGCGGGCACTACGGGCGTGCCGCCGGCGGCGAGCGGCCGTACGGCTCGCTGTCAGTATGTCTCAGACCGCTGCGGGCCAGCGAATCCGGGGGTCCCGGCGCGGCGTGTCGCTGGGTTTGGGTGCGTGCGCCGTCGTCGGCGCTCGGTTGCCGGTCCTGGGCCGGCAGGGGTGGTTCGGGGGTGGCTCGCGGGCTGTGTAAACTTCATTCTCGGCCCGCGCGGCGTTGGTTTCGCGGGTTCGTACCAGGCAAGTTGCAAGGGGCTGTGGCGCAGCTGGTAGCGCACCACACTGGCAGTGTGGGGGTCAGGGGTTCGAGTCCCCTCAGCTCCACCCAATGGAAGGCCCGGATTTATTGGGCCGGACAGGTAAGCGGCCTACGAGGCAGCAAGGTCAACAACCGTCTAGTCCGCAAAAAGTCCGCAAGCTGTTGCGGAGATCCGCAAGAGTCCGCACCTCGCCACCGGCGACAATCCACGTGGTGGACGTTCGCATGACAGCCGGCGGCAGGCCAGGACACTTGATCGAGTCCCGACCGGCCGTGACTTACTCCCGCGCCGAACCGCCGACTAGGCGTACCAATTCCTGGTGCGGCCCAGCCGCACCGCCGACATCTTTTGCGTGGCGTGCGTTGCGTACGGGTCCAGCCCGGCACGGCGCTACTGCGCTAGGAAGCGTCATGAAACGTTGCGCTTGGCCTTCGCGGTAAGCCGCGGAGGCCGTTTGCTCGCGCGTCAGCCCGTGATCAGCCGCACTTTAGGTCATGATGAGCGCCAGGAGGTGCTCGAGCTGGTCAACTCTAGCAGCAGGTCACCGCGTCGCAGCCGCGCCGGTTCGTCCGGAATCTGCGGCTGGTTTATCGGCTCGAACTGACCAAGAGTTATCTTGGCGCGACGCGAAGGATCTGCTTCGACGCGTGCAGGTGCACGAGTTCGGTGATGGCCATGACGCGGGCCACCCGGCGGGTTGGTTAGGAGAACCATCTGTCGGTCGCGTGCGCGGTCAGAGCAGAACGTTGAGGGCGTTCGTGACTGCGGGCATCGCCCGAGGGAACGCCCTGGCGACGGTGAGGAGATGGGCGGGCTGACCTCTGGCCCGCAGCCAGCGGCGGAGAGCCTCGTGGGCAACTTCGGGACCAAGCGCGCCGCGTAGTCGGTAGCTATCGATGATGGTTCGGGGCGAATTATATAAACCGATGGTGGTGGCGTCATCGACCGGGACCGTTGTACGACCGATGTCGAACGTTGCCGGGTCGAAGCTGTGCCAGTCGAACACGGGTCTAAGTCGAGGGTGCCATGCGCCTCGGGGCAGGGCGATATCCCATCGGCTCGGAATGGCATCAGTCAGGCCGTGGTGCGCGAGGGCTGACAGCAAGCAAATCGTGGCGTTCGGTGCTCGGCGGGCCGCTTCAAGGAGGTCGAAGTCAGCGAGCTTCGCGGTGACCTTTCGATACAGACCGCGACCGACTTGCTCAAGTTCGCCGCTGTCCCGTAGACGATAGAGGCGGTGATGGGTTAGGCCGGCGGCCATCGCTTGCCGATAGGTGAAGGTGTCGGGCAGATGCTCGAACCCTTGCAACGCCATAGGAAGAAGTCTATACAGGACATGCATGTCTGCAGTGAGTTTCTCCGGCGTTGGGTCGAATCGGAGGTGGCGGTGTGCTTTAACGTATCTAGCTGATACGATTGCGCACATGAGAGTTTGGGATCGGGTGATCGAGCGCGCGGCCGAGCAGCACGGCTACGTGACGACCCGCGACGCCCGAGAACTCGATATCGATCCGACCCAGTTGCGGCTGATGGCAGCGCGAGGCCGTCTCGAGCGGGCCGGGCGCGGGGTCTACCGGGTGCCGATGCTGCCTCGCGGTGAGCATGACGACCTAGCCGCCGCCGTCGCCTGGGCATCTGGTCGAGGGGTGGTGTCGCACGAGTCGGCCCTGCAGCTGCACGGGCTGGCGGACGTGAATCCATCCCGAATCCACCTCACCGTCCCGCGGGCCAATCATCCGCGGGCAGCCGGCGGCGAGATGTACCGGACGCACCGCCGTGAACTCACTGCCTCAGACGTCACGCAGGTTGACACCTTGCCGGTCACGACGGTCGCCCGAACGATCAGGGACTGCATCGTTACTGGAACAGACCCATATCAGCTACGACTGGCGATTGATCAGGCCGAGCGTGAGGGCACGCTGCGACGGAGGACCGCGGCCGAGCTGCGCACCGAACTTGACGCCGCCGGGGTTCTCCCCTCAACCCAGACTAGGCAGGCGTCGGCATGAGCTCGCCGTACTCCTCGCCGCCGTCGAACCTGCGGTCATTGCGTGACCGGCTCGTGCAGGCCGCTAAGCGTGAAGGCTTGGTCTTCGGCCGTCTCCAGCAACACGTCGCGGTCCTTGTCGTGGCCCAAATGGCGGCCCAGCTAACCGACACAGCGGGTGAGCCGCTGCTGCTCGTCAAGGGTGGGTCATCGCTCGAGCTGCGCCGGGGGATCGGGGACTCCCGGACCTCGAAGGATCTCGACACCGTCGCCCGCCACGACGTCGCAAAGGTCCACGAATTGCTCGCCGACTCGGGAGAGGTCGGGTGGGAGGGCTTCACTGCGATCTTCACCCCGCCCGAAGAGATCGAAGTGCCCGGCCTGCTCGTCAAACCGAGACGGTTCGTCGCCAAGCTGAGCTACCACGGCCAGCCGTTCGCCTCAGTGCCGATCGAGGTCTCGATGGTCGAGGCCGGCAACGCAGACACCTTCGACCCGGTCTCATCCGATGCGCTGGCTCTTATCGGAGTCCCCATCGAGGTCACCGTGCCGTGCATGACCATGCCGTGGCAAATCGCACAGAAGCTGCACGCGTGCACCGCGACGCCGCCAGCGCCAAGGACCAACGATCGCGCGCACGATCTCGTCGACCTCCAATTGCTGGAGGTTTTGCTCGCTGACAGCGACCTTCAAGACACGCGCGTTGCGTGCGTCGCTGTCTTCGACGCGCGCGGCGAGCAACCGTGGCCACCGACGATCGAGGCGCATCCACATTGGGCCGCGATCTACGACCGGGCACGGGAAGGTCTGGAACACATCGACTTGGCTGGCACAGTGGCGCAGGCCGTGGGCCGGGTGCAGCGCTTCGTCACCCGGATCGATCAAGCTGCGGCCTCGACGCCGAGCCCAAACGATAACCTCACGCAGTGATCAGCAGAGGAGGAAACGAGTGAAGAGCGATGAGCTGGCGCGGGTGCGGCGCACCTTGTGGGCCGCTGCAGACGAACTGCGAGCGAACTCGACGCTGTCACCAGCCGAGTACCGCGGCCCGGTGCTCGGGCTGATCTTTCTCGCCTACGCCGAGCATCGGTTCGAGCAAGTGCGTCCGGAACTTCAGGCCAAGGCCACGGCCCGGCGGCCGGTCACCGCTGACGACTACCGCGCGCGCTCGGTGCTCTTCGTCCCGGACGGCGCCAGGCTCTCATACCTCGTCGATCTACCCGAGGGCGAGAACCTCGGCCAGGCCATCGACGAAGCGATGAAGCTGATCGAGGGCTCGAACCCCGAACTGCGCGACGTGCTGCCACGTGGTTACCAACGACTCGAGAAGTCCACCCTCAGCGAGCTACTCCGGCTGTTCGCTCCGCTGCCGCGCCAACTGTCCGGCGACGCGTTCGGGCTGATCTATGAGGACTTCCTCTCTAACTTCGCTGCGAGCGAGGGCCGCCTCGGCGGCGAGTTCTTCACGCCGTATTCGATCGTCCGGCTGATTGTGGAGATCATCGAACCGTTCCACGGCAAGGTCTACGACCCCGCGTGCGGGTCGGGCGGCATGTTCGTCCAGTGTGCGAAGTTCGTGGACCGGCACAACCAGTCCGCCACTCGCGAGCTGTCGGTCTACGGCGTCGAGCAGAAGGAAGGCACGGTCCCACTCGCCAAGATGAACCTGGCGCTGCACGGCCTGTCCGGTGATATTCGCCTAGCCAACAGCTACTACGACGACCCGCACGACGCGGTCGGCACCTTCGACTTCGTGATGGCCAATCCGCCGTTCAACGTCGACAAGGTGGACAAGGACAAGTTGGCCGGCGACCCGCGCTTCCCGTTCGGTCTCCCCAAGCCGGACAACGGCAACTACCTCTGGATCGAACAGTTTTACGCCGCACTCAACGATCGTGGACGGGCTGGCTTCGTGATGGCGAACTCAGCCGGCGATGCGGGCCACTCGGAACGCGAGATCCGTCGTCAGTTGGTCGAGTCGGGTGCCGTTGACGTCATGGTCGCGATCGGCACCAACTTTTTCTACACCGTGACGCTGCCGGTCACGCTGTGGTTCCTCGACAAGTCCAAATCCGGAACCGAACGTGCAGATACCGTGCTGTTTCTGGACGCCCGGCACCTGTACCGGCAGATCGACCGCGCGCACCGCGATTTCTTACCCGAGCAGATCGAACTACTCGCCAACATCACCCGGCTGTATCGCGGTGAGGATGTCGAGACCGTCGACGGGAGCGACAGCCTGCTCAAGGAGCGATTCCCGGACGGCGTGTATGTCGACGTGCCCGGTCTGTGCAAGGTCGCGACGCGCGCCGAGATCGAGGCCCAGGGCTGGAGCCTGAACCCCGGTCGATACACCGGCACGGCCGCGGTCGACGACGATGGCAAGGACTTCGCCGAGAAGATCGCGGCACGATACGACGAGTTCTCCCGCCTGAGCGATGAGGCGGACGCTCTGCGGGTCGAGGTCGATGCCGCCATCCAAGGAATTCTGAGCGCATGACCGAATGGCGCGACGTCACCTTGGGCGATGTGTGCGAGCTCAAACGTGGCTACGACCTTCCTAGGGGAAAGCGGCAGCTCGGCAATGTGCCGATCATCTCCTCGTCCGGCCTGACGGGGTTTCATTCTGTAGCCATGGTCCGAGCGCCGGGCGTTGTTACTGGCCGGTACGGCACACTCGGCCAGGTCTTCCATATCACCGAGGACTTCTGGCCGCTGAATACATCACTCTACGTTCGCGACTTCAAGGGCAACGACCCTCGCTTCGTCGCCGCACTCCTGGAATCGATGAAGTTGGCAGAGCACGACGGCGCGGCCGCGGTTCCTGGTCTGAACCGAAACCAACTCCACGGCTTACCTGTGCGTGTGCCGGACCCGAAGACGCAGGCGATCATCGCTGCCATTCTCGGCACGATTAACCGGCTAATCGAGAACAATCGGCGGCGGGTTGAGGTGTTGGAGGAAATGGCGCGGGCAATTTACCGCGAGTGGTTCATCCACTTCCGCTACCCCGGCCACGAGACCGCCACACTCGTCGATTCACCCCTCGGCCCGATCCCAGAGGGTTGGTCTGTAGCACCGGCGTCGGACGCGCTCGCCATCAATCCGCGAATCAAGCTAGACAAGACCGTCGATCACCCGTTCGTGACGATGGGTGACCTCGACGAGCGAAGCATGTTCTTTCTGCCCAGCGACCTGAAGGCCGGCAACTCGGGCGCCAAGTTCGTCAACGGCGACTCTTTGTTCGCTCGGATCACTCCTTGCCTTGAGAACGGCAAGACTGGGTACGTGCAGTGCCTGGCCGATTCGCAGGTCGGCAGAGGTTCGACGGAGTTCATCGTGTTGCGAGGCAGGGCCGTCGGCCCGATGTTCACATACTGTCTCGCGCGATCCGAGGACTTCCGCGGGCATGCGATTGCGAGCATGAGCGGAGCCAGCGGCCGTCAGCGGGTTCGCAATGAATGCTTCGACGCCTACATGTTGGCTGTGCCACCGTCGGATCTAGCGGACAGGTTTGAGGATTGTGCTGGGCCGCTTTTCGACACTGCGTACCAACTGAACCTGCAGGCAAGGAAGCTCTCGTCGCTTCGCGATTTGCTGTTGCCAAGGTTGGTGACGGGACAGATTGATATTTCGTCGCTGGATCTCGCCGCGCTAGTCGAGGAAGCGGTGGCGTAGATGCCATCGCTGTACACCGAGGGTGGGCTGGTCGAACAGCCCGCGCTTGAGCTGCTCGAACAGCTCGGGTGGACCGTTGTCAACGCATTCAGCGAGACATTCGGATCAGCGGGCACGCTCGGGCGCGATTCGATGCACGACGTCGTCCTCACCCACCGAGTGCGCGATGCGCTGCGATGGTTAAATCCGCAAGTGCCCGAAGTGATCCGCGAGGAAGCACTGGCCGCGCTCGCGAAGGACCGGTCGGTGATGGACCGGGTGCGAGCCAACCACGAGGTCTACGACCTGATCCGCGACGGGCACCGCGCCGAGTGGCAGGACGAGCACGGCGAAAAGCAGTACGCGACCGTCCAGTACGTCGACTTCCGAAACTCCGAGAACAACGACTGGCTGGCGGCGTCGCAGGTCTGGGTGGCCGGTGACCTGCATCGGCGTCGGGCCGACACGGTGCTATTCGCCAACGGCATCCCGCTCGTCCTGATGGAGTTCAAGGACCCGAACCGTCCGGTGAAGGCGGCCTACGACGAGAACCTCACCGACTACCGCGACACCGTCCCGCAGCTATTCGTCCCGAACGGGTTCGTGCTGCTCTCAAACGGGCGCGAGGCAAAGATCGGCTCGACCTATTCACCGTGGGAGTTCTTCGGCGACTGGAAGGTGATCGACGCCGACGGCCGGCGCGGGGTGGTCGCGCTGGAGACGGCGATTCGTGGCACGTGCGCGCACGACCGGCTACTCGATCTGATCGAGAACTTCGTCGCCTACATCGAACGCCCGGGCGGGCTTATCAAGGTCGTCGCCCGCAACCATCAGCTGCTGGGCGTCAACGCGGCGATCGAGAATCTGTACAAGGTTCGGGCGGCCGGCGACAAACGCCTCGGGGTCTTCTGGCACACACAAGGCAGCGGAAAGTCACTGTCGATGCTGTGGTTCACCCAGAAGGTGCTGCGGCGCATCCCCGGCGCGTGGACCTTCGTGATGGTCACCGACCGCACCGAGCTGGACGTGCAGCTGCACGGCGAATTCGCCGACGCCGGCGCGATCTCGCGCGAGGCCAATGTGCACGCGTCCTCGGCGGCGAACCTGCGCGAACTGCTCGCGGCCGACCACCGCTATGTGTTCACCCTGATCCACAAGTTCCGGCTCGATGCGGCGGCCGGCGAGACGACCATGCCGGTGCTGTCGGACCGGTCCGACGTCATTGTCATCACTGACGAAGCGCACCGCAGCCAGTACGACACCCTCGCGCTGAACATGCGCCGTGCCCTGCCCAACGCGTCCTTCATGGGGTTCACCGGCACGCCACTGATCGTCGGTGAGGAGCTGACTCGCCAGCAGTTCGGCGACTATGTCAGCACCTACAACTTCCGCGACGCCATCGAGGACGGCGCCACCGTACCGCTGTACTACGAGAACCGCATCCCCGAACTGCAGCTGGTCAACGACGACTTCGCCGACGAGCTGGCGGACCTGCTCGAAGATGCCGAGCTCGACGAGGACGCCGAAGGTCAGCTGGCACGGCGGTTCGGTCAGCAGTACACCCTGCTGACTCGGCCCGAGCGGCTGCGTCGGGTCGCAAAGGACCTCGTGGCACACTTCGTCGGCCGCGGCTTCACCGGTAAGGCGATGTACGTCGGGCTCGACAAAGCCGCGGCCGTCCGCATGTATGAGTACGTCCGTGACGCGTGGGACGAGCACCTGGCCGAACTCCGCGCACAGTATGACGCGCTGCCCGCGCTGGAGCGGCCCTGGTTGGCCAGCCGCATCGAGCTGATGCAGACCACCGACATGGCAGTCGTTGTTTCGCAGGGGCAGAACGAGATCGCCACGCTCGAACGGCAAGGACTCGACATCCGCCCCCATCGGGCGCGGATGAACAACGAGGACCTGGCCGAGAAGTTCAAGGCAGCGGACGATCCGCTGCGGCTGGTGTTCGTCTGCGCCATGTGGATGACCGGCTTCGACGCGCCGAGCGTGTCGACGATCTACCTCGACCGTCCAATGCGCAATCACAGCTTAATGCAGACGATCGCCCGCGCGAACCGGGTCTTCCCCGACAAGGACAACGGCCTGATCGTCGACTACATCGGCGTGTTCCGGAATCTCGAGAAGGCGCTCGCCATCTACGGAGCCGCGAACGCCGAAGTCGACTCGCCGATCCAGGATCTCGATGCCTTGGTGCTGGCGCTCGACCGAGCGGTTGAAGCGTTGGTGACGCTGTGCGCGACTCACGATGTCGACCTGCTCGCTCTGCGCGACGCGAAGGGTTTCGCGCATATCGCGTTACGCGATGCGGCCGTCGAGAGCCTGCTCGCTGATGACGACATACGCGCGGCGTTCCTTGCCGCCGCCCGGCATGTCCGCAAGCTATTCAAGGCTCTGTTGCCGAATCCGATGGCCGCGGCGCAGCAGTCGACGGTCGCCGCGATCCGCGTACTGGCCGAACGGGTGAGCGATGTCTCGCGGCCGCCCGCGGCTGATCTCGACGCGATCTCGGACGCGGTGGACGCGCTGCTGGACCGATCAGTCGGCGCCGAAGAGTACGTCATTCGGGCCGCGGCCGAAGGCAGCGAACCGGACCCGCTGATCGACCTGTCGAGAATCGACTTCGATGGGCTGGCAGCCGCATTCGCCGGGCGCAAGCGGGCCGAGACCGACCGGCTCGCCGCCCTGCTCAAGCAGCGCGCAGTAGCCGCGGCGACCCGCAACCCGACCCGCTACGACCTGGTTGCCCGCATCGAAGAACTCATCGCCGACTACAACGCCGGCAGCGTCAACATCGACGAATATCTCCGCCGGCTGATCGAGCTGTCGAAGACGCTCACCGACGAGGAGCAGCGCGCGGTCTCGGAGGGGCTCAGCGAGGAAGAGCTGGCCATCTTCGATCTGCTCACGAAGCCAGAGCCAGCTCTTACTGATGCCGACCGTGATCTGGTGAAGGCCAGCGCGAAGCGGCTTCTAGCGCACCTGCACGACAAGCTTGTGCTGGATTGGCGCCGCCGTGCGGCCACGACCGCAGACGTTCGGGTCACGATCCGCGACATCCTGGACGCTGACCTGCCCGCGGACCCGTACCCGCCGGAAATCTTCGACGATAAGGTTCAAGCGGTCTTTGACCATGTCATTACGGCCTACGGCGACGACGGATCAAGCGTCTACGCCGGCGATCATGTCGAGGCCGCCACGACCGGGGCTGGGGTCGCTACCCTCACCGCACCCGACATCGCCTCGATCGCCGACAGCGTCGTCGAGCGAATCCGCACCGACGCCGAGTTCGCGGCGCGCGTCGCCGATCAGCTGGGCCTGCCGGGTGGAGCGGCGCTGCGGACGGTCGGCGACATCATCGCCAACGACGAAGACTTCACCGTCGAGTTCAAGTCGACGGCCCGCTGGGACCTGCGAGAGAGCAGGCCGAACAAGGCGATGGAGGACGCCATCGTCAAGACGGTCGCCGGCTTTCTGAACACCGATGGCGGAACCCTGCTCATCGGCGTCGACAACTCAGGGGCGGTGCTCGGCCTCGACCATGACTACGACCGCGTCCAGCCCAAGAACGGCGACGGTTTCGTGAACTGGCTGACGACGCACCTGATAAGCGCGCTCGGCCACCCGCCCGTGACCCGAGTCCGGGCTCGAATCGTGGTCCACGACGGCAAGCAGATCTGTCGGGTAGACGTCGCTCGACACAGCCAGCCGGTGTGGGCCAAGACCAGTAAGGGCGACCGCCTCCTGTTTGCTCGCTTCAACAACTCCACCCGCGCAGTCCCCACCGACGAGGCCGATGCGTTCGTCCACCTCGGTTGGCCCGAGTAGACGTCGAAGCGCGGCGTCTTGGGATCGCGGTCCCCGGATCGTTGATATCCGCTTCGCGGCGAATGGGACGCTAGCGGGGTGATAAGGGTGTGACCGTTGAAATCTGGCCTGACGGAAGTGCGACCGACGCGAGCCTGATCGGCGGCGTTGCAATCGCCAACGTGACGCCGCACGACGACCCGGCGTCGTACGTGGCGGCCGTGGTCGATGCCGCTGGTGAGCTCGTCCGCTCGCACTCGTAAGGGAACACCGACGGAAGTATGGTTGGGAAGAGCTCGTCTCTCGGGCTCTGTCGCCGACCACCATCGACAACTCAGACGAGGTCGAAAACCTGGCGTCGAAGATCGTCGCGCATCTCGCCGGAGGCGAGCCGGCGGGATGACGCAACCTGAGGTCTCCGGCGGTCAGCTCTGGGACTCGAGGAACCGCTGAAGCTGTGCGACGCTGACTCGGCGCGATCTCCCGATCGTGATCGACTCCAAGGCACCGGAGTTGATCAGCTCGTAGACCTTGGTTCGGCTGATGCTGAGGTACTTTCCGGCGTCCGTTGTATTGAGCAACTGCTGGGAAGGCGGGAACGCGGCGATATCCCGACGAGGCGCAGCGTTTGGTGCGGCGTCGGCGATCACTGATCGCATGATTCGTCGCCGAATCAAGCCAGGCCTCGGTGTTCGGGGAGTCCCTGAGGCGCGCCCGAACCTGGGCCTCGGCGTCATGTGCAGTCTCGGCCTGGACGACGACATCCAGCGTGCGCAGCTGACTGACCCAGACATTGAATTTCGGCATACGGCCCCTCATCGGCGAATCTGTAGGAAGACGATCTCGGCTGCACTCTCACGTGCGGAACCGGTCTACACGGCGGCCGGCTCGCTCTGCGCATCGTTCCCGTAGCAAATCCCTACGCCTTCGCTTAGCAAATCCCCGAAGCGTGGGGGCATCTCGGGGGGCGACCGACGCGGCTTCGGTGGGGTCGATCGCCGAACCTGCGTTGGGCAAGAAGTTGATCTTCTTTAGTCCGCAAACAGTCCGCAGAAAGTCCGCAAGACGTCCAACACTAGCGGGTTTCAGCCATCGACGACCAACGCACGAAGCCCAGCAAATACAGGGCCTAGAAGCACCTGGAGGCCGAATTCTGGGGACCTCCAAAAACACCCAAACTCGTCCTGGTGTCGACGCCGCCTGAAAACTGACCCCGGAGCGTCGGCCGAATTTTGACCCCCTTGGCCCTGACTCTCGGCTCATCCGAGTCGAGAGGGGTGAAGGGAGTTGTTGTCCGTGGAGGATTGG
>Ga0187809_10000333_pt1 | contig 27164 bp, 20 predicted proteins | sample NC_wetland_sal_i_8_FD_132415 | JGI IMG/M metagenome (GOLD analysis project Ga0187809, IMG submission 132415) | Wetland sediment microbial communities from Neuse River Estuary, North Carolina, USA - ASW_4 | ecosystem: Environmental > Aquatic > Freshwater > Wetlands > Sediment | place: USA: North...
ACGCCCAACTGTTGGCGGCGACGAGAATCACCTCAGGTTCTGCGTTATGGACTGCGGACAAGCGGCTGGCAGCTACCGCGGCTCGGTTAGGTGTGGCGCACCGCCCCTAGCGGGGTGCCCGCGAACCGGTTGCGGCGTTCGAACATATGTTCGATACTCAGGGGATGTCGCAAGCCGCCGCTCTCTCACCGGACCTGCTCGAGCGGGTCGGCGTCAGCACTCTCACCAGCTGGGACGACGCCGGCGCCAGCGCGCTGCTGCCGTTGCCAGCGGCGCTGGCCGGGCTGTTTCCCGAGGGCGGTCTGCGGCGGGGTTGGACGATCACGGCGAGCGGGTCGTCGTCCCTGATCTTGGCTTTGCTGGCCGCGGTGTCGAGGCGGCCGGGCTGGTGCGCGGAGGTCGGCTCGCCGTTGCTCGGCAGCGCCGCGGCGGCCGAGGCGGGGGTGGCGCTCGACCGGTTCGTTCGGGTCGCCGAGCCGGGGGAGCAGTGGGCGTCCGTCACGGCCAGCCTCTTGGAGGCGATCGACCTCGTCGTCGTCCATCCGCCGGTGCGGGCGAGTGCTGGCGACATGCGCCGGCTGACCGCGCGGGCTCGCGAGCGCTCGGCGGTGCTTCTGGTGGCGGGCGACTGGGCCGGCAAATGGGAGGGCGCGATGGTCAACCTTCGGGTCACCGCGCAGCAATGGCACGGGCTTGGCGACGGGCACGGCTACCTGCAGGCTCGCGAGGTTCAGGTGCAGGCGCTGGGCAGGGGCGCGGCGGCCCGCCCCCGCACGACGAGCGTGTGGCTGCCGGGCGCCGGCGGAGTGGTGTCGCCAGCTCGCGAAAGCGCCGCGTGACCAAGAGGTTTTGCGGTGAGCGGCAATCTCAACAACCGGGCGGTTCGCACCCTGGCGGTCTGGTGCCCTGACTGGCCGGTGATCGCCGCCGGTGGCGCCGTCGACGAGCCTGGCGCGGTGCTGCGGGCGGGTCGGGTTTTCGCCTGTTCAGCGGCGGCCCGGCTCGACGGCGTGCGGCGCGGTCAACGTCGTCGCGACGCGCAGTCGCGCTGCCCAGAGCTGGTGGTCTATCCCGACGATCCCGCTCGTGACGCCAGGGTTTTCGAGCCGGTTGTCGAGTCGGTCGAGGCGCTGGTGCCCGGTGTCGAGATCGTCCGGCCGGGGCTTGTCGTGGCCGCCGCCCGTGGCGCGATCCGCTACTACAAGGGCGAATTGCCGTTGCTGGCAAAGGTTTCCGCCACCGTCGCCGACGAGACCGGCTACGACGTCCAGCTTGGTCTTGCCGACGGCAGCTTCGCCGCCACCCAAGCCGCGTACGCCGCGCACGTCGTCCCGCCTGGCGAGTCGGCGGATTTCCTTGCCCCGCTGCCAATTCGGGCGCTTGACCGGCCAGATCTCGCCGACCTGCTGAGCCGGCTCGGCGTGCGCACGCTCGGCGACTTCGCCACGCTGCCGCGGGCCGACGTGCTGGCCCGGTTCGGCCCTGACGCCGCCTACGCGCACGACCTCGCGCACGGTTGCGAGGCGCGCCCGCCGTCCGCTCGAAAGGCGCCGCCCGACCTCGCCGTCGAGATGGCGCTCGACCCGCCGATCGAGCGGGTCGACACCGCGACCTTCGTGGCCAAGACGCTCGCGGAGCAACTGCACGACCGGCTGGTCGCGCGCGGGTTGGCTTGCGTGCGGGTCAGCATCGAGGCGCGCACCGAAAGCGGCGAGCAGCTGGCCCGCAGTTGGCGGCACGGCGGCGTCTCGACCGCCGGGTTCTCGTCGTCCGCGATCGCCGACCGCACCCGCTGGCAGCTCGACGGTTGGCTGTCGGGGGGTATTCGCTCGCACCACGGCCGTCCGACCGGCGGGTTGGTGTTCTTGCGGCTGGCGCCCGACGAAGTGGTGCCTGACGTTGGGCGGCAACTTTCCTTATGGGGAAGCGATTTCTCCGGTATTGGTGACATCGAGCAGGTCGAGCGCGCGCTTGCTCGAGTGCAGGGATTGTTGGGCCCTGACGCCGTGGTCACCGCCGTCGTGGGCGGTGGTCGTGAGCTCGCTGAGCAGGTGCGGTTGGTGCCATGGGGCGAGCCGCGTGAGTCGCTGCCCGGCGACTCTTGTCCGTGGCCCGGTCGGTTGCCGTCACCCTCGCCCGCGACAGTTTTGGTGACGCCGCGGGCGGCTGTCGTGACCGCGGTCGACGGGTCTGTTGTCGAGGTCGACGAGCGGTTGACCGTCTCGGCGGCGCCTGGCTTTTTACGGATTGAGTCGCGCGCGCCAGTCGAGATCGTCGGTTGGGCCGGGCCGTGGCCGCTGCACGTCCGGTGGTGGGACGACGCCGCCGCGCGCGCACGCGCCCGGTTTCAGGTCAGCACCGCCGACGGCGCTGGGTGGCTGCTCGCCTTTGAAGCGGGCCGGTGGCTGGTCGAGGCCTGCTATGACTAGCGGCCTGCTCCTTCGGCTGCTCCTTCGCCGAGTGACCCGACTCCGCCTCCCTCGCCGAGTGAAGGATTTGCGCTGCGATTTAGGGCTCATAAGCGACCCAAACCCTTCACTCGACGGGGGTTTGGGGCTTGGCGGGGGTTTGGGGCTCGGCGGGGTTTGCGCGGGGGGTGGTGAGCGGCATGGGGTGGGGTAACCCGGCGATTCCCTGGTCGGAGCTGGAGCGGCGCTACGCCGGGCGGCCGAAAACCGGGGGAGCGCCGCCAGACCAGCCGGACGGCGGTGACAGCCCGGCCTGGTCGCGCAAGCGCGAGGCCTACCGGCCGCCCGAGTTGCCCAAACCGCCGGCTGACCTCGTGCCGTACGCCGAGTTGCACTGCCACTCCAACTTCAGTTTTCTCGACGGCGCCAGCGAGCCTGAGGAACTGGCCGAGGAGGCCGCCCGGCTCGGCCTGACCGCGCTCGCGATCACCGACCACGACGGCTTTTACGGTGTGGTGCGCTTCGCCGAGGCGGCCGCCGAACTCGGTGTCGCGACCGTGTTCGGCGCGGAGTTGTCGCTCGGCCTGCGCGCGCCGCAAAACGGCATCGCCGACCCTGAAGGTGAGCATCTGCTGGTGTTGGCTCGCGACCCTGAGGGCTATCGCCGGTTGGCAATGGCGATCAGCGAGGCGCAACTTGCCGGCAAGGAGAAGGGCCGGCCGATCTACCACCTCGACGCGCTCGCGAACGCCCATGACGGTCACTGGCTGGTCCTCACCGGTTGCCGCAAAGGAATGGTGCCAAAAGCCCTTGAAGAACAAGGGGTTTCCGCAGCCACTCAGCAGCTCGACCAGTTGGTGGCGATGTTCGGCGCCGACAGCGTGGTCGTCGAGCTCACCGACCGCGGCGACCCCGCCGACTCCACCCGCAACGACCAGCTGTTCGAGCTGGCGTGCAGCCGCGGCCTCGGTGTGGTCGCCACCGCCAACGCGCATTACGCCACTCCAAAGCGCGGGCCGCTGGGGGCCGCGCTCGCCGCCGTCCGGGCTCGTCGCAGCCTCGACGACATGGACGGTTGGCTGCCTGCCGCCCCCACCGCGCATTTGCGTTCTGGCGCCGAGATGGCGCGGCTGTTCGCGCGGTACCCAGGGGCAGTCGAGCTTGCCGCGCAGATCGGCAAGGAGTGCGCGTTCGACTTGCGGTTGGTCGCCCCGCGATTGCCGGACTTCCCTGTGCCACCAGGCCACACCGAGATGAGCTATCTGCGCCACCTCACCATGGAGGGCGCGCTGCGCAAGTACGGGCCGCCAGAAGCGGAGCGCCAACCCGGCGCCTACAAACAACTTGAGCACGAGCTCGACGTCATCGAAAAGCTCGATTTTCCAGGCTATTTCCTCATCGTTTGGGAGATCGTCGAGTTCTGCCGGTCCAACAACATCTTGTGCCAGGGTCGCGGTTCGGCGGCCAACTCGGCGGTCTGCTACGCCATCGGCATCACCAAGGCCGACCCGGTGTTCTTCAAGCTGCTGTTCGAGCGTTTTCTCGCGCCCGAACGCGACGGCCCGCCCGACATCGACCTCGACATCGAAAGCGGACGACGCGAGGAAGTCATCCAGCATGTGTACGAGCGTTACGGCCGCACTCGCACCGCGCAGGTGGCCAACGTCATCACTTACCGACCCAAGTCGGCGGTGCGCGACATGGCGAAGGCGCTTGGTTACTCGGCAGGCCAGCAAGACGCGTGGTCGAAACAGCTTGACCGTTGGGGCTCGATAACCGCTGACGACGCGGCGCCTGACCATGACGTGCCCGACGACGTCGTCCGGTTAGCCGAGCAGGTGCTGGGATTTCCACGGCATCTCGGCATCCACTCCGGTGGCATGGTGATCTGCGACCGGCCGGTCACCGAGGTGTGCCCGGTCCAGTGGGCGCGCATGGAGAATCGCACGGTTTTGCAGTGGGACAAGGACGATTGCGCGCGCACCGGCCTGGTGAAGTTCGACCTGCTCGGCCTGGGCATGCTGTCGGCTCTGCACGGTTGTTTCGATTTGATCCGCGAGCACCACGGCGTTGAGCTCACCCTCGACACCATCCCGCGCGAAGACCCGAAGGTCTACGACATGTTGTGCGCGGCGGATTCCGTCGGTGTTTTCCAGGTCGAGAGTCGCGCGCAGATGGCCACCTTGCCGCGGTTGAAGCCGCGCGAGTTCTACGACCTGGTCACCGAGGTGGCCATCATCCGGCCAGGTCCGATTCAGGGCGGCTCGGTGCACCCGTTCATCCGTCGCCGCAACGGGTTGGAGCCGGCGACCTATGCCCATCCGTTGCTGAAGAAGTCGCTTGAGCGCACGTATGGCGTGCCGCTGTTTCAAGAGCAAGTGATGCAGATGGCGATCGACGTCGCGGGGTTGACGCCGTCCGAATCGGACCAGCTGCGGCAGGCGATGAGCGCCAAACGCTCGACCGCGCGCATGGAGCGCATGCGCGACAAGCTCTACACCGGCATGGCGGCGAACGGCATCACCGGCGCCGTCGCCGACGAGATCTACGAGAAGCTGACCGCGTTTGCGCACTTCGGCTTCCCCGAGAGCCACTCGATCAGCTTCGCGTATTTGGTGTACGCGAGCTCGTGGCTGAAACTCCATTACCCAGCGGAGTTTTGCGCCGCGCTGCTCAACGCGCAGCCGATGGGTTTCTACTCGCCGCAGTCGCTGGTCGCCGACGCGCGGCGGCACGGGGTCGAGGTCCGCCGTCCTGATGTCAACCAGAGCGGGGCGAAGGCGACGCTGGAACAGGCCGGCTCGGGGGAGTGCGCGGTGCGGCTTGGGCTGATGTCGGTGCGCGGGGTTGGCGAGCCGCTGGCCGAACGCGTCGCCGAGGGACGGCCGTATCGCGGCATGGCCGACCTCGTGCACCGCGTTGGGTTGTCGGCCGCCCAGGTCGAGTCGCTCGCCACCGCGGGCGCCTTCGACTGTTTCGGGTTGTCGCGGCGCGAGGCGTTGTGGGCGGCGGGGGCGGCGGCGCAAGCCACGCCGGGCCGGCTCGAAGGCGTCGTGCTCGGCGAGCGCGCTCCCGTGCTGCCGCCGATGAGCGACGTCGAGGTCACCGCGGCCGACTTGTGGGCGACCGCGATCACCACCGACGGCTACCCGACCCGGCATGTGCGGGCGCGGCTCGACGCGCTCGGCGTGATCCCCGCCGCCGCGTTGAAAACCGAAGAAGCCGGACGACGCGTGCTGGTCGGTGGCGTGGTGACGCATTGGCAGCGACCCGCCACCGCCAGCGGGACGACGTTTCTCAACCTCGAAGACGAGACCGGGATGGTCAACGTCATCTGCTCCAAAGGCGTCTGGACTCACTACCGCCGGGTCGCCCGCACCGCCGCCGCGCTGATCGTTCGGGGCCGGCTGGAGCGCGAGCAGGGGGTCGTCAACGTGGTCGCCGAGCGGCTGGAGCGGTTGCCGTTGGGGCTGCGAAAGACGTCCCGCGACTTCCGCTGAATATGGGCTTGACGCGCATCAGAGGGTCGCTTAGTGTGACAGTTGTTCGAACGTATGTTCGAATCCGGAGGGAAACGAAAGAGCGCGTCGTGGGGGTGCGTCGCTCGAAGAGTCGTTGCCCGGGCCGCGGTCCTCGACCCGCCGCGGCTCGGGCACCGTACTCGGTCCCTCCGACAGCGTCCGGCCCAAGCAAGCAGGAGGCGGTGGTGATGAAGTCGTCAGAACGCGCCCAGATCAACCGCGCGCCGGTGCCGCCGTCCGCCTGGCAGTTGCTCGCCGCCGCCCGGCACGGGTTGCAGGAGGCGGCCGTCGCCACCCGTCCCAATGAGCGCTACGCGGCGGCCCACCTCGCCGCCTTGCGCTGCGCCGCCGCGATGCTCGCCGCGCGCGCCCGACCGGCGGCGCAGACCAGCCGTCGCGACCGGCGTCCGCGCAGCGCGTGGGCGCTGCTGACCGAGGTGGCGCCCGAGTTCGGTGAGTGGGCCGCGTTCTTCGCCGCAGGCGCGGCGAAACGGGCCGCCGCCGAGGCGGCCATCGAAGGCGTCGTCACCACCCGGGAGGCTGACGATCTGCTGCGCGACGTCGAGACGTTCCTCGCCCTCACCGAGACGGCGGTCGGCCTGGCCCATCAGCCGACCCTGCGGCTCGACGCCAGAGCGAGCTAATCGAGTGGCCAGATAGTGTGCGCACCGACACCTCCACTGCACGCACGCCGGCGAGGGCGGGAGAGCGATGGCAGATCGGCTGCGCATGCGAAGCTCCGTGCGAAACGCGCTGGTGTGGCGCGTGCTGCAAGAGGCGATCGCTGAGCTCACCGCGGCATCGGGTCGCGACGAACTCGACATCCTCGACGTCGGTGGCGGCACGGGAGGGATCGCCGTCCCGCTCGCCGAGCTGGGGCATCGCGTCACCGTCGTCGACACCAGCCCTGACTCACTCGCCGCGCTCGAACGGCGCGCCGCCGAGGCCGGTGTCACCGCGCGCGTTCGCGGTGTGCAAGGCGACGCGGCGAACGTGCCCGATCTGTTCACCGACCACGTCCGTCCGGCCGGGCGACGAGCCGACGACTCGGCCGACGACCGCTTCGACCTTGTCGTGTGCCACTCGGTGCTTGAGATCGTCGACGACCCCGCCGCCGTCCTCGCTGGTGTGGCGCGCAGCCTTCGACCCCGTGGGTTGGCCAGCATCGTGACCGCCAACGCGGTCGCCGCAGCGCTTCATCGGGCGATCGCCGGGCGGTTCGACGAAGCGCTGCACGTGTTGCGCGATCCGCTTGGTCGATACGGCAACGCCGATCCGATGCCACGCCGGTTTGGGCTGTCCGACGTGCGGTCGCTGGTCGAAGCGGCCGGGCTCACGGTCGTCGCGACGCATGGCGCGCGGGTGTTCGCCGACGTCGTCCCGTCCGGGTCGCTCGACAGCGACCCGCAGGCCGCCGCCACACTCGTCGAGCTTGAGTTGGAGGCGGCCGACGTTCCCGCGTTGCGCGACGTCGCGTCCGCGCTGCATCTGATCGCTCGACGGTGAGGTCAGGCTGACCGATCTAGCGCAATCTGGTGTCCCGCGGGCTACCGTGGCGGTATCCGTCGCGGCTCAGTGGCCGGGCTGTTGAACAGATCGTCGAACGGGTCCGGATGGCTCTCCAGATCGAGAATCAGTGGCCGATAGAAGACCAGGTGCGCACGCTTGTGCTAAGCGGCTTTCGCCGCTTGCGCCTGGCTCGTATCCTGAAGAGACGGCGCTCGCGATCGGCACGACAGTTCTCGTTGTCGTAGCGCGAATCGCCGGCGTCGGTAACACAGCCGCGCGCCTCGTGGGGTGTGCGGTGAAGATGTCCTTGGGAGGGCACCGTGCCGCTCTCTGAGCACGAGCAGCGTGTGCTCGAGCAGATCGAGCGAGCCCTCTACGCCGAAGATCCGAAGTTCGCCGCCACCGTCCGCGGCATCGACCCGAAGGCCCGGCAGCGCCGCCGCTACCTGCGCGCGGGTATCGGCGTCGTCGTCGGACTCGCGCTGCTACCGGTCGGCATCGCGATCGACCTCGTCGCGATCACCTTCGCCGGCTTCCTGCTCGCTCTCACGTCGTTCCTTTACGGCGTGGCGATCTGGCGGCGCGGACCGGAGCGCGACGCCAAGGCGCGCGGCCGGGTCAAGGTTCGCGGTCGCCGGTCGGCCGATCGGCCGGTCGCGGGTGTGGTGCAGAAGCGCACTGTCATGCAGCGATTCGAAGATCGCTGGAACCGGCGGCGCGAAGGCCTCGGCAACTAGCCACGGCTAGCACCGGCGACGACGGCCGGCGCGTTCAGCTGAACGGCGTCCCGGCCGTGACGGGGTCGCCGAAGCGCACGTGGCAGCGCCTGCGCGTTCTGCGACCGGGTCAACCAGGCGCCCGCGTGGCTCGACGGCCACACCGTTGGCGGCGGGCTATTGCCGACCGCGGCGGCTCGCCGCGGCAGCGGCGCGTCGTCCGACGCTGTTCACCCGACCACGCAGATAGTCGGCGACATCGGCGGTGAAGCCGGCGAACAACCGTCCGGTCGACGGTGGCATCAGCCGGGCACGAAGCCGGCGGCCCCGTGGCACCGAGTCGAAGAGCGCGCGGCGCACGACCTTCTCGTCGTCGCGCAGGTTGGCGTCGGCGAGCTCGCGAGTATGCGCCCGGATGCTCGACGGACCTGCGTACCGCGCCAGCTCTTCCGCGCGCGCCAGCCGCGACAGCGCCAGTTGAGCGGTCTGGTCGTAATGCAGCCGGCGGGTGGCGAGCACGGCGGCGGCGGCCCTCCGCGGGCTGTCGCTGTCGCCCCGCCACTCGAGACCGATGTCGCGGAGGTCGTCGCCGAGTTCGTCCCATGCCGCATGAGCCTGCGCCGCCGCGGTGTCGGCGTCGGTCCAGCGACGTCGGCTGACCCACCAGCGGGCGAGGAACGGGCTCAGCGCGGCGAGCACCAGAATCGACAGCACGACGAGCCAGCCGATCGGCAGGTGACCGAGCGCCGAGCCGATGCCGCCGCCGCCGCTCTTCGCCGTCGGGGTGGCTGCCGCACCGCCCTCGTGCGGCGTCGGGACGCCGTGCGGGAGACCGGGAGCGCCCGTCGGCACGGGCACGTTCGTCGGCACCGCGGTCGCCGCGGCGCCGGTCGCGTTGCTGTAGTCGGGCCGGGTGGTCTGGCCGTCGGAACGCGGTGTCGGCTCGAACCGCAGCCAGCCGACGCCGGTGAAGTACAACTCAGGCCACGCATGTGCGTCGGCGGTGGTGACCAAGTAGGTGTTGGTGCCAGGGATCTTCCCGCCGGGGGTGAACCCGACGTCGACGCGCGAGGGGATGCCTTCCATCCGCGCCATCAACGCCATCGTGGCGGCGAACTGCTCGCAATACCCCCGCTTGTCGTTGAGGAACGAGACCAACGCGTTGGCGCTGCTGCCCTGCACGCTCGTGTCGTAGAAGAAGTTCGTCTGGAACCAGTTCTGCAACGCCACCGCGATTTGATACGAGGTGTTGGCGTGCGCCTCGGCGACGATGTTGTCGGCCTGCGCTTTGATCGCGGCCGGCAACCCGCTCGGGACCGTCAGATAGGGCTTGACGGCGGCGTCGCCCGGATCGTTGACGACCGCGTTGAGGAAGTCTTGCGACGGATCGTAGGCGGCGCTGGTGACCTGGTACCGCAGGTGCACCGTGCTGCTGTGCTCTGAGTACAACACCATCGTGTTGGGGTTGTAGCGCCAGTCGCCACGAGCCTTCAGTTTGGTCGGCACCATCGGTGTCGGCAGGAACGGCTCCTTCAAACCCGACACGTCGATGTCGGTGGTGACGGCGCCTTTCGGCTTCACCGTGACGTTGCCCGGCGCAGGCAGCGTTTGGTTCGCGTCGATGTCTTGGCCGGAGGTGGTCGCGGCCGGCGTCCACTGCGTGCCGTCGAACTTGTCGAGCGTGAGCATGCGCAGGTAGTCGGGTGACCCGGTCGTGGTGTAGCTGAACAACGGCTGCGGCGTGGTCTGCTGGAGGTCGCGCCGCAGCGAGACGATCGGGTTGATCGTCGTCCCGCCGGAACCGCCGAGGCCGCCGGCGCCGGCGGTGTGGTGGGTGCCGAACCAGCCGGAGTGCAGGCCTGGAATCAGCACCGGCACGACGACGGCGACGCCGATCGCGGCGGCGCCGACGCGTCGACCCAGCGACGTGAGCTGGCTGGTGACCACCCGGCCACCGCCTGCGTGCGGGCCTGCCGGCGGGCGTGAACCGTCCGCCGGTCGTCGCGCGGGCGGCACCAACGGCGGCCCGTCAGCACGGGTGAAACGCTGCGCCCGCACCGGTCGACCCCACCGGGTGATGCGGTCGCGGCCCTCGGCGAGCAGCAGCGCGAGGTAGCCGGCGGAGCAGAAGACGAACGGTTGCCAACCGACGCCGTTGTCCAAAATCGCGGCCGGCACGGTGAAAACGGCGAGTAGTGGCAGCCCTGCCACCGCCGGACGACGCAGCCCGGTGGCGAGCGTCTCGACCAACACCGCGACCACGCCGATGCCGCCGGTGGTGAGCAGCGACAAGCCACGGGTGACCGGCACCGGCGCCGCCAGGTTCGTGGTGTCGCTGAAGCCGTCGGACAACGTTTGGTGCAGCAGCCGTAACGCCGCCGGTCCAGGGAAGAAGCCGAGCGGCGCGACTTGATGCGCGTACAGCGCGGTCAACAACCCGGTCAGGACGGCGACCATCAGCAGCGGCGCGGCGAACGCCAGCCCGCGAACTCGATGCGCGATCGCCGAGGTGGCGGTGATCGCGGCGACGACCAGCAGCACTCTCGGCACCCAGTGGTAGCTGTCGAAAATCGGCAACAGGCTCATGGAGCCGAGAAAACTGGCCAACCCGGCGAAGAACGTGACTCGGATCCGCGGGTTCATCGGCCCGCTCCCGACAATGCGCCGCCCGCCCGGTTCGTCGCCGCCGCGCCTTGCCACAGTGTGCGCAGGTCTGACCGCGCAGGCGCCGACAACACCCGCCAACCGGCGCCGGTGAGCAGGCCGGCGGTCTGCGCGTGCCCGCGCGGCCCCGACGGCGCGTTCGACAACGTCCAGGTCGCGGTGTCGAGCAGGACGGCGACGCACGCGGCCGCGTGATGGCGAAATCGGGTGAGCGACTCCAAGTCGGCGTCGGTGAGAGCGCCGAGGATCGCGATCACGAGACCTTCGCCGCCACCGCGCCGCACACTGCCGAGGCCGGTGGTCAGATCGAGGCCAGGCGACGGCGTCACCATCGCCAGGCTGTCGAGCAGCAGTCCTTCGAAGCCGACACCGGTCATCGCGTCGGCTGAGTAGTCGTAGACCTCCTCGCCGGTGTCGGTGAGGAAGCGCATGCCGAAGCCGTGGCGGGCCAGGTGCGAGCCCACCGAGGCCGCGGCGGCGACACCCCACTCGAGCGACGACGCTGGGCCGTCGCCGCGATGGGCGCTTGCCCGTGTGTCGAGAAACAGCACGCCGCGGTTTTGCCACGGTTGCTCTTCTCGGCGGACCATCAGTTCCCCATAGCGGGCGGTCGAGCGCCAATGCACTCGGCGCAGGTCGTCGCCGTACCGGTATTCGCGGGTGGTGACGTCGTCCTCGCCCATGGTCGAGATCGATCGCGCGTGGCTGTCGCCGCCGCCGGCCCAGTCACCGCCGAGGACGACGGGGGGCAGTGGTACCACCGGCGGTGTCACGATCAACGCGTCTGAGCTGGTGAACGAGCGGTTCAGCTCGACCAGCCCGAACAGGTCGGCGAACCGCAACTGCAACGGCCCGATCACGTATCGGCCGCGCACGTCGCTGCGCACCGGATAACTGACCTCGCGCACGCCGCGCGGCTCGATCCGGCTGACCACGAACCGCGGCCGACCGCCGAGGCTGTACGGGAGCCGGTCTTCGAGCAACAGCACGCCGGTGGGCACCCGCGACAGGTTCTCCAGCCGCAGCACCACCTGCGCGCTCTCGCCGACCGGAACCCGCGCGGGTTCGACCCGGCGGGCGCACGACAGCCGGTAGCGGGTGCGGGCGACCATGGCTGCGGTGGCCAGGGGCAGCGCGCACAAGAAGACGCCGACCCGCAGCAGGTCGGCCTCGCCCAGGATCAGTCCGCAGGCGCAGGCGGCGAGCCCGGCCGCCAGGAACGACCGGCCCCGGGTGGTCAACGCCGACAACGCCGTCCGCATCAGCGGGTCGCGCTCCGGGATTGCGCGGGCACCGCGACCCGAGCCAGCACGTCGGTCAAGATGTCGGACGTCGTGCGCCGCGAGATTTGCGCTTCGGGTGTCGGCAGCAGACGGTGCGCGAGCACCGGGTGGGCGAGCGCGCGGACGTCGTCCGGCAACACGTAATCGCGGTCGTCGAGCGCGGCCGCGGCGCGGGCGGCCCGCATGAGTTGGAGCGTCGCGCGTGGCGACGCGCCCAGTCGCAGCTCGGCGCTGTTGCGCGTGGCGGAGACGACCTCGACGGCGTAGCGGCGGACGTCGGGCGCCACGTAGACGGTGCGGACCACCTCGATCGCTTTCGCCACCTCGCCGGCGTCGGCGACGGGTGCGAGGTCGTCGAGTGGGTCGCGGCTGCCGTGGGAGTCGAGCATTTCAAGCTCGGCGGTCAGCGCGGGGTAGCCCATCGAAAGCCGCGCGGTGAACCGGTCGCGTTGCGCCTCGGGCAGCGGGTAGGTGCCCTCCATCTCGATCGGGTTTTGGGTCGCGATGACCATGAACGGCGTCGCGAGTTTGTAGGTGCGGCCGTCGACGGTCGCCTGCCGCTCTTCCATGCTTTCGAGCAGCGCGGACTGGGTTTTCGGCGACGCGCGGTTGATCTCGTCGCCGACCACGATGTTGGCGAACACCGGCCCTGGCTTGAACTCGAACTCGCGGGTCTCCTGACTGAACACCGAGACGCCGGTGATGTCGCTCGGCAACAGGTCGGGCGTGAACTGAATGCGCCGAACGGTGCAGTCGATCGCCTTCGCCAACGCCTTGGCCAGCATGGTTTTTCCGACGCCCGGGACGTCTTCGATGAGCAGGTGGCCTTCGGCGAGCAGCACGGTGACCGCGAGCCGGACGACGTCCGACTTGCCTTCGATCACCCGCTCGACCGCGTCGCAGATGCGACGCGCGGTCTCGGCGACGTCTTTGAGGTCGCCTCCGCTCAAGCCGGCGTCCTCGGTGCCGGAAATCGCTGCCACCCGTCCTCCTTGAAAGGCATGCCTAAAAGGCCTGTCGCGGCCTCTTGAGGCCCCAGTTGCCACCGCGCGGTGCCCTGCGGCGGAGTGCCACCGCGGCGGAGGAGGAGACAGCCCCAATCGCGCGCGGTCTGACGTGATGAGTCTGTCAGGTCGCGGGCGGTTGGACGAGTTTTCCGTCGGTCCGGTTGCGCTCTTGCCGGTTCCCCTACGAACGCGCGAACGCCGTCCTTGGTTCGCCGCCACCACAGGGCCTCCGACGCGGAGGTCGAACCGCTGACGACGACAACGGGAGCGACGGGGAGCGACAACGTGTCGGAATGGCTTGCAAGTGGGGGAAAGTGGAGTATGGTGGCGCGCAGTGGAGGACAGCAGCGTCGGATCGACTCTTCGAACCTCTCGGTGGAGCCAGGAGGTGGGTGGTGTTCCTCGGAACGCACGCGCCCCGGCTCGACGAGAAGGGGCGGTTGTTCCTCCCGGCGAAATTTCGCGACGAGCTGGCGGAGGGACTCGTGATCACCAAAGGTCAGGAGCGCTGCCTCTACGTCTTTCCGACCGTCGAGTTCGGCCGCCTCACCGAGGCGTTGCGCACCGCCCCGGTGACCGCCAAGGCGGTGCGCGACTACTCCCGCGTCTTCTTCGCCAGCGCGTCGGACGAGGTGCCCGACAAGCAAGGCCGGATCACCATTCCGCCGGCGCTGCGGGAGTACGCCGGGCTGACCCGCGATTGCGCGGTCATCGGCGCCAACACCCGCGTCGAGATTTGGGACTCCGCGGCGTGGGAGAGCTACCTCGCCGCCCAGGAGCCGGCGTTCTCTGAGTTGGGCGAGGAGGTGCTGCCCGGCGTCTTGTAGGCGCCACCCAACACACCAGTTCGTGTGGTGAGGTCTCCGGCCGCTCGCTCTCCTGACGCACCTTCCCCGGCGCCAGGCGAACGGGTCCCTACCAGCTAGGGCGGCCAATGAGCGGCAGGGGACCCGACCACATGAGCACCCGCACCGACTAGCTCGCCTCGCACAACTCCGAAGGGTCGAAAGCAAGCAGATGGACGCCGAAAAGCGCGGCGAGCCCGCGTCCGCGCGGCACGTTCCGGTGCTGGTTGGCCGGGTGGTCGAGCTGTTGGCCCCCGCGCTGCGCGCGCCTGACGCGGTCGTCGTCGACGCGACCCTTGGGATGGCGGGGCACGCCGAGGCGCTGCTTGCGGCGAACCCGGCGGCCCGGTTGGTGGGCATCGACCGCGACACCGAGGCGTTGGCGCTGGCCGCGGTGCGGCTCGCCGGTTTCGAGGAGCGGGTCACCCTCGTGCACGCGGTGTACGACCAACTGCCCGAGGTGCTCGCGCGGCTGGGTCTGCGGTCGGTGAACGCGGTGTTGTTCGACCTCGGGGTCTCGTCGTTGCAGCTCGACGAGGTCGCCCGCGGGTTCTCGTACGCCCACGACGCGCCGCTCGACATGCGGATGGACCCGACGCAGGGCGCGACCGCCGCCGACGTGTTGAACGGTTATTCGCCGGCCGAGCTGACCCGCGTGTTGCGCGAGTACGGCGAGGAGCGGTTCGCGGCCCGGATCGCCGATCACATCGTGCGGGCTCGCGCCCGCGCTCCCTTTTCCACCACTGCCCAGCTGGTGGAGGTGGTCCGCGACGCGATCCCAGCACCTGCTCGGCGCACCGGCGGCAACCCGGCCAAGCGCACGTTCCAGGCGCTGCGCATCGAGGTCAACGGCGAGCTCGCCGCGTTGGCCCGCGCGGTGCCGGCCGCCATCTCGGCCATCGGCGTGGGCGGCCGAGTCGCCGCGCTGTCGTACCACTCGCTTGAGGACCGCATCGTCAAGCGCGCCTTCGCCGCGCAGACGGCGAGCAACACCCCGGTCGGACTGCCGGTCGAACTGCCAGACCACGCGCCGCGGCTGCGGTTGCTGACCCGGGGCGGCGAGCAGCCGGGCGACGTCGAGGTGGCGGCGAACCCGCGCGCCGCGTCCGCGCGACTGCGCGCGGTCGAGCGGATCCGGGAAGCCGCGTGAGCCCCGCTCCCGCGACGGCCGTCGCGCGCACCGCGGCCGCGCCCGCCAGGCCCGGTTCGACCGCGCCCAGGCGAACCCAGCCGTCCCGTCCGACCGCCGCGCCGCGGCCGCGGCCCACGCTTCGAGTCGTCCCCGAGCGGCACACGCCGGCGCGCGCGCCGTTCGTGCTGCTGGTCTCGGCGATCCTCGGCGGCGGTTTGGTGCTTGTGCTGCTGATCAACACCTGGCTGGCGCAGGGTTCGTTCACCGTCAAGCGGCTGCAAGAACAGCAGACCGGCTTGCGCAACCAAACGCAGGCGATCGCCCAGCAGATCGCGGCGCAATCGGCGCCTGACGCGCTCGCGGTCCGCGCCGCCGAGCTTGGTTTGGTGCCGGCGCCGAACCCGGTGTTCAAAGGCACGAACGGCGCGGTGCTTGGCGTCGCGCAACCCGCTGTGCGCCCGGCGCCGCCGCCCCCGCCCCCGGCGGCGACGCCGAGCGCCAGCGCCTCGGCGAGCGCGAGTCCGAGCGCGAGCGCGAGCGCCAGTGGCAGCCCGAAGGCCAGCGCGAGCCCGAAGGCCAGCGCCAGCGCCAAGTCCAGCGTCAGCCCGAAGGCCAGCGGCGGCGCGAAGGCGTCGACCGCGGCGAAGCCGTCACCGCCCGCGCAAGGGAGCCACGGGTGAGCACTCGCACCGCGTACCCGCCGGCCCGCCCGCGCCCGGCCGCCCACCAGCCGATCCGCCGGCCGGCTCGGCCGACTCGGCCGGTCCGTCGTCCGATCAAGAAGCGGCGGCGTTTCGGTGGACGGATCGGTCGACCGGCGCATCGATTGCACGCCGCGTTGCTGGTGATCGCTTTCGTGATGATCGTGTTCACCGGCCGGCTGCTGCAGCTGCAGGGCGTCGACTCGTCGGTGTACGCCAGCGAGGCGAACAAGCAGTACGCGCAAAGCGTGACCATCCCGGCCGCGCGGGGCTCGATCGTCGACCGCAACGGCGCGCCGCTCGCCGAAAGCGTCGACGCGCGTGACATCACCGCCGACCCGCTGCTGGCCAAGACCTCCACGACGACGAATCCGGGCGCCATGGCCGAGCAGCTCTCGCCGCTGCTCGGCGTCGACCGCGCGCAACTCGCGACCGACCTCACCGGCAAAGGCCAGTTCGTCTACCTCGCCCGCGGCGTGACGCCGGCGACCGCCGCCGCGGTGCTGAAACTCGGCCTGCCCGGCGTCCGCGCGGAGAAGACGATGAAGCGGGTGTACCCGAACGGCGACCTGGCCGCGAACGTGCTCGGCTTCGTCGGCGTCGACGGCGACGGGCTGGCCGGCCTCGAGTACAAGTTCCAGAAGACGCTGGCCGGCAAGGACGGCAAGCTGACCGAGCAGGTCGGACACAACGGCGCGGTCATCCCCGACGGCGGCGACAAGGGCCACCCCGCGGTGCCGGGTCAGGGCATCGAGCTGACGCTCGACCGAGACATCCAGTGGAAGGCGCAGGACGCGCTCGCCGCGGCCGTCGCCAAGACCGGCGCTGCTGGCGGCACGGTCATCGTGATGCGCCCGCAGACCGGCGAGATCCTGGCGATGGCGACCGCGCCGACCTTCGACCCGGCGAACCCTGGCGCGGTCCCCGCGGCCAACCGCGGAAACCCGGCGTTGAGCGACGTGTTCGAGCCGGGCAGCACGAACAAGGTCATCACCATGTCGGCGGCCATCGACTCCGGCGTGCTGACCCCGGAGTCGCCGATCGACGTCCCGCCCACCTTGAATCGCGCCGGTCAGGTCTTCCACGACGCCGAGGTGCACGGCGAGGAGCACCTCACGCTCGCCGGTGTCTTGGCGGTGTCGAGCAACATCGGGACGATCCTGGCCTCGGAGGCGGTCGGCACCACGCGGTTGTATGACTACCTGCGGGCGTTCGGCCTCGGCCAACGCACCGGTCTCGGATTCCCCGGTGAGAGCCCCGGCCTGCTCGACGACCCGAGCAAGTGGAACGCCTCCCAGCGCTACACGATCCCGTTCGGGCAAGGCATCTCGGTCAACGCCCTCCAGGTCGCGTCGGTCTACGCCACGATCGCGAACGGCGGGATGCGGGTGACGCCGTCCCTGGTCAAGGGCGTGATGGCGGACGACGGGACGTTGCGACCCGCCGCCGCACCGACGCAGACGCGGGTGGTCAAGCCGGAGACCGCGCAGCAGGTCGAGCGGATGCTCGAGGCGGTCACCACCAATCAAGGCACCGCGCCGGAAGCCCGCATCCCGGGATACCGGGTGGCGGGCAAGACCGGCACCGCCCAACGGGTCGACAGCAGCTGCGGCTGCTACCGCGGCTACACCGCGTCGTTCGTCGGCTTCGCGCCGGCCGACAACCCGCAGCTGGTGACCTTGGTGGTGCTCGACAACCCGATTCGCGGTTACTACGGAGGATCGGTCGCCGCTCCGGTGTTCAAGGACGTGATGTCCTTCGCGCTGGAGTCGTTGAAGATCCCGCCCACCGGCACCGCTCCGCCGGTCGTCAAGCTCACAACGCAGTGAGCCGTCCGGCGATTCGGCGTCCTCGGTAGGGTTGCGGCCCGTGTCTGCACCTGACCTGCGTCCGACCCGCGTCGAACCGCGCTCGCTCGCCGCGATCGCGCTCGACCTCGGCGTCGACTCTGGTGCTGATCTGCCGGTCACCGGCGTGACGCATGACTCCCGCGCCGTGCGGCCAGGCGACCTGTACGCCGGCCTGCCGGGCGCCCGCGCGCACGGCGCGACGTTCGCCGCCCAGGCGGCCGAGCGCGGGGCGGTCGCCCTGCTGACCGACCGGGTAGGGGCGGAGCTCGCCGCGACCGCGCAACTCCCGACGATCGTGGTCGACGATCCGCGCGCGGTGCTGGGTCCGGTGGCGGCGCGCGTCTATGGCGAGCCCTCACGGCGGCTGCGCGGCTACGGCGTCACCGGCACCAACGGCAAGACCACCACCTCGTACTTGGTCGAGGCCGGGTTGCGCGCCGCCGGCGAGAAGACCGGGCTGATCGGCACCATCGAGACCCGGGTCGCAGACGAGACGGTTCCGAGCGCCCGCACCACGCCCGAGGCGAGCGACCTGCAGGCGCTGTTCGCGACCATGGTCGAGCGCGGCGTCGGCGCCGTCTCGATGGAGGTGTCGAGCCACGCGCTCGCGTTGCACCGCGTCGACGGCACCCGCTTCGCCGTCGTCGCGTTCACCAACCTCTCGCAAGACCACCTGGACTTCCACGCCGACCTCGACGACTACTTCGCGGCCAAGGCGCGGCTGTTCACCCCGCCGTTCGGGTCCGTCGGGTTGGCCAACGCCGACGACGAGCACGGCCGCCGGCTGCTGGCCCGGCCGCGCATTGAGACGCTCGGCTTCTCGCTCGCAGGCGCGGCTGACGCGGCGTGGCGGGCCAGCGACCTGGTCGTCGACCGGGCCGGTTCTCGCTTCACCGCGCACGGGCCAGCGGGTGTCAGGGTCGAGGTCAGCACCTCGCTCACCGGCCGGTTCAACGCGGCCAACGCCCTCGCGGCGCTCGCCATGCTGGTGACGGGTGGCGTCGACCCCGCAGCCGCGGCGGCCGGCATCGCCGCGCTGCGCGGCGTGCCCGGCCGGCTCGAACCGGTCGAGGCCGGACAGCCGTTTGCCGCGCTGGTCGACTACGCGCACACGCCCGACGCGGTCGCCAGCATGCTCGACACGCTGCGCGACACACTGCCGGCGTCGGGGCGGTTGCTCGTCGTGCTCGGTTGCGGCGGCGACCGCGACGCGGCGAAACGGCCGCTCATGGGCGCCGCCGCCGCGCGCCTCGCGGACGTCGCGGTCCTGACCAGCGACAATCCGCGCAGCGAGGATCCACAGGAGATCCTCGACCAAGTGGTGGCCGGCGCCGAGTCGGTCCCAGCGGAACAGCGGGGCGAGGTGTTGGTCCAGATCGACCGCGCGGCGGCCATCGGGCTCGCCGTCTCGCGGGCGCGCGCCGGCGACGTCCTGGTGGTGGCCGGCAAGGGTCACGAGCAGGGCCAAGAGGTCGCCGGAGTGGTTCATCCCTTTGACGACCGGACCGCGTTGCGCGCGGAGCTCGCCGCGCGCGGCTTCGCGGGAGCGGCCCGATGATCCCGCTGACCCTCGCGGACATCGCCGCGCTGGCCGACGGGGTGGTCGCGACCGGCGCCGATCCCGCGACGTCGGTCGCCGGCCCGGCGGTCGCCGACTCGCGCCAGGTCGTGCCGGGCTCGCTGTTTGTCGCGGTCGTCGGCGCGCGCGTCGACGCGCATGACTTCGTGCCGCAGGCGGTCGCCGACGGCGCCGCCGCGGTGCTCGCGTCGCGCCCGGTCGACGCCCCCGCCGTCCTGGTCGACGACACCGTGCTCGGGCTCGGCCGGCTCGCCCGCGGCTACCTCGACCGGCTCTCCGCCGACGTCGTCGGCCTCACCGGTTCCAGCGGCAAGACGTCGACCAAAGACCTGCTCGCCGCGGTGCTCGCGACCGCCGCGCCGACGGTCGCGCCGCACGGCTCGTTCAACACCGAGGTCGGCGTGCCGCTCACCATGCTGCGCGCCGATCCGAGCACCCGCTATCTCGTCCTCGAGATGAGCGCGCGGGGGGTCGGGCACATCGCCTACCTCTGCGAGATCGCGCCCCCGCGGGTCGGCATCGTGCTGAACGTCGGCGCCGCGCACCTCGGCGAGTTCGGCAGCCGGGAGATCGTGGCCCAGGCGAAGGGTGAGTTGGTCGAGGCGCTGCCATCGGCCGCCGACGGCGGCGTCGCCGTGCTCAACGCCGACGACCCGCTGGTGTCCGCCATGCGGCCGCGCACCCGCGCGCGCGTCGTCACGTTCGGAGCCAGCGCCGACGCCGACGTCAGAGCGGTCGACGTGAGCCTGGACGACGCGGCGCGCCCGCGGTTCGCGCTGTCGCGCCGCGGCGGGCGCGCCGAGCCGGTCAAGGTGGCGATGCGGCTGCACGGCGCCCACCAGGTCTCCAACGCGACCGCGGTGGCGGCGGCTGCGGTCGAGCTCGGGCTCGACCTCTCCGACGTCGCGGTCGCGCTGAGTGAGGCGCAGCCGACCAGCCGCTGGCGCATGGAGGTGCGCACCCGGGTCGACGGCGTCACCGTCGTCAACGACGCGTACAACGCGAACCCCGAGTCGATGCGGGCTGCGATCAGCGCCCTGGTCTCGATGCGTCGTGGCGGTCGCTGCTGGGCGGTGCTCGGCGAGATGGCCGAACTGGGCGTGCAGTCGGACACCGCCCATCGAGAGATCGGCGCGGTTGTCGCGTCGTCCGGCGTCGACAAGCTGGTCGTGATCGGGGCGGTCGCGCGCGGCATCGCGGACGGCGCGGTGGCCCACGGGTTTCCGACGTCCGACGTGGTTTGCGTCGGCGACGTCGACGCGGCGCTAGACGCGCTCGGGGGCGCGAGTGGCGGTGACGTCGTCCTGGTCAAGGCGTCGCGCGCGGCCGCGCTCGAACGCGTCGCGCAGGCGCTGCTCGAGCAGAGCGCGGAGGCGCGGGCGTGAAGGGGATCCTGGCCGCCGCCACCATCTCGCTGATCGTGTCGCTGTTTGGCACGCCGTTCGCGATCTCGTTGTTGCGCAGTCGCGGTTATGGGCAGCTGATTCGCGACGACGGGCCCACCACGCACCACACCAAGCGCGGCACGCCGACCATGGGCGGCACGGTCATCTTGCTCGCCGCGCTGCTCGGCTACGCGGGCGGCAACCTGATGAGCACCACCGGGCCGACGGCGTCCGGCTTGCTGGTCTGCGGGTTGGCCACCGGTCTCGGCGTGGTCGGCTTTCTCGACGACTTCATCAAGATTCGAATGCAGCGCAATCTCGGGCTGCGGGCGCGCACCAAACTGCTCGGCCAGACCCTGGTGGCGATCGCGTTCGGCGTGCTGGCTCTGCAATTCCCGAACGAGGTCTCGATCCACCCCGCGTCGACGCGCATCTCCTTCGTGCGCGACTCAGCGGTGACGTTGGGGGCCGTCGGGTTCGTGATCTGGGCGCTCATCATGGTGTCGGCGGCGTCGAACGGCGTGAACCTCACCGATGGGCTCGACGGGCTGGCGACCGGCGCCTCCAGCATGGTGTTCGCCGCCTTCGTCATCATCACGTTCTGGCAGGGTCGCAACGACTGCCACACCAAGTTCGCGCCGGGCTGCTATCAAGTGCGCGACCCGTTCGACCTCGCCATCGTGGCTGCCGCGTTCGCGGGCGCGTGCGCCGGTTTTTTGTGGTGGAATGCCGCCCCCGCAAGGATTTTCATGGGCGACACCGGTTCGTTGTCGCTTGGCGGCGCGCTCGCCGGCATGGCGGTCATGACGCACACCGAACTGCTGCTGCTCGTGCTCGGCGGGCTGTTCGTCGTCATCACGATGTCGAGCATCATCCAGATCGGCTACTTCAAGCTCACCCATCGCCGAGTATTCAAGATGGCGCCGCTGCAGCATCACTTCGAGCTCAAGGGCTGGGCCGAGGTGACCATCGTGATCCGGTTCTGGATCATCGCCGCGCTCGCCGTCGCCCTCGGCCTTGGCGTGTTCTACGCCGAGTGGATCAGCGGTCAGCAATGACGAATTCCCCGAACTGGCTGGAAAACGCGACGTACGACTCAGCGTGGAACGAGCTTTCGGTGTGTGTCGCCGGCATCGGCGTCTCGGGTGTCGCGTGCGCCCGCGCGCTCGCCGAGCTCGGCGCGCGGGTGACGATCGTCGACGCGCGGTCCGGGCCGTCCGAGTCACGCGCGGCGGACGAGTTGAGCCCGCTCGGCGTCAAGGCCCGCCTTGCCGACGGTGACACACTGCCGGACGACGTGCAGCTCGTCGTCACCTCGCCGGGCTGGCGACGCGAGGCGCCGTTGCTCGTCGCCGCGGCGAGGGCCGGCGTCCCGGTCTGGGGTGAGCCGGAGCTGGCCTGGCGGTTGCGTCGTCCGGGCGCCCCCGAATGGCTGGTCGTCACCGGCACCGACGGCAAGACGACGACGACGTTGATGCTGGAGTCAATGCTGCGCGCGGGCGGCTTGCGCACGACGTCGGCGGGAAACATCGGCACCGCGCTCATCGACGTCGCGAACGGCCCGTACGACGCGCTGGCCGTCGAACTCGGGAGCTTTCAACTGCACTGGTCGCGTTCGGTGGCGCCGGCCGCCGCCGCGGTGCTCAATGTCGCGCCTGACCATCTCGACTGGTGGGGCGGCTCGTTCGCCGATTACGCGGCGGCCAAAGGGCTGGCCTTCGCGCACCCGCGCACCGTCGCGGTCGGGAACGCGGACGACCCGCAGACCGTGCGGCTGTTGGCGAGGGCGCCTGGGCGACGGGTGTCGTTCACCCTGCTGAGCCCGCGGCCCGGCCAAGTCGGCGTCGTCGAAGACCTGCTGGTCGACCGTGCCTTCGTCGACGACCCCGACAACGCGGCCGAGGAACTCGCGACGCTCGCCGACATCCCGGTTCCCGGCCCGCACAACGTCGCCAACGCGCTGGCCGCCGCCGCGCTCGCCCGCGCGCACGGCGTCACGTCGGCCGCGATCTCGGCCGGGCTGCGCGCGTTCACGCCGGCGGGGCATCGGATCGCCGACGTCGGCGAGGTCGACGGCGTCCGCTACGTCGACGACTCGAAGGCCACCAGCCCGCACGCGGCGTCCGCGTCGCTGACGTCGTTCGAGTCGATCGTGTGGATCGCGGGCGGCCTTGGCAAAGACATCCCGTTCGACGACCTGGTGGTCGCGGCGGCGCCTCGGCTGCGGGCAGCGGTGCTCTTCGGCCGGTGCCGGGAGCAGATCCACGAGTCGATCACGCGACACGCGCCCGAGGTCCCGGTCGTGGAGGTCGATGAGCCCGAGACTGCTGACGTGCAACGCGTTCTCGACGTCGTCGTGGCCCGCGCCGCGGAATTCGCGCGCCCGGGCGACGTCGTGCTGCTCGCGCCAGCCGCGGCCTCGATGGACATGTTCCGCGACTACAAGCACCGCGGTGACGAGTTCGCCGCCGCGGTGGCCCGACGGCGGGCGGAGCGGGCGTCATGACGCTGCCGGGCGGTCGTCAGTGACGGCGAGCGCTGGGGAGGCGCGGCTCAAGTCAGCGCGCTCGCAGCCGGCGAAGAAGCCGGCCGACTCACGGACCACGAGCGCGACCCGCGCCGCTACGTCGTCCGCGACCGTCACGCCGTTGCCGACCCGTGCGGCGTCCGTACCGCTGCTGGCGAGGCCGCTCGCGTCGTACTACCTGCTGGTGGCGAGCACCGCGTTGCTGCTGGCGTTCGGGTTGGTGATGGTCTGGTCGTCGTCGTACGTCGAGACCACCGGCACCAGGTCGCAGGTGTCGTTCGCGATCGTGCAAAAGCAGGCGCTGTGGCTGGCCATCGGCCTGCCGCTGCTCGTGATCGCCAGCCGTATGCCGGTGAAGGTGTTCCGCTTTCTCGCCTATCCGGCGATCCTCGGCGCGATCGTGTTGCTGATGGCGGTCCTCGTGCCAGGGCTGGGGATCACGTTGAACGGCGCGCGGCGCTGGCTCGACCTTGGCGGCCCGTTCACCATCCAGCCTTCCGAGTTCGCCAAGCTCGCGTTGTTGATCTGGGGCGCCGACCTGCTGGCCCGCAAACACGAGCACCGCACGTTCGACAGTTACCGGCGGATACTGATCCCGCTCGCGCCGGTGACCCTGGTGATCCTCGCGTTGATCGAGAAGGAGCACGACCTCGGCACCTCGATGGTGGTCATCACCATCGTGCTGGCGCTGCTGTGGTTCGCCGGCGCGCCTGGCCGGTTGTTCGGCCTGCTCGTGGGGTTCGTCGTCGGAGGCGTCACGCTGCTCGCCATCAGCCAGCCCTATCGCATGCAGCGGTTGCTCAACTTCGGGCACCCGTTCAAAGACCTGCACAACAGCGGATGGCAAGCGGGCCAGGGGATCTACGCGCTTGGCTCGGGTGGCTGGTGGGGCGTCGGCCTTGGTGGCAGCCGCGAGAAGTGGGGCTACCTGCCCGAGGCGCACAGCGACTTCATCTTCGCCATCATCGGCGAGGAGCTCGGGCTCATGGGCACGCTGGCGGTGCTGCTGCTGTTCGCCGTCCTGGCTTATGCCGGGATCCGGGTGGCGCAACGCAGCCGCGACACGTTCTCCCGGCTGGTCGCGGCCGGCATCGTGGCCTGGTTGATGGTGCAGGCGCTGGTCAACATCGGCGCGGTGATCGGTCTGCTCCCGATCACCGGGATCCCGCTGCCGCTCATCTCGGCGGGCGGCTCTTCATTGATCTTCACGATGGCCGCGCTTGGCATGTTGATGGCGCTGGCGCGCCACGAGCCGCGCGCCGCCGCCGCGCTCGCCGCCCGCGGGCCCGGAAGAGTTCGTCGGGCGTTCGCCCGGGTTGGCGCGCTGACCCACCCGCGCGCGCACACGTCGCGGCCGCAGCGGGATCGGTGAGCGGTGCACGTGTTGCTTGCCGGCGGGGGAACCGCCGGCCATGTCGAGCCCGCCCTCGCGGTCGCCGACGCGCTGCGACGACGTGACCCGGCGGTCGGCGTCACCATGCTCGGCACCGCCCGCGGCCTGGAGACCAGGCTCGCGCCGGCCCGGGGTTACGAGTTGGCGCTCATCCAGCCGGTTCCGCTGCCGCGCTCACTGACGCCGGCGTTGCTGACCGTGCCCACCCGGATGCGGGCCGCGGTCCGCGAGACCGCGGCGATCCTGCGCCGGATCGGCGCCGACGTCGTCGTCGGGTTCGGCGGTTACGTGGCGCTGCCCGCGTATCTCGCCGCGCGGGCGGAGAAACTGCCGTTCGTCGTCCACGAGGCCAACGCCAAGCCGGGCCTGGCCAACCGTTGGGGCGCGCGGTTCACGCCGTACATCGCGAGCAGCGTCGCCGACCCGCGGTTGCCCCAGGCGGTGCCGCTCGGCATCCCGCTTCGCCGCGCGGTCAGCACGCTTGACCGGGCCGGCCGCCGCGCCGAAGCGCGCGCCGCCTTCGGCTTGTGGCCAGACGCGCCCACGCTGCTGGTCTCCGGGGGCTCGCAAGGGGCGCGCTCGCTCAACAACGCGGCGGCGGCCGCGTCGTCCGCCCTGCTGGCCGCCGGGGTGCAGGTGCTGCACGTCGCCGGGCCGACGCAAGCGGCCGACGTCCAGTTGCCGCCGCCCGTCGAGGGCCAACCGCCCTACGTGTTGCTGCCGTACGTCGACCAGATGGAGTTGGCGTACGCGGCGGCCGACCTGATGTTGTGCCGGGCCGGCGCGATGACCTGCGCCGAGTTGACCGCGGTCGGGCTGCCCGGGATCTTCGTCCCGCTGCCGCACGGCAACGGCGAGCAGCGGTTCAACGCCGCGCCGATCGCCGACGCCGGGGGCGGGATCATCGTCGCCGACGCAAAGCTCAGCGGGCAGTGGCTGAGCGACACGGTGATCCCGCTGCTGCACGACCCCGCGCGGCTGGCGGAGATGTCGGCGCGGGCGGCCGATTTGGGACGACGCGACGCGGACGAGAAACTGGTCGACATGATTTACCAGGCGGCAGGCGTCTCCGCGTGAACGAGTCAACCCCCGCGGCCGGCGAATTGGGCCGGGTGCATTTCATCGGCATCGGCGGTGGCGGCATGTCCGGCATCGCCCGCATCATGCTGGCCCGCGGCGTCGCGGTCTCCGGCAGCGACGCGAAGGACTCCCGGGTGCTCGCCGCGCTGCGCGTCCTTGGCGCGCGGGTCAGCGTCGGGCACGACGTGTCGAACGTCGCCGACCTCGGGCCGTCCGACACCGTCGTCGTCTCCACCGCGATCGCCGCCGCCAATCCGGAGCTGGTGGCGGCGCAGGAGCAGGGCGCGCGGGTGTTGCCGCGCGCCGCCGCGCTCGCGTCCGTGATGACCGGACGACGCGGGATCGCCGTCGCCGGGACGCACGGCAAGACCACCACGACGTCGATGCTGGCGCGCGCTTTTCAGCACTGCGGACTCGACCCGTCGTTCGCGATCGGCGCCGACCTCAACGAGCCCGGGTCGAACGCGCACGACGGCGCGGGCGACTTGTTCGTGGCCGAGGCCGACGAGAGCGACGAAAGCTTCCTGCTGCTGTCGCCCCACGCCGCGATCGTCACCAACGTCGAGGCCGACCACTTGAACCACTACGCCGACGTGGAGCAAATCCATGCGGCGTTCGAGAAATTCGCCGCCCGGCTCGACCACGGCGGGTTCCTGGTCGCCTGCGCCGACGACCCCGGCTCGCGTCGGCTGGCCACCGCCGCCCGCGCCGCGGACGTCGACGTCCGGCTTTACGGCGAGGCGTCAGACGCCAACGTGCGGCTGGAGAACCTCGCACTCGCCGGAGGCGGTTCGTCGTTTCGCGTCGTCGCGAACGGACGACGACTTGGCGACGTCGTGCTTTCTGTGCCTGGCAAGCACAACGCGCTCAACGCGGTCGGCGCGATCGCGGTCGGCCTCGGCTTCGACGCGTCGTTCCCCGACTTCACCGCCGGGCTCACCGCGTTCACCGGCGCGCGGCGGCGGTTCGAGCCCAAGGGTGTCGTCGCCGGTGTGCGGCTGTACGACGACTACGCGCACCATCCGACCGAGATCGCCGCGGTGCTGCGGGCGGCCCGCTCGGTCGCCGGTGGCGGTCGGTTGGTCGTCGCGTTCCAGGCGCATCACTACTACCGAACCGCCGACTTCTGCGCGGAATTCGGCGCCGCGCTTGGGCTCGCGGACGACGTCGTGGTGATGGAGGTCTACGCGCCAGGGGAGACGCCGCTGGCCGGCGGCACCGGCGCGGCGCTCGCGGCGGCGGTGACGCTGCCGCCCGAGCACGTGGTCCTCGAGCCGTCATGGTCGGCGGTGCCGGCGCACCTCGCCGAGCGGGCCGAACCGGGCGACCTGGTCATCACGATGGGGGCCGGGGGAGACGTCGCGATGCTCGCGCCAGCCGTCGTCGAGGCGCTGCGCGCCCGCCTCAGCCCGCCGCCGATCCCCGCCCCCGCCGAAGTTGATCACGCTCAGGGGGCCGAGACTCCCTGACCGTGGCGCGTACGCCCAGCTTCGGGGGTCGAGGCCTCGCTCGGGAGATCGACTTGCGCCGGTTCGGGCCGGTCGCAGCTGAGGAAATTCGAAAC
>Ga0187809_10000334_pt1 | contig 27061 bp, 18 predicted proteins | sample NC_wetland_sal_i_8_FD_132415 | JGI IMG/M metagenome (GOLD analysis project Ga0187809, IMG submission 132415) | Wetland sediment microbial communities from Neuse River Estuary, North Carolina, USA - ASW_4 | ecosystem: Environmental > Aquatic > Freshwater > Wetlands > Sediment | place: USA: North...
GCCCCCGCCCTGGTGCTGATCGGCAGCGCCGTCGCGGTAGCCGCGGTCCCGGGCCTGGACCGGCCGAGCCAGCATGCCGTCGATCACGTCGTCACCGTCGCGCTGATCCTGGTGCTGTTCGACGGCGGCATGCACATCGGTTGGTCCCGTTTCAGCCGGGCCCTCAAGCCGATCTTGACCGTCGGGGTGGGTGGCACCTTCCTCACCGCGGCCGGCGCGACCGCGGTGGCGCACTGGCTGATCGGGCTCGACTGGTACTCCGCGGTACTGGTCGCCACCGCAATCGCCCCGACCGATCCCGCCGTGGTGTTCTCGGTGCTGGGCAAGCGCGAGATCGAGGGCAACACCGGCACCATCCTCGAAGGCGAGTCGGGGGCCAACGACCCGGTCGGAATCGCGCTGATGGCCAGCCTGCTCTCGGCCGGCCAGCTCAGCGGAGGGGCCACCGGCCAGGTCCTGGGCGAGTTCGCTCTGCAGATGCTGGTCGGGGCCGCGATCGGAATCGTCGGCGGCCGGCTGATAACCGAATTCATCAGCCGGGTGACCCTGCCCTCGCCGGCCCTGCACCCGGTCCGCACCCTCGCCTGCGCCTTCGTGCTGTTCGGCCTGGCCGCGTTGTTGCACGGCTCCGGCTTCCTGGCCGTGTTCGTCGCCGGCATCCTGATCGGCGACAGCGAACTGCCCTACGGCCGCGAGATCGAGCACGTCCACTCGGCCGCCGCCACCCTGGGGGAGATCGTCGCCTTCGTCGCGCTCGGCCTGACCGTGCGGCTGTCCGAGCTGACCCATCCCGGAGTGTGGCTGGCCGGCCTCGGCCTGGCCCTGGTGGTGACCCTGCTGGTGCGGCCGGCACTGGTCGGATTGTGCCTGGTCAGATCCGGGTTGCAGCGCAACGAGAGGCTGTTCGTGGTGCTGGCCGGGCTCAAGGGGGCGGTGCCCATCCTGCTCGGCACCTTCCTGTTCAACGCCGACCTGCCCAATGCCGAACGGCTCTACGGCCTCGTCGTCATCGCCGTGGTGTTCTCGGTCCTGATCCAGGGCAGCACGGTTCCGGCCCTGGCCCGGTTGCTGCGGATCCGGATGCGCACGGTCGAACTGGAGCCGTGGACGTTCGGCGTCCGGTTGCAGGACGAGCCGGCCGGACGGCGGGAGCTGGTGGTCGGCTCCGACCTGGCCGGTCGCTCGGTGTCGGAGCTGGCCAGCAGTCCGTTCGACCTGTGGATCAGCGTGCTCATCCGCAATGGCCGGCTCGTCCCGCTGACCGCGGAAACCGTTGTGGAAAAGGGAGATCGGCTGCTGACCACCCAGCTGGAGGAGTGATCCGGTCGAGCCGATTGCCGGCTTTGCTGACATTTGCTCAGGCCACTGCCGGGCCGGGACCGACCTCGATAGACTGAAGAACAACCAGGAATCCACCGGTGAAGGGATCGAACGCGATGACCACGGCAGTCGGCTCCGAAAGCGGAATGACCGGAATCCTCACCGGATCCGGCCACGACCAGCTCCGGGTGACCGTGCCGACCGGCGCCGTGCCGCATCACGCACCGGCCGACCTGGAAGGGTCGGTGATGCCGGTCTACGACGACGACGGCCATCTCTACGACTGGCGGATGGATCCCAGTCACGCCGACCACGTGCTGCAGGCCCAGGACTTCCAGAAGTTCGCCGCCTGGCGCCGCGGCTTTGCCACCGAGCGGTTCCTGGGCGAGCGCGTGCTGCTGCGGACCTTCCTGAAGTGGGCGGCGCAGAAGTGCGATGTGTCGGCGCTGCAGGTCCTCAAGCTCGATCACGCCCACCTCGACTACCACCGCACCCTGCAGCTGGACCGCCAGCTGGGCAAGATCCGGGTCTACCTCGATCAGCACCCGGCCACCGGCTTCGGGCTGTTCAGCCCCAACAGCGGCCGGCCGATCCGGGGCTTCGTCCCCGCAGCCGATCCGGTGGTCATCCTGGCGCTCGGCTCGGACTCGGTGAGCCTGGCCGAGGACGGCTTGCACCTGCACACCGGCGGCACCGATGTGCTGGTCAGTTCCTGGGCGATCAACGACGGCCGGGTCACCGCCAACGGCGAGCTGGACCTCGGCGTGGAGCCGGCCGCGCGCTTGTTGCGCATCGTCGGCCGGCAGGCCCAGTCGATCGAGGTGAAGCCGTGCTCGGTCGGATCGCTGCTGGCTCCGCTGCTCAGCTTCGGCAAGGAGGCAGCCGACATCGCCGGCTCGGGGCGGACCGGGCTCTACCTGCGCTCGACCTGGAGCTGACCGGCCCGGCCTAGTTCGCGGCCAGCACCTGCAGCACCCGGCGGTGCGTCAGCAGCCCGACCACGGCCGCCTGCTCGGGATCGATAACCGGCACCGCGTCCTCGGCCGAGTGCAGCACGCTGAGGGCGGTGGCCAGGCTGTCCGAAGTGCTGACGGTCGGCTCCTCGGGGTTCAACGGCCGGGCCGGTGACGGCTCCATCACCTCGCCCACGGTGATCCGGGCGCTGGCCGGCGCCGTCAGATCGACCCCACGCCGACGCAGCTTGAGGCTGTAGATGGTGTCGGGCGAGAGCAGGTCGGACAGGCCGGTGGCCAGCACGATCGCCGTCATCAGCGGCAGGATGATGCTGTATTCACCGGTCAGCTCGAACAGGATGACCACCGCGGTGATCGGGGCCCGCGCCGCTCCGGCGAACACCGCGCCCATGCCGATCAGGCCGTAGGCCCCCGGTGGTCCGGAGATGGCCGGGAACAGCTGGTGCGCTGCCACCCCGAAGGCCTCGCCGAACATCGCTCCGATGAACAGGCTGGGCGCGAACACCCCGCCCGAACCGCCGATTCCGATGGTCAGGCTGGTGGCGACCATCTTGCCCACCATCAACACCAGCAGGAAGCCGACCGCGTACTTGCCGGCAATCCCGTTACCCAGCACCGGATAGCCGACGCCGTACATCTCCGGCAGGACCAGCAGCACCAGCCCGAGCAGCAGGCCACCGATGGCCGGGCGGGCCCATTCCGGCAGCCGGGTCCGCTCCCAGGCCCAGTCGCAACCGTCCTCGATCAGGTAGAGGAACCGGGTGAATCCGACCCCGACGGCACCGGCGAACAGGCCCAGCACCGCGAACAGCAAGTACTGCCCGAAATGGCTGATCGCGAACGACGGCAGGTGCAGGAACGGCTCGTTACCCAGAGCGGCCCGGCCGATGACGCTGGCGGTGACCGAGGCCAGCACGACCATGCCGAACGAGAGCCCGGTGAAGTCGACCAGGATCAGCTCCATCGCGAAGAACACGCCGGCCAGCGGAGCGTTGAAGGTGGCCGCGATGCCGCCGGCCGCACCGCACCCGACCAGCAGCCGCAGCCGGGACTCACCGACCTTGATCAGCCCGCCCAGCGTGGAGCCGAGAGCCGAACCGATCTGCACGATCGGTCCCTCGCGCCCGACCGAGCCACCGCCGCCGATACACAGTGCCGAGGCCAGCGCCTTGATCGCGGCGACCTGGGGCTTGATCCGGCCGCCGTTGCGGGCAACCGCGTACATCACCTCGGGAACCCCGTGACCCCGGGCCTCCCGGGCGAAGGCCTGCACCAGCGGCCCGTAGACCAGTCCGGCCACGATCGGGGCCAGCACCACGAACCAGCGGCCGAGTGCCGGCACGTGCGGGTTGGCGACGTGCCCGAGGCCGGCGTAGTCGGCGTGGCCGGACAGCGCCTCGGTGAAGGTTTTGATCAGCCAGCGAAACACCACCGCCCCGCCGCCAGCGCCGGCACCGACCGCCAGAGTGAGGATCAGCAGGCCGGAGTCGGTACTGCGCAGCGCGGCCAGCACACGTTTCGAGAGGGTCACAATTGCATTATGCAACATTGGGGGTGTGCAAGACTAATCGGGTGACTGATGTGGACAAACTGGTGACCGGCCTGCTGACCGCCTCCCGGGTGCTGGTCGGCGTATCGGCCCGTTCGCTGGCCGAGGTCGAAGACACCGTCACGGTGACCCAGTTCCGGACGCTGGTCGTGCTGGACACGCACGGCGAGGTCAACCTCAACCGGCTGGCCGAGTTGCTCGGCGTCACCGCCTCGACCGCGATGCGGATGGTGGACAAGCTGATCGCCGCCGAACTGGTGACCCGGCAGAGCAATCCGAGCAACCGGCGCGAGGTGCAACTCGACCTGACCCCGGCCGGGCGCTCGCTGGTGCGCAAGGTCACCGACAAGCGCCGGGCCGAGATCGGCCGGATCGTGGGCGCGATGCCGGCGACCAAGCGGGACGGGCTGGTCGCGGCGCTGCAGGCCTTCGCCGATGCCGCCGGTGAACCGCCGCCACCGGATTGGTGAGCCGGCTCAGGTCCGGGCCGGGATTCGCTCCTGGGCCGCCCGCCGGTTGCTGACCGCCGCCGAGGCCCCGGCGGTCAGCCCGACCGCCACCAGCAGGGTCGGGGTGGGCACCGACAGCAGGGCCAGGGCCGAGGCCAGCAGCACGGCCACGATGACCGGCTGCAACCACGCGGTGCGCAACCGGATCGACAGCCGGGCGCCCAGGTAGGCCGCCGGCAGTGCCCCGACCAGCAGCGAGCCGGTGACGCTGAGCCGGACCTCACCGAACAGCAGGTGGCTGAGGGCCGCGGCCGCGACCAGCGGGATGGCCTGCACGATGTCGGTGCCGACCAGCTGGCGCGGCGAGAGCATCGGATAGGCCAGCAGCAACAGCGCGATGATCACCGAGCCGGCACCGACCGAGGTCAGCCCGACCGCGAAGCCGCCGACCACGCCGATCGCCACGGTCCGGGCCGGCCGGACCGCGAACGGCTCGCCGGCCGGTCGGGCACCGGCATCGAGCCCGGCCCGGGTCAGGTTGGCCGCCAGCGACAGCAGCAGCACGCACCCGATGGCGATCTTCAGGTCGTGTTGCACGGGTTTTGCGTGTCCGAACCAGCCGACCAGCCCGGCGCCCAGCACGGCCGCCGGTATCGACCCGAGCGCCAACCAGCCGACGAGGACCGGCTCGACGGTATTGCGGCGCCAGTGCACCGCAGCCGCGACCGGCTTCATGATCATGCTGGTGACCAGGTCCGAGGACACCGCGGCCAGCGGTGGTACCCCGAAGACCAGGACCAGGATCGGGGTGAGCAGGGCGCCTCCCCCCATTCCGGTCAGGCCGACCAGCAGGCCGACCAGGGCACCGGCCACGGACAGGGGAACGTCGATCGACATCAAGCACGGCAACTCTCGAACCGGGCCCGGCGCGGTCGGGCCGGGCAGGCGGACTGGGCGGCGGTCAGGCCGTCCGACAGTCCAGCGCCGACAGGCGCATCAGGTCGACATGCAGCCGGCGCACGGCGCTGAACTGCAGCCAGGTCCTGGTCATCGACCCAGCGTGCCCAACGGTCGGGCCGGTGTCAATTGCGATGAGCCGGCCACGGCACCCGATCAGGCCAGCGCGGCGATGAGTCGGGGCCGCAACTGATGTGGCTGCACCACCTCGTCGACCGAGCCGACCTCGACCGCGCGCCGGATGCTGTGAATGGTGTCGAACTCGGTCGCCACCTCGGCCAGCTTCTCCACCCGGACCGCGGCCCGCAACTCGGTGAACTCGGCCAGCAGTTCCGCCCGCCGGCCGGGATCGGCCTCGGCCGCCACCTGCTCCTGCAGCCCGACCACCCGGGCGTCGCGCGCGGTGCGCTTGTCCACGTCGGCCGCGAACACCACCGCCGCCGCCGGCGCGCCGCCGATCACCGAGGCGAACGAGCCGTCCACCGCCAGCACCCGCATGTTCTCGTTCAGGGCCTTGGAGAAGACCACGAATGCGCCGCCGTGATAACGGGAAACCACGCAGAACACGATCGGTCCGGTGAAGTTGACGATGGCCCGGCCGATCTCGGCGCCGTACTCCAGCTGCAGGTTGCGCATGGAATCGGGCGAGCCGTCGAACCCGGAGAGGTTGGCCAGCACCACCACCGGCCGGTTGCCACTGGCGGCGTTGATCGCCCGGGCCGTCTTCTTCGACGAGCGCGGGAACAGCGTGCCGGCGGTCCAGATGTCCGGGCCGTCACTGGGCGGGAAGCCCCGGCGCGGGATGGGCCGGGATTCGATGCCGATCAGGCACACCGGCTGCCCCCCGAGGTGCGCGTCGAACACCACCGACGTCTCAGCTTCGGCCATGTCGGCCCAGCGTTCGAGCACCGGCAGGTCCTGGTCGGCCACCGCCCGCATCAGGGTCCGGATGTCGAACGGCTTCTTGCGGTCGGGATTCGTGCTGGTGGCGAAGATCTCGCCGACGGTGCTGAACTCGCTGTCCGGGTGCTGGTGCGGGTAGTCGGTGATGTCGCGGTCGGCGGCATCGGAGGTCGGCACCGGCCGCGGCGCGGTTTCGCCCGGGACCACGTAGGAGTAGGCGTAGTGCTCGGCCAGCAGGTCGCAGGCGGCAGCCAGGTTGGCGACCCAGTACTGGGCCTGCCCGTTCGGGCCCATCACGCGGTCGTAGCCGCCGATGCCGAAGTTGTCCTCGGCCGACACGCCCCCGGAGAAGTCGAGCGACTGCTTGCCGGTCAGCACCATCGCGCTGTCCGGCGTCATCACCAGGATTCCCTTGGTGTGCATGAGCATTGTCGCTTCGGCGTTCCAGTACGGCTGGGCCCCGACATTGATCCCGGCCACCACCACGTTGATCTCGCCGCCGGCCTGGGTGAACGTGACGATCCGCCGCAGCGCGCGCGCGATCCAGTCCATGTTCTCGGTGCCGGAGTTCATCGCGATCCGGGCCCCGGCCGACAAGGCGAACCACTCCACCGGCACCTGCATCCGCTCGGCCAGGTCCAGAGCGGCGATGATCCGGGCACATTCCGGCTCGGACACCGCGCCCAGCGCCCGGGTCGGATCGCCCAGCAGCACCACCCGGGTCACCCCCTCGGGATGACGTTCGGTCGGGCTGGCCGCGACCCCGACCACGATGCCGGCCTTGTTGCCGCCCGGCTCGCGGTCCACCGGCACCAGGTTGCCCCCGTCGTCGAGGTCGTACTCGGTGAACGTGCCGCGCCGGCCGGCGATCATCGCGGTCAGCTCGTAGGGATAGACGTTGCCGCGGCGCCGGGCTCGCAGGACCTTCTGGCTGTAGTCGTCCAGCGGCTGCAGCCGCTCCTTGCTCGGCCCGCTGACCGTGAACACCACGCCGGCCCCGGGCTGGAACGAGAACGTCGCCCCGACCTCGTGGACCCGCCCGTCCGGGCCGAGAATCCGGCCCTCGGCCCGCACGCTCTCGATCCCGGCCCCGACCGTCAACGGCGAGATCGTCTTCTGCAGCGCGGTCAGCTCATCCAGCGGTGCGTCGATGACCGGCCAGATCTGCAACGACACCAGGTTCATGTCGAGCCGGGTGCCACCGTGCGCGGCCCGGGCCCGCCGGATGGCCTCGCCACAGGCGGCCACCGCTCGTTCGGCCTGCGGCATCGACACCACGCGACCGGCGCTGTCCCGGACCAGGGACAGGTCGCGGATCTGGGCCAGGGCCACCAGCCGCTGATCGGCCTCGTTCTCGGGCGCGACCGCGAGGTAGAGCAGCACGTCGTCCGGCGCGTCGAGCCGGGTGATCCGGAAGTCGCGCAGCCGCCACAGGTTGAGCCGGCGCCCGACCATCGGGTGCACGCCCCGGACCAGGTCGTCCTCGACGATTCCGTCACCGGCGTTGGCATCGGGGCGGAACGTGAAGTAGGTGACCGGCCGGCCGGCGCCCGGCACGACCGCGACCGCGATCCGGCGAACCCGCTCGACCAGCCCGAGCTGGGCCAGCGCCCGCTGCAGTTCGGCCGAGGCCTCGTTGGGCGCGTCGGGCATCTGCGACCAGGACAGGTAGAGGTCGATCACGCCCTCGCGGTCCGGATCGAGCCGGTCGAGCTGCTCGGCCAGCGCGATCGGCAGCGGTGCGCCGGCAACCAGCTCCTCGCGCTGGGCCACCGTGGTCAGCAGGTGGCTCGGCCGGCCGTCCAGCACGTAGTCGCAGGCCACGATCGGCCGGTCGGCGGCGACGAAGTTCTGCAGGTCGTGCAGCTCGTACTCCCGGTAGTGCCGGCGGGCCAGCACCTCCAGCATCGGCTCGTGGCCGCCGGCCCCGGCCTCCAGCCGCTCGGCCAGGAACTGCACGATCCGCTCGGGAATAGCGGCCAGCCCGTCCATCCGCTCGGTGTAGTCCGGAGCCTGGGGATGGGCGGCCAGGTAGGCCAGCTCATCCCGCACCCCGGCCAGCACCTGGGACCGGGCCGCCTCGACTATCGGCTGCTCGAACCAGCGGAACCGGGCGCTGCGCGCCAGGTCCCCGACCACCGGGTAGCGCAGCTGGGTCGCCGCGACCAGGCGGTCCAGGGTGTCGCGAACCTGGTCGGTCGCCGCCGCCGGCAGCGGGTCGAGCAACCACTGCTGGAGCAGCCCGGTGACCAGCTGCTGGTGCGACGGCGTGCCGGGCTGGGCCAGGAAGATCCGGTACACGGCCTCCTCCAGCTCCGGGGTCCGGTCGAGCTCGGTGACCCCGTAATGGCGCAGCGCCCGGGACAGCCGCTCCCGGAACGAATCCGGCAGCTGCTCCCGGTCGATGTCGAGGCTGTGCAGGTAGGCGTGGAAGTACTCCCGCGGACTGTGCACCCGATCGCCGTTGGGCTCCTCCCCGCCGGGCCGGTTGCGGCCGAGCTCGGCCAGATCGGCGAACGCGGTGAACAGCGCGATCTCCTCGGCCAGCGGAACCCGGCCGGTCTGCTCCGCCAACTCCGCGCGCCAGCGTTGGTACTCGGCCAGGGTCTCGGCCGGATCGGTCAGATCGAAGCCGAGCAGCAGGTCGTGCAGGTCGCCGAGCAGGCTGCGGGCCCGCACCTCCGGCGATTCCCAATGCCCGTCGGGCAGTTCGAGCACCGGCGCGTGCGCCTGGACCGGGTCGGCGGCGGCCGCGTCGCCCGTCGGTTCGAGCCGGATCATCGGCATGCCCGTCTCGACCTGGCCCCCGGCGGTGACCAGCAACGAGCGGACCCGAGCCGGGAACGGCGCGGTCAGCACCGTCTCCATCTTCATGCTTTCCAGCACCAGCACCGGCGCCCCGGCCGGCACCTCGTCGCCGACCGCCACCGGCACCGCGACCACCAGCGCCGGCGCGGGCGAGCGCAGCACGCCACCCTCGTCCCGGGTGATCCGATGGGTGGTGCCCTCGACCTCGACCAGGTTCACCGTGCCGTGGGTCGCGCTGACCAGCTTGAACCGCTGGGCGCCGATGGTCAGCCGGCTGCGGTGGGCGTCCAGGCGCTGGACCCGGGCGTCGACCGAGCGCAGGCCACCCTCCTCCTGCAACCCGACCCGGAACCGGGCCGGGCCGAGCTGGGCGACCTGGAGCTTGTAGCCGGTACCGCGCAGCTTGAGCTCGATGGTCCGGCCGAACTGGTGCCGGGCCTGAGGCCGGCCGCCGTGGGCGGTGGCCAGGAAGTGCTGGCGTTCGGCATCCTCGGCCACCTCGTAGGCCTGGATCGCCGCCGCGACCAGAGCGACGCCGGCGTGCCGGTGCGACACCAGCCCGCCCTCGGCCCGAACCCGGTCGATCCAGCCGGTGTCGGCGCTGGCGTCGATCACGGCCGGTTGATCGAGCAGTTCCAGCACGAAGCTCTTGTTGGTGGTGCCGCCCTCGATGATGACGGTGGTCTCGGCCACCGCCCGCCGCAATCGGGCCAGCGCGGCATCGCGCGTCGGGCCGTAGGCGATGATCTTGGCGATCATCGAGTCGAAGTCGGCCGGGATCAGATCGCCCTCGCTGAACCCGGTGTCGACCCGGACGCCGGGGCCCGCCGGCAGGTCGAGCAGCTCGATCCGCCCGGGGGCAGGGGCGAATTCCCGGTCCGGATCCTCGGCGTTGAGCCGGGCCTCGACGGCATGCCCGAGCTCGGTCGGGCGCTCGCCCTCGAGCTTTCCCCCGGCCGCTACGTGCAGTTGTAGCTTGACCAGATCGGTGTTGGTGACCAGCTCGGTGATCGGGTGCTCGACCTGCAGCCGGGTGTTCACCTCGAGGAAGGCGAACATCTTCTGCTCCGGCTGGTAGAGGAATTCCACCGTGCCGGCGCCGGCATAGCCGACCGCGATGGCCAGCCGCTCGGCCGCGGCCTTGACCTGCTCGGCCTGCTCAGGCGCCAGCACCGCCGAGGCCGACTCCTCGATGATCTTCTGGTTGCGGCGCTGGATCGAGCAGTCGCGGACCCCGATGGCCCAGGCCGTGCCCTGGCCATCGGCGATCACCTGGACCTCGACGTGACGGGCGCCGGTTACCAGTGACTCCAGGAACATCACGCCACTGCCGAACGCGCGCAGGGCCTCGTCACTGGTCGGCTCGAACACCGCGCTGAGCTCCTCGGGCGAGCCCACCTTGCGGATCCCCCGGCCGCCGCCGCCGGCGGTTGCCTTGAGCATCAGGGGAAAGCCCAGCCGTGCGGCTTGCGCCTGGGCCTCGGCCAGGGTCGCCACCGGCCCCTGGCTCCACGGCGCCACCGGCACCCCGACCTGCTCGGCCAGCAGCTTGGAGCCGATCTTGTCCCCGAGCGAGCGCATCGCCGCCGCACTCGGGCCGATGAAGGTGATGCCGAGCCGCTGGCACAGCTCGGGGAACTCCGGCTGCTCGGCGACGAAACCCCAACCGACCCAGGCCGCGTCGGCCCGGGTGGCCACCAGGGCCTGTTCCAGCAGTTGCAGGTTCAGGTACGGTCGTTCGGCCGCCGGGCCGAGCCGGTAGGCGACGTCGGACTCGCGGACGAACTTGGCCGTGCTTTCGGCGTCGGTGTACAGCGCGATGGTCTCGATCTGGTGACCGCCGGCGGCGTTCAGTTCCCGGACCGCGTGGATGAGACGCATCGCCGCTTCGCCACGATTGATGATCGCGAGCCGACCGAACAATTGGCCAAGTCCTTCCGTGCCGTCCGCTGCGATGCGGTGGGCGCAGCGGGGAAACGTCCCTACCCTAATCGCTGCCATATCACCTCGGCGCGAACCTGGCGCTACCGGCAAGTAGCTTGCCCGGGCGTGGTCAGCGGGGCACCGTCGAGCCGGTAGGATGTTTAGCAACGGTTCGGATCAGTTCTGTCTCCCGCCGTGATTACCTCCGGTTTCGATACCGCAGATTCTCTGCGCCGCCCGCCTGCGGACGGCCTTGGACAGGACGACCTGTCACCAGATCTGGAGTTCCACCATGGCGGATTCCCGCCCCACTGCTGCACGTCCCGACTTCGCCGCCCTCGGCGTACCCGCTGCCGTCGTCACGGCCCTGCAGGCGCTCGGCATCACCGAACCGTTCCCCATCCAGAGCGCCACGCTGCCGGATTCGCTGGCCGGCCGCGACGTCCTCGGCCGGGGCCGGACCGGTTCCGGCAAGACCTACGCCTTCGTCATCCCGACGCTGACCCGGCTGGCCGCGATCGGTGGGCGGCCGGCGGCCCGCCGGCCCAGCGCGCTCATCCTGGCTCCGACCCGGGAGCTGGCCAGCCAGATCGAGGCCACCGCCATCCCGCTGGCCCGCGCCCTCGGCCTGCGCACCGCGACGGTGTTCGGCGGGGTCTCGGCCGGCGCCCAGATCAGCGCGTTGCGCAGCGGCGTCGACCTGCTCATCGCCTGCCCGGGCCGGCTGGAGGACCTGATCTCCGGTGGTCACGCCGATCTGAGCCAGGTCGAAATCACCGTGCTGGACGAGGCCGACCACATGGCCGACCTCGGCTTCCTGCCGGTGGTGCGCCGGCTGCTCGACCGCACCCCGGCCGACGGCCAGCGGATGCTGTTCTCGGCCACCCTGGATGCCGGCGTCGACACCCTGGTCCGCCGGTACCTGCACTCGCCGGTGACGCACAGCGTCGACTCGGCCGAGTCGCCGGTGGCGGCCATGACCCACCACGCCCTGCAGGTAGAGCCGGCCGACCGGGTGCCGGTGCTGGTCGAGCTGACCTCGGCCCCGGGCCGGACGTTGGTCTTCACCCGAACCAAGCACGGGGCCAAGAAGCTCACCAAGCAGTTGATCGCGGCCGGCGTGCCGGCGGTCGAACTGCACGGCAATTTGAGCCAGGGCGCCCGCACCCGCAACCTGGATGCCTTCGCGACCGGCACGGTCCGGACCCTGGTCGCCACCGACATCGCGGCCCGCGGGATCCATGTCGACGACGTCAACCTGGTCGTGCACGCCGACCCGCCGGTCGAGCACAAGGCCTACCTGCACCGGTCCGGCCGCACCGCCCGGGCCGGCGCCGAGGGCACGGTGGTCACCCTGATGACGCCGGAGCAGGTCTCGGACGTGCGGGCCCTGACCAAGCGAGCGGCGATCAAGCCCCGGGTCGCCCGGCTGTCCCCGGGTGACCCGCTGCTGGCCGAGCTGGCACCGGGGGAACGAACCCTGATCGCCCCGGCGCCGCTGGCGGCCCCGGGCGCGGATGAGGCCCGGCGGCCGTCTCGCCCCGTTTCGGGCGGCACGGGCAACCGGGCCCGCTCCGGTCGTCCCGGTGGTGCCCGCTCCGGCGGCGGGCGCGCCGGTCGCTCCCGTAGCCCCCGCTCCGGCGGCCCGGTGACCGTGCACTCGACCTCCACGCGGAGCGGGGGCGCGGCGGCGTTCTCGGCCAACGCCCGCCCGCGGCGCTCCCGCTAACCCGCCACCCCCTCTCCGCATTGTGCGGCCCGAAAGCACGTCAGCATGCCCGCTGCAGCGTGCTTTCGGGCCGCACAATGGCCGTAACCGGGATGCCGGCCGCCCGCAGTAGCCCGGCCCGGCGCATTCCCTCCTGCAGTCGGGCCCGCAGGGCTGCCGGGCGGCGAGCGATCGACCAGCCCCAGCGCACCGTGACCAACCCGTGCTCGGCCAGCGCGTCCTGGCGTTCTTTCTCCCGCCACAGCTCGTCGTCTGTGTACTTCAGCCGGCCGTCGGCCTCACCGACCAGCCCGAACTCGGGCCAGTAGAAGTCGACTCGAGCCAGAAACCGCCCGTGCATCGTTCGGATGACGACCTGGGTGCCGGGCGGCGGCAACCCGGCCATAGCCAGCCGGCTGACCGACTCCAGCACGGACTCGGCGTTGGCATCCAGCGATTCGAGCAGTCGCCGGCCCTCGGTCAGACCGGCGCGCCCGCGGCATGATTCCGCGTAGACCGCTGCCAGCTCGGCCGGCGTGCACAAACCCAGGTGCAACGCAGCGTCGGCGGCGACCACGCCCGCGGCCAGTCCGCATTCGCGGGTCAGGTCGATGCAGCTGCGTGCAACGTTCGTCAGCTTGATGTCGGATCCGGGATCCAGCTGCCCGACCGGGATCGGCTGGCGGTGGACGTGCAACGCCGAGGGCCGGGTCCGCAACGGTGGCTCGAGGGTGATGCACGGCCACGTGACCGGCTCGAGCAACGGCAACCCGTGCAACCCGATCGCTGACACATGGCTGACCGTGGCAGCGGGTATCCGCAGCGCGGCCGCCACGCCCTGCTGACCGATCCGGTACCGGTCGAGTTCCGGACCGACGAGCTCGGTTGCCGCGGCGGTGAAAGTCCCGCGGCGCAACCGGATCAGCCGACCCGAGCTGGCCGCCCAGGCCAATCCGCGAGACGTCCACCCCATTGCCAGCGCCTGCTCGGTGGTGAACACACCGAACTGGTGAGCGGCTTGCCACGGGATCCGACCCATCGAGCCAGCCTGCCTGAGTCAACCCGTCTCCCGCCGTCCCCTGTGGACAGCCGCATTGTGCGGCCCGAATGCACGTTCGAGAGGTGTGCGCACCGTGCATTGGGGTCGCACAATGCGGAAGGGAGGCGGCAGGGAGGCGGGGCCGTCAGCCCAGCTGCTGGTCGATGTAGCACCAGCGCCAGGCCTCGCCCGGCTCCACCGAGCGCATGACCGGGTGTCCGGTCTCGGCGTAATGCCGGTCGGCGTGCTTGCCGACCGAGGAATCGCAGCAGGCCACGTGCCCGCAGGTCAGGCACATCCGCAGATGGACCCAGGTCAAGCCTTCGGCGATGCACTCCGAGCACTCACCTGGCGTGTCCGGCCGGGCGGTCCACGGCGCCGCGGCCAGGTGCTCGCAGTCGTCGCGGCCGACCCGGGTCTTCAACGGCTCCGGCGGCGGCTCGTCCTCGGCCTCGTCGAACCGGTCGATCAGCGACTCCTCCAGATCCAGCACCGCGCTCACCCGCTGCAGGATCTCGTGGTCCAGCACTCCCGAATCGCGGATCCGCAGCAGCTCCTCGCGCTCGGCCTGCAGCATCACCAACCGGAGCCGGCGGTAATGCTCGCTCGGCGTCTCGAGCGTGCCCTCGTCCGGTCCGAGCCGCTCCCAGACCGCATTCACCTGCTGCCCGACCCGCTGCCGCAGGCTGTCCACCACGTCCTCCGGGGTGTCCTCGTCGCTGTGCGCCTCCAGCGCGGCCAGCCCGGCATTGGTGACCCGCTGCATCAGGCCCGCCTCCTGCAGCGCGTCCTCGGCCCGGCTCGGCCCCCGCAGCTGCAGCAGCCGCACCAGCCACGGCAACGAAGTTCCCTGCACCAGCAGCGTTCCGCCGACCACGCCGAGCGCCGCCAGCACCAGCACGTCCCGGTACGGGGTGTCGACCGGAAACAAGAACGCGGCGGCCAGCGTGACCGCGCCCCGCATCCCGGCCCAGGAGATGACGGTCGGCACTCGCCAGTTCGGCAGCGGATCGGCCTGCCGGATCCGCAGCGACGCCCACCGCGGCAGGTACGTGGCCGGGAAGATCCAGATCGGCCGGATCACGATCGCCGCCCCGAGCACGGCCAGGCAGCTGCCGAGCAGTAGCCCATGGCTGATCGGGGCCCGCCAGGCGTTCTGAATCAGCGTCCGCACCTGCAGCCCCATCAGCAGGAACACCGAGTTCTCCAGCAGGAACTCGACCGTGCGCCAGTTGACCCGCTCGGACACCCGGGACGCCGCGCTCTGCCACAGCGGGGCCCGGTGGCCGAGAATCAGGCCGGCCACCACCACCGCGATCACCCCCGACGCGTGCACCTCCTCGGCCGGCAGGTAAGCGATGTAGGGCGCCAGGAAGGACAGCGAGGTGTCCAGCACCGGATCGTCGATCCGGCGTCGGACCAGGCCGAGGAGCTGGGCCACCGCGTAGCCGATGAGCACGCCACCGCCGGCCGCGAGCACGAAGTCGCCCGCCGCCTGCCAGATCGTCACCGAGCCCGCGGCCGCGGCCAGCGCGGTGCGCACCGTGACCAGGGCGGTCGCGTCATTGAACAGCGACTCGCCTTCCAGGATCGTCACGATGCGGCGCGGCATCCCGACCCGGCGGGCGACGGCGGTGGCGGCAACGGCGTCCGGCGGCGCCACCACCCCGCCGAGCGCGACCGCGAAGGCGAACGGGATCGGCAGCAGCAGCCACGCCACCAGGCCGACGACGAAGCTGGAGGCCAGCACCAGCCCGACCGACAGCAGGCCGATCGGGCGCTTGTTCTGCTTGAAGTCGACCAGCGAGGTCCGGATGGCGGTGGTGTACAGCAGCGGCGGCAGCAAGCCGACCAGTACCAGTTCCGGGGTGATCCGCACGTCCGGAACGAACCAGAGATACGAGCCCAGCAACCCGGCCACGGTCAGCACCAGGGGTTCGGACACCCGAAGCCGGCGGGCCAGCGCGGCCAGCAGCGCCGCCACTCCCACCAGCAACACCAGACCGGCTGCGTAATGCACGCCGCTCATCCTGCCAGCGCCACCGGTCGGGCACGTACATTGATCGGTGATCGATAGCGGCCGGCGGAGAGGAAGCCGAGATGGCGCGGGCACTGCTGGTGGTCGACGTGCAACCGACGTTCTGCGAGGGCGGCGAGCTCCCGGTCACCGGAGGCCACCAGGTGGCCGAGCAGATCAGTCAGTACCTGAGCCGGTTCCGCGACTCCTACGAGCTGGTGGTGACCAGCCAGGACTGGCATCACGATCCGGGCCAGCACTTCGCGAGCGACCCTGATTACGTCAATACCTGGCCGCCGCACGGCGTGGTCGGCACCGCCAACGCCGAGCTGCACCCGGCGCTGGTGCTGGCCCTGGGCGATCGCGGAGCCGACGTGACGATCAAGAAAGGCCAGTACTCGGCGGCCTATTCAGCGTTCGAGGGGCACGATGACCAGGGCCGGCCGCTGGCTGACGTGCTGGCCGAGGCCGGGGTGGACAGCGTCGATGTCTGCGGCATCGCCGAGTCGCACTGCGTCAAGGAAACCGCGCTGGACGCGCTCGGGGCGGGCCTGTCGGTCCGGTTGCTGACCAAGCTGACCGTGCCGGTCACCCCGGAATCCGGGGCCGAGGCCCGGCTCGCGCTGACCGCGGCCGGTGCGGTGCTGGCCTGAACCGAGCTCAGATCGAGCGGACCTCGCCGGACAGGTGGGGCCTGCCGGAACGGGTGTCGCTGACCCGGTACTGCCAGTGCACGCCGAGCGGCTCGGACTGCAACTGCACGGTCGCCGGCAGGAACAGCGGGGTCTTGAACGCGACGTCGAACCGGCCGGCCTCGGGCAACCGCCCCTCGAACGCGGCCAGGCTGCGGGCGGCCAGCCACATGCCGTGCGCGATCGCTCGCTTGAACCCGAAGGCCCGCGCCGTCAAGCCGGACAGGTGGATCGGGTTCCGGTCGCCGGAGACCGCAGCGTAGGCCCGGCCGATCCCGGCTGGCACCGGCCAGTGAATGGTCGGCGAGGTCAGGTCGACCAGCTCGGGACGGGGCCGCAGAGTCTTGGCCCCCGTCCGTTCCCGGTGCAGGTAGGTGCTCACCTCCGACCACACCAGCTCGTCAGCGACCCGGGCCTCGGCCCGCAGATCGACCTGGCGTCCGGCCGGGTGCTCGCGCAGGTCGGCCGCCCAGGCCGAGATCGACACCGTCTCGGTGGACAGCACCGCTCGCCGCTGTTCGATGCGGTTCCGGACGTGGAGCAGGCCCAGCAACGGGAACGGGAAATCAGCCCCGGCCATCAGCGCGACGCTGAGCGGAAACGCCAGCAGGTGCGGGAAGGTCGGCGGCAACCGGTCGCTGACCCGGAAGCCGCACAGCTGCTGGTAGCGGCGCAACCGGTCGGGGTCGATGGGCTGGGCGGTCAGGTTCAACCGGGTGTCAGGCAGCTCGCGGCCGGCCCGGCGGCGCACCAGGGCTCGGGCGAACAGCGGGCCGAGGGCCGGCGACCGTTGCAGCGTCGTCATCGCTCAGGCTCCGACCAGGTTCTGCCCGCACACCCGCAGCACTTGGCCGTTCACGCCGCCCGAACCGGGTTGGGCCAGAAACGCGACGGTCTCGGCCACGTCCACCGGCAGGCCGGCCTGCTGCAGGCTGCTCAAGCGACGGGCCACCTCGCGGGTGGCGAACGGCATGGCGCGGGTCATGTCGGTGTCGATGAAGCCGGGCGCAACGGCGTTGATCGAAGCCTGCTTGGCGGCGAAGGTCGGGGCGAACGAGCGCACCATGCCGATCACCCCGGCCTTGGACGCGGCGTAGTTGGTCTGGCCCCGGTTACCGGCAATGCCGCTGGTCGAGGCCAGGCAGACCACCCGGCCGCCCGCGCGCAACGACCCGCTGTCGAGCAGGGCGGCGTTGGCCCGCAGCTGGGCCGACAGGTTCACCGCCAGCACCGAATCCCAGTGCTCCGGTTTCATGTTGGCCAGCAGCTTGTCCCGGGTGATGCCGGCGTTGTGGACCACGATGTCGACCCCGCCGTGTCGCTGCTGCAAATAGTCCACCAGCTGCTCCGGGGCGCCGGCGGCGGCGATGTCCAGTTGCAGCGCGCTGCCGCCGAGCCGGTTCGCCACCGTGGCCAGCCGATCGCCGGCCGCCGGTAGATCAGCCGCGATCACCTGGGCGCCGTCGCGGGCCAGGGTCTCGGCGATGGCCGCCCCGATACCGCGGGCGGCTCCGGTCACCAGGGCGGTCTTGCCGGCCAGCGGGCGCGTCCAGTCCACCGCATCCGGCCTGGCGCCGCCGGTCACGGTCAGCACCTGGCCGTCGACGTAGGCCGACCGGCCGGACAGGAAGAACCGGATTGCCGTTTCTGCATCGGCCAGTTCGGCATCAGCGGCGAGCACGACCAGGTTGGCGGTCGCGCCGGCTCGCAGCTCCTTGGCCAGCGAGCGGACGATGCCATCCAGCGCCTGCCGGGCGGCATCCGCGGCCGGATCGCGACCGTCCGGGGACCGGCCCAGCAGCACGACCCGGCCCGACGGGGCGAGCCGACGCAGCGGTCCGGCGAAGAATGACCTTAATTCGGCGAGGTCTCCGGGCCCGGCGATCCCGGTGGCGTCGAACACCAGCGCGGCCCAGCGGGTGTCGGGGTCCGGCGCCGCGTGCACGCTGACCCCGCCCGCGGCAAGCAGCTCAGCCAATCCGGCTCGGCCGCCCTGGGCCGCGCCGAGCAGCAACTCGCCCGGCACCAAGGCGTCCTGCGGCCGGTAGCGGCGAAGCACGGCCGGTCGGGGCAGGCCGAGCTGGCCGGCCAGCTTTCGGCCCAGCCCAGAGTTGACGAATTCCAGGTACCGGTCAGCCACCGCTCACGCCTCCAGGATCGCCACGACGCCCTGGCCGCCGGCGGCGCAGATCGAGATCAGGCCGCGACCGGAACCCTTCTGGTGCAGCAGCTTGGCCAGGGTGGCCACGATCCGACCGCCGGTGGCGGCGAACGGATGGCCGGCGGCCAGCGAGGACCCCCGCACGTTCAACCTGGTCCGGTCGATCTCGCCCAGCGGCTCGTCGAGGCCGAGCCGGTCGCGGCAGAACTCGGGATCGGCCCAGGCCTGCAGGGTGGTCAGCACGGTGGCGGCGAATGCCTCGTGGATCTCGTAGAAATCGAAGTCCTGCAGGCTGAGCTTGTTCCGCTCCAGCAGCCGGGGCAGGGCGTAGATCGGGGCCATGAGCAGGCCGTCGGCCTTGCGATCGCCGTGCACGTAGTCGACCGCGGCGGTCTCGGCGTCGACCAGGTGCGCCAGTACCGGCAGCCGATGCTGCGCCGCCCACTCGTCCGAGCCGAGCAGGACTGTCGAGGCGCCGTCGGACAGCGGCGTGGAATTGGCCGCGGTCATCGTGGGATTCTCGCCCCGGGTGCCGAACACCGGCTTGAGCGCGGCCAGTTTCTCCACCGTCGAGTCACCGCGCAGGTTCTCGTCGCGGGTCAGGCCCAGGAACGGCGTGATCAGGTCGGTGAAGAAGCCCTCGTCGTAGGCCGCGGCCAGGTTGCGATGGCTGGCCACGGTCAGCTCGTCCTGCTCCGGCCGGCCGATCTGCCACTCCGCGGTGGTCACCGCCTGGTGCTCCCCCATCGACAGCCCGGTCCGCGGCTCGGCGTTGCGCGGTATCTCCGGCACCAGCTGGTTCGGTCGCAGGCCACCGAGCGCGGCCAGCCGGGCCGGCACCGACTTGGCCCGGTTGGCCTGCAACAGCACCTCGCGCAGACCCTCGTTGACCGCGATCGGGGCGTCGGACGTGGTGTCGACACCACCGGCCACGCCGGATTCGAGCTGTCCCAGTGCGATCTTGTTGGCGACCAGGATTGTCGTCTCCAGCCCCGTGCCGCAGGCCTGCTGCACGTCGTAGGCCGGCGTCCGGGCCGACAGGACCGAGCCCAGCACCGACTCCCGGGTCAGGTTGAAGTCTCGGCTGTGCTTGAGCACCGCCCCGGCCGCCACCTCGCCCAACCGCTCGCCCGGCAACCCGAACCGAGCCGCCAGGCCGTCCAGGGCTGCGGTCAGCATGTCCTGGCTCGAGGCGTGGGCGTAACGGGAGTTCGAGCGCGCGAACGGGATCCGGTTGCCGCCGATGATGGCGGCTCGGCGAGTCTGCATCTGGCCTCCAAAGTTGTCGATACTCAGAGTATCGAGTAACTCTCCCGATCGCATTGTGCGGCCCCAATGCACGTCGGCCAGCCCTCGATCACGTGGATTCGGGTCGCACAATGCCGCAAGATGGCGGGCGTGGAGACGTTCGAACACCTGAGCCGGACCCCGACGGTCCTGCTGACCACTCGCCGCCGGGACGGGCGCACCGTGGATACCCCGATGAACTTCGCGGTCGATGCTGCCGGCCGCGGTTACTTCCGGACCTGGCCGAACGCGGGCAAGGTGAAGCGGCTGGCCAACTTCCCGGGCGTGCGGGTGTGCCGCTGCACCCGCAACGGCCATCCCCAGGGTTCCGATCAGCCGGCTCTGGCCCGGCGGCTGGCCGGAGCCGAGGCCGAGCGCGCCCGCCGCGTGCTCGCCGCCAAGTACCCGATCACCCATCGCTGGCTCGGGCCGGTGGTCGACCGGATCCGGCGGATGCAGCCGGTGTACTACGAACTCACACCGACCGATGAACCGACGCCCTGGACCGGGCGGCCGGAGCCGGTCAGCTAGCGGCCAGCTGGCGGCGGCAGCTCTGCAGGGCCTCGACGACCGCCTCGTCGTCGGGCGTCAACTCGGCGGCGACATTGAGATCGGCCAGCGCCTCGTCCCAGCGCTCGGACTCCAGATACAGGAAGCCGCGGTTGTAGCGCAGCGCAGCGTTGTTGCCGTCCAGTTCCAGCGCGGTGGTCAGGTCGGCCAGCGCGGCGGCCGGATCCCCCTGCTCGTAGGCCAGGCTGGCCCGGCCGGACAGTGCACTGATCAGCGTGGGGTCGGCCGCCAGTGCCGCGTCGAACGCCGCCCGGGCTTGGTCCGGCTGACCCTCCTCGGACAGAACCTGTCCCAGCACCGCGTGCAGGTGGGCATTGGTCGGATCGAGCGCAAGCCCGGCCAGGGCGTCGGCCTTGGCCAGCACTTCCGCACCGGCCTCGAGATAGATGCCGGCCCGGTTGACATAGGCGTCGAGGAAAGTCGGATCGAGTTCCAGCACGTAACTGAAATCGGCCAGGGCCGAGTCGACATCACCGACGGTGAGGAAGAGATCGCCCCGGTTGTAATGGATCTCCGGGAACGGCGGGGTGAGCGAGATTGCCCTGGCGTAGTCGGCAAACGCCTCATCGGTCCGGCCGACCCGGCGCAGGATGTTGCCCCGTTCCAGGTAGTGCTCGCAGTGGTTCGGATCCTCGCCGATGATGACGCCGTAGTCGGCGATGGCGGCGTCCAGGTTGCCCAGGCCGAGATGGACCCGGGCCCGGTTGTTCTTCAGAACCGCCCGGTGCAGCCGATGCTCGTGCGGCTCGAGCTTCTCGTCCAGGCCGGCGATGCACTCGTTCACCAGCCGCAACGCCTCGTTCAGGTCCCCGAGGTTGACCTCGACCAGGGCCAATCCATTGGCGTAGAAGGCGCTCTGGAAGGCCCGCTGGACCCGATCGGGTAGCAGCGACGCGGTGGCCATGGCCGCGTGCAACCAGGACTTGGCCAGCTTCTCGTCCCGCTCGGCCGGATCGTTGTGCCGGGTGTAGAGCATCGCCGTCGAGTAGGCGGCCGCCATGTGCACGGCCGGCCGGGCCGAGACCAGCCGGGCCTGGTCATAGAGGGCCATCGCCTCGTGGGTCCGGCCGAGGATGGACCAGGCCAGGCCGAGTTCGACCGCGAAGGACCACCAATCCTCCTCGCGGCTGACCGGGTCGATCATGGCCATCGCGCGCTGGGCATAGTCCACGACCGCGTCGTAGAAACCCAAGCACAGGCAGTGGTCCTGGGCTTGGTAGAGCGAGGCGACCCCGGTCCGCTCGGCGTCCGTGCCCCGTTCGCGGTGCAGGGTCAACGCCCCCAGGGTCAGCGAGAACTCCCCCCGGCCGGCCAGCTCGCTCGCCCGCCGATCATGCAGCGCGGCCCGCTCGGCCGCCGGCAGCGCCCAGTAGGCCTCGGCCAGCGCGACCTCGTCGCTGGTGCAGTCCGAGTGCACGTAACGCCAGGCCGCCTCGGCCCCGGTTTCGGTGCTCGCCCGGGCCGCACCCAGCTCGGCCGACCCGACCTCGTGACGCTGGGCGTGCCGCTCCAGGGCCTCGGCCAGTACCGGAGCCAGCTCGCTGCCGCCGGTACCGATGACCAGGGTCAACCGGGCCGGGTGCCACCGGCGGACCGCGGCGGCCAGGAATTCCTGGTCGGTGAACTCGGCCTGATCGACGTTGTCGATCACGACAGTCCAGCGACCGGGCGGGGCGCCGTCCCGGAAGAACTCGACCAGTCCGTGCGCGGTGCGAAACGTCCGCAGCCGGGCGTAGAACCGGGTTCGCTCGGCCGGCAGGGCCATCGAGGTCAGGGTCTGGCGTGAGTTGGGCAGCACCTCGCGCAGTTCCGGCGCGACCGAGAGCAGCTCGATGTCGTGCTTGACCGCCAGGTCCGGGTTTCGCCGGAGCACCTCGGGCGCCAGCCGCCGCAGCAGCGTCCCGGCCGCGGTGTACGGACCACGCAGGTTGCGGTGCGCGTCCACCTCGGCCAGAACCGGCGGTAGCTCGAGCGTGGTCAGGAAGGCCTTGCGATCGGCCAGCCGGCCGCCGGTGATCCAGTGGTGCGCCATGACTGTTCCTTTGCTGCCAGGGTTGTCGCGTGAGTGGGTTCAGGCCGCTACCGCGTGCGGTCGGCGCAGGTAGCCGCGCACGGCCAACACCGCGGCCAACCCGATCTCGCCGAAGTTCAGGATGAGGAAGGCGATTCCGTCGACGTAGTTGGTCGCCGACGGGTGGGTGATCAGCCGGTGGACGACCGTCTCGGTCAGCCGGATGCCGGTCGGGAACCCGACCAGCACCAGGGTGCCGCCGAGCACGCCGTAGCCGGCGACCATCAGCCAGGAGTACCACCGGGCCACGCTGGCGTCGCGGGGAGTCCAGGTCGCCGGATCGACCAGCTTCTCGCTCCGGCCGATCAGCCGGTAGAACCGGTTGTGCAGCAGCTGCTTGGCCACGCTCTGCAGGTCGTTGCACCCGATGACCGTGATCGCGGTGTAGTAGAGGTCGGTCCGCAGGAAGAAGTAGAACTGCCAGACGAAGCGCAGCACGATGCCCATGGCCATGGACAGCAGCAGCCGGCCGGTGAATGCGGCGGCTCCGGCCCCGTGCAGCAGCGGCGCCGCGCCCAGGGTCAGCCCGCAGAACAGCAGGACGTCCATCAGCATGCCGGCCAGCATCGGCAGGTAGCGCTTGCGCCGCGGCACTGCAACCAGACCGTCCAGGCTGGTCACGAAAACCACGAAGTAGAACCGTCGGCCCAGCCGCAAGGTGGAATTGAGACCGAGCCGGCGCCCGGCCAGGGCGTGGAAGGACTCGTGCAGCAGGATCCAGGGCAACTGCCCGAACACGATGCCGATGGTCAGTACGACCAGCGAGCTGCTGGTGAAGAACAGGTGTCGGTAGCTCGGCACGAGCTCGTGGTTGCGGGTCAGCGCAAGCGCGGTGACCACCACCAGAGCCAGGTAGGCGCCGAAGGCGACCGGCGAGAACAGGGCCCGACCCAGGCGCTGCCAGCGAACCGGCCGCGGGTCGGCAACCGCTTGCCCTTCGGCCAGGATCATCTCGAACTCCTCGAGAACCTCGAGGAATTCCACCATATCCACGGTCTCGCCGTAGTTCTCGGCATACCACCGGGCGCCTTCGTTCGGGCTGTGGCCGGCCTCGAGGTACTTCAGCAGCGCCGCGCCGTCGGCCGGGAACAGTCCGTAGGAGTCGATATCGGCTCGGCCGACCGTGACCTCGTCACCCTCCTCCAGATAGGTGAGCGGGTGCAGACGCAGCGGGACGTCCAAATCTATTTGCACAGCCGTCATCTCAACCTCGAAACATTGGGAGAAAAGGGAGGGCCAATTCAACGCAGCCAGGTAATTCCAGCCAGCGGGCCGAAGGCCGTCTGATCTGCAGTCAGCCACCGGCCGGAGCGCGAGGTGGCCGATCGTCGGCCCGGGCGGTGGACGGGGCCGCACACCCGGGCCGACGAGCTTGGGGCGGGCCGGTACTAGACCAGGATCGGGCCGGTGCCGGTGCCGCCGCAGTAGCAGGAACCTGCGGCCGAGGTCAGGCGGACGGTGCCGGCCTTCCGAACTGCGATCTTCTTCATCGGTGTTACCCTTTCTCTGTGGTACAGCAACAAACCGGTTGCGGGCGCTACCGGTAGACCCGGTTCTCCGGGTCGACTGCAGGGGGACGAGATCGGCTGCGGACGTACTAGGAATACGTTCGCCAACGGCTGACCTCGTCCCTTTGTGGTGCCAGAGCCGGCTCGGCGGTGACCGCCGTGACCAGGCCCCGGTGATCGGGCTCGCGGATGCCAAGAATGAGTAAGAAGCGCTCCCCGTGATACCGGCCCGAGAATTCTCGAGCGTCTAATGCGGACGTAGACGCGACGCATGCCGCTCCGGCTTAACGGATAACAACATTTCGCCGTTTCATCTGTTGTGAGGTCAGGTTGGTACCCCGCGCCACGAATGTCAACACTGCGCAGACAGTTATTTCCCCGGCGAGCCTCGAAGGGCATTCGTCGACCAGCACCGGCACCGCGGCCGAACCGGAGCGACCCTTGGCGGGACCGCCCCGACCTGTGGTGAAGTGGAAGCGATGACCCTCGACCGGTCCGCGGCCGCGCTGCGGCCGGGCCGCGCACTCCCGGGAGCTGACCAGTGAACGATCCGTCGCCGGCCGCCGAGACGGCCAGCACCGTCACGCTGCGCATCAACGATGAGGAGCACCAGCTCCGGCTGGACAATCGCACCACCCTGCTCGACGCCCTGCGCGAGCGGCTCGATCTCACCGGGGCCAAGAAGGGCTGCGATCACGGCCAGTGCGGCGCGTGCACGGTGCTGCTGGACGGTCGCCGGGCCAATGCCTGCCTGATCCTGGCGGTGGCCGCCCAGGGTTACTCGATCACCACCATCGAGGGCCTGGGCGCCGAGCCGGACCTGCATCCGATGCAGCAGGCCTTCATCGACCACGATGCGCTGCAGTGCGGCTACTGCACGCCGGGCCAGATCTGCTCGGCGGTGGCGGCGGTCGACGAGGCGCGGGCCGGCTGGCCGAGCGCGGTCAGCGCCGACCTCACCGACCCCGGACCGCTCACCGCGCGCGAGATTCGCGAGCGGATGTCAGGCAATCTCTGCCGGTGCGGGGCCTACGTCAACATCGTGGCCGCGGTCGCGGCGGCGGCTCAGCGATGAGGTCCTTCGGCTACGTCAGCGTCAGCGAGCCGGATGCCGCGCTGGCCGCGCTGGCCGCGCATCCGCAGGCCGAATTTCTCGGCGGCGGCACCAACCTGGTCGACCTGATGAAGCTCGGCGTCCGCCGGCCGGGCGTCCTGATCGATGTCAGCCGGTTGCCGTTCGACCGGATCGAGCCCGATCCGGCCGGCGGGGTACGGATCGGCGGTGCGGTCCGCAACTCCGATTTGGCCGCCGATCCGCTGATCCGCCAGGCCTACCCGGCCGTGGCTCAGGCGGTCCTGTCCGGCGCGTCGGGCCAGCTGCGCAACCTGGCCACGGTGGCCGGCAACCTGATGCAGCGCACCCGCTGCCCCTACTTCATGGACGCCAGCAAGCCGTGCAACAAGCGCGAGCCCGGTTCGGGCTGCCCGGCCCGGGCCGGCGAGCATCACAACCTGGCCATTCTCGGCGCGTCGGCCGCCTGCATAGCCACCAGCCCGTCGGATCTGGCCGTAGCCCTGGCCGCGCTCGACGCCGAGGTCCTGCTGCTGACCGAGGCGGGAGAAACAGCCGTGCCGATAAGTCAATTCCGCCGGCTGCCGGGTGCGGCGCCGGATCGGGAGACCGACTACCACGGGCTCATCACCGGCATCCGGCTGCCGGATTCGCTGCTGGCCCAGCGCATGCAATACCGCAAGGTCAGGGAGCGCGCCTCGTATGCGTTTGCCATTGGCTCGGTCGCGGCCGCGGCGACCGTGGCCGACGGCGTGATCACCGACTGCCGGATCGCCTGGGGCGCGGTGGCCGCGGTTCCGTGGCGGGCCCGGCAGGCCGAGCAGTACCTGATCGGGCATCCCGCCGAGCCGGACCGGTTCCGAGCCGCCGTCGAACTCGAGCTCCTGGCCGCTGACCCGTTGCCCGGCAATGCCTACAAGACCACACTGATCAGCAACCTCACGGTCGACCTGCTCAGCCGGCTGACGGGACTTGCGGCATGACCGGCACGCTGGCCCGTCCGACCGGCATCGGCACTCCGGTCGCCCGCGTCGACGCCGTCGCCAAGGTCACCGGTCAGGCCCGGTACTCCGCCGAGTACCCGCTGGCTCGGCTGGGCTACGGCTGGGTCGTGCCGGCCCGGATCGCCCGGGGCTCGGTAGTAGCGGTGGAGCGCGAGTCCATCGCCGATTATCCAGGTGTCATCGCGGTATTCGACCACACCAACGCCGAGCGACTGAATGACACCGGTGACAACGAGCTGCGGCTGCTGCAGTCGGAGGAAGTCCACTACCGGGGCCAGGTGGTGGCCCTGGTAGTGGCCGAGACCCTGGAGCAGGCCCGAGCCGCAGCCGAGGCGATCTCGGTGCTCTACGACGTGGCCGACCACGACGTGCAGTTCCGCTCCGATCACCCCGACGTCTACGTTCCCGACCACGTCAACCCCAACTCAGCCGCGGTCACCGACCAGGGCGACGTGGATTCGGCTTTTGCCGCCGGCCCGATCCGGATCGACGAGGAGTACCGGACCCCGGCCGAACACAACAATCCGATGGAGCCGCACGCGGCGACCGCCGACTGGTCCGGGGGCCAACTTACCGTCTTCGACTCCAACCAAGGGGCGTTCTCGGTCCGGTCCACCCTGGCCGAGCTGTTCGGCCTGGCGCCGGAGTCGGTTCGGGTTCGGTCGGACTACGTCGGCGGCGGCTTCGGGTCCAAGGGCAGCGCCCGGCCGCCGGTGGTGCTGGCGTCGCTGGCCAGCCGGGCCCTGGACCGACCGGTCCGGGTCAGCCTGAGCCGGCAGCAGATGTTCTTCCTGACCGGCTACCGCACGCCGACGATCCAGCGGGTCCGGCTGGCCGCCGACACCTCCGGGCGGCTGACCGCTCTGGAGCATCAGGCCTGGTCCCAGACCTCGCGGATCGTCGAATTCGCCGAGCAGACCGCGGTAATCTCGCGGATGATGTACGACGTCGCCAATCTGCGCACCGAGCACCGGCTGCTGCAGCTGGACGTGCCGACCCCGAAGTGGATGCGCGCGCCGGGCGAGGCCCCCGGCTCGTTCGCGCTGGAA
>Ga0187809_10000335_pt1 | contig 27036 bp, 28 predicted proteins | sample NC_wetland_sal_i_8_FD_132415 | JGI IMG/M metagenome (GOLD analysis project Ga0187809, IMG submission 132415) | Wetland sediment microbial communities from Neuse River Estuary, North Carolina, USA - ASW_4 | ecosystem: Environmental > Aquatic > Freshwater > Wetlands > Sediment | place: USA: North...
GGCCCGGTGGGTCGAGGAATGGAAGGTGCCGGCCGAACTGACCGGCGCCGACCTGCTTGCCGACTACGAGCGGGCAGCGTCCGAGACGGAGGCGGTGGTCACCGGGCTCGCCGACCTCAACGAGGGCCACCCACTGCCGTCGGCCCCCTGGTTCGAGGCCGGCGCAGTGTGGTCGGCCCGGACCACCCTGCTGCATCTGATCGGTGAGACCGCGCAGCATGCCGGGCACGCCGACATCATCCGGGAATCGATAGACGGGTCGAAGACGATGGGATGAGCTGGCCGCGCGCTACTGCTGCCGCAGCCGGGCCAGCAGGTCGTCCGGCGCATCCTCGGGAGCCCGGCGACGACCACCCTCGGCCGTGGCGGCGGGCTCGCCGCTGTCGTCGCCGGCCCGCCGCCGGCCGCGGTAGTCGCTGCTGGCAGCGCGAGCGGCCGCGGCGGCCCGACGCCAGTCGTAGGCCGGACCCGATTCCGGCTCACCCTCGGCCGCTGCCGCCGTCTCGGACCCGGTCGGCACTCCGGCTTCGGCAGCCGGATCGGCATCGGCTTGGTCGTCGAGCAATTCGAGATCCTCCGGTACCGGGCTGAGCCGCGGCAGGCCGGCAAACGGGTCGAAGGAGGCGGTGAACGCAGCGACCTGCTCGCTCTGCTTGTACAGCGGCGGGATCGGACCGGAGTGCTGCTCGCGTTGTGGCGGCTTGACCGACGACAAGGGATCCGGGCGTACGACGGTCGGGGCGGACCAGGGGTCGGTCCCGGCTCCGGCGGGAGCCGCCGCCTGTTGGTGACCCTCGGGAGCCGCCGCTGGCTGCGGCTGATCGGCGGCGGCCGGTGGCGGCTGCTCGGTCTCCACGGGCTGCTCCTCCGGCGCCGACGCCGGCGCGCGGGTTCCGGGCTGCGGCGGGGCCGATGCGGCCGGGGCAGCCTGGCGTTCGGGCGGCGGCTGACCGCTGCCCTCAGGGCCGGCCGATGCCGAACGGGGTGGCGGGGCGTGCGTCTCGACCACATGCACCCGCTCCGGACCGACCGGTCGCCCGGCGCTGCCGGAACCCTGGGTATGGCCGGCGGTTCGAGCCGCCGCCTCGAACGGGTCGTCTCCCTCGACCACTTCGGCATCCACGATGTCGCGATGCAGGGAACGACCGAGCTGGGCCGGACCGGCGGCGATGCTCTCCTGGCTGCCGGCCAGCCGGCGGATCTCGTGCTGCAGCGCCTCCAGATCGGAGCCGATGAGCCGGGTCGTCTCGATCCGCTCCAGGCGAAGCTCGCCGCCGAGCTTGTCGATCACCTCGGCCCGCAACGACGCGACCTCCTCGCGCAGCAGGCCGAGCTGTTCGGTCATCATCCGTTCGATCTCGCGGCGGAGCGAGATCTCCAGTCGCAGATCGGCCTCGCGGCGGGCGGCCGCCTCGCGCGACAGCTGCATCTCACCGATCTTGCGGAGCTCGACCTCCTGGCGGGTGCGCAGTTCCTCGGCCGCGGCCAGCTGCTGCTGCTGCATGTGCGAGACCTGCAGCTGCGCTTCGTGCAGGTCACGAGCCCGACGCTCGGCCTCGGTCAGCTGCGCTATCTGCTCGGCATGACCGATCCGGGGGCCGAAGATGAGGAAGGTCCCGATCAGCGCCGTCCACAGCGCCAGGATGACCCCGATCCGAGTCTCGCGGATCGAGGATCCGAACACCACGAACCCGATCGCCGCCAGGCCGGAAGCTATGGCCAGGGCTGCGAGCAGCCAACGCCACGGACTCCGCTGCCGTCCCGGCCGCTCGCTTCGTGGCATGCGAGGCAGTCTATCGACCGCACCTGATACGGGCGGGGTAAAGACTTTCCCATCGCCGGCACTTATCGACGGGTTAACGCCAATCCGCTACTTCCAGGGCGGGGCGAGACCGGCTCGCTCGAGGTTGAGGCCGGTCGCCACCAGGACCGCGCTGGCCGCAGCGACCACGACACCGACCAGCAGGTCATGGCCTGCGGCCGGGACCCGACCGGCATCGGGCAGCACGTAGAGCGCCAGTGCGACCGCCGCCCCGCACAACGCGGCCCCGACCAGCGCGCTCGCCTTGCCCAGCGCGACTGCCCGGGCTACCGACAGCGCAGCGATCGGCCGCACCGAGTCCCGGTGCCGGACGGCCTGCCGGATCCGATTCGCCACCACCAACTCGATCAGGGCCAGGCCGCCGACCGGCACTGCGATGAAGAACTGGAACGGCGGCAGCGACTCATAACTGACCTGCAGCAGGAGGTAGGCCACGACGCCCACCACGAGCAGCGGGATGAGCAGGTCGGTGATCCGCAGCCGGCGGTTCATCGGCGCAACACCGCCTCGGCCCGGCGCTGGACTCCGGCAACCTCGCCGGCCGGCAAGGCCCGGATCAAGTCCAGTACCGGTCCGTGCCCGGGCAGTTGCGCTGACGGGTCGAGCTCGAGCCACGGCACGAGCACGAAAGCTCGTTCGGCGGCCCGTGGATGGGGCAGGGTGAGCGTCGGATCAGCCTGGCGCCGGCTGTCGACCGCGATCACGTCGACATCCAGCGTGCGCGGCCCCCAGCGGACCTCGCGGACCCGGGCCGCCGCCCGCTCGCATTGCTGGGCCCGGGCCAGCCAGTCCGCCGGGCCGGCCGCCCCGTCGTCGGCCAGCAGCACCGCGTTGAGGAACGGCGCCTGCTCGACGCCGCCCCATGGTGGCGTCTCGTACACCGCCGACACGCCGGTGAGCCACGGCTCCAGCCGGTCGACGGCCAGCTGGAGGTAGCCCAGCCGATCCCCCAGGTTGGAGCCGATCGACAGCACGGCGCTAGTCATCCAGCGCCGCCAGCTCGGCCCGGCTTCGACGCAGGGTCACCGCGACGTCGGCGAAGGTCAGCGGAATCGGGGCTTGCGGCTTGTGCACCGTCACGGTCGCGGCCTCGACCCGGGGATCGCTCAGGCACACCGCGACGAGGCGCTGGGCCAGCGTCTCCAGCAGGTTCACCGGGTCACCCGCGACGACCGCGGCCAATCCCTCAGCCAGCTCGCCGTAGTGCACCGTGTCGGCCAGCTCATCCGAACTCGCCGCCGCGGCCAAGGACAGCTCCAGTTCCACGTCGACCACGAAGTCCTGGCCGGCGGCCCGCTCGAAGTCGAAGACTCCGTGCTTGCCGTGCACCCGCAACCCGGTCAGGCTGATCCGGTCGGTCACCGCGGGCCACCGCCGGCCCCGGCTCCGGCCGACGCCACGGACGCAGCGGCCTCCGGGTCGGCCGGGACGCCGGCCGCGGCTCCGATTGCCGAGGCGACCAGGGCGGCGTCGACGTTGGGTCGCACTTGATGCACCCGGACGCCCCAAGCCCCGTGCAACGCCGAGTACAGAGTCAGGGCCGCGGTGGCATCTTCCCGCTCGTCGGGTGCTCGCGGCGTGCCGTCCGGCCCGGCCAGCAGCCGGCCGAGGAAGGACTTGCGGGAGGCGCCGACCAGGACCGGGAGCCCGAGCCCGGTCAGCGCCTCGAACCGGGCCAGCAACGCCCAGTTGTGCGCGGCGTTCTTCGCGAACCCGAGTCCGGGGTCGAGCACCAGCCGCTCGGCCGACACGCCGGCGGCCAGCGCGGCATCGACCCGCCGGCTGAGCTCGGCTCGCACGTCGGCCACCACGTCGCCGTAGCGAGCGAGGGCGTTCATGTCCTTGGAATGGCCGCGCCAGTGCATCAGGATCCACGGGCAGCCGGCCGCCGCCACCACCCTCGCCATGTCGGGATCGCCGAGCCCGCCCGACACGTCGTTGACTATGGCCGCACCGGCGGCCAGCGCCTGCTCGGCCACGGCCGCCCGGTAGGTGTCGACGCTGACCACCTGCCCCTCAGCCGCCAGGTGCCGGATGGCCGGCAGAACCCGCCGGGCCTCCTCGGCCGCCTCGACCCGCTCGGCCCCGGGGCGGGTCGACTCACCGCCGACATCGATCACGTCGGCGCCCTCGTCCCACATCTCGCGGGCGTGGCGCAAGGCCTGGTCCAGATCGGTGTAACGGCCGCCGTCGGAAAACGAATCGGGCGTCACGTTGAGCACGCCCATCACCACGATCCGGTCCGGTCGGCGCGGAACCGTGAACGTCATCGGCCGAGAATAAGGCTCATTGCCTCGGCCCGGGTCCGGGGATCGCTCTTGAAGATGCCGCGAACGGCCGAGGTCACGGTGCGCGAGCCGGGTTTGCGGATGCCGCGCATCGCCATGCACAGGTGTTCGGCCTCGACCACCACGATCACGCCGCGGGGCTGCAGCCGCCGCACCATGGCGTCGGCGACCTGGCTGGTGAGTCGCTCCTGGACCTGGGGCCGCTTGGCGTACAGATCGACCAGACGGGCCAGCTTCGACAGGCCGGTGATGCGCCCATCGGTGCCGGGTACGTAACCCACCGCCGCGGTGCCGTGCCACGGCACCAGGTGATGCTCGCAGGTGGAGTACAGCGGGATCTCCTTGACCAGCACCAGCTCGTCGTGGTTCTCATCGAACGTCGTTTGCAGGACCTCGTCCGGATCCACGTGCAGGCCCGCGTAGATCTCGGCGTAGGAGCGTGCGACCCGAGCCGGGGTGGCGCGCAGGCCCTCCCGTTCCGGATCCTCGCCGATCGCCAGCAGCAGCTCGCGCACCGCGGCCTCGGCGCGCGCCTGATCGACCTGATGCTGTCCGCTCGTCATCGAAGCTGCGCTCCGGCCCGACTCGTCAGCGGCGGTCATCGCCGGAGGAGAACGGCCAGTGCTGAGGCTGGTCATCCTCGACCGCCGGCAGCTGGCGCGTCTCGTGCTCAGCACCGGGACGCTGCGGACCGGACTCGGCGCTGCCACCGGGCTGGCCCGATTCCGGAGCCGCACCGCTCGGCGGCTGGTAGCCCGGCGGCGGGTAGCCGTTGGTGGAGCCGTAGGTCGGCTCGCCGTAGCCGTTGCTCTCGCCGTGACCGTAACCCGGGCCGGGGTAGCCGTTGCCGGGGCCTGCGGGCGGGTAGGCCGACGGCGGGGGGTAGCCGGGCGAGTGGGGGTACGCCGCCGGGTAGGCGCCGTTCGGATCAGCCGGCGGGTAGGCACCGTTCGGATCAGCCGGCGGGTAGGCACCGTTCGGGTCGGCCGGCGGGTACGCGGGCTGCCCGTTCGGTCCGGGCCAACCCTGCTGCTCCGGAGCCGGCGGGTAGCCGGCGGCGGGCACCCCGGAACCAGCCGCGCCACCGGGACCGCCCACGTGCCAGGTGCCCCCGCTCTCGCTGGCGCCCGAGCCGGGTGAGACCGGAACGAAGGCATTGGCCTCAACCACTGGCTTGCGTTCCGGGCGCACGCTGGGCGGGATCTCCACCGGCGGCCGGTCAGACGGGGTCCGCTTGCCGAACCCGGTGAACGCCGAGTGCGGCGGCCGCTTGTGTACCGGGGCCAGGATGCGTTCGAGGTCCTCGTTGTTCAGAGTCTCCCGCTCGGCCAGCTCCAGCACGAGCTGGTCGAGCACGTCGCGGTACTGAACCAGGATCTCCCACGCCTCGTCGTGCGCGGCCTCGATCAGCGACCGGACCTCCTCGTCGATCCAGGCGGCGATCTCCTCGGAGTAGTCACGCTGGTGGCCGTAGTCCCGGCCCAGGAACGGTTCGCTGTCGTTCGAGCCGTACTTGACCGCACCGAGCTTGGCCGACATGCCGTACTCGGTCACCATCGACCGGGCCAGCGCGGTCGCCTTCTCGATGTCGTTGGACGCACCGGTGGTGGGCTCGTGGAACACCAGTTCCTCGGCGGCCCGGCCGCCCAGGGCGTAGACCAGCTGGTCCAGGATCTCGGCCCGGGTCTGGTTGTAGCGGTCCTCCAGCGGCAGCACCAGGGTGTGCCCGAGGGAGCGGCCGCGGGGCAGGATCGTCACCTTGTGGACCGGGTCCAGGTTCGGCATCGCCCACGCCGCCAGCGCGTGACCGCCCTCGTGGTAGGCGGTGACCCGCTTCTCCTTGTCCGACATGACCCGGGTCTTGCGCTCGGGCCCGGCGACCACGCGGTCGATGGCCTCCTCCAGCGCCTCGTTGGTGATCAGCCGACCGCCCTGCCGCGCGGTCAGCAGCGCGGCTTCGTTGACCACGTTGGCCAGGTCGGCGCCGGTGAATCCGGGGGTGCGGCGGGCGATGGTGTCGAGGTTGACGTCAGGGGCCAGGGGCTTGCCCTTGGTGTGCACCTGCAACACCGCGCTCCGGCCCAGAATGTCGGGCGGGGACACCGCGATCTGCCGGTCGAAGCGGCCCGGCCGCAGCAGCGCCGGGTCGAGGATGTCGGGCCGGTTGGTGGCCGCGATCAAGATGACCGTGCCCTTGACGTCGAAGCCGTCCATCTCGACCAGCAACTGGTTGAGCGTCTGCTCCCGCTCGTCGTGGCCGCCGCCCATGCCGGCGCCGCGGTGCCGCCCGACCGCGTCGATCTCGTCGACGAACACGATGGCCGGGGCGTTGGCCTTGGCCTGCTCGAACAGATCCCGGACCCGGGACGCGCCGACCCCGACGAACATCTCGACGAAGTCCGAGCCGGAGATCGAGTAGAACGGCACGCCTGCCTCGCCGGCCACCGCTCGGGCAAGCAGCGTCTTACCGGTACCGGGCTGGCCGTAGAGCAGCACGCCCTTCGGGATCTTGGCCCCGATGGCCTGATATCGCGCCGGATTGGACAGGAAGTCCTTGATCTCCTGCAGCTCTTCGATCGCTTCGTCGGCCCCGGCGACGTCGGCGAACGTGGTCTTCGGAGTGTCCTTGCTGACCAGCTTGGCCTTGGACCGGCCGAAGCTCATCACCTTGGACCCGCCTCCCTGCATCGAGGACATGATCCAGAACAGGAACGCCCCGATGAGGATGATCGGCAGGAATCCGACCAGCAGCGACAGCAGCGTATTGCTCTTGCTGATCTTGGTCGACAACCCGTCGGCCCCGACCTTGGCCCGTACCGCGTTGAACACGGTGAGGCTGGCCGAGTCAGGGTAGTTGGCCGTGATCTTGGTGTGGCCGTTGACCGCCGACTTCAGAGTGAGGTCGATGTAGTCCTCTTTGTCGTGGATCGTGGCCGAGGTGACGTTGCCGGCCTCGATCTGGGCCAGCGCCTCGGACGTCTTGACCGAGGTGTAGTCGCTACCCCCCGAGACGACCTGCGTGACCAGGAAGATGAAGACGATGCCGACGACAATCCACAGCAGCGGAGAGCGGGCCAGTCGTTTGCGATCCATAATGCGTGCGCTCGATGGCGGGCACCGAGCGTTTCCTCCTGATCAGGCCGGGGCTGGACTTGCAGGAACTCGGTCGAACACTGCGGGCGCCTGCACAAGGGGCAACGCTGAGCAGACCCGCGGAGTTCCCTCGGGTCAAGGATAGGCGAGATGGCTCACCGCTGTCTGTGTGCTGGCGGTGGACCCGGTGGGCGGCCGGCCGCAGCCGGGCTCAGCTGTAGACCGAAGGCTTGAGCCGACCGATGTAGGGCAGGTCCCGGTAGCGCTCGTCGTAGTCCAGGCCGTAGCCGACGACGAAGTCGTTCGGGATGTCGAAGCCCACGTACTTGACGTCGACCGGAACCTTGATGGCATCGGGCTTGCGCAGCAGCGTGACCACCTCGACCGAGGCCGGATGGCGCGATTGCAGGTTCTTCAGCAGCCAGGACAGCGTGCGGCCGGAGTCGATGATGTCCTCCACGATGAGCACGTCCCGGCCGGAGATGTCGCGGTCGAGGTCCTTGAGGATGCGGACCACCCCGGAGGATGTGGTCGAGGAGCCGTAGGAGCTGCAGGCCATGAACTCCATCGCGGTCGGCCGGCTCATCGCCCGGGCCAGATCTGACATCACCATCACTGCGCCCTTGAGCACGCCGACCAGCAGGGGTTCGCGGTCGGCGTAGTCGGAGTCGATCTGGGCCGCCAGCTCAGCGATCTTGGCGTGGATGTCCTCGGCCGAGACGAGGACCGATTCGATGTCTGCGTCCAGCACGGACGTGGTCAAGGCAGGCTCCTGGGTGGGGAATTCGGCGAACGGCTGACTACCAGTCTGCCGGACGTCCGATGCGCCCGGAAACCGCCGGGGAGGTCGACCCCGCCCTGCCCGCGCCAGTCGGTGACCAGCCGGGCCAACTCGCGCACCTGGCCGGCCGCCAACGGCCCCGCGCCCTCGGCTTCGGCCCAGGCCTTGACCACCCGGTTCAGGATCGCCGGCGGCTGCGCCAGCAGCTCCTCGGTATGCAGCCCGTCCGAGAGGTAGCTGTGGACCAGCACCCGTTCGGCCAGCCCGTGCAGGGTGTCCAGGTCCTCCCGCAGCTGCTCGGCGGTCCGGGCCAGCGCCTCGACGACGCCTCCGGCCAGGACGTCCTCCAGCAGCGGCAGCACCTCGGTCCGGACCCGGACCCGGCGGAACCGGGGGTCGAGATTGTGCGGGTCCGGCCACACCGGCAGTCCCAACGCGGCGCAGGCCGCCTCGGTGTCGCGGCGACGCAGCCCGAGCAGCGGGCGCAGGTAATTGCCGTCCTCGGGGCGCATCCCGGCGATGGACCGCGGGCCCGAACCGCGGCCCAGGCCGAGCAGCACCGTTTCGGCCTGATCGTCGGCGGTGTGCCCCAGCAGCACCAGGCCGCCGGCGGCGTACGGGGCCAGCGCGGCGTAGCGGGCGGCGCGGGCCGCCGCCTCCGGGCCGCCGCTCCCGGTGACCGACACCGGCAGCTGCAGCACCGGCTGCAGGCCGAGCTCGAAACCCAGGGCCGCGACCCGGGCCGCCTGCTCAGCCGAATCCGGCTGCAGGCCGTGGTCGACCGTGATCAATCCGGCCGGACGGCCCGACCGGGCCGCCTCGAAGGCCAGCGCGGCCGCCAACGCGGTCGAATCGGCCCCACCCGAGCAGGCCACCCAGACCATCCGGTCGGCCGGGTGCCGAGCCAGCGCTCGCCGCACGGCGTGCCGAACGGCAGCCACCGCCGGCTGCGGTCCCATGGTTCAGCCGTGCACGCGCTTGACCCAGTCGGCCGGCGCGCGGATCTCGTCCTTGCTGGGCAGGGTTTCGGTCGAGGTCCAGACCGCGTTGAATCCGGTCAGCCCGACCTGCTCGACCACGGCCCGGACGAAACCGGAGCCCTGGGTGTACTGCTTGGTCTTGGCGTCCAGTCCGAGCAGGTTGCGTAGCAACCGGTCCAGCGGGTTGCCACCGTGGCGCCGCCGCTCGGCGAACTTGCGCTCGATCTCGGGCTGGGTCGGGATGAGGCTGGCATCGACAGCGTTCATCACGTACTCGGCGTGCCCCTCGACCAGCGACATGAAGCCGGTCAGCTGGTCCATCACCACCCGGGCCGCCGGCGAGGCGAGCGCGGCCATCAGCCCGGCGCTGTCGCCCTCGCCGCGCACCAGCCGGGCCAGCTCGCCGACCGCGGTGCGCAACCGTTCGGCCAGTGCGGACGGATCCACGTCGATGGAGTCGGTCAGCGCGGTGATCTGGTCGAGCATGTACTGGCGTAGCCACGGCACGGCGGTGAACTGGACCCGGTGCGTCACCTCGTGCAGGCAGACCCAGAGCCGGAAGTCGGCCGGATGCACCCGCAGGCTGCGCTCGACCGAGACGATGTTGGGCGCGACCAGCAACAACTGCCCTCTGTCTTGGGAGAAGAACTCGTACTGACCGAGCACTTTTCCGGACAGGAAGGCGAGCACCGCGCCGGCCTGGGCGCCGGTCAGGCTGCCGCCGACGGTGCGGGCGAGCCGGCCGGGCGGGCGCAGTTCAGCCAGCCGTTCGGTCAGCGGATCCATCACCGTCGACATGCTGGCCACGTTGGCCTCGATCCACCCCGGCCGGTCGACCACGACGGTGTCGGCGGTTACCGGCGGCTCGGTCAGTCCGGTCAGTTCGGCCACCAGGGCCGCGGACCGCTCGGCCGCGCGATGCAGTTCGGCCACCGCCGCCACCGCCTCGGCCGGGCTCACCTGGGGTGGGGCCGGGGCCAGCGACCGGGCAGTGCGCTCGGCGACCGACCAGTCGATGAGAGAACTCATTCCCTCACGCTACCGGCGCGATCGGCACCGGGCCGACCGGCCGCAACCGGTCACCGGCACCCGCAACGGACCAGCGCCGCGACCAGGCCGTCGATGGCCTGCCGGGTCGGGCCCTCGGCCGGCGCCTGGTCGGCGGTGAACACGAAGGCCAGCTGCCGGCCGTCGAGGTCGACGAGTAAGCCGGCCAGGGTCGACACCCCGGTCAGGCTGCCCGTCTTGGCCCGAACCGCGCCGGTGCCGATCGCGGCGTTGCCGGTGAACCGATCCTGCTCGAGCAGGGTGCCGTCCCAACCGGCCACGGACAGGCCGGTCAGCAGGTACCGCAGGGAAGGGGTATGCACCGCCTTCAGCAGGGCCTGGCCGAGCGCGGCGGCCGGGATCCGGTCGAGCGCGGACAGCCCGCTGCCATCCCGCATGCCGGTGCCGACCTCGATACCGAGGGGAGCCAGCGTGACCCGGATCGCGGCCGCCGCTTCGACGAAGGTCGCCGGCCGGTGCCGGGCCAGCGCGACCTGGCGGGCCAGCACCTCGGCGATCACGTTGTCCGAGTCGCGCAGCATCTGCTCGACCAGCACGCCGACCGGGGCCGAGGCCACCTGGCCCAGCACCTTGGCCGCGGCGGGTGCCGGCCCTCGGCTGACCTGGGCTCCGCCGAGCGCCTGGGCCAGCGCCTGGCCCGCAGCCAGGTCGGGATTGGCCGAGCGCAGCCCCGCCCCCGGGGTGTCCCGGCCGGCATCGACCATGGTCGCGGTGATCGGGCAGGCGTAGCTGGACGGCGCGTCCTCCGGCGCCCAGCCCGGGGCCACCGCGGCGCCGGTGAACAGCGAGTCGTCGACCAGGACCCGGGTTATCGGCGTCGAGCCGGCGGCGGCCCGGACCTGCGCCGCAAGGTCGGAGATCCGGCCGGCCTCGGGATATTCGGTGGCCTGGCCGGCCGGTGCGGCGGACAGGGTCGGGTCGCCGCCCCCGACCAGCACCACGATGCCCGGAGCCGGGCCGGCCACGACCCGGGTCCGGAACCGGTCGGTCGGCTTGTGCAGGGTGAGCAGGGCCGCGGCGGTGAGCAACTTGCTGGTCGAGGCCGGAGCGATGGCCACGTTCGGCCGGCGGCTGAACAGTTGCTGGCCGGTGCCGGTGTCGAAGACCTCGGCCGAGACCGAGGGCCCGAGGTCGGGATTGGTCAGCGGGCCGGCCAGGGCGGCCGAGATCCCGCTCGCCGTCGGTACCGGAGCCGCACTGGTGGCTGGAGCCGTCGGGGTGGCTGTGGTCAGTGCCGGGGCGAGGGCGGCCGGCGGCGCGGTCGCGGCGGGCACCCGGATCGGGTGGTAGCTGCGGTCGGCCAGCCACTGCCGCCCACCGGCCACGGCGACGAACCCGACTACCGCGAGCAGGCCGGCCAGGATGACCAGCAGCACACCGCGCCGCGTTCCGGTACGAGCAGCGGTCACGGTAAGCCACAATAGTTACACCGTGTTCGGCCGCCGGGCCGGACCTGCCCCGGCACCGTCCGGGCTCAGCATCGAGCGCAAGCACCTGGTGAGAAGAGGAACGATGCTCGAATTCGACGTCCTGATCGAGATCCCCCGGGGTAGCCGGAACAAGTACGAGGTCGACCACGCCTCCGGCCGGATCCGGCTGGACCGGACGTTGTTCACCGCGACCCAGTACCCGGCTGATTACGGCTACATCGAGAACACCCTCGGCGAGGACGGCGACCCGCTCGACGCCTTGGTCCTGTTACAGGGCGACCCGCTGTTTCCGGGCGTGCTGGTCTCGTGCCGGGCGATCGGGATGTTCCGGATGACCGACGAGAAGGGTGGCGACGACAAGGTGCTGTGCGTGCCGGCCAACGATCCGCGGCTGGAACACCTGCGCGACATCCATCACGTGCCGGAATTCGACCGGCTGGAGATCCAGCACTTCTTCGAGGTCTACAAGGACCTGGAGCCGGGCAAGAGCGTCGAGGGTGCCTCCTGGGTCGGCCGGGGTGAGGCCGAGCGCGAGATCCAGGCCAGTTACCGGCGACTGGCCGACCATCCCGAAGCCGTGCCGCACTGAACCTCATCGGACGTAGCGAAGGGCCGTCCCGCTGCCACGGCAGCTGGACGGCCCTTCTGGGTTGACCCCGCGTTTCGGCCGGGCCACCGGTTACCGGTGGTGGCCACCCTTCAGGTCGTGGCTGCCGCCGTTACCGGAACCGCCGAAGCCGTGTCGCGGCTGGTAATTGGTGGATCCGGAATGAGCCCGGTCACCGGCCCGGTGCTGGCCGCCCCAGTGCTTGCCCCGGTCGTTCGAACCCTGCAGCTGGCTGCGCAGCACGACGGTCTGGGCCGGCCGCGGCTGGGTCGCGGCCGGGTCGGAGTGCCGATGATCGGTGCTGGCTCGGGGGCCGGTGTGGGCCGAGCCGGTGCGGACCGGGTCACGGTTGTGGTCCGGGTCGTTCCAGTTGTGGTTGAAGAAACCGGCCCAGCCTCCGAAGCCATGGATGTGGGCACCCTGCATGGCCGCCTTGACCGCGGCATGCAGCTCGTCGGTGGTGGTCGCGGCATCGACTGCTGACTTGAACTTGTCCAGCGCGGCCTGCTTGGCCGCGATCTTGGCCGCCCAGTCAGCCTTCTGGGCCGCGGTCAGGTTCGGATCGGCGGCGACCTTGGCGGCAAATGCCTGCAGCCGCTGCTGAGCCTTGGCGATGTAGCTGTCCAACCACGCCTGCTGTTGCGCGAGCGTCGGCGCGCTCTTCGTGTGGTTGGGATCGGTGCTGGTGCTCGTGCCGTGCGCGAGCGCGGGCGCCGCCGTGGCAAAGCAGAGCGAGGCCGCCGCGCCGGCAACGGCGATCTTGGAGAAATTGCTGTTACGCAAAGGTTCGACCCTCCTGCGCCGCCCACGGGCGGCGGTCAAACCGACTGACCCCCATCAGCCATGGCCTGCCGGCAGCCCACGGTTTGGGCTGCCGACCGGGCCGCTCGGTGAGCATTCACCGGGCTGGTCCAGCCGTGCCGGCCCCTCGGCCGGCGGGGCGGCTCTCGCCGCCGGGGTCCACCCTGGCCGGTTCGGTCAGCGATGGCAACTCACCGCTTCCCTGGGATAACAAGGCATTAATGGAAACACCTTGTTAACAACGGAAAAGTCCTACCACCGGGACCCGGCGGTAGGACTTTTCGCTGAGATTTAGCGGGTTTTCCGTCAGAGCGCGGCGTGCTCGGCCTGCGCGGCCTGCATCGCCGCTCGCCGCTCGGCCGCCTGCGCCTCCAGCCCGGATTCCATCCGCAACTTAACCTCCTTGAGGAAGAAGGACAGGATGAACGCCGGCACCACGACCAGAGCGGCGACCAGGAAAACCCGGTCCATGGCCCCGGCGAAGCCGGACAGGAACGGCTCGCGCAGGATGAGCGCGCCGTGCTGCAGGAAGCTGGTGTCGTTCAGTTGGCTGGTCGAGCCGGCCTTCATCGCCTGCAAAGCCTGGGCAATCGCACTGTTGGCCGGATCGCGCAACGCGGTCTGGAACTGTGGCGTGCCGCCGACGTGCTGCAGGTTGTTGCCGATCTTGGTGGCCGCCCCGGAGAAGAAGATGGTCAGGAAGATCGCGGTGCCGAAGGTACCGCCCATGGACCGGAAGAAGGTGGCCGACGCCGTCGCAACACCCATCTGGGCCGGCGGTACCGCGTTCTGGGTGGCCAGCACCAGGGTCTGCATGCAGCCACCGAGGCCGGCGCCGAGCAGCACCATCAGCGGAACGAGGGTCCAGTAACTGGTGTCGTAGTGGATGCGCGACAGTCCGAGCAGAGCCACCACCAGCACGCCGGTGCCCACGACCGGGAAGATCTTGTACCGGCCGGTCTTGGCCGTCGCGATACCGGTCGACATCGCGACGGTCATCAGTCCGAGCATCAGCGGCAGCAGCGACAACCCGGACTTGGTCGGGGAGAAGCCCTTGACGATCTGCATGTACAGCGGCAGGCAGATGATGCCACCGAACATGCCCATACCGATGATGAAGTTCAGCAGCGAGGCCACCGAGAACACCGGGTGCCGGAACAGCTTCAGCGGCAGGATGGCCTCGTCGCCGACGCGGCGCTCCTGCAGCACGAACAGCACCAGCAGCGCGGCCCCGAGGAAGTAGCAGGCGAGCGAGCGCGGCGCGCCCCAACCCCAGTCCCGGCCCTGCTCGGCCACGACCAGCAGCGAGGCGATGCCGAGCACCAGCGCGACCGCGCCGAGGTAGTCGATCTTGTGATCGCGGCGCGTGAACGGGATGTTCAGGAACCGGCTGACCACGATCAACGCGATCAGGCCGACCGGGACGTTGACGTAGAACACCCAGCGCCAGCCATCGAAGCCGAGCAACGTGCTCTGCCCGGCCAGCAGGCCACCGAGCACCGGGCCCAGCACCGATGAGGTGGCGAAGACGGCCATGAAGTAGCCCTGGTACTTGGCCCGTTCCCGCGGCGAGACGATGTCGGCGATGATCGCGAATGCCAACGCCATCAGGCCCCCGGCCCCCAGACCCTGCACGGCCCGGAACGCCGCGAGCTCGATCATCGAGTTCGACATGCCCGACAGCGCCGAGCCGACCAGGAAGATCGAGATGGCGAACAGGTAGAACTTCTTGCGCCCGTACATGTCGCTCAACTTGCCGTAGAGCGGCGTGGAAACGGTCGAGGTCACCAGGTAGGCGGTGGTCGCCCAGGCCTGATTGGTCTGCCCGTTCAGCTTGTCGGCGATGGTGCGCATCGCGGTCGAGACGATGGTCTGGTCCAGCGAGGCCAGGAACATGCCCAGCATCAGGCCGGACAGGATGAGCATGATCTGCCGGTGGGACAGCCGGCCCGAGTCCTGCTCGTCCGGGGTCGCGGCCTGGACTTGCGTATCAGCCATGATTGAGCTCCTGCTCCAGTTCTCGTGCATTCTGTTCGTGGTGCCGCTCGGTGGCCTCGTTCAGCCGGGCGAGCAGGCGAGTGAAGGTGGCGATGTCCTCGGTCGGCCAGTCCTCGAGGATGCGTTCGATCCGCTTGCGCCGGCCCACTTCGAGCCGTTGCAGCAGTTGCTTGCCCTTGGGGCTGGTCTTGAGCAGGATCGCGCGACGGTCGTCCGGGTCGGTCTCGCGCTCGAGCAGTTCGGCCTGCTCCAGTGCCGCGACCTGCCGGGATGCGGTGGAGGGGTCGAAGCCGCACTTCTCGGCCACCGCCGAGAGCCGGGACGGGCCACAATGCGACAGCGTGCCGATGATCATCAACGCCAGCCGGTCCAGCCGATCACCGTTGACGTCGTGCTTGAACTTGGTCAGGTTGATCGTGAAGTTGCGGAACTCGTGCTCCAGCGCGCTGATCACATCGGCCGGCGCTTCAGCCTCCGGCGGATTAGATGTTTGCGTCACGCATCTAAATTACCTGCTTAGGGCAACTAAGTCAAATGAATTACCTGTGCCCGCTGATGGAACTGCAGCGCGCCGCTAGCGGGCGCTAGTGGAATTGCAGCGCGCCGCTAGGGGGCGCTAGTGGAATTGCAGCGCGCCGCTAGCGGGCGCGCTGGGCCCAGTGCAGGGCGACGATGCCACCGGTGAGATTGCGGAAGTGCACGTCGGTCCAGCCGGCGCCGCCGATCAGGCCGGCCAGGGCCCGCTGGTCCGGCCAGCTCCGGATCGACTCGGCCAGGTAGACGTAGGCGTCCGGATTGCTCGACACCTTGCGCGCGATCCAGGGCAGCGCTCGCATCAGGTAGTTGAGGTACAGCTGCTTGAACCCGGGGACGATGGGGGTGGAGAACTCGCAGACGACCAGGCGGCCACCGGGCTTGGTCACCCGGGCGAACTCGGCCAGCGCGGCCGGCACGTCGACGATGTTGCGCAGTCCGAAGCTGATCGTCACCGCATCGAAGCTGGCGTCGGCGAACGGCAGGTGCAGCGCGTCCGCGGCCACGAACGGCAAGCGGCGCCGGCTCGGTCGCTGGACGCCGGCCTGCAGCATGCCGAGCGAGAAGTCGCTGGCCACCGCCCACGCCCCGGTCCGGACCAGCTCCGCAGTGGAGACCCCGGTGCCGGCGGCGACGTCGAGCACTCGCTCGCCCGGGTGCAGTCCCAGCGACTGCCGGGTCTTGCGGCGCCAGCGCCAGTCCTGGCCGAAGGACAGCACGGTGTTGGTCAGGTCGTACCGCTTGGCCACGGCATCGAACATGGCCGCGACCTCGGCCGGCTTCTTGTCCAGCGTTGCTCTGCTCATGACTGCTCGATTGTCCCCGACGCGCTCGCCGACTCGCCGGCCGGGCCACCGCCGGGAGCCGCCACCGGCCGGGCCAGCCGGATCACCGCCCACACCGTCAGCACGACGGCGAGCAGGTAGCCGAGTACGCGCGCGGGCCCGAGCGGGATGTCCTCACCCAGCAGCACGGCGCCGAAGGCGACGGCGACGACCGGATCGACGATCAGGTTGGCCGGATAGCTCGCCTCCAGCGGCCCGAGCTGGAAGCCGAGCTGGACCAGCAGGTAGCCACCGACGGCCAGGACCACGAGCCCGGCCAGCGCGGTGAAACCGACCGGGGTCGCCAGGCCGGGCAGGCCTCGGGCCGACACGGTGCCGCTGACCCCGTCCACCAGCACGCCGGCGATCCCGAACCAGGCGCCGGCCACCACCCCGAAGCCGACCGCCCGCGGGGTGACCGCAGCCCGCCGGAGCAGCGCCAGGGCCACAGCGCCGAGCAGCAGGGCCAGGCCGGCCGTCCAGGCCGTGTCCCGTAGCCGCAACAGCCGTTCCGAATGCGGGTTGCCCAGCACCGCCAGGAACAGCCCGAGTCCCAGCACGACCACCGCGCACAGCCCGAGTTCGCGCCGCGACGGGGTCCGGCCGCCGAGCGTCGGCCGGACCAGGACGGCGACCGGCAACGACAGCACCAGCAAGGGCTGCACCAGCACCACCGGCCCGGTGGCCAGCGCCACCAGCTGCAAGATCAGACCGAGCAGGTCGCCGGCCGTGCCGACCAGCCATTGAGGGTTCCGCACCAACCCGGACAGGCCGGCGGCGTCGACCTGGCCGGTGTGCGCCGCTTCGTGCTGGGCCGCGGTGCCGGCGCCGAAGGCGACGGCCGAGAGCAGGCCGGCCCCGATCGCGAGCCCGAGTGAGTAGCTCAGGCCGAGACCGGGGTCAGCTGGAGCGCGGTCGAGGAGAAGTGCGAGTGCACCCGGGCGTCGGTCGGATCCTGGGCCGGATCGCGATGCACCACCAGGTGGTTGTACAGCGTGTCCCGCTGGGCCGGGATCCGGCCGGCCGAGCGGATCAGTTCGATCAGCTCGGTGCGGTTGGACCGGTGCCGGGCACCGGCGCTGGAGACCACGTTCTCCTCGAGCATGACCGAGCCGAGGTCGTCGGCGCCGAAGTGCAGCGTGAGCTGGCCGATGTCCTTACCGGTGGTCAGCCACGAGCCCTGCAGGTGCTGGACATTGTCGAAGAACAGCCGGCTCACCGCGACCATCCGCAGGTATTCCAGGCTGGTGGCCTGGGTCCGCCCCTTGAGGTGGTTGTTCTCCGGCTGGTAGGTCCACGGGATGAACGAGCGGAAGCCGCCGGTCCGGTCCTGTACGTCGCGGATCATCCGCAGGTGCTCGATCCGCTCGGCGTTGGTCTCGCCGGTGCCCATCATGAACGTGGCCGTCGACTCCAGCCCCAGCCGGTGCGCGGTCTCCATCACCGACAGCCAGGTCTCGCCGTCCTCCTTCAGCGGGGCGATCGCGGTTCGCGGTCGCTTGACCAGGATCTCGGCCCCGGCGCCGGCGAACGAATCCAGCCCGGCCGCATGCAGGCGCCGGATCACCTCGTCGTGGGGCAGTTCCGAAGTCCGGCCGATGTGCACGACCTCGGATGCGCCGAGCGAATGCAAGGTCAACATCGGGTAGTCCCGCTTGATCGCGGCGAAGATCCGCTCGTACCACTCGATGCCGAGCTCGGGCGAGTGGCCGCCCTGCAGCATGATCTGGGTGGCGCCGAGCTCTACCGCCTCACCGCAACGGCGCAGGATCTCCTCGTCGCTGTGGGTCCAGCCCTCGGCGTGCTTGGGCGCGCGATAGAACGCACAGAACTTGCACGCGGTCACGCACACGTTGGTGTAGTTGATGTTGCGATCGATGATGTAGGTGGCGATCTGGCCGATTTCGCCGGGGTACTTACGCTTGCGGGCGGCGTCTGCGGCCACGCCCAGGGCGTGCACCGGCGCCTCGGTGTAGAGGAGCAGCGCCTCCTCCGGTGAGATCCGGCCACCTTCGGCGGCGCGGTCGAGCAGATCCTGCAGCTGGCTGGGGTCGGCGGCTGAACTCACCCGCTCAGGGTAGCTGTCGCCGGCTCGCCAGTCAGTCCGGCCGGTGGATGAACGGCCGGGTCGTGGTGATCGGGGTGAAGCCCAGCCGCTGCAGGATGGGGTTGGAGTCCGGGGAGGCGTCGACCTGCAGGAACCGGTAGCCGAGATCGGCCGCCAGCGCGGCCCGGATCGCCACCAGACGCCGGTAGCAGCCGCGGCCGCGGAACTCGGCCAGCGTCGAGCCACCCCAGAGCCCGGCGAACTCGGTGCCGGGGTTGAAGACCAGCCAGGCTCCGCTGACCAGCCGGTCCCCGGCCCCGCGCCCGGCATAGATACCGAACACCCGCAGCTGATCGCCCTCGGCGGCGCGACGGGCGATCAGGTCCTCGGCCAGCCAGCTCCAGTCCTCGCCCCAGATCTCGCTCTCCATCGCCCCGAGTTCGCGCAGCTCGGCTGCGGTCCGCAGCTCGGCGACCCGCAGCGTTGGATCATCCGGGACATGCGCCGAAGCCGCCAGCGCCGCCGCGTGCGCGACCAGCACCGTCTCCAGGTCCTCGGCCACGAACCCGTGGGCCCGCAACCGGTCGGGCAGGTCAGCCGGCTCGTCGTGGGCGTGCCACTTCCATTCGAAGCTCTCGCCGCGGCCGTCGAAGAAGGCGACCGTGCGCTCGATCAGCTCATCCAGCTCGCGCCCGCGCCGGCCGTCGAGGTCGCGGTAGCCGACGAACCCCCGGAATCCACCGGTGAGCCGCAGCAACGGGCCGTCCCAACTGAGCTCGCGGCCGGCCGGCAGCCGCTCGGCCACCGCGGTCCGGACCTGGGCGTCGTAGGCGGCGAGCAGATCGGTCACGGCGCCAGTGAAGCATCCGCACCCAGTGATTTAGCGCTCGACCGGGCAGCCACCGTCACGTTCGGGCGGGCTTGCCGTTGATCGGCATGTTCGGCGAAGATGGCCCGGAGACCTATCGAATGGAGTTCAATTATGGCCGGCGTGTATCGGACGGTCGTGGTCGGCACCGATGGTTCGGATACCTCCTTCCGGGCGGTCGATCGGGCGGCCGCGCTGGCTCGCGACGCCGGCGCCCGGCTGCTCATCGTGTCGGCGTACCAGCCGGCCGATGACGACAGCCTGACCCGGGAGAAGGACATTCTCGGCGCCGAGTCCTACCAGCTGGTGGGTTCGGCCCCGGCCGAGGACAACGTCGGCCGGGCCCGGGACCGGGCGGCCCGGGCCGGCGCCACCCGGATCGAGACGGTGGTGCTCACCGGTGATCCGGTCGACGTCCTGCGCCAGGTCGCCGGCCAGCACGAGGCCGACCTGATCGTCGTCGGCAATCGCGGGCTGAACCGGCTGGCCGGGCGCATCCTCGGTTCGGTGCCGGCCGACATCGCCCGCCGGGCCGGTGTCGACGTGCTGATCGTGCACACCACCTGAGCCGTCTCGGACCGGACTGCGAAAGTGACCGATAGCGACGACGGCATGGCCGAGGTCCTGGCCGGCATCGAGGACGTGCTGCTCGGCAGCCGCCCCCGCTACACCCGCTCGGAGGCGGCAGCGGCCGCCGGCATCGAGGTGGCCGAGGCCAACCGGATCTGGAACGCTCTCGGCTTCGCCAGCGTCGGCGACGACGACGTGGCCTTCGCCGACAGCGACGTCGCGGCCCTGCGACAGGCGGCCGGGCTGGTCGAGCTCGGCCTGGTCGATGCCGGTTCGCTGCGCACGGTGACCCGGATGGTCGGGCAGAGCATGTCCCGGCTGGCCGACTGGCAGAGCCGGCTGGTGCTCGAGGCCGTGGCCAACCGGCCGCAGGTGCTGGGCGAGGCCGGGCTCCCCGAGTTCGTCGCCGAGCTGGTGCCGGTGCTGGAACGGCTGCACGCCCACGTCTGGCGCCGGCAGCTGGCGGCATTCGCCCAGCGGCTGCTGTCCGAGGACGGCGAGCACAGCTGCGGCCTGCAGGTAGTCGGCTTCGCCGACCTCGCCGGTTACACCAGCCTGTCCCGGCAGCTGGGCATCGCCGAGCTGTCGGTGATCCTGGAACACTTCGAAACCCTGGCCGCCGACCTGATCGCCGAGCACCGGGCCCGGGTCATCAAGACCATCGGCGACGAGGTGATGTTCGCGGCCGAAGATCCGGCCGCCGCCGCGGCGCTGGCCCTGGAGTTGCAGGAGCGGGTCAAGTCCGAGCAACGGCTGCCCCGGCTGCGGATCGGGCTGGCTCGGGGCGAGGTTCTGGATCGCTACGGCGACCTGTACGGGCCGGTGGTCAACATCGCCAGCCGGCTCACCGGCATCGCCCGTCCCGGCACCGTCCTGGCCGATCAGGAGCTGGCCGACGCACTGGCCGGTTCGGACCGGTTCCACCTGCGCCGGCTGCGCAGCACCTCGGTGCGGGGCTACCAGCACTTGACGCCGTACCGGCTGCGCCTGGCCGCCGAGTCGGCGCAGGCCTGAACTCGACCGCCGACAGCGCCGCGGCCCGGGACAGTCTCAGACGTCGGCGAAGGCCGGCGTCACCGGTCCGGCGATTGCGCCGGCCGCAGCGGCCCGGCGGGAGAACTCGACGATCCCCTCTACCTGAGCCGCGCCCAGCGAGAAGTCGAGGGTGCGGAAGTAGTGGGCCAGGGTCGCGGCGTCGAAGGTCTCCCACCGGCAGGCCTGCTCGGCCACCTCATCGACGTTGGCCAGGGCCTCGTCGCGGCTGGTGATGAAGCCCGCGTGCACGTCCTTGACCAGGCCCGGGTTGGCCTCGGCGAAGTCGCGGCGGGCCGCCCACACCGCGAACACCATCGGCAGCCCGGTCCAGTCCTTCCAGGCCTGGCCGAGATCGTGCACGGCCAGGCCCCGACGCGGGCCTTCATAGGTCGCCCGCAGCGCCACGTCGCCGATGACCACTGCCGCGTCGGCCTCCAGCAGCATCGCCGTCAGGTCCGGCGGGCAGGTGAAGTAGGACGGTTGAGCGCCGTGCACCTCGCGCAGCCAGAGCTGAGCCAGCAGCACCGAGGTGCGTGAGGTCGAGCCGAGCGCGACCGGCCGCCCGTCCAGCTCGGCCAGCGGGCGTTGCGAAACCAGATCGACCGAGAGCACCGGGCCGTCCGAGCCGACGGCGATGTCGGGCAGCAGCAGCAGCTCGTCGGCGTGCCGGAGGTACTCGACCAGCGAGATCGGTCCGATGTCGAGGCTGCCCTCGACCAACTGCTCGTTCAGCCGATCCGGGGTGTCCTTGGTCAGCTCCAGATCCAGCAATGCGCCGGAGCGGACCAGGCCCCAGTAGATGGGCAAGCAGTTGAGGAACTGGATGTGCCCGACTCGCGGTCGGCGCGGTCCGGCGGGCGGAGCTGTCACGGCTTCGAGGCTAGGCGATGCCTGAGCCGGCCGGTCACTAGGCTCGAGCTTCGTGAGCTTCGACGCCGGCTACTCGCCGGAGGACGATCGGCGACTGGCCGGCTCGCTGGTGCGTTCGGCCGGCCGGCTGGCGGCCCGGATGCTGACCGGCGGGCTGGAGACCGAGCACAAGAGCTCGGTGTCGGACGTGGTCTCGGCCGCCGACCGCGCCGCCGAGGAGCTCATCGCCGGCCGGCTGGCCGAGCTTCGCCCGGGCGACGGGCTGATCGGCGAGGAGGGCACCGCCCGGATCGGGAGCACCGGCCGGACCTGGTTCATCGATCCGGTGGACGGAACCTACAACTTCCTGTCCGGACTGCCGTTCTGGTGCTCGACCGTTGCCCTGGCCGAGCCCGCGCCCGGCGGTGGCTGGCGGCCGATCCTGGGGGCGGTCTTCCACCCGAGCGCTGATGAACTGTGGACCGGCGGTCCGGATATCCCCACAACGTGCAACGAGATCCCCGTCCCGGCTCTGCGGGATATCGGACTGGCCGAGAGCTCATTGGCCAGTTACCTGCACCCGCCGAAGCTGGCCGAGGCCGACGTCCGGGAACCGGCCCTGCGGCTGCTGTCGGGACCGGCCACGGTGCGGATGCTCGGCTCGGGTTCGATCGAACTGGCCTACGTCGCCGGCGGGCGGATCGGCGCCTGGGCCCAGCGCGACGCCCCGGACTGGGACTGGCTGCCGGGCGCGGCCCTGGTCGCCGGCGCCGGAGGCGGCACTGCCGTCGTCGAGCACCGCAACAGTCGCTGGCACCTGGCCGGAAACCGGCTGGCCGTGGCCGAACTCCGTGACCGCTTGCTCGGCTGAAGTCAGCGGCGTCGGCGGGTCCGGCCGCCGTAACCGGGGTTGCCGTAGACCAGCGCACCGGCCGCCGGGATGAGCAGCCAGACCCACCAGACGTGCAGGGTGAAGAACAGCGCCAGCGCGATGAACGGGCTGAGCGCGACCGCGGCTTCACCGAACCGGCCGAGCAGCGGACCGCCGAGCGGACCCGAAGAGCGTTGCCGGACCTGCTGCCAGCTCGGGCCGGTCACGCTCGGAGCCGGCGCTACCGCGCCGAGCGCATGCGGCTCGGGCAGGTCGGCGAACAGCGGGGCAAGCTCGCCCCGGGTCCGGGCCGCGGCCACCCGGGCCGCTCGCTCGTCGAACTCGTCGAGGTCGATCCGGCCGGCGCTCAGGTGATGCTGCAAGGCCTGGATCGCCGCCTCGCGTTCGGCGTCGCCGATCCGGGTCGCATCGCTCACCCCGACATGATCACCATCGCACTGCCGGGCCACCAGTGCTGTTTGTCATGGCAGCGCTCGTGGATCTTGTCCGAGGCTGGGGATCGGCAGCAGGCTGAACGGCGGCTGTCAGTCGGCTTGGTCCTCGCCGGCGAGCCGGGCGTCGAGGTTCTCGTGCCGGGCCTGCCGGGCGTTCACCCGCTGCTCCAGATTGCTGGCCAGCTTGTCGCGCTGGCGGCGCAGCAGCACGAACGACAGCGGAACCGAGAGCACGATCGCGATCAGGGCGGCGAGCAGGCTGGGCACCCGGGCCAGCCAGAGCAGGCCCCACAGCACGACGAAGATGCCGAACCGCAGCAGCGTGTACAGCCACATCGCGCCCAGGGTCTGGCCGGCGCTGGGCTTGCGCGGTCCGGTCATCGGCTCAGGCCCAGACCGCTTGCGGCTCGGCCCGGCGCTCGGCCAGCGGAACCGGCCCGTCGTAGGAGCGGATCACCTCGTAGCGGGTGTTGCGCTCCTTGGGCTGGAAGCCGGCGTCGCGGATCAGGTCCAGCAGGTTGTCCCGGGTCAGTTTGTCCGGGGTGCCGAAGCCGTCGGCGTCGTGGGTGATCTTGTACTCGACCACCGAGCCGTCCATGTCATCGGCGCCGTAGTTGAGGGCGAGTTGTGACAGGGACAGCCCGTGCATGACCCAGAAGACCTTGACGTGCGGGAAATTGTCGAGCATCAGCCGGGACACCGCGAACGTCTTGAGCACATCGGCCGGCTGGGCCATCCGCAGGTGTGAGAGCCGGTTGTTGTCGTTGTGGAAGCGCAGCGGGATGAAGACACTGAATGAGCCGGCGGCCGCCTGGAGCGACTCATCCTGAAGTTCGCGCAGCCGCAGCACGTGGTCCACCCGGTGCCGCGGTTCCTCGATGTGACCGTAGAGCATCGTGGCCGGCGTGTTGAGCCCCTTCTGATGGGCCAGCCGGTGGATCCGGGACCAGTCCTCCCAGTGGGTGTCATGGTCGACGATCTGCTTGCGCACGTCCCAGTCGAAGATCTCCGCCCCGCCGCCGGTCAGCGATTCCAGGCCGGCGTCGATCAGCTCGTCCAGGATCTCGGTGGCCGGCAGGCCGGAGATCTCCTCGAAGTAATGCACCTCGGTTGCGGTGAAGGCCTTGAGGGCGACGTCGGGCAGCACCGCCTTGAGCTCGCGCAGCACCCGCGGGTAGTACTTCCAGGGCAGCGTCGGGTGCAGGCCGTTGACGATGTGCAGCTCGGTCAGCCCGTCGTCCTTCATCGCGCTGGCCAGCTCGACGGCCTCCTCGACCCGCATCGTGTAGGCGTCCTTGGCCCCGGGCTTGCGCTCGAAGGAGCAGTACGCGCAGGAGGCGCGGCAGACGTTGGTCAGGTTCAGGTGCCGGTTGACGTTGAAATAGACAACGTCACCGTTCTTGGCCCTCCGCACGCCGTGGGCCTGCGCACCGAGCCAGGCCAGGTCGTCGCACTCGTACAGGTCCTCGCCGTCCTGGCGGCTCAGCCGTTCACCAGCAGCGATCTTGTCCGTCAGTTCGGCCTTGCGGGCGGAGTTCCATGCCATGACCCTCAGGATACGGTTCGGCTCGGGCCGGCCCGATCAACCCTCCTCCGCCCGCTAGGCCGGCGGCCTGGCAGCATGGGCAGCCATGCCGGAGCGCGCGAGCGAGATCCTGATCGTCGGCGGCGGGATCGGCGGGGTGGCGGCCGCGCTGGCCGCCTGCCGGGCCGGCCGCACCGTCGTGCTGAGCGAGGAGACGGATTGGCTGGGCGGGCAGTTCACCAGCCAGGCGGTGCCGCCGGACGAGCACCCATGGATCGAGCAGTTCGGTTGCACCGCCGGCTACCGGGCCTTGCGCAACGGCATCCGCGACTACTACCGCAACTGGTACCCGCTGCGACCGGCGGCCCGGCAGTGGCCGGCCCTGAACCCAGGCGCCGGTCGGGTCAGTGGGCTGTGTCACGAGCCGCAAGTCGCGTTGGCAGTGCTCACCGGCTTGCTGGCGCCGCACCGCGCCGCCGGCCGGTTGACCGTACTGACCCGGCACCGCCCGATCGCCGCCACCGTCGACCACGACCGGGTCGAGGCGGTGACCCTGCTCGACCTGGAGACCGGTCACGAGCGCTGGGTCACGGCCCAGTACGTGCTCGATGCCACCGAGACCGGGCAGGTGCTGGCCCTGGCCGGTCTGGAATGGGTGGTCGGGGCCGAATCGCGGGCCGAGCACGACGAACCGCATGCCCGGCCGGTCGCCGATCCGAGCGACCAGCAGGGCATCACGGTCTGCTTCGCACTGTCGCACCACGAGGGCGCCGACCACGTCGGCGAGCGCCCGGCCGGCTACGAGTTCTGGCGTTCCTACCAGCCCGACTTCTGGCCCGGCCCGCTGCTCGGCTGGCTGGCGCCGGAACCGCGGACCGGCGAGGCCAGGGCACGCCGGCTCGAGCCGAATCCTGACCTCGATCCGCTCGATGTCGCCGCGTTCGCCCGCGCCGATGCCGGCGACAAGGAACTGTGGACGTTCCGCCGGATCCTGGCCCGCACGCTGTTCAGCGGTCTGGACTCCGACCTGAGCCTGGTCAACTGGCCGCTCAACGACTACTGGCTGCGCCCGCTCATCGGGCCCGGAGTCGAACCGGATCCGGCAGCGGTCGCCGGCGCCCGCGAGCTTTCGAGCTGCCTGCTCTACTGGCTGCAGACCGAAGCACCCCGGCCGGACGGGGGTAGCGGCTGGCCGGGCCTGCGGATCCGCCCCGACGTCACCGGTACCGCCGACGGTCTGGCCAAGGCGGTGTACGTGCGCGAGTCCCGGCGGATCCGGGCGGTGACGACGATCACCGAACACCACGTCTCGGCCGAACTGCGGGCCGGACGGGGACCGTATCGCCACGCCGATTCGGTCGGCATCGGTGCCTATCGGATCGACCTGCACCCCTCGGCCGCCGGGCAGGGCTACCTCGACCTGGATTCGATGCCGTTCGAGCTGCCGCTGGGGGCCCTGCTGCCGCAGCGGGTCACCAATTTGGTCGCCGCGGCCAAGAACATCGGTACCACCCACATCAGCAACGGTTGCTACCGGCTGCATCCGGTCGAGTGGAACGTGGGCGAGGTTGCCGGTGCGCTGGCCGCTCATTGCGTGGCCGGTGGCCGGCGGCCCCACCAGGTCCAGGCCGACCCGGCCCGGTTTGCCGAGTTCGCCGCCGAACTGGATGCGGCCGGGGTGCAGCGGCATTGGCCGGAGCTGAATCCGCTGTAACCCGGGCGCCGGACTGGCAGCATGGTGGCGTGTACGTACCAGCGCACTTCGCTGCCCGTCCGGATCAGCTGCATGACCTGCTCGGGACCGGGGGCCTGGTCGATCTGGTTTCCCTCGGTGCCGACGGGCTGATCTGCACTCCACTGCCCATGCTGTACGTGCCTGCCACCGACGGGCCGGGCGTGCTGCAGGGCCATCTGGCCCGCAACAACCCGCACTGGAGCTCGCTGGTTGCGGGGTCGGAGTCGCTGGCCATCGGGCACGGTGTCCAGGACTACGTCTCACCGGCCTGGTATGCCAGCAAGGCCGAGCACGGCCGGGTGGTGCCGACCTGGAACTACGTGACCGTGCACGTCTACGGCCGGCTGGTGGTGCACGACGACGTCGACTGGTTGCGCCAACTGGTGACCCGGCTGACCGAGCACCACGAGCAACGCACCGGCACCGGCTGGCAGGTCAGCGACGCGCCGCCGGCCTTTATCGACGGGCAGTTGAAGGCCATCGTCGGGATCGAGCTGGTGATCTCCCGGGTCGAGGCCAAGGCCAAGCTGTCCCAGAACCGGTCGGCGGCCGACCGGGCCGGGGTGGTAGCCGGGCTCGGTCCCGGCTCGCCGGTCAGCCGGGCCATGACCGACAGCTGAACCGCAATCGCCCAAGAGCTCGATCGTGGAGCGACCGTCGCCCTGCGGCGGCCGGTCGCTCCACAATGGAGAGCCGCGCCGGAGCGGGCGGCCGGTCGCTCCACAATGGAGGGCCGCGCCGGAGCGGGCGGGTTCAGGCCGGGCCGGCAAGCGCCTGCAGCGCGCTGTCGGCGTGAGTGTCCATGTTCAGCTCGCTGGCGATCTCGGCGATCAACCGGCGGTCGGTGCCGATCAC
>Ga0187809_10000336_pt1 | contig 26778 bp, 28 predicted proteins | sample NC_wetland_sal_i_8_FD_132415 | JGI IMG/M metagenome (GOLD analysis project Ga0187809, IMG submission 132415) | Wetland sediment microbial communities from Neuse River Estuary, North Carolina, USA - ASW_4 | ecosystem: Environmental > Aquatic > Freshwater > Wetlands > Sediment | place: USA: North...
CAGCAGCATTCACGATCATCTGGACGCGGTTCATGTTGGTACTGAACAAACCGATGAAGATACGGCCTGGCGCCTGATCCATAATATCGATAAAGCTTTGCTCAATGGTGCTTTCAGACGGCGTACGGCCCATGCGCTCGACGGTTGTACTCTCACTGAGCAGCGCCAATACACCTTCGTTGCCCAGCTCCTTCAAGCGCTCAACATCACTGCGCTCGTGATCAAGCGGATTCGGATCAAGGCGGAAATCGCCAGTATTGATGATACGGCCGACTGGTGTATCGAGCACGATACAGGTCGAACCAGGAATCGAGTGCGTGATGCGCACCAGTTCCACGAAGAACTGCCCGACCTTGAGCCGTTCGTGCGTGTCCTCGTTCATCATGACTGTCTTCAACTCGAAGCCGTCAGGCATTGGCAGACCGAAGTTTTCAAAAATCTCCTCGACGCGGCCGATAGTAAATTTACTACCGTAAACCGGTGCCGGAAATTTCGGTACGATGTGCGGCAAGCCGCCAATGTGGTCAAGGTGTCCATGCGTAATGATATACGCACGCAATTTGTGCTTGATACTTTCGAGATAGGTTGTATCGGCAATAGCATAGTTGATACCCGGCAGGTCAACGCCCAAGTCGTTACCGCAATCCATGACGACGGCATCATTCTGGTACTCCACCAGCATCATGTTCTTGGACCCACCACCATCCATACCGCCCAGCCCGATAATCCGCAGACGTGGGCTATCGTCGATAACGTTCGCACGGCGCTCACGGCCAGCCACACTTGCGGTTGCGTATTGAGCCACAATACGCTGCGCATCCATCTGCGAACGCTTCTGGGCACGTACCGCTTGCCCACGGGAGGTGCTCAGAGCAGATGCTTGCTTTGGCTGTTGCTGCGACTTCGGCGCCTGGCTCCTACCGCGCCGCTGGTTGTTGTTCTGTTTAGGTCTATTCTTGTTATTGTTGTCTGGTTGCATAGTATTTTTCCTTTCTGGGTTGTTCTCTTACTTGTCTATCTGTTCTAAAACTTTGGGGATCTTCGCGAAATCGTCCATTATCGTCTGACGCATCGAGCCGTTATAGAGCGCTGCCGCAGGATGAAAGAGCGGTAAGATGACCAGCTCGGTCGCCTCCTTGTCGCCAAATTTGATGCGGATGCGCTTCGGCTCTCCGTGACACTTGCTGATTTGCAGATCCGGCAAGAAGCAATTCGTGCTGTGGCGACCGAGTGTCACCACGAGCTTCGGTTGAATTACCTCTAGCTGGGCCTGTAAATATGGTAGAAACGCAGCTTTTTCCTCTGGCAGCGGATCGCGGTTGTTCGGCGGTCGGTACTTGAGAATGCTCGTGATGTATACATTCTCGCGCTCTAGGCCGATCGACTCCAACATCTCGTTCAAAAACTTTCCGGCTGCCCCGACGAATGGCAGGCCTTGTAAATCTTCATTCTTCCCTGGCGCTTCACCGATGAATACGATTTCCGCGCCCGGATTACCATCGCCGAATACCATGTTTGTCGCCGTCGCAGCCAACTCGGGGCACACCTTATCAGCTACGATTTTGTTTTTGATGTCGTCGAGTTGCTGCCGTTTCGTTACTGTTGCCATGGATCTTTATCCTTTGCTTTTAGGGAGCATAATCCACAGACTCTTCGCCGTAGTGTGGGCTGCGTGGCCAAGGCGGTTCAAGCCGAAGATGCCGAAGAAGAGCGTCAGGCTGTATTGCTGCCAGCTACCTGTATCCAACGCATGCGACCCGATAGCATATGCGATGACCAGGCTGCCAAGCGCTAGCAGCAACGACCAATAATGTTGGTTATACCAGCGCTGTGCAGCCGGGGTGGGTTTATTTTTTGCCATTTCCTTCGTTTAGCTCTCTTGCGGCAGCTTTCATGCTCAGCTGCAGACGGCCGCGGTCGTCGATGGCCACAAGCTTGACCGTGACTTTGTCACCTTCTTTGACGACGTCACTCGGTTTCTCTACGCGTTCTTCTTTCATTTCAGAGACGTGCACCAGGCCGTCTTTGCCCGGCATAATCTGCACAAAAGCCCCGAAATCTAATACACTCACGACAGGCACGTCTTTGTAAATTTTGCCGACTTCCGGCTCGGCTGTCAGCGATTGAATGTACTGGATCGCCGCATCAATGGACTTCTTGTCAGGGCTGGCAATCATCACCGTGCCATCATCCTTGATATCGATTTCGGCACCGGTCTCAGCAATGATCTTGTTGATGGTTTCGCCGCCCTTGCCGATAACTTCGCGGATCTTGTCAGGGTTGATTTGAATAGATTCAACACGCGGTGCGTATGGGCTCAATTCCTTGCGTGGTGCAGCCAGCGTCGTCAGCATGTGCTTAAGAATGAAGGCGCGACCTTCCTTGCCCTGCATAAGCGCCTGTTTCAGTATCTCAGGGCTCAAGCCGTGGACTTTCATATCCATCTGCAGAGCCGTAATACCTTTTTCGGTACCCGCAACCTTGAAGTCCATGTCGCCAGCAAAATCTTCGGCATCAGCGATGTCGCTCAGTACGTATGGCTTATCGCCATCCATCATTAGTCCCATCGCGATGCCACTTACGGGACGCTTCAACGGCACGCCGGCGTCCATAAGCGCCAGACAGCTGGAACAAGTCGCGGCCATGCTGGTAGAACCATTTTGGCTCATAATTTCGGTGACACTGCGGATCGCATACGGAAAATCTTTCTCGTCCGGTAGCATCGGCGCAATCGCGCGCTCCGCCAAGTAGCCGTGGCCGATTTCGCGGCGGCCCGGGCTGCCAAGGCGCTTCACTTCACCAACGGTATACCCCGGCGCGTTGTAGTGATGCATGTAACGGCGCTCGCCGTCATTCTGTTCCATAGTGTCAACGAGCTGCGCGTACGACAACGGCGCGAGCGTCACGACATTCATACCTTGCGTGACGCCACGGGTAAACAGACTCGAGCCGTGAGCGCGCGGCAGGAATCCAACTTCGCTGGACAGCGGGCGAACTTCTGTGAGCTTACGACCGTCAGGGCGTACATTGTCTTCGACTATACCCTTACGCACATCTTTGTGCAGCGCCATCGTGAATGCTTCGTCGTATTCGGGCTTGAGATCTTCGTATTCTTCGCCGTGCTCTAGCGCAAATGCTTCGTGGAAGCTGACACGCAAATCATTAATAAGGTCGTTGCGTTCCGGGTATGGGCGGCGCAGGCCTGCGCCGAGCTTGCCTTCGACCCACTGGTCGACTTTCTTCTGGATTTCCTCGTTCGGTAGTACGAGCTCGTATTCGAGCTTCTCAACACCGACTTTGTCGACCAGTTGCTGCTGCAAGGCAACGGCTGGCTGAATAGCTTTGTGGGCGAACTCCAGCGCATCGGCAACTTCATCTTCAGTCGCTTCTTTAGCACCGGCTTCGACCATCATAATGGCGTCCTTGGTGCCGGCAACGAACAGGTCGAGCTTGCCGTCACGCAATTCTTCGGCCGGAAGGAACGCTTCATACTTACCGTCGACCATGCCGACACGCACGCCAGCAACAGGGCCGTCAAACGGCGCGCCGGTCAGCATAAACGCAGTACTCATTGCAATCATCGCAATGGCGTCCGGACGGAATGCCGGATCCATGCTGAGTACCGTAGCGACGCCCTGCACTTCCTGACGGTAGCCCTTCGGCCACAACGGACGAATCGGGCGATCGATCAGGCGACCAATCAATACCGCTTCATCGGATGGCCTGCCTTCGCGTTTGATAAAGCGTGAGCCGCTGATTTTGCCCGCAGCATAAAACTTCTCTTCGTAATCAATACTCAGCGGAAAGTAGTCCATACCAGCAATCGATTTGCTGCTGACCATCGCGGTACCGAGCACGACCGTATCGCCATAGCGCACGAGTACGCTTGCACTGGTTCGGAAACCGACACGATTAATCTCGAGTGTCAGCTTGCGGCCACAGAAGTCAGTCTCTACTGAAATTACTTGTTTACCAAAAGGGTTAATGGTTTGTCCCACTACGCTTCCTTTCCTAGGGTGACAAGGTTCAAGCATCCGTTTTCATGCAAAAAACGGAAACCTGTGCTTCATCACCCACATCTATATTTAATAACTACAAACCTTACAAATCCTGGAATATCCCTAAATCCGAAGGTTCCAAACCCCAAACGACCCGTTCTCACTTACAGTCACTCGGAATTTCGAGATTAGGATCTAGGATTTTAAGGGTCTACACACGTTAACGGCGGATGCCAAGCTTCTTGATGAGCTCAAGATATGCGTTGCCATCTCGTGCAGCAATATATTTCAACAAACGGCGGCGCTTACCAACCAGCTGTAGCAAACCGCGGCGAGCCGCGAAGTCTTTTTTGTTCTGCTTCAGGTGCTCGGTTAGCTCCTTGATACGTTCTGTCATAACACCAACTTGCACCTCAGCACTGCCGGTGTCGGTTTTGTGGGTTTGCAAATCTGTGACAATCTTCGTCTTTTTCTCGATAGAAATCATTCGGTTCCTTTAAGTCTTTAAGAGATTTGTATGATGGCGTTACCGGACATTATACCAGTGCGGCCAGTTCTGGGCAATAGTTTTCTCATACACTGTTGACATTATAGCAATAATATGTAAAACTAATACCCATGAAGATGCTTACGCCTAACGTACCGAAGTATCAATCTATCAAAGCCTACGAACGTTCCCACCCCCGATCGAACGGACAAAATGCGCAGGACCATGGCACAAAAGGTACCAAAGCCATATCAACGCAAGCCTGGAACCATGAAAGTGATCCACACGTCGATGGGCAACACCGGCGCTACCAAGCCGCAAAAGCAGACTCGCTTATGCACGAAGGATTGCGCGATTATACCGAAAACGGACTTGAGGGTGCAACCTCCGCACGGCTAGAGAGGGCTGCTGACAGAATTTTACATACAGCTGATATTGATTACCCAGGTTTCATCGACGAGAGCTTTGACGATGATTACGGTATTGTCGAATTTGAAAAGGAGTCTCCATCTGAATACTACAGTGCATCTGGGGCTCCACGCAGCCGTGGCGCCAATCTCCCCTGGGAATCTAGCGGAATTCCTTCTGAACATTACCTTTGGGATCCGAGTGGCGATTACTCGAATAACCCTGAAACAGAAATAAGGCTTGGCATCGACCGTCGCCGTGCTGCAATGATGGACGTGGAGCGCGCATACCAAGGTCAACCAAATCTCGACGACGATTACGGAGATTGGGCAGACCTAGAGGGATTTCACGTCACTGACCGTCCTTAAATGAGGACAATCCGATCCAGAATCCGTTCCGCAGTTGGCGGGACGGCTTTTTCAATAGAGAAATCTCCGATCTGGGTACGACGTAGGTCAGCCATATATGCGCCCGTGCCGAGCTCTTTTCCTAAATCTTCTACAAACGAACGGATGTACGTGCCGCTGCTGACCTTGCTCGTAAACTTTACGAGTGGATACTCATAACTGGTGAGCCGATTGCTATAAATAGTAACGGGACGCGGCTCAAGCACAACTACTTTGCCCTCGCGTGCCAACTTGTATGCGCGCTGACCGTTTATTTTCATAGCGCTGAATGCCGGTGGTGTCTGCATAATGTTGCCGGTGAGTTGCTGCAAGGAAGCTTCAATTTCAGCTTTTGATGGCTGCTTGTCTGACATCACCGTCTTTTCACCTTCTTCATCACCGGTAGTACTGGTTTCGCCGAGCTTCATGGTTACTTCGTAGGTTTTGTCTTGTTTGCTGAGTTCGCCGGCACGGCGCGTGTACTCCTTGCCAATCAAGATAACGAGCAGGCCGGTAGCAAGCGGATCGAGCGTACCGGTGTGGCCAACTTTTACGTTTTTCGGCTTTTTACCTTCTTGTATCGCGACGATTTTGCGTACGTAGTTCACCACGTCAAAACTCGTCCACCCGCTTGGTTTATCCACTAATAAAATTCCATGCATGTTCATAATTATATGTGACAAACCGGATGGTGGGGATTCGGAGCGCGATGCGCCACCATGAACCCCCACCTCCGGCCGGCCGACTGTCCCGTCATGTCTTGACGGACACTGCGGCCTTGTCGTACCTCACTTCTTCTTGACGGAATGGCCGCCGAACTTACTGCGCATCCCGTTGAGCGACCTCCTGAGCAGAGAACGCACTAGCACTGACGCGAAGCGTTCGGAGAGCGCAAGCGCCATCATGGAGAACGGTGTCTGGAGGCGAACTGCTTCCGCGACGGCCCAGCGGCCTTCACCACCGTTGGGGACTCCTTCGTCGATCTCGTTCAGGTCCGGATCCTCGTTCAGCGCTTCCGCGAACAGGTCCAGCAGCCACGAGCGAACGACCGTGCCCGAACGCCAGCCGTTGAAGATGGCGGGCACGCCACCCGTTCGGATGATGCCATCAGCTTCGGCAGCCCTCAGCAGTTCGTAGATCTCGCCATGGCCGTGCATGATGATGTACTCGAGCGCGTTGTGCGCCATCTTGGCGTAGTGGCCAGCACCGACAGGCCCTGCATGGACGAAGCCGTACTTGCCGCGCGGCTTGAGCGCCCTGAATATAGGCATTGCCTGCCTGACATCCGTGTTGGCGCCGCCGACCATCAGTCCGTATCCGAACTTCAGGCCCCACACGCCACCGGACACGCCGGCGTCGACATAGTGGATGCCGCGCTCAGCAAGCAGTTCGGCGTAGCGGAGATCATCTTCCCGCGGACCGTTGGCGCCGTTGATGACCAGATCACCGTCGTCGAGCAGGTAGTACAACTCGAGCATCGTCTGGTCCGTGATCGGGCCATGTGCGAGCATCACCCACACGATGCGACGCGAAGTCAGCCGTGTAACCAGGTCGTTCAGGCTGGTCGTGTCGCTGACATCCTGACTCCGGTCGTAACCGATAACCGTGTGACCCTTGCGGCGCAGCCGCTCGGCCATGTTGCCACCCATGCGGCCCATGCCGATCATTCCGAGCTGCAACTTCTGCATCCCGATTTCCCTCTCCGATAGGTACGCTTGAGTGGACGTCGCTTGAGCGACATCTAAAAAACACTCCCCCTGTGGGAGTGCTCACTCACAGGAAATTATAACCTAACGACGGGCGTCCTACAACTGGCAGACTCAGGCTACTGATTGGCACTTGGTCCAAATTGTGGCACGATTGGCGGCGGTACAGGAGGCGGCGGCCCCAATGGCGTACCGTTATTCGACGATACCGGCGGTGGAGTTTCGCCTGCAGACGGTGCAGGTGACTGAGGCAATGGCATGTCAAGGGGTCGGGCTGAGGGCGATGCGGCTGCCGGAGCAGGCTCATGCACAGCCGTCGAGAGAGGCTCGACTAAGCTACCGAGCGGCTCGGTCGGTTTCGCATCATTATCGGGCTTTTTACCCTTATCCTTTGTGCTATCTTTAGCAGGTTGTACTCCCGAGGGCTGATCGTGCACTGCCTCGCCGAGCGGTTTTGCACTGAGATCATCCCGTGGCTTGAGCGTTTGCGTCTCCGGCGCTTCGTTGATAGCACTCTCGACTGCGCTCCGCGCTCCGCTTTCGTCTGGCGGAACGGCAACGTCAGTAGCAGACTTGCCTTCTGGAATAGGACTATCAGCCTTGACGTCGTCAGCGCTAGTACTGGCAGGCGGTGTTGGCTGCAGCGGTTGGATAACTTTGGGCGGTTTCGGAGCAGGCAGTTCAGTTGCCGGCGCACTGGAATTATTGTGCGTCAATATAGGCTGCTGCTGATCGTCGCTTGGATGCTGCGAAAGCGGATCAGTCGTAGGATCAAACTCTTCCGGATGGCTGTTAGCGGTCAATGTGCCGCCGAACATCGGCTGGTTCAGTGCAAATCCCGAAAGGTCAGGCGGCGTATCTGAAGGCAGCTTCTCATCCTCATTCGGCCGCGGCAAAATCGAAGGAGCGATACTCGGGCCAGGCCCACTTAAAAACTGCCGTGGTTCACTAACGAGCTGATGCAGCTGGCCACTTTTATCGATTTGAATCTGAGGCTCTTCTTCCTCAGGCGCGCTCACCACATCGGTAGGCTGCTCCACCGGCGGAGGCAGACTCACTTCGTCTTGATCGTGTGTGATGTGCAACGTGCCATCATCGGGTTTCGGTGGTGGCGGTGGTGGCGGAGCCATAGCAGGGCCGACTCCGGGCTGTTGCGGCGGCTCTTCGTGAGGCAGTTCAACAGGAGCAGGCGGCTCGGCCAGCTTCGTTGCGACAAGCTGTTGGTTGGCGCCTGCCGCCATAAGCTGCGCGCTTATCTTCATGGCTTCAGGTGATGTTTTATCATTGCTGAATCTGTCAGTCTCAGCAACGACACCGGTCAGTAAGGCCGTAGCAATCTGTGTGTCGAGCAGGTTTTTATCAAAACCCGCACCCAATGAGGCGATCATCTCAGACAAGCTGCTCGCCTGTGGGTTTTGCCAGTTGAGCGTACCGAGCGTACTACCTGCAGCCGTGTTGATACTTACCACGGTCGCATCGTGCAAGATGCGGCCATGTGAGGTAATTGCCTGGTCAAGATCACGCTGGTCCTTTACGCCGAGACAAACCACCACATCGACGTTAAAGTCGCCCTGGCTAAACTGCAAATCCCTGTCAGAGATGCTGGTACGATATGGCGTGATGAAGATTTTCACCACCTTGTCTTCGACCTTGTAGCGAAGCTTGTCGGCCTTAGACTTGTCGAGCGCGATAATGAAATCGCGCAAACTGTCGGTGTCCTTCTCGATAGTCTTCTCCGGCTGCAAAAACTCAAGCGTGCTCGGTATGACGCCACTGAATACCGCTGTCGCGTGCTTGCTCAGCTCATTCAGCATCAAGGTTAAACCGATACAAGCCGACAATTGATCCACCGAAGGGTTGCTACTAACCGTAACAAGCACGTTGTTTGCTTGCTTCAGTCGATCGATAATTGATTGCTTTTGGTTTTCCATTCTGTTTATTTTATATCCTTTGCCCGAATCGTACCACACGCGCTAACGCTTGTCGAGATCTTTCCTAGAGAGCATCTTTACAAAAGCACCTCATCTCTGTTATAGTTTGATTTCGACTAATACAATTTATTCGTAAAAGGAACTTAAGCAGATATGCCGATTATCAAATCAGCCAAAAAGCGTGTTCGCGTCGCTAAGAAAGCCGCGATCCGCAATTCTAAAACCAAGCGCTCGCTCAAAAGCGCGCTGAAGATTTTCAACAAAGCCGCCAGCACTGGCGACAAAACAGCGACCGAAGCACACAGCAAAGCCCAGAGTGAGCTCGACAAAGCCGTCAAGAAAGGTATTGTTCACAAGAACAAAGCCGCCCGCCAGAAACGCCAGCTCGCCGCGGCGGCAAAAGCTGCCGCTGGCGCAAGCAAAGCTGCTCCGGCCAAAAAAGCAGCCGCAAAGCCTGCTGCAAAGAGGCCCGTTGCTAAGAAGGCTTCGGCGAAAAAGCCAACCGCGAAGAAATAAGCCAGTTCTAGGTCATATGAACACCCTGCTCCGCAGGGTGTTTTTGTTTGCGTAATAACCCGTTTCTTCACTCTGTGAGCCCGTCGGGCTCATCAATTCATAAAGCATGGTGAGACGAGCAGACAGAACAGTACAGAAAATACGAAGAGGAAAAAGCATCGCGGCAGCGACACAGTCTCATTCGTACATCCCTGTACTATTTTGACTGCTCGCCTCACCAGCCACAGCTGGAAGCGGAGGGTGGCTGCGGCAGCCGGTGTTACTCGGCGGATGCCGGACTAGTAGCGACTGCCACTCATCTTGATGCGCGGGGCAGCTCGTGGAGCGTGCTGGGACGGTAGCGGTCATCCCCGTAAAGGGGGTCGCTGAGCTGCGGGGCGTTGGTGGTGTCGACGCCGTGCTGCGCTAGGATCGTAATCGCCTCGTCGTAAGCAATGCCCGCGTTGCGGTACATGCCCATGAGGACGATGTTGTGACCCCCCAGCACCGTCACCGTGACGGTGGTTGAGCCGGCGGCGACCTTGCCGACGCGGTTCTTGAGGTCGGTGATCATGGACTGCATGGCGGTGACGTCACCATCCATGTCGCCCAAATCGATGACGACAAGCGTCATCGAGAGCGCTCCCAGCATGGGATCGTCGATCGGCGTCTCGGTCATTTTTGCGTCTTCTACATACACCTGGCTACCTCTTCTCGTTGTTTCCTACAGTTCCGTTCCGGAAAAGGTATGGGACAACAACCTAAGTTGCGGCCTCGTACCTTATCCGGTGCGGATTATCTGCCTGCTTGTCAAGGTACCTCGGAGCACTCCAGCTCATCGAAGTAAAGTATATATTATCATAAAAACTGTACAAATACAAATATTTTATTCACTCCGCAATCTGTAGCAAGTAGTTTTGCAGCGCGTCATCAGCGTCGATTGATTCGTGTTTGAGGCGACTGTCAATTTGTAGCAAATCAGCAATAAGCTTCTTTAATTCAGCCAGGCTCAGTTTTCGGGCGATGGCCGCACTTTTGCGTACAACAAACGGGTTTACTTTCGCTTCCCGGGCGATCTGGTCTGGTGTACGGTCTCCTGCAGTTTTGATTAGCGCAAGGATATGCAGCTGCCAGGCAAGCATGGCGATAATTTGCTGCGGCTCTACTTTCAGGGCGCGCTGTTCTTCGTAGAGTTCAAAAGCGCGCCTGTCATGGCCGGCAAAGGCCGCTTCGAGTAGCTCAAACACGGTACTTTGTGGCGTGGATTCTATAAGTAAATCGATGACTTCGCGCGAAATGCGCGGATCATACAGCAACAACTTGGCCAGTTCGTTGCCGAGCATTTGTTGGTTCACACCAACGCGCTCGACAAGATACGCCGCATCGGACTGGCTTATACTCCCTCCCTGTTCCCTCGCCGTTACTACGAGCCATCGGGCTAGGCCGGCACGGTCCAGTTCGGGAAATTCACGAAAGTCCGTGACTTTCTTCAGCAGTTTGTAGTAGCTTGAACGTTTGTCAAACTTCGGCTCGACCAAAATAACGTCCGTTGTTTCGGGCAGTTCTTTTAGCAAACCCTCGGCGCGTTCAGCAAACTGCTTGTTTGAGCCTGGGTTCCGCAGTACAGCCATTTTCCTGCTCGCCAAAAACGGCAGGCTTTGCAATGCTTCCTGCATGCGCTCGAAGCTCGCTTCTTCCCCGTCCAGTCGTTCCAGCGCCATGTCGCCATGTTCGTCCAGAAACTGCCGCACCAGCTTGCCTAGCTCAGCACGCAACCCAAAAACATTCTCGCCCGTCAATGTCACCATCATCAGAACCATTATATGCGAAAAGCTTGCGGAAGTGTGGAAGTGTGCCACAATGAAAGGTGGGTGTTATGCAACCTATAGTTACATTAGTCTCAAATCGCTTACCCGTAAGCGTCAAAAAGGTGGATGGTAAACTCGAATTTTCACCTAGCGTCGGTGGCCTTGCCACCGGCCTTTCTTCATATACCACGAATAAGCACAGCAAGTGGATCGGCTGGCCGGGCATCCCCGACGAAGAGCTGACCGCCGAAGACAAAGCGCAAATTACCAAGGAGCTGAAGCGGCATCACTGCTATCCTGTTTTCCTGACCAAAGAGCAAATCGACAATTTCTACAACGGTTACAGCAACAGTATTTTGTGGCCGTTGTTCCACGACAACAAGATATCCGAGGCATCACTGAAATCGCGAGCGCATTGGCTCGAAGCATACCGTGAAGTCAATGCCGTATTCGCCGAAGCCGTACTGCGCTTGAGTGAGCCCGGCCGCCTGGTCTGGGTGCACGATTACCAGCTCTTGCTCTTGCCTTCGCTCCTACGTGCCGAACGGCCCGATGATCGTATCGGATTTTTCTTGCACATCCCATTCCCGCAAGCCGCGAAGTTTACAAAATTACCCGAGGCAAAAGAACTTATGACCGGCGTGCTTGGCGCCGACCTGCTCGGGTTTCATACCAAATCATATGTCCACAACTTTTTGGACACGGCCAGCAGCCTGGATATCGGCATCGTTACGCAGAACGAAGTCGTCATCGGCGAGCGCCCGGTGCGGATAGCCGACTTTCCGATGGGCATTGATTATGCCAAGTATTCCGGGGCTATCAAAACCATCGAAGTCAGGCGCGAGCTTATCAAACTTCGCGCTAAATACCGGAGACGCAAGCTCATTCTCACCGTAGACCGGCTCGATCCGTCCAAAGGGCTTGTCGAACGCGCCGAAGCGTACAGAACATTTTTGCGGCAAAATCCTGAACTGCATGGAAAAGTCATCATGGTAATGGTGACCGTGCCCTCGCGAACTGATATTCCAGAATACCAGGAGCTGAAGGTCCGGCTTGAAAAAGTAGTACGCGAAACGAACAAAGAATTTGGTACGATCGGCTGGAAACCTATCGATTATATGTTCCGGTCGCTGCCGTTTGAGCGTCTAAGCGCGTTGTATCGGCAGGCAGATGTCGCGTTTATTGTGCCACGCCGCGACGGCATGAACCTCGTCGCCAAGGAATATCTGGCCTCACAAGTACAGCGCCATGGGGTGCTGATTTTGAGCCAAACTGCTGGCGCCGCACAGGAATTGAAAGACGCCGTTATGGTTGACCCCGTCAAACCGGATTCTCTGGTGCGCGGCTTGGAAAAAGCCATCTCCATGGGTAGACGTACGGAATCGTGGCGCAAACGCGCTACAAAGATGCAGCGCCGCATCCAAACGGCCACCGTCCATGCGTGGGCAGGAGACTTTATGAACTCGCTCTACACGCCGATTAACACCATGCCGCACCGGACACGCACGTTAACTAGTAAACGAGCCAAAGAAATCATCGACTCATTCCATGCCGCAAAACAGCGTCTATTACTCCTCGACTACGACGGCGTATTAGCTCCAATCGTCAAACGTGCAGAGGATGCCGTACCTACGAAGCAACTCAAAGAATTGCTGCAAGCGCTAGCCCGTGTGCCACACACCGATATAGTTATCATCAGTGGCCGATCGCAAGCGGATTTGACGAAATGGTTTGGCAAATTACCTATCGGCCTTGCCGCCGAACATGGCGCTTTTTACCGTATGGCCAACGAGGAAAAATGGCACCACGTCGCCGGAGTTACCCAGGCCTGGAAGGAACATGTGCTTCCATTGCTGGAAGAATACGTCGCCAAGACCAAAGGCGCGCGTGTCGAACAAAAAGACACTGCCCTTGTGTGGCATTACCGAATGGCAAATTCGGTTCAGGCGCAGAAAAATCTCATCATGCTCCGCCGACGCGTCGCACCCCTGGCCGAGCAATATGGGTTGCGTGTACACATGGGTAAGAAGATCCTTGAAATCCGCAGCGCCGGAGCCGACAAAGGCAGCGCCGCCAAGCGCTGGCTTGCGCACGATCCTGATTTTGTACTCGCTGCAGGCGACGATTATACTGATGAAGATACCTTCATGGCCGCGCCGCCGCATGCGCACACCATACGAGTCGGCTTTGGCCGCACGACTGCAAAGTTCCGGGCACCAGACACCGACGCTATATTTGAGTTATTGTCTCGCCTCAAATAGGCTCTACAATTTTTGACACCTGGGGCAAATATGCGTACCGCGTCCAGCAACTTTGGTCTTGATGATCGTCGTACCGCAGCGCAGGCACGGCTGGCCCTCGCGACGAAAAACGCTGGCAAAGTTCAAATAACTTCCGCGTTTGCCCTCCACGTTCACATAATTTCGATCGGTCGAACCGCCCTTTTCGATGGCAATTTTTAGCACCGCCGTAAGCGATGCATACAATTTTTTAATTTTTGCATCCGTAATGTTCTTAACCAACGTACTCGGATGGATTTTCGCGCCCCATAAACTTTCATCCGCATAAATATTACCGACGCCAGCAATAACCGTCTGGTCGAGCAACGCCGCCTTTATATTTGTATTCGGCCGCCGGCGTAAGCGTTCCCCTAACTCTTTCCAGGTAAAATTCGTGCTCAACGGTTCCGGCCCGACCTTTTTGAAAAAATCGATTTGCGGCACTTCGGCTGTCGGTAACAGCCGGATCCAGCCGAATTTGCGCTGATCGTTAAAGAACAATTGGCTGCCATCCGTAAATGTAAACGTCACCCTCGTCGAACGATCCGGCAATGCTCCGATAAGGCTGTCATTCGGATGGCCGGCGCCAAAATGCTCGCCACTTTTACCGCGAAATACGAGCTGTCCAGTCATTTTCAGGTGGATGACGAGCGAATACTTACTGTCGAGTTCAATGAGCAGCACCTTTGCGCGACGTGCGACGGTGGCAACCTTTGCACCAATGAGGAATTGCCGCACATCAGCCGATGTATTCGGAAAGCTCTTGTCCCAATTTTGCTCGACCTGAGCAATCGCACGTCCCGGCAACAACGCACTCAAACCAATCCGCACTGTTTCGACTTCTGGCAACTCAGGCATCCATTAACTCGCAGTCGGCCGATAAAAAACCAACTTATACCCATCGGGGTCACGGATAACGAATTCGCGATTTCCCCATGGCCAGTCTCGCGGCTCGCTTGATGGCTTAAGGCTTTTTGCTAGTAAATCTTGGTAGTACACATCCACGTCGTTTACGCGAAAGTACATGAACAAGCCCGCACCTTTTGGATCAAGATGGGCCTCGCGTTGGAATTCGGATTTGTCCTCTTTGTCTTGCGGATGAAAGTCCATCCAAAAACTGCCAAGGCTTACAGACACGTGATCTGGCTCATCCTTATCAATGTTGAACCCAAGTTGGCGATAAAACTTGGCCGTACGCCGCGTATCTGACACATAGCATACAATTCCGGTCATTTGCTCAAGCATGTAGCTTTCTCCTGTTTACCAACTATTAGTATAATTGACACATGGACAGTTTGAACGATATCTTGAGTCGCAAAAACTTTGATGAACCGGCGGAGGCGTCAGCTATCAAGAAGTATGTGCGCGAGCAGTTCGACGAAGCAGTGGCCGTCACCGTACGGGAGCGCGAAATTATCATCGCAGCACCAAGCGCGGCGCTCGCCGGTACGTTGCGCACGCGCGTCGTTGCCCTGCAGCGGCTTATCGGCGAGAAAAAGCGCCTCGTGTTTCGAGTCGGCAAATAGCGTTAGTTCATTCGGTAGTAATAATGAGCGCGCGGCAGCAGTAGCGGCTTCGACGCGCGCCACTCTCCACCCGGGCAGAGCGTATCGTTGATGCAAATTTGGTGACTATCGATGGTAAGATAACCGTGCGTCGACTGATAGGCACTGATGCGTCCGCTCGTCACTATCGCCGTGCCTGCAAATACTCCGATGGCAATGATCCAAAGACTGGCTACGGCAGCGAGCCAGCGCGCGCTTTGCCTACCGAACGGCCGTCCAGCGCCAATTTTCAACAGACAGACTGTTATGCCGGCAAGTGGAAGCGCCGCGATAAAATATGCAGCCGTTACGCCAGTGGCTATCGTCCATACCGAGATAGTACTCAACTGGTCAACCAAGTGCAGATGCCCGAACGCTAACCACCATAAGCCGCTTACCCACGCTGCTGTCAGGCAACCAAGAGCGATGCCGAAGCCAATGCCGACAATTACAAACACGGCCCGAATCAGCTTCTGCAGCACTTTGCCTATACCGCTCAGTGCCGGCTGGCTATCCGCTGCAACCTTCTGCCAGTGCTCTTTGTTGCTGATGTCGGCGTACTTTTCCTTGGCGCGCTGCAGTACATCTTGAGCCGTAAACTGCTCACCCCGCAGTTCGGCCTTCTGTTCGGGCGTTTCCGCTACCGGCACGACAAGCATTAGCAGCAAATAGATAAGGATCATCAGACCGCTGGTCGGAAATACTAGCAAAACAAATAGCACACGTACAATGGTCACGTCGATGTTAAAGTACGCCGCCAGACCGTTCGCGACGCCGCCAATGACAGCGCCTTCGCGCAAAGCGTACAGCCGCTTGGGGTGAGTCTTTGGGCCGTCCTCCGCATTCGCCTGTTCTTTGTCGTCCGCCGGCTCGACCGGACCCATGTCATCAATGATTTTCTGCACTTCTTTCTCGGTAATCACGTTCTTGCGCGCGTGCAGATGGCCCTCGCACTTTTCAGCGATAGCCCGCTCGAAGTCTGCGAGTATTTCATCCTTATCCGGGTCATTCGCCAGCTTCTTTCGCGCCTGCTCCAAATATTTCTTCAATAGATCGTAGCCAGCTTCTTCAAGCTGATATGCTTTGCCGTTTAGATTTATGGTCGTAACTTTATTCATACGTTAAGCTCCTAATTTCTCCATGGTTTCACTGAGCGCATGCCAATAGGCTTCAAGCTCCACCAGCTGCTTCTTGCCCGTCTCGGTCAGATGATAATATTTCCGCGGTGGCCCCGCTTCCGATTCCACCCAATCGTACTCAAGCAGTTGTTCGCGGCGAAGACGACTGAGGAGTGGGTACAATGTTCCCTCGCCCGTGGCGAATTCAGTCTGCTCAAGTTTCTTTAGAATATCCGCGGCGTATGCCTTGCCCGCCGACACAGTTTTCAGCACCGCAAGCTCCAGCATACCTTTTCTCAGTGGCCCAAATTTATCAGAAATATTCGACATCCTAAGCTACCTTTCTACAGAAAGGTACCATTTCAAACAACTAAAGTCAAGACTTCTGCCCACTATTGTCCTTTACTAAGGAGTAATTTCTCGATATCGCGCTTGCCTTGTATAAAGTTGCGATACAAGATTGCGTGCATGCCGACCTCCTCTGCCCCGGCACAATGCCGTTCGCGGTCATCGACCATAACACATTCGTTAGGAACGACCCCAAGCTTCTTGGCGGCGAGCAGGTAAATCTCCGCCTCGGGCTTCACAAAACCGACATCACCCGAAACAACCACCGCATCAAAGCTGCGCTGTAGTTCGTGCTCGCTAAAGCGACGACCCAGGCTCTCGCGACCGATATTACTCACTAGAGCAGTTTTGTATGTAGGACGAAGCTCAGCAGCGTATACAAGAAGACGTTCGTCTTTCACTTCCCCTTCTTCAATGCGCTTGCGCCACGCTTCGACGCTGGTACCTAAGATTTCGGCGATTTGCTCATTTGATTCGGCAGGCGCAATCAGCCCGCGGTTATTCGCATGAATGATGTCGACTATCTTCTGTGCAGCATTCGGATTCGTCTGCCCCAGTTCCTCGATCACCACTTTGAGCGAATCAGTGATAATAACCCCAAAACAGTCAAAAAGAATCGCCCGGATCATGCCTTTAGTATAATTCTTCTGGTCAAGAAAATTATATGAAGGGCCAAGCTTGCCCTACGCTCAGAGAAAAACGAGTCCGGACTGAAGCTATATACAGCCGTACTTGAGGGATGTTTCAGAAGGACAGGTTAGCAGTCAGATCCGAATAGTGCGGAACCTGATTCTGGAAGAGGTCAAGCGTTTGCTCCGTGTTGCCGCCATAGGTACCCTCGCCGCCACATGAAGTCGCCCAATACTTTTCAATAGTGTCGCTGCCTTGGTCCAATTCAAAAATATAACGATCGCCGTCCGGACAATACCCGCGAGGATCACTGAGCTTAGGGTCGGAATCACCTTTGGTAAACCCTGCGATATTTAGCGCATGCAGGAATGCGGCAAATGCAGGTTCGTTGTTTGCAAACGTTTTACTCGTAACAACCTGCCCTTGGTAGCCGCTCAGGATTTGGAACTGGGTATTGGTGTTACCGACCGTAATCTGTACTTGCTGGTGGATTTGGTCGGCATTAATCGGCCCATCAATCGTCAGCTGCGCGACCGCACTGGTGTTCGCGTAGCTGTTCAAATCGATCTGCTGCTGTTTCGGGCCTCCACCGCTACCGATACTCTTGAAAATAATCACGAATATGAGCACCAGCAGTCCGATTGCAATCAAAAATGCCGTAAAAAATCGCATCTGCAAATTCTCTCAATTTACAGTAGTACAATATCACATTTAAAACGCTTTTGCAACTCACACGACAAGTAGGTCGGTAAACGCAGCAGGATACTTGTGCCTCAGCCGTTCGGCCGCCACGGTACGAGCCACCCATTCGTATGCCGTATGCTCGCTGCTCAAGTGGACCGTACTGTTACCAGGAATTGTAACCCTGTACACCATAAGTACAAGCCCAACTTTCTCAGTGTCTGATAGGGGGATTTCGATGTTGGAAATTACTGCCGTGAAAAACTCCGGCTCACCAACCACAGTAATACCCGTTTCTTCGGCTACTTCTCGCTGTAAAGTGTCGAGTACGCTCTGACCTGCTTGCATGCGACCGCCCGGTATATCCCAATGCGGCGTGCGGTCTTGGAAGTTTGCAGTATTAACTTGAAGTAAGAGTATCTTGCCTTCGGTATTCGTTACCAAAGCCTTTACGCCTAAATGAAAGAGTTTCTCAGCCATTTTTAAGCGCCAACAATTCAATTACGTTATCGGCTTCGGGCGCAATCTCTGTTCGCATAAAGTCAATAAAGAGATGTTCATTATAGGCTTTTGTGTAAGAAACGCTGAACCCGGCTTCCGACACATATTCGCGGATGGATGCTTCGGTATGGAAATATCTGCTATATGAATGTTTTCTGCCCGTTTTCTCATCCACGAAGGTACAGGTTGTCAGATTCGTGGCCGAGTCAAAATGCGCCTCCTTACGCACCGCGTCGGGGCACTTCGTTGATCGAACAACGACGAATAATTGGCCTCCAGGTTTAAGCACCCGGTGCAACTCAGCAAGCGCACTGATCAATTGATTCTTGGGCAAATAGTGGAGTACGAGTCGGGCGTATACATAATCAAAATGGTCATCCGGATATAACAATGGCTGCGCCACATCCTCGATTTTGACATCAATTTGGTTCTCAACGTGCCGTTCAGCTATCTGTTCTTTGGCGAAAGCTGCCCCTGCTTCGTCAATAGTCGTGGCGACAATGTGCCGCTTGGGGCTTAGCTCGGCCATGCGAACCTCGGCTACACCGCCGGTCGATATACCAACGCTATATACTTGCAAATCTTTATCTGTCAACGCGGCAATGCCATGGTCTTCGCTGATTGAGGCTTTTATACTCATGGGGGCATTATACCTTATAGCGACTCCACGGAGAGCAAGTCTTTCGCTTCAACTTCTATGCGGATATCGCGAGCTATCCATCCATCTGCGTCGCGCTCGACGCCGTTTACCCAGAAGTTTGTCGGTACGGCAGTCCACATCCGTTGCGGGCTCTTAGTGCCAGCATAGTATGCTTCGGGAATCGGCAATTTGCCATCGCGTGCCCGGAACTTATTATGCACGTCCAGCGCTTTTGCAAGTTCTTCGCCCTCGACCATATGCCCTTGCTCAGCGCGGATATACAAACCACCACGCTCCATCATGTCGTACAAGACTACAAAAAGCTGCCCTGTCCGCAATAGATTCTTTGAGTGCTGCGACTCGGGATGCGAACCCCAGTACAGATGATCCAGCGTGTCGTCATACATGAAGAAGTACGGTGTGTTGTGCGGCGAGCCGTCGTCATTCACGGTTGCCATCGATGCGTGACGGGCAGTACCCAGCAGCTCACGTGCGCGCTCGATATGCTGAGCCAATAACTCGTCAGCCAACTCAGCCCCTCATATTTTTCGGCTTATGCGCAGTTAATACGAGCGGCAAATTCTTTACATCGATGTAGGTACGCATGGTTCTGATAAAACCAGCCGTAAAACGCATCGGGTCGTCGTTCATTTGCACCACGATTTCCTCAAGTTCCATAGGAATGACTTGCTCCACTTCATCGTTCGGCACGAATTTCCAATCTTTAGGATGGCATTCATACAAACCGAACATGTGCAAATATTTGCCTTCGTCTGAGTACAAACCCGTCGTCAACTCACGCAACGCCACATCGTGCAAGCCGAGCTCTTCTTCGCCTTCGCGCTTGGCGGCGACAAAATAATCTTCGCCGGCATCGACATGGCCGCCGACCGAGTTGTCTAGCAAGCCGCCGCTCTTTTTGTGCACTTGGACATACAAGCAGCCCTGCTCGTCAAACACATAAATCGCTACACAACGGTGCAACAAGCGCTTGTCATGTGCTTCCTGCTTCGTCACCTGTCGCCCGGTCAGTCGGTCCTGCATATCAACTTCGTCGAGTAATGTCGCCATTAGCTATAAGTGTACCACCAGATAGCTGGTATGTTACGTGTGAGGAATATCACACAGTAGCTTATTGCCAGTGCCGCAATAAAGCACTACAGTGAAGTATTATGCATTCTTCGTTCGAGAACGCGACTGATTCTATCGAGTTTCCCGAACTGCTATGGCGTCGTGCCGAACTTCGAGATTTACAAGAAGCGCAAGCATCTAACCTGCTCAAAGTAGGCATACTAACACGCGCCTACTTTGTCGCCGAACGGCGCGGAACTGGAGTGCCCGAAGAGTCCATGTACCGAGCCTGTGTTTATCACGACCCGCAACACAACATGTACGGAGTACGCTTTGTTGCTTACTACGCCGATAGTCAAGGCGAACTACCGGACTATGTTATCGACGTTCCGGTGTATGAGTCATTGGGAGATACCCGACAGCCGCTTATGCCATTTGACGATAGAGAAGCGGACGCGATAGCATCCGCTGTTTCAACACTCGAATTTGAAAGAGAATTTGGCACCTTCCCCGATCTCACACCTGACCTAACTGACCTTATCGACCCCACATCTCAACAAGCAGCGTAAGCTACTTTAGCTCTAGCAACTGCAGGCCGGTATCGTCGTCGTGTTTGCGGTGCATGGACTGGTACGAACGGTGAATGAACAATTCTACAGTTGCACCAGCGATGAAATCCTTCACGTGGCCGCCGACAGTTTGGTACTCGTCATCCGCAAACACGCCGTGCAGATGGAACATCATCTTGCCCTGCTCGTCGTAAGCCAGGTTGCCGGCGAGCGATACTATTTCCATCATACTGCCGAACGTCCGCCATTTGTATTCCTTTGAATTCAGCTGATAAAATCCTAGCTCCACGTCGCTGGCCGCACCTACGCCATTCAACCACCCACCTTCGATCTTCGATTCTTGGGCAAATTGTTCAATCGCCGTCGAGAGTCGCTCGCCGCGCACGAGCCGAATAAGATTATTATACCCGTCGAAACTATGTATCATGAATACCAGTATACGCGCTTGCTGGCTCTGTTTTAAGGGGGCCCAAGCTGGAAGTAGGAACTATATACTAGAATGTCATGTATTTGACAAAATACACATATTGTGATAAATTCATACTATGAGCGAACACCAAAATCCTTACGAACAAAACGAACAAGTCGAACAACAACTGACGTCGCATGAACTAATCGGGATGCGCGATCAAGAAGTCTCATCCATCATGTATGATCGCAACGCTGTAATTGGTGATTTGCACGGCGCGTACGGCGATGTATTGCCACACACAGGCCTTCGCGAGGGACGTGCCCTGTTGGATGACATGAATACAAGCTTATACAAGACGCTTAATGAAACACCTACGACTGTTGGTCACGTAGTCACAAATACCGCTAACGCCCTGCACGCAACCTTGTCCGACCATGATCGAGGGATAGTTGACCAGCTATATCCTCAGGTACGGAAGGATGGCATGAAAGGTGAAGTGCCTCAGATGCTATTTGAAGGTGTCGAGGACAAGCAGACAGTACACGCTATCCTTGATCATGCGACTATGCTGCGACATATGAAGCTAGCGAGAGAGAGCGGCCCGGACAGTCCAGAAGCACAAGCAGCGCTTAGAGAATTTTCGACTACTACTATTGCTCACGCTTCAAACGCTCTGGCGGATGTCACACGATTCCGACGCGCTAATCGGATTGCGGAAAGATACGGGGCGCGTAACACGCGCGTAGCCGAAGAAATTGGACACGGTACTAGCCCAACTATTCGACGGGCTATGAAAAGCGGGATGGATAAATGGATCCGTCGTGATGCCGTCCAGGAACGGGTTGAGGGCAATCATGAAGCAGGCCACTTCTCAGTACAAGGTATTTTAGACGGTGCCTCAAGCCGCGAGGCGCGCAATCTTATAGCGGCGCTTGTCGGGGATCCCGAAGCCCCTGCACGCACTGAAAGTCCCGAAGGAGCCAGCGACGCCGGCGCTATTGCTTCACCACTCGAAGCTGCCACCCTGCGTCGAACCGAAAGACGAGTCGCAGTCGAGGAACATGCAAACTACCAACGGCAATTACGCCAAGAGGCAAGAGTGGAGCCCGATCATAACCGCGACGGCCGTCCGATGAGAGAGCGTTTTCGGCTCACGAAGCGTCGTGTATTAGGGGCTGTAGCCCTGGGTACTGCAGTCGTAGCTGGGATTGTTACAGCTGGCAGCCATATGGGCGGCGGCTCCCCGTCGGGGCACGCCGAACACAGTGATGGCCGGGTTGCCGCTACTGCTTCACCAACCCCGCACAAAGCTACTAAAGCTGTCGATTACAAGAGGCTGGCTATTGCATGGGAGAAGGATGACCCCATGCGTACGGACCAACCCAAATCACAGTTAGAGAAACCCTTAAGCCCGCATGGCGGTTGGTGGAACACTGCGGAACACGCAGTCTGGGATGCAGGCCCTGATGGAGACAATAACTTCGCGCAAGACGAAGGCGTAGTTAGCACAATACCTGACACTCACATTAGAGCGATCGCTCAAAAGGCCCTGCAAACTGAAGAAGCTGCTGCCATTGTGTCGGACGCTGTCTATCAAATCGACGGCAGAGAGCCAGGAATGAGCGCACTGACAATTCCTAGCATCAGAGAAGAAGCACAAACTGACCTCGATTATGCAAAAGCTGACCAGGCTGCATTAGCCGCTACACAGGATGATTATGGCACTGCTCGTAAACTCATGGGACAGATTACCGATCCTGAAATCGCAAAGAAGGTGCAGCAGGTCATAGATCAAGAGCGGTCGGGCAACTATCAGGGCGCTATCAATAGTTGGAGCACGCTTGATAACACTGCTCAGGATAGAACCGTCAATCTTAGTAATGCTGCCCTGAGTGGCTGGTTTAACCTCGAACGACACACCACTGCATACGATGGAGAGTATACTAACGCCCGCACTAAATAGACCTGTCCCTACTCTGCACTCCAACCGAACCACGTAGTTATACTTTAGCTCTATTCTTGTATAAATAATCTTTGACGCCGGTAAGCCAGCCGCCGGTAAAATATTTCTCAGGATTGAATGAATCAAGTTCAACCCACTCCATCTTATCGTGGTGGCCGCCAAGCCTGACTTCACCGCCAAGATACTTAGCGTCGTAGCCTACCGCAAATATCCGCACTTTTTGGCCGCCAAGTCCCTGCTCGTCTCGCTCAACACGGAAAAATACTTTTGGTTCGCCTAGCTCATACTGGACGCCCTCGCCCAATTCCTCTTCAACCTTACGATCAATTATGGATTCGAGCTGTTTGCTAAACTCATCTTTCTTGATACGGCCGCCTGGTAAATCCCACGACCCAAAGATATCGTGGGTGATAAGTAGCTTGTTGCCATCCCGCAGAAAGAGTTTTACGGCCACAAAATACCAGTCTTTTTCTTCACTCGTTCCCATTTATAGTTCTCCCCAGTTGGTACCGATGGAGGTATCGACGGTTAGTTTGACCGGGAGTTCGGGGTAGATAGATTCCATGGTTTCTTTGAGGAGCTTGGCGACTTGATCGGCTTTGGGTTCAGGGCACTCGACGAGGATGGAATCGTGAATTTGGAGGAGCTGGTGACAATCGTCACCGAGTTCGTGCAACTTTTGATCGACTTTTATCATAGCCATTTTCATCAGGTCGGCTTCGGTTCCCTGGATGGGCATGTTCATAGCGGCACGCTCTGCTCCGCTGCGGACCATGAAGTTGCTGGAGTGAATGTCCGGCATCGGGCGGCGGCGGCCGAACAGCGTCTCTACATAGCCATCTTTGCGGGCACGTTCTATCAAGCCTTCCAAGTAGGCCATGAGTGGCTTGCGAACTGCTTTGTATTGGTCGATGAAGTGCTTCGACTGTTCGAACGTCATGCCGGTAGCAATACTCAGACCGTGCGGGCTCATGCCGTACAAAATACCGAAGCTCACCGCTTTGGCGGCGCTGCGCATCTGCTTGGTCACGTCTTCAGGGTTGCGCCCGGACACCAGCGCAGCTGTAGCTGTGTGCACGTCTACGTCCCGATTGAACATGTCGATGAGTTCTTTGTCGTTGCTCATAGCGGCGCCGAGACGCAGTTCAAATTGACTGTAGTCGGCGCTTACGAATTTGTTGTCCGGCCCCGCCACGAACGCGGTGCGGATACGGCGACCCAGCTCGGTACGCACCGGGATGTTCTGTAAATTCGGGTCGTTGCTGCTCAAGCGCCCAGTCTGCGCGACCGTCAGCGCGAACGTAGTATGCACACGCGAATGCCCGTCCACTTGCTTCGGCAGTGTATCGATGTATGTATTCTTCAGTTTAGTGACTTCCCGCCATTGCGTGACGAGGTCGATGATCGGGTGCAAGCCGCGCAGTTTGTCGAGCTCGCTGGCCGCAGTACTGAAGCCGGTCTTGCCCTTTTTGATTCCTTGGCTCGACAGATTCAGCTTGGTGAACAAAATGTCGGCCAGTTGCGCCGTAGAGCCGATGTTGAATTCCTGGTCGGCATAGCCATAGATTTGCTGCTCGATGTCGGAAATCATGTCATCGATCTCATCGTTCATCTTCTCGAGATATTTCGTATCGAGTTTGATGCCCTCGTATTCCATGCGCGCGAGCACCGGAATGACCGGCCACTCGATATTCTTGGCCAGTTCCGGCAGCTTCGGGATCGAAGCGAGTTCTTTCGCCTGCTGGTCGTGAAGCGCCCGGATAACGGCCATGACTTCCGGCGCCCGCTGGATAAGCTCGTCCGGGCTCAGGTTCTCAAAAGGAGAGTCCTCGTAGCCAAGGTCCGATGCCGCCAGTTCGGTGAGCGTCTGCTCACGGCGCAGCGCGTTGAGCAGAAACGCACCGATCAGCACATCGTGTCCTACCTCCGGGAATTCTTTGACGCCGAGCGCCAGTAGTGTCTTGAGTGTCGACTTCACGTCATAGCCGACGAGCGGTTGGACATTTTTGAAGTTTTCGACGATGAGCTTCGGGCTAACCTTACGCAAATCAATCGTGTAGGTCGTTTTGCCATCGAGACTCATGATGAGCACTTCGGGCTTAGTGCCATGTTTGCCGGCCGAGCGGGCGTGAATATAAAAGTATTCGGAATCACCAAGCCGAAGCTCGTCGGCCTTTTTGTCACTGTCGATGATCAGATTTTTACCCGGACTGAGCGGGCTCACGTCGCTTTCGGCACGATGGTTGGTAATGGCAACCTGCATTATCTCTGGTAACTGTCGTTCCAAGCTGCGAAACTCTAATCGGTGCAACATCCCAAGCACCTTTGCCGGCTGCACTTTGCTGCCGTCGACTTCGTGCAAATCAAGTTTTATAGGCGCGTCCGTCCAAATTGCTGCCAATTTCTTACTCAGGTATGCGGAGTCTTTACCGGCTTCCAGCTTTTTACGCATAGAATCTTTGAGGAGCGGCAAATTCTCGTACACACCGTCGAGTGTCTTGTATTGCTTGAGTAGCTCAATTGCACCCTTTTCACCGATGCCCGGCACCCCTGGAATGTTATCCGAGCTGTCTCCCTTAAGCGACTTCAGATCCAAAAATTGATCCACGCCGATACCGTACTTCGCCTCAAAGCTTTTGGGTGAATACAATTCGATGTTGCTCAGGCCTTTCTTGAGCGCATAGACTTTCACGTTGCCATTAATCAGCTGGAGCATGTCAAGATCGCTCGTGATAAGCAGCGTCTCGAGTCCCTTCTCGCGCGCCTGCACTGCCAGCGTACCCATGATGTCATCCGCTTCGTAATCGTCGAGTTCGTATAACGGCCAACCAAATGCCTGCAGCAGCTCATGCAGCACGGGGATTTGTTCATAAAAATCGGGGGGTGGCGGTTTGCGCCCTGCCTTGTATTCCGGATACAGCTCCAGCCGTCTACGGATATTCGTTTTCGGCTTGTCCCACGCCACTGCCACATAATCCGGCTTCAGCTTCTTGATGACTTCGAGTGCCAGCACCGCAAAGCCGTACACCCCGCCGGTCGGCGTGCCATCCTTCGTCGCGAGATTCGGCATCGCGAAGTACCCGCGATAAAAAATCGACTTCCCGTCGATAATGGCAAACTTCTTGTGCGCCGCTGTATCAACCATGGTTCAAGTATACGCTACAGATACGGCACTTGAGAAACGTACCCTTTCCACTAAACTCAACTTCAGGCTTTGCTTATATTTTGACATTTGATCAGTTTAAGTTTAAAATATACAAGCTTTGGCATCATGTAGGAGACCATCAGGGGTTCTTCTATCAGAGCACAAGGGAGTTCTTTCATGTCAGCAGCGGAAGTCGTCCAGCGACACTTCGCCAGCAAGACCTACGCGGCGCGAGGTTTCACCGCCGAGCAGGAGCCACGCTACAAGGCCCTGTGGGAAATCATCGGATGGGAGTGGGTCAACCGCTTCTTCGCCGCTGCCCACGCGGTCAACACCATCCCCGGACCGGAGCACGGGACACTCAAGCCCGAGTTCCACGTCACCGATGAGCAGCGCGCGGCCCTCATGGTCCAGCTCACCGACATGGGGTGGTTCAAAGGCCTTCCACTCCGGCCGGGCATGTACGACAACCTCCTGATAATGGGGGCCAAGTACAAGGCCATGGTGGAGCGAGCCAAGATGCTCAAGGCGAGGCTCGAAAAGTCCAGCAAGCCCGGCGACATCGTACGATTTCGCAAGATGTTCGGTCTGTCCGGCCAACGTCCGCGCAGCGACAAACTCGACGGAACAGTCGCCGAGATCTACGCCAGCCTCACCG
>Ga0187809_10000337_pt1 | contig 26756 bp, 23 predicted proteins | sample NC_wetland_sal_i_8_FD_132415 | JGI IMG/M metagenome (GOLD analysis project Ga0187809, IMG submission 132415) | Wetland sediment microbial communities from Neuse River Estuary, North Carolina, USA - ASW_4 | ecosystem: Environmental > Aquatic > Freshwater > Wetlands > Sediment | place: USA: North...
CGAAAGTATTTCAGCGCCTCGTCCAGCTTCCCGACCTTCCACGCGGCAAGCCCGAGCGCCTCCCGGGCCGAGAAACGCAGCGGGTTGGTTTCCGAGGTGAGGGATTTGGCGTGCGCGGAGACCTCGTCATAGCTGCCATGGTCGACGAGGATGAAAGCGGCGCGCAGCTTGGCGATGTCGCGGATGGAATCGGCCACAGAACTGTCGCCAGCCACATGGTCGAAGGCCTTCACCGCTCCCTTGAAGTCGCCCTTGTCGGCCAGAATGGTCGCCGCACGCATTTGGGCGAGCACGGGATAGTCGCCGTAGCCATTTTTCTCGATCTTATCGAGATCGGCCAAAGCCTGATCGTTCTTGCCGTCCTGAGCGAGGGAAAGGGCTTGCGAAAAAGCGTCGCCGGATTGGTTGGCGCGCTCCGCATCCCAATGCCGGTAAAGCACGAAGCCGACGGTTCCGAGAATGACGATCAGAGCAAGCGCGATCAGCCATAGGCCATATTTCGACAGAAAGGCTTTCGCCCGGTCCTGCCTCAGTTCCTCGGTGACTTCGCGAAAAAATGACTCGTCCGACATCCGGCCCAACCCAATCTTGGGTGCGGGGCGAATTTTCTTCCGTACTCCCCAAGCGCACCCTCGTTGCGGGAGCCTTTTAGCCGAATTCCGTCCGTTTGGAAGAGGCAAGCGGCAAAATCGCAATCGAGGAGGCGCCGCGCTCCCCCGGCGCCATCTCGGCGCGACGATCACGCGGGATCGGGATCGTCGGCGCTCCGTTGCATATATCTTACGTCGAGGTCGGGCAGTTTGCCGCCCCCCAGCGTCGCCTCGAAAGCACGCAGGCGCTTATAGATCGACATCAGGCTCACGATGTCCGGCCATGAGTTGACCAAGTACTGAAACGAGGAACTGACCTGGCTGAAGGCGGCGATGATCTGTTGCAATATGCCGAAGGTGATGTGGCCGGCGGCGATGGTCGGCGTCATGATGACGTAGACGAAGACGGCGTCGGCCTGGATGTAGAACATGCGCGCGACGTTGAAATAGGCATAGTGGAAGTAGAGCAGGAAATAGCTTCTTCTCACATTGTTGAAGAGCGCCGCCAGGGTAGGGGGCTGCGCCCGATTCTCGTGATCCTCGCCATAGACCAGTTCCTTGCGATAGGCCGCCTCGACCCTTTGGTTGCGGAATTCGATGCCCGGCAGCTTTATGCCGACGCCGGCGAGGAGAACCGTTCCGAACAGCGACCAGAGGATGGCGGCGATGACGAGCGAATCCGGGATCGGCCCCATGAAGGGCATGGCCGTGACATGATGCGAGAGCTGCGCAAGGAGCGGCAGGAAGGCGATCAGCGTCATCACCGATTGCATAAAGCTGGTGCCAAGATCCTCGACGGAGGTTGAAAAGCGCATCGTATCCTCCTGGACGCGCTGCGAGGCGCCTTCGATGTGGCGCAGCCGGTCCCAATTCGACACGTAGAAATCGTTCATCGCTGTGCGCCAGCGGAAGATGTAGTGGCTGATGAAAAAGCTCTGCACGACATAGACGGCGATCGCCAGGAAGGCGATCGTCAGGAACACCCAAATCCCCTGAAAGAGCTCGCCTTGCGTCACCGTGCCGGCCGGCGGGGTGAGCGCCTTTTGTATCATGTCGAAAAAAGGGCCACGCCATTCGTTGAGTTCGACGCTGACCTGAACCGAGAAGTTGGTCGTGAACAGTATGAAAGCCGTTCCGAGGATTGACCAGTTCTGCCAGGGATGCGGCCGGTAAAGCGCCCAGAAAGCGTAGAAGATGAAAATTGCCGCGATGAAATAAGCGTAAAACCAGAGATACGGTTTCGACCAGAAAACACTGATGCCTATAATTGGCGCGCTTCCCGGAGCGGCGGGCGGCAGGCCAAAAACAGCGCCGAGTTGTTCACCGCCGAGAAACCAGAACAATACGACGGCAATGCTCCAGATAATGGCGGACGAAAAAAACACTTTCGGCTGAGGAAAGAAGGAAACAAACATTCGGGCGAAATCCTGAGAGGCCAAGCCTGTTTTGTTCAATCGCGGCGATTGAAGTCACAAATACGGCGGAAATGAAATCGCGAAACACGCTTGAGCGAGAAGCGGCCCGGCTTTTTCCGCTCAGCGTGCGGCCGCCGCGGCGGGCATCTGGTATCGCGCGGAGAATGCGGCAAACCCTGACAGCAAGAGGGCGGCTGCGGCGAGGAGAGACGGAATGAAGAAACTGCCGGTCATGTCGGCCAAGAAGCCGGCGACGATCGGTCCTATGATCTGCCCCACACCGAAGGCGGCGGTCATCAACGCGAGGACACGTCTCGGCGAAGAGGCGGCAAGAAGCCTTCCGCCCTGAAGGCCGATCGCTGTTATGGCGATGAACGTCCCCCCGAGCAGCAGACCGCCGATCAGCGGACCGGCAAAGCCGCCGAGCGAAACGCTGGCGACGACGCCGATGCCCTCGACGACGGCTCCTATGGCGAATGTCATCGCATGCCCAATCCGCACGGTGAGGACATGCCAGACAAAGAGTGACGGTATTGCGGCGATCCCCGTCACCAGCCAGACGACGGATTCAAACAGCCCGCCGCTTTCCTGCTGACGCACGATGGCGATGAGGAAAGTGGCCGTAACGATATAGCCGAAGCCGAAAACGCCATAGGCGAAGGTCAATTTTATCAGCGGAGCCGTCCAGCGCACGGGCGGCTCGCTCTTTTCCTCGCCGGTCCTGACCGGTCCTTCAGGGGCAAGCAGCGCTGTTATGACGAAACCGACGAGCGTGAGAAGGGCTGAGCCGTACCAGCCGGCGCGCCATCCCGCGCCTGCTATATGCATCCAGCCGGTGAGAAGGGAGGAAAGAGCAATGCCTAGTCCGACGCCGCCGAAATGAAGCGCCTGAAGGTCGGCCCTGCCATGCTCGGCCAGACGGCTGAAGACGATCGTGGTCAGGAATACCAGCAGGAAGGCGCTGGCGACGCCGGCGGCGAAGCGAATCACGAGAAAGGCGGCGATGTTCACCGTCAACGCCATCAAGGCCGCCAGCACGGCATTGGCCGCGAGCGCCGCCAGCATCACGGGACGCTCCCTGCCGTGCGCCCAGGCGCCGACGGCAATGATCGCGCCGAAGAGATAGCCGAGATAGTTGGCCGAAGCGATCCATCCGGCCTCGGACGCCGACAGGCCGAGGCTGTCCATCATGATCGGCAGGAGCGGCGTGTAAACGAAACGCCCGATGCCCATGCCGACAGCCATGCCGGCCATTCCGGCGAACCCGTAACGAAGCGGCGATATTCGGGACGACAACATGTCGCAACCATATTGCTGCACCGCAGCGATGCAATCGGTTTTGACTGGTCCAGAGACTCACAACGGCTGTGCGGAAAAGTGGCGGAAAGTCTCGATGGAGGCTATCTACATATCCGGGATATCGACAATCCAGGCATAATGACAGGATGATCTCATGAACACGCACCATCGCAACCTCTCCGCGGGCATCGATCCGAATAAACTCGACAGGCTGGCGGAGGTCGCGGTGAAAGTCGGATTGCGGCTCGAGCCTGGCCAGGACCTTTTTCTCACGGCGCCGGTAGTCGCGCTTCCGCTGGTCCGGCGCATTGCCGAACATGCTTACAAAGCTGGCGCGGGGCTGGTGACGCCGCTCTTCTCCGATGAGGAGATCGCGCTTGCGCGCTACCGCTATGCCGCCGATGCGAGCTTCGACCGGGCGCCGGGCTGGCTCTATGACGGAGTCGCCAAGGCATTCTCAGATAACACGGCGCGGCTTGCCATCGTCGGCGACAATCCAATGCTGCTCTCGGGCGAGGATGCCCAGAAAGTGGCGCGTGCCAACAAGGCCAATTCGCTGGCCTATCAGCCGGCATTGGAAAAGATCGCCGGTTTCGACATCAATTGGAACATCGTCGCCTATCCCGGCCTCTCCTGGGCGCGGCAGGTCTTCGCCGGAGAGGAGGACGACATGGCGGTCGCAAAACTTGCCGCCGCCATCTTCTCCGCTTCGCGCGTGGATAATGACGATCCCGTCGCCGCCTGGGCGGAACACAATGCGGCGCTGAAAAGCCGCACGGAATGGCTGAACGGGCAGAAATTCAGCGCGCTCCACTATTCGGGACCGGGAACGGATCTGACGATCGGGCTGGCGGACGGCCATGAATGGCAGGGCGGCGCCTCGGCGGCCAAGAACGGCATCATTTGCAATCCGAACATCCCGACGGAGGAAGTTTTCACCACGCCGCATGCACGCCGCGTCGAGGGGCATGTGTCGAGCACCAAGCCGCTCTCCTATCAGGGCACATTGATCGACGGAATTTCGGTGCGCTTCGAGGAAGGCCGGATCGTCGAGGCGAAGGCCACGAAAGGCGAGGCGGTGCTCGCCAAGGTGCTCGATACGGACGATGGCGCGCGCCGTCTTGGCGAGGTGGCGCTGGTGCCGCATTCCTCGCCGATCTCGAAGAGCGGCATTCTCTTCTACAACACGCTCTTCGACGAGAACGCCTCCTGCCATATCGCGCTTGGCCAGTGCTATTCGAAATGCTTCGTCGGCGGCGCCGGTCTGACGCCAGACGAGATCGCGGCGCGGGGTGGCAACAAGAGCCTGATCCATATCGACTGGATGATCGGTTCCGACAAAATCGACATCGACGGCGTGAAGGAGGACGGCAGCCGCGTCCCCGTCTTCAGGAAGGGCGAGTGGGCCTGATCATTCCGGCAACAACCAGACCTCGTTTGTCTCATGGTTCTCGGGAAGCCATCGCCGCCTTGAGGCCCTGAAGGTCCGCCCGCGTCTCCCTGAGGGCGGACCAGAGAACCGCGATCAACTGGTCCGGGCGGGTCCATTGCCGGCTGTCCGGATCGTCCTTTTCTGCCAGCCCCCAGGCGCCGAAATCCACGCCGGCTTTCTCCATCGCGGCCCTAATGTCCTGGGCGACGAAGCCGGCATGCACCCGCTTCCCGGGCCTCTCGACTTCTTCGGTCTCGACCGTGGCAATCGATTTCGCGGCAGGATTTTTCGTATTCATCGACGCATTGCGGCGCTGCACGATTTTGACTGTCTTGCCCCCGACCTTCCACCGGAAAAGCTTCGGTTCGATGGCGTCCACCATCGCGCCGGCAAACGGCAATTCGCCGACTATTGTCTTGTCCCTGGCGTCCGAGGTCTGGATCGTTCCGTTGGCGGCCCAAACAGAACTCCACCGGCAGGTCGAATTGGCGAGACTGTAGGCATTGTCGGTGGCGGGGCTAAAATCGCTCGCTGATTGCTGCGAGCGCGTCACGTAATTGGTTCCCAGTGCAACGACACCCCCGCCTGCATTAAGCGTGATGCCGCCGGCGCCGACATTCTCGATCGCGAACGCGCCGTCCGCCCCCGGATTGCGGATGAACCTGGAAGAATAGTCCGATTGCTCGTCCGAAGCATGAAAGTCGAAGAAAGCATATCTGTCGCCGGGAATGCCGGCGCTGATTTCCATCGCCGCTCCGCCCGATGTGGGCGCCGTCGATATCGAGTGCGGGCCAATGTCAACATACCCGACCACACCTTGCAGAAGGCTGATATCGGTCGTGCTCGCCTTGAGAACCGTTGTCCAGGAAGCGCCGTCTATGCTCGTCTTGATGGAGAAATCGTCATCGCCGGTCAGACCGAATTCGGCCCGACCGGAATAGCCGGTCTGGAATAGATGCGAGGCCGTGTTCGTCGTCGAAGCCTTGTTGACCTTGACGCGATGGTCGCTACCCTCATGCGTGAAAAGACTGAAGGCGGAGGCCACCGCCAGGCGATTGGTCGTGTCGGCATCGGTGTTGACGCCGAAGAAGGGACGCGCGCTGCCGCCGGCATCCGCACCTAGCCATCCGGTTCCGTCAAAGACGATCCGTTCGACCGCGCCGGCGTCGTAAAGCTGCCAGCCGGCCGCGGGAGTGAAGAACTGCCAGGCCCCATCAGTGAAACAGGCGATGGAATTCTCTTTTCCCACCCAAATATCCGTCGCGCCCGCGGCGACAATATAGCCATCTCCTTCGGCGGGATTTGCGGGCGGAGCGGAGAACTTGCGGCTTTTGACGACAGGCTGGACGAGGCAATCGAGCATCCTGAGCGCCTCGTTATGCGTGACATGCTTCTGCGCCTGGGAAGGCATGATGTAGGGAAGATCAAGTCTTGATGTGTTTTCCACGGGCCAATTTCCTCAAAATGAAATCGGCCAAAGTCTAGGCGCGCGGCGAAGGGGGTGGATAAACGCGTTTCTCGGAAGATCTGGCCGCCAGCATCTCGGTCAGCAAATCTTCCGTTCCCAAACCGGCCGGCAATTGCCGCATGATCGCCTGGATGCGCCCATCGAGGAGGAGCATGGAAAATCCGTGGACGAGGGACCATGCCGCAGCCATTCGCGCGGCTTTGGCGAGCGGCGGCGCATCGGCGCTCTCCTCCCGTCCTTCTTCCACGGTTTCGGCAAGAGCTTGCGCGGCGTCGTCCATTGCCTCGCGCAGCGCGGCGCGGGACGGGTCGAGTCGCTCGGAGCGGAACATCAACTGGAACATTCCCGGATGCCGCTCGGCGAAATGGACATAGGCCATGCCGCGCGCCACGCCGCGCCTGTCCGGATCGGTTTCAGCTGCAGCAGCGGCCCGGAGTTCAGCGCTGAAGCGCCGGAAGCCGATCGAGGCGAGCTCGCTCAGGAGTCCCGTCAGATCGCCGAAATGGTTTTTGGGCGCCGCATGGGAAGCGCCCGCCTTGCGGGCGGCGGCGCGTAGCGTCAGGCCGTTTATTCCCTCCTTGGCGAGGATTTCCTCGGCCGCGTCGAGCATGGCTTCGCGCAGGGCTCCATGATGATAAGGCCGGCCGGCCTTCTTCCTCCCGCGCGTCGCGCGCGCCGCCGGGGGGCTGCGGTTTTCCTCGCCCGAAATCCGTTCGCCGCCGCTTCCGGTTTCTGTTTTCATCCGATTTTGCCGAAGGAATTTTCGTGTGTGGAGTTATTATTGACGCTGTCAATTTTAGAATTGACGGACCGGATGTCCAGTGTCATTTATATTGACATCGTCAATATCGGGAGGCGCGGATGGCGTCTGCCTTCGACAGTTCTGAAATGCCGGCCTTTCTGAGCGGGAACTACGCGCCCGTCATGCGGGAAATCAGCGTCGCGGATCTGACCATTCGCGGCGAACTGCCGCGCGAACTCAATGGAACGCTTTACCGCAACGGCCCCAATCCGCATTTTCCGGCATCCGATGGTCATTGGTTCACCGGCGATGGGATGATCCACGCGATCGTCCTTTCGGATGGCAAGGCGAGCTACCGTAATCGCTGGGTGCGCACGCCGAAATGGCTTGCGGAGGAGCATGCTGGCCGTTCGCTCTTTTACGGCTTCGGGGGTAGGCGGCCCGATGCGCCCGACGACTGGGCCACCGGCGATTCGGGCGTTGCCAACACGAATATCGTCTGGCATGGCGGGCGATTGCTCGCGTTGGAGGAGGCGCACCAGCCGACCCTGATCGCGCCGGGAAGTCTTGAGACGCACGGCTATGCAAAATTCGGGCTGCATGGCCCCTTCACAGCCCATCCAAAGATCGATCCCGTTAGCGGCGACATGCTGTTTTTCGGCTACAATGCTGCTGGACCATTGACGCCCGCGATAAACTTTGGCGTTCTCGGTGCGGACGGCGTTTTGCTGCGTCACGAGCGCTTCGAAGCGCCCTATGCCAGCATGGTGCATGATTTCATCGTCACGGAAAGACATGTGCTCTTCCCGATCCTGCCCCTGACCGGCAGCATGGAACGGGCGCGTTCGGGCCGGCCGCCTTATGCCTGGGAGCCGGACAAAGGGGCCTTCATCGGGATTATGCCGCGTGATGGCGCAGCGGCCGATATAAGATGGTATCAGGGCGAGGCTTGCTACGCCTTCCATGTCATGAACGCCTGGGAGGAGGAGGGCCGGATCGTCGCCGAGGTCATGGCCCACGAGGAGCCGCCGCTTTTTCCTCACGCCGACGGCACGCCCGAAAATCCTGAAAGGCAGCGCGCCCGCCCGACGCGCTGGACTTTCGATCTCGCCGCTGAAACCAGCTATTTCTCGCAGAGCGTAGTGGAAGACATTTCCGGCGAATTCCCACGTATCGACGACCGCAGGGCCGGGCTGCGGAACCGACATGGCTGGTATACCGGCACAAATCCGGCCAACGGTGCGGATGGCCTGAACGGCGTCATTCATCTCGATGCGAGTGTGGGACGCCGCGATCTATACTGGCTGCCAGATGGCGACATCACATCCGAGCCGGTCTTCGCCGCGCGCGGCGAAACGGAAGGCGATGGCTGGGTGCTTGCGGTCGTCTGGCGCGCGCGAAGCGACACCAGCGAACTCCTCGTTCTCGAAGCCAGGGAGGTCGAAAGAGGGCCCGTTGCGACAGTGGAACTGCCGCAGCGCGTGCCTTTCGGTTTCCACGGCAACTTTGTACCGGAGAGCAGATGAAAAATTTTCTCTACGCCGTCAGGCCGCTGATCTACGATTCGCTCGGCGTCATCGTCTTTGCCGTCCTCGTGATGCTCAAGGTCGATGTCCTGATTGCGGCGATCACCGGCGCGGCGATCGCCGCCGGCATCGTGCTCTCCGACATCGTGCGGCGGCGTCCCGTGCCGGCGCTGCAATGGATCAGCCTCGCCCTTGTGCTCCTCTCCACCGCCGCGGCCTACCTCACCAACGATCCGCGTTTCGTCATGGGCAAGCCGAGCATCGTCTATCTCATCGTCGGTTACGTCATGCTGAAGCGTGGCTGGATGAACCGCTATGTGCCGGAGGAATCGCTGCCCCTTATCGAAGACCGGATGACGCTCTTCGGTTACATCTGGGCCGGGCTGATGTTCCTCACCGCGATTCTCAATCTCATCATCGCGGTCTGGTTCACGGCGCGCTGGCCGGAATTCATCGCCACCTTTCCCCTCGCATCGAAAATCGCGCTTTTCCTCATCCAGTTCGCCGGCATCAGGATCACAGCCCGCCGGAGGTTGGCCGCGCGCGAGACGCTTGCGGCGTCGCAGGCGCGGGCGGGCGGGCTCGCTGCGGCAGGTGAAATGCCAATGGAATAGACGCGGCGCGTTTCGTAAGCTACCCACCGTCAATCGCCTGCGGCGATTGTCGACCTCCATCGAGGGAGGGAGATCAGCGGAGGATGCATGAAACTCGCTACATTGAAAAACGGCACGCGTGACGGGAAGCTCGTCATCGTCTCGCGTGACCTGACGCTCTATACCGACGCGTCCTTCCTCGCGCCGACATTGCAGGGCGCTCTCGACGACTGGCGCCGCATCGCGCCACATCTGGCGACACTTGCCGAAAGCCTCGAAATCGGCGCGGTGCCAGCCGAGCGCTTTCACGAGCACAAGGCGCATGCGCCCCTGCCGCGCGCTTATCAATGGGCGGACGGCTCGGCCTATCTGAACCATATCGAGCTTGTGCGGAAGGCGCGCGGCGCGGAAATGCCGGAAAGCTTCCGGACCGATCCGCTGCTCTATCAGGGCGGTTCGGATTCCTTTCTCGGCCCGCGCGATCCGGTCCGGCTGGCCGACGAGGCCTGGGGCATCGACATGGAAGGCGAGGTGGCCGTCATCGTTGATGACGTGCCGATGGGCGCGAGCGTCGAGGAGGCCGGCGCGGCCATCCGGCTCCTCATGCTCGTCAACGACTGGTCGCTGCGCAATCTCATCCCGGCCGAGCTTGCCAAGGGCTTTGGCTTCTTCCAGTCGAAACCCTCCACCGCCTTTTCGCCGGTCGCGGTGACGCCTGACGAACTGGGGGACGCCTGGGACGGCGGCAAGGTGCGCCTGCCGCTTCTGGTGGAACTGAACGGCAAGCCGTTCGGCCGTGCCGATGCCGGCACCGACATGATCTTCGACTTCCCGGCGCTGATCGCCCATGCGGCAAAGGCGCGCCCGCTCGCGGCGGGCAGCATTGTCGGCTCGGGAACCGTGTCGAACAAGCTCGACGATGGTCCCGACAAGCCGATCGCGGAAGGCGGCGCCGGCTATTCCTGCATCGCGGAACTGCGCACCATCGAGACGATCCGCGACGGCGAGCCTTCGACACCCTTCATGAAGTTCGGCGATCACGTCCGGATTGAGATGAAGGATAAGGCCGGACGCTCCATCTTCGGTGCGATCGAACAGACGGTGGAGAAATACGAAAGGGGCTGATGGCTGGCCGCATAGCGGCAGAATCGGATAGGGCTTGAACATGCTGTTCGAGCCTGGGGGAGAGACTGTTGCGCGCTGTTTTCGTCGATGCCAATGAGGCGCTATCCGCCGTGATGGAAAAGCTCCTCCGGCCGGACGACCTGCCGGTGAGGATCAACCGGCAGCCGGCGATCACGCCTGCCGAACTGCCCGATGTCCTTGGCGATGCGGAGATCGCCATCATAGACCATACGCATCTGCCGATCGATATCGCGCGGCAATGCGGCGGGCTGAAGCATGTCGTTTTCCTCGGCACCGGGCCGCAGAGCTATATGGACCCCGCCCAGCTCGGCGCGGAGCTTGGCGTCAAGGTCCATATCATTAAGGGCTATGGCGACACGGCGGTGGCGGAATGCGCCTTCGCGCTGATGTGGGCAGCGGCGAAGGGGCTGGCCGGCATGGATCGCGCCATGCGGGCCGGCAACTGGATGCGCACCGAAGCCATGCAACTGACCGGCAAGACGCTCGGCCTCGTCGGCTTCGGCGGCATCGGCAAAGAGATGGCGCGGCTTTCGCTCGGCGTCGGCATGCGGGTCGTCGCCTGGAACCGCTCAGCCGTCACGCATCCGGGCGTCGCATTCATGGCTCTCGACAAGGCGCTGGAGAAGGCGGATATCGTCTCGCTGCATCTGGCGCTGAATGACGAGACGCGCGGCATACTTTCCGACGAGCGCATCCGGCGCATGAAGCCGGGCGTCATCCTCATCAACACGGCGCGCGGCGCGCTCGTGGACGAAGCGGCGATGATCGCGGCCTTGCGCTGCGGCCGGATCGGCCATGCCAGCCTCGATGTCTACACCACCGAGCCGCTGCCGGCCGGCCATGAACTGACGACGCTTCCCAACGTCACGCTTTCCGCCCATTCCGGCTTCCGCACGCCCGAGGCGAACGACAATCTCATCGGCGCGGCGCTCGACCATTGCCGGAGGATTGCGAGAGAAGGCGCTTGACCCGTATCGGTTCAAATGGGCAAACAGAACCGTAGTTTCACGCGGGCCACTCATGCCACGTCATGTCGCCATCATCGGAGCAGGGGCCGTCGGTGCGATCAGCGCCATCGAGGCGTTGCGCGACGGCAACCGCGTCACCATCATCGAGCCGGGTGAACCGGGCGGCGAGCAGGCCACCAGCTACGGCAATGCGGGATGGTTCTCCTCGCATTCGGTCATCCCACCGGCCGAGCCGGGCGTCTGGAAGAAGGTGCCGAAATATCTTTCCGATCCGCTCGGGCCGCTCGCCATCCGCTGGCGCTATCTGCCCCGAGCCTTGCCTTGGCTTTTCCGCTATCTCCGTTCCGGCTGGACGCGCGCCGACATAGAGAAAACCGCGCGGGGGTTGCGTCCGCTTCTGGAAGGCGCGCCGCTCCTGCATGCGAAGCTTGCGGAGGAAGCCGGTGTTTCGCACCTGGTCGAGCGCGCGGGGGTGCTGCATGTCTATACCTCGCGCGAGGCGTTCGAGGCGGATGGCCTGGCATGGGCGGTGCGCCGCAAGGTCGGCATCGAATGGCTCGAACTCGACGGCGACGAATTGCGCCAGCGCGAGCCGGCGCTGCATCCGCGCTATCGCTTCGCGGCGATGGTGGAGGAGGCGGGGCGCTGCCTCGATCCGGGAGGCTATGTCGCCGCGCTTGTCGCACTGGCCGAGGCGCGGGGCGCGACGCTTGTCCGAGCAAGAGCGATCGGCTTCCGGCTCGACGGCGGCAGGCTCGCGGCGGTCCGTACGGATCAAGGCGAGATCGCCTGCGACGCCGCCGTCGTTGCGGCTGGTATCCGGTCGAAGCCGCTTGCCGCGTCCCTCGGCGACCGGTTGCCGCTCGAGACGGAGCGCGGCTATCACGCCATGGTGGAGGGCGTGGATATCGGGCTCAGGCACACGGTCATGGTGTCGGACGTGAAGATCGTCGCCAACCCGATGGCGAATGGCTTGCGGAGCGCTGGCCAGGTGGAGATCGCCGGCGTTGATGCCGCGCCGGACTGGAAGCGGGCCGAGATCATGCGCGATGGGCTGATCCACGTTTTCCCAGGCCTGCCGGAAAAGCTGCCGGCGGACAAGGTGAAGTTCTGGATGGGGCACCGGCCGAGCATGCCGGATGGGCGGCCCTGTATCGGCTTTTCGCGCGCGACGAAGGATGTCGTCTATGCGTTTGGTCATGGCCATATCGGCCTGGTCAGTTCGGCGCGGACCGGCCGGGTGGTGGCGCAGCTGATCGGTGGTCGGGCGCCGGAAATCCCGCTGGAGCCGTTTGATCCGCGACGTTTCCTTTGAAGAAAGGCACACCGATGGTGTCATCGCAATCCGGCATCGCCAAAGGCGGCAAGGCGGTCTATGGCGCGCCGCTCGGCATATTGATGCTGGAGGCGCGGTTTCCGCGCATTCCAGGCGACATGGGGAATGCGACGACGTGGCCGTTTCCGGTGCTCTATCACGTCGTGCGCGGCGCAAGCCCCGAACGGGTCGTGCTTCAAGGCGCGCGTGGCCTGCTGCCCGACTTCATCGCGGCGGCGCAGGACCTGGTGAGGCTTGGCGCCGAGGCGATCACCACCAATTGCGGCTTCCTCGCGCTTTTCCAGAAGGAACTGGCGGAAGCGGTCAAAGTGCCCGTCGCCACCTCGTCGCTTATGCAGGCGCCGTGGGTGCAGGCGACGCTGCCGCCGGGAAAACGCGTCGGCGTGGTGACGGTGAGCGGCGCGACGCTGACGCCGGCGCATCTGCAAGCTGTCGGTGTTCCGCTCGATACGCCGATCGTCGGCACCGAAAGCGGAAAGGAATTCTTCCGCGTCCTGATCAAAGCCGAGAAGGACGACATGGATATCACTCTCGCCGAAGCCGATATCATCGATGCGGGCCGCCGTCTTGTCGCGGACAATCCGGATGTCGGCGCGATCGTGCTCGAATGCACCAACATGCCGCCCTATGCGGCGGCATTGCGCGAAGCGGTGAACCTGCCGGTCTATGACATCACTTCGATGATCAGCTGGTTCCATGCGGGGCTGAGACCCCGCCGCTTTGGATAGTCTTCATAATCAGCCTGCGTCGGGCGGCCGGTCGAGCGCCAGCGCCGCTGGATCGACCTCGGGCGTCCTGCCGGAAATGAGATCGGCGAGCACGCGGCCTGAGCCGCAGGACATGGTCCAGCCAAGCGTTCCGTGGCCGGTGTTGAGATAGAGATTGCCGAAGCGCGAGCGGCCAATGAAGGGCGGCCCGTCGGGCGTCATCGGGCGCAAGCCGCACCAGAAGGTGGCGTCGCCGGTATTGCCCGCGCCGGGGAAGAGATCGCCCAGCGAATGCTCCAGCGTGGCGTGGCGCGAGGCGTGGAGGCGAAGATCGTAGCCCGAAATCTCCGCGGTGCCGCCGACGCGGATGCGGTCGCCGAGACGCGTGATCGCGACCTTATAGCTTTCGTCCATGACGGTCGATTCCGGCGCGCGGGCGGCGTCAGCGATCGGGACAGTTATCGAATAGCCCTTGACCGGGTAAAGCGGGATCGAGACGCCCGCCTTGCGCAAGAGAAGCGGCGAATAGGAACCGAACGCGAGGACGTAGCGATCGGCTTTCATCAGGCCTTGGCTGGTGGCGACGGCGGCGATCTTGTGACCGTCATGCACGAGTTCGGTGACGGAGGTTCCATAACGGAAGGTGACTCCACGCTCGACACAGAGTTCCGCCAGCCTTTCGGTGAACATGCGGCAATCGCCGGTCTCGTCTCCGGGGAGACGGAGCCCGCCGACGAACTTGCCGCGCACGGCCTCTAGCGCCGGTTCCACGGCGACGCAGCCATCCGGGTCGAGCAGTTCATAGGGCACATTGAACTTTTCCAGCACCTCTATGTCGCCGGCCGTGCCGTCATATTGCGACTGCTTGCGAAAGAGTTGCAGCGTGCCCTGGTTGCGTTCGTCATAGGCGATATTTTCATTGGCGCGCAATTCCCTCAGGCAATCGCGGCTGTATTCCGCCAGCGGAACCATGCGGGCCTTGTTGACGGCGTACCGCGCGCTGGTGCAGTTCCTGAGCATGCGGAGGAGCCAGTTCCACATGGCGAGGTCCATTTTCGGCCTGAGCACGAGCGGGCCATGCTTCATCAAGAGCCATTTGATCGCCTTGACCGGCACGCCCGGTCCCGCCCAAGGCGAGGAATAGCCGGGCGAGACCTCGCCGGCATTGGCGAAGCTGGTCTCGAGCGCCGGTCCTTGCTGGCGATCGATCACTTCCACCTCGTGGCCGGCTTCGGCCAGATACCAAGCCGACGTAATGCCGATCACGCCGGCGCCGAGAACCAGGACTTTCATTCGATCCCCCTCGCTTTTCCACATTTTGGAGCGGATTCGCGTCCCTGATCAAACCCCATTTTCATCAGGAAGATATAGTAGAACTTCATTCGAGTTTTCAGATGGATTTGTTCGTGAGCGGCAGGCAGAAAGGCGCTCCCTCGAACGCATCCGCCCCGCGACCTATGGCGGCGATTGCGCCGATCATGCGGCCATTGCGGCCGAGCATGGAATCGGCGATCGCGACAAGGCGCGGATTGGGCGTCGCCGAGGGCGAGAGCCGCCTCAGCGTTTGCGCCAACTCCGTCTCGTCGCGATCCGGCTCCAGCGCCGCAGCGACGATATAGGCGGCGGCAGTCGAGCGGCTGATGCCGGCATAGCAGTGAATCAGCATCGGGCGCGAGCGGTCCCAATCGCCGGCAAAGGCGAGCAATTGCCCGACATGGCTTTCGGCCGGCGCAACCATGTCCGGCTGCTCCTCGGCTATATCGTGCATGAAAAGCGCCAGATGCCGTTCCCGCGCCACGCCCGCCGGCCGCGCGAAGGGCGTATCGGCCCGCAGAAGCGTAACGAGGTGGCTGGCGCCGCTCGATAGAAGCGTCTCCTCCAGCCGCGAAAGCGGGCAGACATGGATCATCGGACAGACTCCTTCGAGCGGCGATGCGCGGACCATTTTGCTACCGCGTCGGCTAAGCGTTTCATCTCGTCCGCACCCGCCGGCAGGCCGATGCGTAGGTCCTGCGGACGATCGATAAAACGGCGCGTGAGAATGCCGCTTTCGCCCAAATGCCGGAAAAGCGATTGCGCCTGGTCACAGCGAAAAAAGCGATAAAGGCTGGTGCCGCCTTCCGCATGAAGGCCATGACTCGCGAAAAGCCGGTCAAGCGCTTCCGCTTCCGCCGAAAGACGCGCGCGCATCCCGTCCTGCCACTCACGATCCGCCAGCGCCCGTATGCCATATTCCAGCGCAGGTCCCGATACCGCCCACGGGCCAAGCCAGGCCTTCAGCCGCGCGGCCGTTTCCGGCGCGGCGAGCGCCAAACCGAGCCTGACGCCGGCAAGGCCGAAGAACTTGCCGAAGGAGCGCAAGACGACGATGTTTCCCTTATCGACATCCCCGGCGAGGCTTTCAGCGCGCCGCCCGACATCCATGAACGCTTCGTCGACCACGAGAAGACCGCCTTTCGCCTGGAGTCTTCCGGCAAGGTTCAGAAGCGCGGCGCGGGAGATCACGCGGCCGTCGGGATTGTTCGGATTGACGACCATCGCAAGATCCGCCCCGGCAAGAGCTTCGAAATTTTCCGTTTCCTCGACATGATGGCCCGTGAGAGCAGCGGCGCGGGCATGCTCCGCGTAGGTTGGTCCGAGAATGTGCGCGCGTCCGGCTGCGACGAGCGAGGTAACAAGCGGCAGGAGGATCTGCGTCCCCCCGGCTGCGACGACGTTTGTGCTCGATGGCGCGCCATAGACAGAGGCGGCTGTCGCGCAAAGCTCAGCCAGGCGCTTCTCTTCCGGCAGCCGCGTGAAGGTGGTGGCGGGAAGCGCCAAAAGCGGGTAGGGGTGCGGGTTGATCCCGGTCGACAGATCGATCCAGGGCTTCGGCGCCTCGGGAAAGAGCGCCTCCGCCCTTTCGAGATTGCCGCCATGGTCCTCAACCGCCTTCAGGCCCTCAGACCGAAGCGTCATGTCCCTTGTCCTAACCTTTCTGTCGCTGCTCATCGAACGCGCCATCGGCTATCCCGAGCCGCTGGTCCAGTCAATCGGCCACCCGGTGATCTGGATCGGCAAGCTGATCGGGTCCCTGGATGCCAGATTCAATCGGGAGACGGATACGCGGGAGCGCCGGCGCGCGTCGGGAATTGTCGCGCTGGCGATCATTGCCGTGATCAGCGCCATCGTTTCCGGCGCGCTGCAATGGCTTTTCCTTCTCGTTCCGTTCGGGGTCGTGTTCCTAGCAATCATCGCCAGTACCGCTTTCGCGCAGCGCAGCCTTGCGCGGCATGTCCGCGCCGTAGCGGATGCGCTTGACAAGGAAGGAGTAGAAGGCGGGCGGCGCGCCGTGTCGCAGATCGTCGGGCGCGATCCTGAAAGCCTCGACGAAGCAGGCGTGGCGCGCGCGGCGATCGAAAGCCTGGCGGAAAATTTTTCCGACGGGATCGTCGCGCCCGCTTTCTGGATGGGGATCGCCGGTCTGCCCGGCGGCGCGGTCTACAAGGCCGTGAACACGGCGGATAGCATGATCGGCCATCGCACGAAGCGGCACGAGGCCTTCGGCTGGGCAGCGGCGCGCTTTGACGACCTCGTCAATCTGCCGGCGTCGCGGCTTTCCGCTTTCCTCATCATCGCCGCCGCCATGATCGTTCCCGACGCCTCGCACGAGAGAGCGTGGAAAGCCATATGGCGCGACGCGGGACGGCACCGCTCACCCAATGCCGGCTGGCCGGAAGCGGCCATGGCTGGCGCGCTCGGCCTGGCACTGGCTGGCCCGCGCCAGTATGGCGGGGAACTGGTCAACGATGCCATCATGGGGAAAGGCGGAAGGCGCGATGCGTCGGCGGCGGATATCCGCCGCGCGCTTCACCTCTTCGACACGGCCGATACGCTTCTCATTCTGCTCGTCGGGATCGTCGCCTGCATCTTCATGCTGCCAAGCTAAAATTCGATGCCCTGCTGCGCTTTCACACCCGCCGCGAAATGGTGCTTGACGAGTCCCATCTCGGTGACAAGATCGGCGGCTTCCACCAGATCGGGCTTGGCGTTGCGGCCGGTGACGACGACATGCAGATCGTTTCGCCGCGCCTTCAGCGTAGCAATCACATCAGCCAGATCGAGATAGTCGTAGCGCAGCGCGATATTGAGTTCATCGAGGATGACGAGGCTGATCGTCGGATCGGCCATCAATTCTTTTGCCTTCGCCCAAGCCCGCTGGGCGGCGGCGATGTCGCGCTTGATGTCCTGCGTTTCCCAGGTGAAGCCTTCGCCCATGGAATGCCAGATCACCCGATTGCCGAAGGCCTGGAAGGCGTCCTTCTCGCCCGTATGCCATGCGCCCTTTATGAATTGCACGACGCCGACCCGGCGGCCATAGCCGAGCATCCGGAGGGCCAGGCCGAAGGCGGCGGTGGATTTTCCCTTGCCGGGGCCGGTATTGACGATCAGGAGCCCCTTTTCCGCCGTCGTCTTGCCGGCGACCTCGGCGTCCTGCACTGCCTTTCGTTTCGCCATCTTGGCGCGATGGCGTTCGGCGTCTTTTTCGTCGATTTCTTTCATCTCACTTTACCTTCATCGGCAGGCCGGCAACCATGAAGACCACATGATCGGCACAGGCGGCGACACGCTGGTTCAATTTCCCCGCCGCATCGCGAAAACGGCGGGCCAGCGCGTTGTCCGGCACGATCCCGAGGCCAACTTCATTCGACACGACAAACCACGGCCCCTTCGGCGCGGTGAGAACCGTTTCGAGCCCGGCGCATTCCATATCGAGGTCATGTTCGGCGAGCATGTGATTGGTCAGCCAGAGCGTCAGGCAATCGACCAAAACCGGCTGACCCTCGGGGGATTGCGCCAGCGCGCCGGCGAGATCGAGCGGTGCATCGAGCGTCCGCCAGCCTTGGCCCCGGCGGGCGCGATGCAGTGCGATGCGCTCCTCCATCTCGGTGTCGAAGGTCTGCGCGGTCGCGATATAGGTCCATGGGGCAGGCAGAGCCGCCACCAGCCGTTCGGCCTCGGCGCTCTTGCCGGACCGCGCGCCGCCGAGAAGAAATGTCAGGGATCGCTCTGCCAAGGAATCCACGTCCGGGTTCGAATGGGATAGGCGCGGACCATATCGGGATTCTCCCGCGAGGCAAGTTTGGCTTTCGCATCCCGTTGACAGGCTGCGACGCCGCGTCATAAATGCCGGCTGACGGTCCTCTCCATGCAAAGGGAGAGGCTAAGAGGGAATGCGGTGAGGGTTTTTCCGAAGCCGCGGCTGTCCCCGCAACTGTGAGCGGCGAGCTTCGCGCACTTGGCCACTGGGTTCTCCCGGGAAGGCGCGGCGAGGCGGCGACCCGCAAGCCAGGAGACCTGCCGTCTTGGAACCATCCGAACGCCTGGCGGGTGTCCCGGGCAAGGAGCGCCAGAAATGGCATTCGAGATCAGGGCTGACGATGACAATGCCGCCGGTGCAGCCGGCAGCGTCCGTGCGTGTGATGGCAATATTACCGTCATCGTCTGCAGTTCCTGTCGTGGGCCCGATGGTTCGGATGAGCACCCGAGGCCCGGTGAACTCCTTGCGACGGCCGCACGCGAAGCCGCGCAAGGGAGCGATATAACTGTGCTCACGGTTGAATGTCTCGGCAATTGCAAGCGCAGGCTGAGCGCCTCTTTCGTAAAGCAGGGGAGCTGGAGCTACGTCTTCGGCGACCTGTCGCCGGAAAACGGCGCCGACCTCGTCGCCGGGGCCAAATTGTTCGCCGAAACCCCGGAAGCGGTTCTACCCTGGCGGGGACGCCCGGACTGCCTCAAGCGCGGGCTCGTCGCCCGCATCCCTCCGCTCGAATTCTGCAAGGATCCATCATGATCGCTTCGCTCGACCGTGTTCCCTGTACCGTCATCACCGGATTCCTCGGTTCCGGCAAGACGACGCTTATCCGCCATGTCCTGCAAAATGCCGGCGACAAACGGCTTGCCATCATCGTCAATGAATTCGGCGATGTCGGTATCGACGGCGATATTCTGAAGAGTTGCGGCGTCGAGAATTGTCCCGAGGAAAATGTCGTCGAACTCGCCAATGGCTGCATCTGCTGCACGGTGGCGGACGATTTCGTGCCGGCTCTCGATCAGATCCTGTCGCGCTCGCCGAAGGTGGATCATATCCTGATCGAGACATCCGGCCTGGCCCTGCCGAAGCCGCTCGTCCAGGCATTCCAATGGCCGGCGATCAAGGGCCGCGTCACCGTCGATGGCGTCGTCGCCGTGGTCGACGGTCCGGCGCTCGCCGAGGGCAGGGTGGCGTCCGACATGGACGCGCTCGCCGCGCAGCGCGGGGCGGATGCCTCTCTCGATCATGACGATCCGGTCGAGGAAGTGTTCGAGGACCAGATCGCCTGCGCCGATCTCGTCATCCTCTCCAAAAGCGACCTCCTGGATGAGGAGAGCGCGGCGCGCGCCAGGGTCGCAATTGAAGGCAATCTGTCGCGGGCCGTCAAGATCGTGGCGACGACGCAAGGCCGGGTCGATCCCACCGTGCTTCTCGGGCTCGGGCTTGCGGTGGAAGACGATATCGAGAACCGCCGCACGCATCATGACGACGAGGAAGATCATGATCATGACGAATTCGACAGTTTCGTCGTCGATCTTGCGGCCATCACCGATCCGGACGATCTCGCGGAGCGTGTCAGGAAGGCCGCTGAGGCTCACGATGTCCTGCGCACCAAAGGGTTCATCGAGGTTTCCGGCAAGCCGCTGAGGCTTGTCGTGCAGGCGGTCGGCCCACGCGTTTCCTACTATTACGACCGCCCCTGGGCGCCGGGGGAAACCCGCCGCAGCGAGCTTGTGGTGATCGGGCTCGCCGGCATAGACCGCGAGGCGATCCGGACCATTCTCGCCGGCTGACATGCATCTTCTCGCCAGTTCTTCCGCGACGCTTGACGATTTGGCCGAGCCCATCGATCTCGGCCAGGCGCCTGCGGATATTCTGGCGCTTTCCTTCACCGACAGCGACCTTTCGGCGCTTGTCGCGTCATGGGACGCGGTGGCAATGCCGTCGTTCAGGCTGGCGTCGCTGAGAGACCTCAGGCATCCGATGTCGGTCGATCTCTGGATCGAGAAGACGGCATCACGGGCGAAAATCATCCTGGTCCGGCTGCTCGGCGGCTATGAATGGTGGCGCTATGGCTGCGACCAACTCGCGGCAATGGCGCGCCAGCGCGGCATCAAGCTGGCGCTGCTGCCTGGCGAGTCGCATGAGGCGGACGAGCGGCTTGCAGCGCTTTCCACCCTTCCGGCGCAGGAGCTCGCCGTCTTGCTGGCGTTTTTCCGGGAAGGCGGGACGCAGAACATGCGCGCTCTTCTCCGCCGATTGGCAAATCATGCGCGTGGCGAACCTGCGGCGGGAAGAGCGAAGTCGCTGCCGAAGGCCGGGTTCTACGATCCGGAGCTTGGGATCGTTTCGCTGGACGATGTGCTCGAAAAGCGGTTCCCCCTCTCCGTCTCACTTTGCTCGACACCTCTCCCCCACCAACGTGGGGGAGAGGAAAGCCCGGCCGCGAGTCTGCCCCCCTTCCTCTCCCCCGCAGGGCGGGGGAGAGGTGGCGCGGCGAAGCCGCGACGGAGTGGGGGTAAAGCAGCCCGCGAGCAAGTTTCCGACCATCCCATCGTCCCCATCCTCTTCTACCGCTCGATGCTCCTTTCCGCCGACGTTGCGCCAATCGATGCGCTTGCAGCGGCGCTTCAAACACGCGGCATGCGGGCGGCGCCGATCTTCGTGCCGAGCTTGAAAGACGAGGAGGCTGTCCGCTTCGTTGAAGATGCCGTGAGGGAACTCCGACCAGCGCTCTTGCTGACTGCGACGGCATTCGCTAGCGGCGGCGAGGACGGCGAAAATTTATTCGACCGGCTCGGCATTCCGGTGATGCAGGTCATCGTCGCCACCACGCGCCGGGAAGCGTGGGAGACCGGCCAGCGCGGCCTCGCGCCTGCCGACCTCGCCATGCATGTCGTTCTGCCCGAACTCGATGGCCGTATTCTTGCCGGCGCCATCTCCTTCAAGGGCGAAAGTGAAGCTGACGCCGCACTTGGCACGCGCGGTCAGTTCAACCGGCCGGAGCCGGATCGCGTGGAAGCGGTTGCCGAGCGGGTCGCGGCCTTCATCCGCCTGCAGCACACGCCGACGCCGGAACGGCGCGTGGCCATTCTCATACCGGATTATCCGGGTGCTGCGGGCCGGACAGGTTATGCCGTCGGCCTCGACGTGCCGGCGAGCGTGATTGCGATGCTGCGTGATCTAAAGGCGCAGGGATATCGGGTTGAGGACATTCCCGATAGCCCGCGCGAATTGCTGAAAATGCTCGAAAAGGGCGCTGAGGGGCTGTCGGCCGAAGCGTATGCGAAGGCTTTTTCCGGATTTCCGGCGGAAGCGCGGGCGAATGTGGAGGCAGCGTGGGGACCGGCTTCGAACGAAGGCGTTGAAAGAATTTTCCCCTTCCGCGCCGCGCATCTCGGCAATGTCACCGTCGCGCTTGCGCCGGATCGCGGTCGGGCGGAAGACCGCCGCGCCGACTATCATGATCCGAAACTGCCGCCGCGCCATGACCTCCTTGCCTTCGGCTTCTGGCTGCGCGAAACGCTTGGCTGTCACGCGCTCGTCCATGTCGGCGCGCATGGCACGCTCGAATGGCTGCCGGGGAAAACGGTGGCGCTGTCGAAAAATTGCTTTCCGGAGATCGTCATTGGAGGCCTGCCCGTCATCTACCCGTTCATCGTCAGCAATCCGGGAGAAGCGGCTCAAGCCAAGCGTCGTATCGGTGCCGTAACGATCGGGCATTTGCCGCCCCCGCTTGCCGCCGCCGGCCTTTCCGACGAGCAGCGCGAGCTGGAGCAGCTTGTCGACGAATATGCGCAGGCGGACGGGCTCGACCGCCGCCGCCGCGATCGTCTTGCGAAGCTGATCGTCGAAACGGCGGAAAAGAACGGCCTTGCCGGCGATGCAGGCGTTTCGGCGGGCGACGATCCGGATGCGGCGCTCCTCAGGATCGATTCCTGGCTCTGCGATCTCAAGGATTTTGCCATCAAGGACGGTCTTCATGTCTATGGCCGCGAGCAGGTTAACGAGGCCGACCCGATGCGCCGCAAAAGCGCCGAAGCCGAGCGCGCGGCGCTTCTGGCCGCACTCAACGGCCGGCACGTCGCGCCGGGACCGGCCGGCGCTCCGGCGCGCGGCCGCACCGACGTGTTGCCGACGGGGCGCAATCTCTTCGCCGTCGATCCCCGCGCCATGCCGACGCCGACCGCCTTCGCGCTCGGCAAAGCGGCTTCGGAAGAGGTGCTTCGCCGCTATGCGCAGGATCGTGGCGAATGGCCGCGCTCGCTCGTCATCGATCTTTGGGGCAGCGCCAGCCTGAGGACCGGCGGCGAGGAGATCGCGCAAGGGCTGGCGCTGATGGGCTGCCGGCCGGAATGGGACCCGGCGACCGGCCGTGTCATGGGCATCGAGGTGCTGCCACCCGCGATGCTCGGCCGGCCGCGCGTCGACGTGACGTGGCGCATTTCGGGGCTCTTCCGCGATATGTTCCCCACGCAGATCGCTTTGATGGACGCCGCCCTCCGCGCCGTTGCCCGGCGCGACGGGGAAGGCGACGACAATCCGCTCGCACTTGCAGCGGCGGGCGGAACGGCGCCCTCCCGCATCTTCGGTTCGTCGCCCGGCACTTACGGCGCTGGCATCGAGGAGATGCTCGCCAGCGGACGCTGGCAGGAGAGGGAAGAGATCGGCCGCGCCTATCTCGACGGCGTCTCGCATGCCTATGGCGGCGCGGAAGGCGAGGGAGGCACGGCCGCCGGAGCATTCGCCGAAAGGATGCGGGAAGCGGACATTCTCGTTCATTCCGGCGACGATCCGGGCCGCGATCTCCTGGAAGGTTCAGCCGATGTCGCTTTCATCGGCGGCTTTTCGGCGGCGCTTTCCGCGCTCGGGGGCAAGGCCGATCTCGTCGTGCTCGACACCACCGATCCGGACCAGCCAAAGGCGCGTTCGCTGGCCGAGGCGGTGACTCGGATCGTGCGCGCCCGCGCCACCAACCCGCGCTTCATCGCCGGCCAGATGCGGCATGGACCACGCGGGGCATCGGAATTGCTGGAGACGGTCGACCGGCTTATCGGCTTTGCCGAGACCACGGATGCCGTTTCCGGCGCGCTGATCGAAGCGGTTCACGACGCCTATCTCGGCGATCCGGAGGTCAGGGCTTTTCTGCTCAAGGAAAATCCGGTCGCCGCCCGCGCTATGGCCGAGCGGTTCCTTTCGGCGCGGCAGCGCGGTCTCTGGCATACGCGCCGCAATTCGCTCGACAACGAGCTTGCCGAACTTATCGCGGAAGCCAAGGCGGAAGAGGCGGCATGAACGCGCCGATGCGCCGTGGCGCCTGCCCCTCGCTGTCGCGGCCGATGCAGACCGGCGATGGTTTGCTCGTGCGGCTTCGGCCGCTGGCGGGCGGCATTTCCCCCGATCAACTCGGGCGACTGGCTGATGCAGCGGGCCGTTACGGAAACGGCATTCTGGAGGTGACGCGGCGCGGCAATTTGCAGATCAGGGGACTGACAGCCGAAAGCGCCATCGAATTTGCTGATGCGGTGGGGGCGATCGGCATAGATGTCATGAACGGCGTACCCGTCGAGACGGGGCCGCTTGCAGGGCTCGACGCGCGGGAGATCGCGGACCCGCTGCCATTGGTAAGGGCTATCCGTGATGGGATTGAAAAGGCCGGGTTGGCGTCGCGGCTGGGGCCGAAAGTTTCGGTCGTCGTCCATGGCGGCGGTGCGCTGGCGATGGACGATGTGGCGGCTGATGTAAGGCTTGAGGCGCGGCGCGAGGGCGGCTGGTCGCTTTCGGTCGGAGGAACGGCGAGGGAGGCGATTCACCTTGGAAGGGCGAATGAAGGTGAAGCGGTAAAAATTGCGATTTCCCTTCTTAAAGCCATCGCAGCGAAAGGGATCCGGGCACGTGGTAGGGATTTGAATCCCGAACATTTAGGCAAAATGTTTCAGTGCTCTACGTTGCCCCCCTCTGTCCTGCCGGACATCTCCCCCACAAGGGGGGAGATTGAGCCGTCACCGACGCCTTGCCTAACATCCAGCGTTTCAGGAGTGGAACCACGAATCGCGGCCGGCGTAATCTCCCCCCTTGTGGGGGAGATGTCCGGCAGGACAGAGGGGGGCAACGTAGAGCGCGGACATTCTCCGGTGGGTCGTTTCGGTCTTAACGACGGGAACATGGCGTTGGGCATGGGCCTTCCCTTTGGGCAAGCCCACGCCGATACGCTGAAAGCGTTCGCAGAAAAAGCCGCTGCTTATGGCGCTTCCGAAATTCGCTTCGCGCCAGGGCGAGCGCTTCTGGCGGTAGGGCTTGCGCCGAATCAGTGCGGCGCATTGAAAGATGCGGCCCTTGCGCTCGGCTTCGTTGTCGATCCCGCCGATCCGCGCCTTCTCATTGCCGCCTGCGCCGGTTCACCCGCCTGCGCGTCCGCTTTCATCGATACCAAGAACATCGCGGCGAATATCGCGCATTCCGCCGCCGATCTTCTCGACGGGTCCTTCATCCTGCATGTGTCGGGATGCCCGAAAGGTTGCGCGCGGCCGGCCGCTTTGGCGCTTTCGCTCACTGGCATTGCGCCTGGAAAATGCGAGATGCTGCTTGACGGGCACGACGATGGCGCTATTGCGCAAGCCGGCGGCGGTGACGCGGCGGCTTTCGTCGCGGAACTGGCGCTTCTGTTCCGTCAACGGCGCCGGAAAGGCGAAACCGCCAGAGCCTTTCTCGACCGGTCAGGCGGGGCTGCTCTCGCTTCTGCCCTTCGCAAGGAAAATTGATGCCCGCCTTCGACTATATCCGCGACGGCAACGCGATTTACGAACGCTCCTTCGCCATCATCCGAGCGGAGGCCGATCTTTCCCGCTTTTCCGAAGCGGAGGCGGATGTCGCGGTGCGCATGATCCATGCCTGCGGACAGGTCGAAGCGGCGCAGAAATTTGTCTTCTCGCCGGGTTTTGTCGAAGCGGCGCGGACCGCTCTCATTTCCGGCGCGCCGATCTTCTGCGATGCCGAGATGGTGGCGCATGGCGTGACGCGGGCGCGGCTGCCGGCGAAGAACGACGTCGTCTGCACCCTGCGCGATCCGCGAACAGCCGCTCTCGCGGAGAAGATCGGCAATACGCGCTCGGCGGCGGCGCTCGAATTGTGGGGCGATCGGTTGGAAGGCGCTGTCGTCGCGATCGGCAATGCGCCGACCGCGCTTTTCTACCTCCACGATATGCTGGACAAGGGCGCGCCCAGACCGGCCGCCATCATCGGCATGCCGGTCGGCTTCGTCGGCGCGGCGGAATCGAAAGAGGCGCTGGCGGAGAGCCGGCACAACATTCCCTTCGCTATCGTGCGCGGCCGCATGGGCGGCAGCGCGCTGACGGCGGCCTGCGTCAATGCTCTCGCGAGGGCCGGTCTGTGAGCGAGGAGAAGAAAGGCCGGCTGATCGGCGTCGGCACCGGGCCGGGCGATCCCGAGCTGATGACGCTAAAGGCCGTGCGCGCGCTTTCCGAGGCGGATGTCGTGGCGCATTTCGCCAAAAGCGGCAATGCCAGCAATGCGCGGCGCATCGCCGAGCGCCATTTCCGACCTGGTGCGATCGAACTGCCGCTTCTCTATCCAGTCACGACGGAGATTGAGAAGGACCACGCCGATTACCGATCGGCCATCGACAGCTTTTATGCTGAATCGGCGCGCGCGGTCGCGGCGCATCTCGAGGCCGGGCGGACCGTGGCGGTCCTCTCCGAGGGTGATCCGCTGTTCTACGGTTCCTATATGCATCTCCATGTCCGCCTCGCGGGTTGTTATCCGACAGAGGTTGTTCCAGGCGTGACGGCGATGTCCGGCTGCTGGTCCTCCGCCGGCCTGCCGATCGTCCAGGGCGACGATATTTTGACGGTGCTGCCCGGGACACTGGCGGAAACGGAGCTTTCGCGCCGGCTCAGTAACACAGAGGCTGCCGTCATCATGAAAATCGGCCGCAATCTGCCAAAGATCCGGCGTGCGCTTTCCGCTTCCGGCCGGCTCGGTCATGCATTTTACGTCGAGCGCGGGACCATGGAGGGCGCGCGGGCAATGAAACTGGCGGACAAGGCGGACGATACCGCACCTTACTTCGCCGTCGTGCTGGTGCCTGGCTGGAAGAGCCGTCCATGACCGGCAGGCTTTTCGTCATCGGGCTCGGCCCCGGCAATCCGGAACAGGTGACGCCGGAGGCACGTGCCGCGATCGAGGCGGCGACCGATTTCTTCGGCTACAAGCCATATCTCGACCGGCTGCCGGTTCAAGCGCACCAGACGCGCCATGCCTCCGACAATCGCGAGGAACTGGCGCGCGCAGGTGCAGCGCTGGAAATGGCGGCGGCGGGGCGAACCGTAGCGGTCGTGTCAGGCGGCGATCCGGGCGTCTTCGCCATGGCGGCGGCGGTGTTCGAGGCGATCGAGGAGGAGCCGCGATGGCTTGCGCTCGACGTTGCGGTTCAGCCCGGCG
>Ga0187809_10000338_pt1 | contig 26718 bp, 25 predicted proteins | sample NC_wetland_sal_i_8_FD_132415 | JGI IMG/M metagenome (GOLD analysis project Ga0187809, IMG submission 132415) | Wetland sediment microbial communities from Neuse River Estuary, North Carolina, USA - ASW_4 | ecosystem: Environmental > Aquatic > Freshwater > Wetlands > Sediment | place: USA: North...
GAGGGGGCCCGCATGAGTTCCCCGGGAATGCGCGACCGCCCCCTCCCCCTAACCTTGGTCCGCCTTGCAGCCCAAGCCCGCGAGGGTCGGGGGAGTTCCTGCTTTTCACTTCCCTCAGGCGATCCGGCGCATGATGGTGTGGGAACGGTTGGTGGTGTGCGGCCGGATCTTCGGCGCCCAGTCGCCCTTCTCGGCGGCCTCGTTCCAGGCCGGGCTGTCGATGATGTCGGCGGAGTCCACTTCGTACAGCGCCAGGTAACGCGCCAGGCCGGGCTTGTTGGTGCGCTCCAGCACGAAACGCCGGCAGGCGCGCACGCCGGGAACCTTCAGGATCTCCGGCACGTGCTCCTGGTCGTACACCCGGTTGAAGTCGGCCTCGTGCTCCGCCGGTATGTCCATCTGCACCATGTAGATGAACCCGCCGCCCTGATTCGCTGGCATGCTGTGCAACTCCTCCCGCTGGTTCGCCAGGCTCATGCGGCCCGGCGTTGATGGATACGCATTTCGTCGAGCGCCTCGCCCATCGCCGTGACGGCGCGGCGCATGTCATCCGGCGTTATCGCCCCGATACACCCGACGCGAAAGCTCGGCGCCGGCGTGTTGAAGAAATTGCTGATCAGCACGTCGCGCGACTTCAGCGCATCGACGAAGGCCTGCAGGTTCCAGCCCGGATCGGCCGGCGCGTGCACGTTGACGATGACCGGCCCCTGGTGCTGGCGGGCGACACAGGGCGTCAGCCCCAGCGCGCACACCCCGTCATACAAGACGTTCATGTTGGCCGTGTAGCGAGCCAACCGAACCGGCTGGCCGCCTTCGGCCTCGAACAGATCCAGCGCGACGCTCAGCGCGTTCAGCACCTGCGCCGGCGGCGTGAAACGGAAACTGCCCCAGCCGTTGCGCAGCGCATGGCCGTAGATATCCGACAGGTCGAACGACCAGCTGCCGGCATTGCCGGCGCATTCGGTCAGGCGGTCGATCGGTGCGACGGCGAAGGCCATGCCCGGCAGCGCTTCCAGGCACTTGTTGGCGGTGAACACCACGGCGTCGATCTCCGGCTGGGCCGACACATCCAGCGGCAGCGCGCCGAAGCCCGAGACCGCATCGACGATCAGCCGCCGTCCGGCCTGCCGCACCACCGCGCCAACCGCGGCGATGTCGTGCACCACGCCGCTGCCGGTTTCGGAATAGACCAGCCCGACATGGCCGATCTGCGGATCGGCGGCGAGTGCGGCGGCCACGGCGTCGGGATCGACGGGCGCGGTCTGCGCGATCGGCAGGGCAACCGGAATTCGGCCAGCTTCACGTGCCAGCCGGATCATGCGGTCGGCGTAGGAGCCGGTGCCGGGGATCAGCAGCTTGCCGCCGGCCGGAACGAAGCTGCGTACCGCCGCCTCGGTGATGAAGTGACCGCACCCTTGCAGCGGCAGCACGGCATGGCGGTCCGGGACACCTCCGGCGATGCGCAGCAGGCGCTCGCGGATGCCGGCATAGATCGGACGGAAGTCGTTGTCCCAGGGCGCGAAGTCGTGCGCCAGCGCAGCGCGCACTTCCGGGCGGGTGGTGACCGGACCTGGGATCAACAGCAGCATGCGAGGAACCTGACCGACGGCGGAGGCCGCAGGCTTCGCATGAAGCGGCATGGAAATCCACCCGGGCGCCCCATGTTCGCCGGGCACCGGCCGCCGCGTCGTGGCAACCGGCGCCAGCAGCTTGAAGCGATGCCGGAGGCTGGCCACAGTGCCGGCCGGGCGTTCCCGCAGGAGCGCGCCGAAGCGCAGCATTGGAGGCGACGTGGACCAGATCGTGCCCACCCTGCTCAACCCGGCCAAGTTCCGCGACCCGTTGCACACCGCCCGCGGCGAGCACCGCGCTCAGGTGGCACTGCGGGCGCTGGAGACGCTGTGGTTCAACACCGGGACGCTGTGCAACATCGCCTGCGGTCACTGCTACATCGACTCATCGCCGCGCAACGACCGGCTGGCCTACCTGACTCGCGCCGAGGCCGCTGCCTATCTGGCGGAGATCGCCCGTGACGCGCTGCCGACGCGCACCATCGGCTTCACCGGCGGCGAACCCTTCATGAATCCGGATATCATCCCGATGCTGGATGACGCCCTGGCGCGCGGCTTCCACGTACTGGTGCTGACCAACGCCATGAAGCCGATGCAGCGCCACCGCGCGGCGCTGCTGGCGTTGTCCGGAACCTATGCGGAGCGGCTGACCCTGCGCGTGTCGCTGGACCACTACACGCCGGAAGTGCACGAGGCGGAACGAGGCGCCGGCACCTGGGCGGCTACGGTTGAAGGCCTGGTCTGGCTGGGCCGGTTCGGCGTTTCCCTGCACGTCGCCGGCCGGCACTTCACCGGCGAGACGGACGCCGAACTGCGCACCGGCTACGCGCGGTTGTTTGCGGAACACGATGTGCCGGTGGATGCGTTCGACCCCGTGCAGCTGATGCTGTTTCCGGAGATGGACGCGCAGCGCGACGTGCCGGAGATCACCACGTCCTGCTGGGGTATCCTGCACAAGTCGCCGGACGACGTGATGTGCGCGTCGGCGCGCATGGTGGTGAAGCGGAATGGCGCGGATCGCCCGGTGGTGCTGGCGTGCACGCTGCTGCCCTACGACGAACGCTTCGAACTCGGCCACACCTTGGCCGAGGCAACGCGCCCCGTCGCGCTCAACCATCCGCACTGCGCGTCGTTCTGCGTGCTGGGCGGAGCGGCCTGCAGCCGGTAAGTGTCCGTCCGGAAACCAGCGGTTCGGCCGGCGGCCCGAACGCGCTGCGTCGGCCGGCCATGGCGATGCTGTGCCTGCCGATTTATGCGGGCGGCTTGATGGCCATTGAAAGCGACCCCGGCGTGGACCAGGGAAGCGCCTGTTGCGCGGCGATGAGGGAGTCGATCGCAGCGCTCGCCTGGGCTGGAAAGGCTGCCGTGCGCCGGGTCTTGAGATCCGCATGGGCATGCACGCACTCGAAGGCGGACGAGAGCCTGCCGCGGGTCTCATTCACCATGAACATCATGTAGTGGCAGAGCTTCGCATTGCGCGCGAGCATGCGCAGCCGGATCGCCACCGTGTCGCCGATGGCCACTTCGGAGACGTACCAGATGTGATGCTCAAGATCGAAGCCGCCCATCCCCGAAGCGGCGAAGTATTCATCGGTGAGGCCAAGCAGCGGGTACATGGCGTCGCCTGCCTCGTCGTAGAGCACGAGGTACCAGCGCACGTTCATATGGCCGTTCCGGTCCTCGTATTCCGCCGGGATGGTCGCCCGGTGGATTTCGGGCAAGGCTGATAGTTGGTCGGGCGAAATGGGCGGCAGCTGCATGCTTCGGGATCCGTAACGGGGGCGGTGACGGGGATGCGCCGCGATGCCTGTGCCGCGGCCGGACCCTGCCGGGTGGGAAGCTGCCACAGGCAAGCCGGGGCCACCACTGTCCGGCTGGCCGGCGGCGCAGCATTCGCCACGGCTGCCGCGAGGGCATCCATCCGTGACGGCCGCATGCCCGCCCGGGGTTATCGCTGGACCTCCGCCGCGTCATGATGGGCGCGATTTCGCCACAGGGGCGGATCGCCCGCGAGGCTGGGTTCGGCAGGGAAGACAATGATACGCAGTTACGTCGCCGCTGGAGGCTTACGTGCCGGGGCAAGGGCATCGCAGGGCGGGAGCAAACCGGCGTGAGGCGGCCGCTGCGCCGCCCGTCGGCGCGTGCCCGGAACGCGATGGCGGCGGCCGACATCCCCACCTGGAACGGCCCTCGCGCGCTGCCGGACCGCTCCGACGCCCTGCACTTCGTCGCCGCGCCTGGCCACCTGCCCGCCGGCCGGCGGGTCTATGCGATCGGCGACATCCACGGCTGCCTTGACCAGCTCCGCCGCCTGCATGCCACCATCGCCGACGACCTGCGCGCGCGCCCGGTTGCCGCCGCGGTCGTGGTCCATCTGGGCGACTACATCGACCACGGCCCGGACAGCGCCGGCGTGCTCTCGCTGCTGCAGGGCGGCCCCGACTTGCCGGGCGCACGCGTGGTCAACCTGCTCGGCGAGCACGAGCGCATGCTGCTGGACGCGCTCGACGGCGACCGCGCCGCCGCCACCGACTGGCTCTGGTCGGGCGGCAAGGAAACGCTGGCGAGCTGGGGCCTCGATCCGGACCTGCCGCGCGAGCAGTGGCTCGCCGCCATCCCGCCCGAGCATGCCGCGTTCCTGCGCGGGCTGGCGCTGAGCCACCGGGAGGGCGACTACCTGTTCGTGCATGCCGGCATCCGTCCCGGCGTGCCGCTGGCGCGCCAGACGCGCGACGACCTGCTGGGCATCCGCCAACCCTTCCTGTGGAGCGAGCAGGATTTCGGCGTTGTCGTGGTGCACGGCCACAGCGCCAACCCGCAGCCGGTGACCCTGGCGAACCGCATCGGCCTGGATACCGGCGCCGGCATGGGCGGCAAGCTCAGCTGCGCGGTGCTGGAAGCGGACCGGCTGGGACTGCTGGCGGTGTGAGTCCGGCGGGCTGAAGTTGCGACCCGGCACGCGTTTCACCTCTCCCGCGTGCGAGGTCAGGCCGCGAAGCGGGCCGACGCGGCGAACCCAGTGAGTTGGGTGAGGGCGGCTCACTGCCAAGCTTCGTGATGAGCCGCCCTCTCCCGCGTCGCTCCGCTCCGCGACCTCTCCCGCATTGCGGGAGAGGTGAAGACAAGCGGGAGAGGTGAAAACTCGGACTATCTCCCTCGCTTTGCCACCCGCTCAACCGTGGTCTCAGTCTTATGGCGATCGGGCGTGGGGGACGCGGCAGGCTCGTCCTGATCGGCCTGCCTGGCAGGCGAGGCGCCATGCGGATCGCGCCGCCTCTCGGCCCGCTCTGCCTCGGCGGTCCGCCGCCGCTGGTCCTCCTCGGAGTTGTCTTGGTTGTCGCCGACCCCGCTGGACGGGGTGAAGCTGGGCGGATCGGACGCGGGGAAACTGTCCTCGCTCGCCTGGTCGACGCGGCGTTCACGGTCATGCTGCTGCTGGCCCATCGGGTCCTCCATGGCTCATCCGACCATGAACGCAGCCGCGCGCCGCCGGTGCGATGCCCCGGCACGCTTTCGCTCCGGGGTTGCCTTGCGCCACCACCGCTTGCCGGGGGCCGCCGCGCGTGCTCGCCTGCCGCGTTGCCCTGGACAGAGGATTCGCATGCTCCCTGCGTCGCCGCCGCGAACCGCCGGCGCGGCATTGCCCGGACTCGCCGTGCTGCAGCGGCTGCCCGCGACCGCGAGGCTGCTGATCGCCTGCCGCATCGCACGCAGCATTGGCCAGGGCGCGCTGGTCACCGACTTCGCGCTCTACCTGGGGGCGCTGCACTGGGACGCGGTGCAGATGGGCGCGGTGTGGATGGGCGGCCTGATCCTGGGAGCCGGCCTGACCATGCTGGCCGGACCGGCAAGCGACAGCGTCGGCCGCAAGCCCTTCCTGCTGGCCTATGAGGTGTCCCAGCTGCTCGCCGCCGGTCTGGCGCTGGCCACGGCGCAGCCGGGTTTGCTGGTCACGGCGGCGGTGCTTGGCGCCTATGGCCGCGGCGCCAATGGCGCGGCCGGTCCCTTCGGCCCGGTGGAGCAGGCCTGGCTGTCCGACTGCCTGGCGGACGCGGATTTCGGCCCGGTTTACAGCCTGAACGCCGCCGCCGGCTTCGGAGGAATGGCGGTGGGCGCGGTGCTGGCCGCACTGCCGCCACTTTGGAGTGGCGCCCTGCCCGGCCCGCTGCGCTACCGCCCGCTGTTCCTGCTGGTCCTGCTCGGCAGCCTGCTCAGCCTGGTCCTGCTGGCCCGGATGCAGGAAACCCGCGGCACCCGCGCGGTCCAGCCGAAGCAGGACCGGGGCCAGCCGGCCGAACGCCAGCGGCCACCCGGGCTGCTGGCCAAGCTGGTGGGGATCAACGCACTGAACGGGCTGGCTGTCGGCGTGATCGGCCCCTTCATGGCCCTCTGGTTCCATCTCCGCTACGGCGAGGGACCGGCGGCGATCGGTCCGGTGCTGGCGGCCGGCTTCGTACTGGCCGCCTTTGCCTCGGTGTGGACTGGCTGGCTGACCCACCGCATGGGCACCACGGAGGCGGTGGTGGCGATGCGCCTGGTCGGCCTGGTGCTGCTGATGGCGATGCCCTTCATGCCGAGTTTCGAACTGGCGGCGGGTTGCTACGTGCTGCGGGCGGCGTTCAACCGTGGCACTGCCGGCGCCCGCCAGGCGGTCGGCCTGAAGCTGGTCGGCCGGGAACGGCGCGGGCTGGCCGCCAGCCTCAATGCCATCTCCATGCAGGTGCCCCGGGCGCTCGGCCCGGTGATCGGCGGCTGGCTGCTGGACACCCAGCTGCTGGCCGTGCCGATGCTGCTCGCGGCGGCGCTGCAGGGGGTGTACCTGGTGCTGTACGGCACCACCTTCCGACGGATCGACTGACTTCGGCGGATCCGCCAGGATTGAACGCGGCCGGCCGCATCGGAGGCGGATGCGGGGCTGTATGTGCGTGCGCTGCAATGGCAATCGGCGGCACGACCTGTGGCCGGCGGTCAGCCTGGCGGTCGCAGCATCGGTGGTGGCCCATGGCGTCACCGGTACGCCGCTGACCCGGATGTTCGGGCAGATCGGCTTTCGCCAGCCGCTGGACGTGGAGATGGAGTCCTGACGCAGAAGTTGCGTGGCGCGTCAGTGCGGCCGCAGCCCTTCCACCGGCCTGGGATAGGGCATCGGCATTGCGGGCACCGGCGCGCAGGGTCCCGGACGGCGCGCCACGCAGACCTGCCCGAAGCAGCGGTCGGTGCTGAAGCCAAGCCCCGGCGGCAGGGCCTGCGTGGAGATCAGGACGTCGAACCCCTTGGCGGAGGCCTCGAGTTCGGCCGCGTCCTTCGGCCAGTACATCGGCACCGGCCGGTCCAGCCAGGTGTAGCCGCCGTCCACGCTCCAGTCCTTGCCGTCGTGGCCGAACAAGCCCAGGCCGCAGATCGGCGGCCCGTGTGACACGAAGGACGCGGCCAGCAGGTTGTCGTGGTCCAGCCCGCGCAGGAAGCGCATGCTGTGCCCGGTCCAGACATGCAGCGACAGCAGCGCCCAGCATGCCAAAGCCAGCATGGCGCAGGCCGGGCCGGCGACCTGGACACGCGCTCCACACGCGGCCAGCGCTTCCTCACCCCAGGCGACGATCCGGGCGAGACCGATGCCGGCCAGCACGCCGAACAGCGCCAGGGCCGGGTAGATGAACCGGTATTCCTTGTGTCCGACCGCCGAATGCACCAGCAGGACGACGAGTGCCGTCCAGAATGCCAGCGGCAGCCACCGGGCTCCCAGCAGGACGAGCAGCAACAGCACGGGGAGCGTCCCCAGCCAGACCGCCAGTTCCGCCTTGGCGTAATAGTACCAGGGCTGCACGCCGAAGCTGCTGCTGACGTGATAGCCCAGATTGTACAACAGGTAACGCCAGACCGAGGCCAGCGGCAAACCGAGTGTCACGGCATCCAGCAATGCGGCGGCGGCGATCATCGCGCCCGCGCCGAACAGCAGAGCCGGGAAGCGAATCCGCGGTGCCGGCAGCAGGCTGTACAGCCCCAGCAGCGCCATTGCCGGCGCCAGCTGGATGCGCAGCACGAAGATCAGCCCCAGCAACGCTCCGCCCACCGCCACGCGCCGGCGCGAGGGGACGAAGAACGCCGGTTCCAGCACGTAAAGCGCGACGACCAGCAGGTTGCCGGCCACCACCTCGGCCAGCGTGCGGGCGCCGAAATACACCAGGTCCGGCATGGTCGCGACCACCGCGCCGCCGACCACCGCGGCCAGCAGCCCCAGGCGTTCGCGGCACCACAGGAAGCAGCACACCACCGGCGCGGCCCCGAGCAAAGCGAAGGCGGTGGCGATCACCGGCAGATAGACGTCGGGGCCTTTGCCGATGATCCGGGCTGCTTCCATCAGGCCGGCGATCACCCCCGGCAGCAGCCAGGAGCGTACGCCGAGCTGGAATTCCCACGGCTCCAGGCCGGTGCCGTACACCAGGCGGTGGGCCTGCTCGGTGGTTTGGAAGATCTCGTCGGCCCAGTTCATGCTGGGCTGCAACACCGCCGGCACCAGCCGCAGCAGCACGGCCAGCAGCACCAGCGCGATCAGGGCGACCGTGCCGGAGTCCCAGCGTGAACGCGAAACGGCGGGCCGGCGGGTATTCCCCGCCAGCCCGCCGCTCGAAGCCTTCAGGACCGAAGCGATCCCGGCAGCCCCGTCAGCGCTTGCTGAACTGGAAGCTGCGGCGAGCCTTCATGCGGCCGTACTTCTTGCGCTCCACCACGCGGGAGTCGCGGGTGAGGAAGCCGGCGGCTTTCAGGATGGTGCGCAGATCCGGCTCGTAATTGGTCAGCGCGCGGGAGATGCCGTGCCGCACCGCGCCGGCCTGGCCGGACAGTCCGCCGCCCACCACCGTGCAATTGACGTCGAACTGGTTGTAGCGGTCGGCCACCAGGAAGGGCTGGGTGATCAGCATGCGCAGCACCGGGCGGGCGAAGTACTGGCCGACCGGCTTGTCGTTCACGGTGATCTCGCCCTTGCCGGGCTTCACCCAGACGCGGGCGACCGCGTTCTTCCGGCGGCCGGTGGCGTAGGAGCGGCCCCACTGGTCGCGCTTCGGCTCCGGGCGGACTGCGTCGCTGGACGCTGGTGGGGCGGACGCGGGCGTGGCGCCGGCGGATTGTTGCACGGACTGCTGGGCCAGCGCGTCCTTCAGGTCCGCAAGTGTGCGGGTGGTTCCGGACATCCGGGTCAGCCTCGCTTGTTCTTGGAGTTCAGGGCGGCCACGTCCAGCGGCATCGGCTGCTGGCCGTCATGCGGATGGCTGTCGCCACCGTAGATATGCAGGTGCTTCATCTGCCGGCGCTGCAGCGGACCGCGGGTGATCATGCGCTCCACCGCCTTTTCCAGCACCCGCTCCGGATGCTTGGACTCCAGGCGCTGGCGGATGGTGCGGCCCTTGATGCCGCCGGGATAGCCGGTGTGGTAGTAGAATACCGACTGGTCCGCCTTGTTGCCGGTGATGCGCACTTTCGCGGCGTTGATCACCACGACATTGTCGCCGCAATCGACATGCGGGGTGAACTGCGGCTTGTGCTTGCCGCGCAGCCGGTTGGCGATCAGGACGGCGAGGCGGCCGAGCACGACGCCCTCGGCGTCGATCAGCACCCAGTCCTTGGACACCTCCGCCGGCTTCAGCGATGGGGTGGATTTCAGCATTCGGGTGGGAGTTCCTGGCAAAGAGGCGCGGGTTATCGGAGGAAACCTCGGCAGCGTCAAGGCTTTGCCGATGTGGTAATATCATACCACAAACTCGTGGACAGCGGATTGCACCCGCCTGCCGCCGGCGCGAATACTGGCGCACACGGACGGGAGTGGCACCATGAGCGACACGGCTTTGCGCAACGCCGATATCGACGCGGCACTGACCGAGGCGAAGGAGGCCTATGTCGCCCGCAATCCCAAAAGCTTCTCCCGCTATGTGGAAGCCACCGCGGTCATGCCGGGCGGCAATACCCGCACGGTGCTGTTCTACGAACCGTTCCCGATCGCCATCGCCCGGGCCGAGGGCTGCCGTCTGTGGGACATGGACGGCGCGGAGTACATCGACTTCCTGGGCGAGTACACCGCCGGTATCTACGGCCACTCGCATCCGGTGATCCGCGCCGCGGTGGACCGCGCGCTGGATTCCGGCATCAACATGGGCGCGCACAACCTGCTGGAGGCGCGCTTCGCCCGCGCGGTGTGCGACCGGTTCGGGCTGGAGCGGGTGCGCTTCACCAATTCCGGCACGGAAGCGAACCTGCTCGCCATCACTTTGGCGCGGGTCTTCACCCAGCGCCGCAAGGTGCTGGTGTTCAACGGCGGCTATCACGGCGCGGTGTTCGGCTTCGCCGGCGGCGGCAGCAAGGTGAACGCGCCGTTCGACTACGTGCTGGCGCGCTACAACGACATCGACGGCACGCGCGCGCTGATCGCGCAGCACGCCGAGGACCTGGCGGTGGTGATCCTGGAGCCGATGATGGGCGGCGGCGGCTGCATTGCCGCTGAACCGGGCTTCCTGGCGATGCTGCGCCAGGAGACGCAACGGGTTGGCGCGCTGCTGATCCTGGACGAGGTGATGACCTCCCGCCTGTCGCCCGGCGGATTGCAGAAGGTGCGCGGCGTGCAGCCGGACCTTACGACGCTCGGCAAATACGTCGGCGGCGGCATGTCGTTCGGTGCCTTCGGCGGCAGGGCGGAGATCATGGACCTGTTCGATCCCCGCCGTCCGGACGCGCTGCCGCATGCCGGCACGTTCAACAACAACGTGCTGACCATGTCGGCCGGGCTGGTCGGCCTCACCGAGGTTTACACGCCGGATGCCGCGATGGCGCTGAACGAACGCGGCGACGCGCTGCGCGAGCGGTTGAACGCGCTGTGCCGCTCGGCTGACGCGCCGATGCAGTTCACCGGCATCGGCTCCATGCTGGCGGTGCACATGCTGCGCGGCCCGGTGCGATCGCCGGAGGACGCGGCGCGTGGCGATGCGAAACTGAAGGAGCTGTTCTTCTTCGACATGCTGGCGCACGGCATCTGGCTGGCGCGACGCGGCATGATGGCGCTGTGCCTGCCGATCGGCGACGCGGAATGCGACAGGCTGGCCGGCGCGGTGGAGGAGTTTTTGCAATCCCGCGGATCGCTGCTCGACGCGGCGGCGCGGAAACCGTCGTGATGCTCGTCTCGCGCTCAGGATAGCCGGCGGCAGCCTCACCCCGGCAGCGCGATCGACTGGGGCTTGCGTGAGAATGGTAGGGCGAGGCCGCTCACCCCGCGCCACCTTCCGCCGTGGCGGCCGGGGACTCATCTCTCCCGCTTGCGGGCGAGGTCGCGGAGCGGAGCGACGCGGGAGAGGGCCGGCTCATCCCGCAGCTTCGCCATTGAGCCGCCCCTTCGTTTTCCTCGAAAGGCCCCGGCCGATGGTGACGCATAACCGTCATTGTGCGGTAATAGGATGGCAACGCGGTGCCGTTAGGCCGCGACCCGAACCTGCTGAGGAACACGCCCATGCACCGCCGCACCCTGCTCGCCGGCACCGCCGCGCTCGCCGCCGCTCCGCTGACCCGCTCGCATGCGCAGGGTGGCAAGACGCAAATCACCTGGTGGCATGCTCTGACCGGCACACTCGCCGACGAGGTCAACCGCATCGCCCACGACTTCAACGCCAGCCAGAACGCTGTGGAACTGGCCGCGCTGTACAAGGGCAACTACGCCGAAGTGCTCACGGCCACGATCGCCGCCTTCCGTGCCGGCCAGGCGCCGCACCTGACGCAGATCTTCGAGGTCGGCACCGGCACCATGCTTGGTGCCCGCAAGGCGGTGAAGCAGGTATGGGAGTTGGCGAAGGAAACCGGCGTCGCGATCGATCCGCAGCGCTACATCCCCTCGGTGCGCGGCTATTACAGCCTGTCCGACGGGCGCATGGCGGCGATGCCGTTCAACTCCTCCACCGCGGTGATGTGGTACAACAAGGACGCGTTCCAGAAGGCCGGCCTCGATCCCGAGAAGCCGCCGAAGACCTGGGAGGAAGTGGAAGCCGCCGCCCGCACCATCAAGGCGAAGAACGCGGCGCCGATCCCCACCACCACGTCATGGCCGAGCTGGATCCAGTTGGAACAGTACAGCGCGATCCAGAATTTGCCGTTTGCCACGGAAGCCGATGGATTTGACGGGCTGGGCGCCAAGCTGGCCATCAACAGCAAAGCGCATGTGAAGCACATCGACCGGCTGCTGCGCATGGCGAAGGAAGGCACGTTCAAATACGAGGGCCGCGGGTCGGCCGGCGATCCGGTGCTGGTATCCGGCGACGCAGCCATGTCCTTCGCGTCCTCCGGCATGCGCGGCAACCTGGAGAAGAACGCCAAGTTCGCCTGGGCGGAGACGTACCTGCCGTACGATCCGCAGATCATCAAGACGCCGTTGAACTCCATCATCGGCGGCGCAGCGCTGTGGGTGATGACCGCGCCGCACCGCACGCCGGCGGAATACAAGGCGGTGGCGACGTTCCTGGCGTATCTGGCGCGGCCGGAGACCGACGCCGCCTTTGCCGAGCACACCGGCTACGTGCCGGTGACGCTGGCCGGTTCGGCGCTGCTGGAGAAGCAGGGATTCTATGCGAAGAACCCAGGCAGCCAGATTCCGGTGCAGCAGTTGTCGCGTGGCCACGTCACCAAGAACTCGCGGGGCCTGCGGCTGGGCCGGCTGCCGGAAGTCCGCAACATCATCGAGGAAGAGTTCGAGAAGGCGCTGCAGGGCAAGCAGAACGGGCAGCAGGCGATGGACGCCGCGGTGGCGCGCGGCAACCGCGTGCTGCGGGAGTTCCAGCGCTCGATGAAGGCGTAGCGATCCGGGCGGATGCGTTCCCTCGTCATGGTCGGCGCAGGCCGACCATCCACGACTTTCCTGTGCCACATTCAGCAAAGCCGTGGGTGCCGGGCCCGGACTCGTCCTCGGGCATGCCTTCGCAACCGCGGGGCTCGCCACGACGTGGCGCGCCTTGTCGCACGCGATCCGGCCGGGCAAGAGCGGTAAGCTCATGGAACGCCGTACCGTCTTCCGCGGCTGGGCACTGCCCGCTTTGCTGGTGCTGCCGCAGCTGCTGCTGACCGTCTTCTTCTTTCTGTGGCCGGCGGGCGAAGCAATCTGGTACAGCACCACCGTGCAGGATCCGTTCGGCCAGGGCTCGGTGTTCGTCGGCCTCGCCAATTTTGCCGAGTTGTTCAGCGATCCGCTGTACCTGCAGTCCATCGCCCGCACCGCGTTCTTCTGTGCCGCCGTCGCCGCGCTGTCGATGAGTAGCGCGCTGCTGCTCGCGCTGTTCGCCGACCACAAGATCCGCGGCCGCGGCGTGTACCGCACGCTGCTGATCTGGCCCTATGCCGTCGCGCCCGCGATGTCCGCCGTGCTCTGGCTGTTCATTCTCAACCCGCGCGTCGGCCTGTTCGGCCGCTGGCTGAACCAGCATGGTTTCAATTGGGACTATCACATCTACGGCGGCGAGGCGCTGCTGATGGTGATCCTCGCCAGCGCATGGAAACAGGTCAGCTACAATTTCATCTTCTTCCTCGCTGGCCTGCAGTCGATCCCGCGCGCCGTGCTGGAAGCCGCGGCAATCGACGGCGCGCGCGGCTGGAGCCTGTTCCGCGCCATGATCTTCCCGCTGCTGGCACCGACCACGTTCTTCCTGCTGGTGGTGAACCTGGTCTACGCGGCGTTCGACACATTCGGCACCATCTGGGCGCTGACCGGCGGCGGACCGGCACAGGCCACCGATACGCTAGTGGTGCGGGTGTACCGCGACGGCGTGGTCAACCAGGACCTCGGCGGATCGTCGGCGGAATCGGTGGTGCTGATGATCGCAGTCATTGCGCTGACCGCGGTGCAGTTCCGCTTCCTCGGACGGCGGAACACCGCATGATCGGGCGCTGGCGGCAACGCGGTACGTCACGCCGGCACGGCGGACGGCCGGATTACCTGGCGCACGCGGTGCTCGCCCTGGGCGTGGTGCTGTTCGCGCTGCCGGTATGGCTGGTGCTGGCCGGATCGACGCAGGATTCCGGCGCCATCTCCCGCGGCGAGCTGTCGCTGCTGCCGAACCTGTCCGGACTGGGCATCTACCCGCACGTGCTGCTGCATGGCGCCGCCGGCGCCGGACCGGTTTGGCGCATGCTGCTGATCTCCTTCGGCATGGCGATGAGCATCGCGGTCGGCAAGATCGTCATCTCCATCCTGTCCGCCTATGCCGTCGCGTTCTTCCGCTTCCCGTTCCGCCGCACCGCGTTCTGGCTGATCTTCATCACGCTGATGCTGCCGGTGGAAGTGCGCATCATCCCCACCTACGCGGTGATGGCGGATTTCGGCCTGATCAACAGCTTCACCGGCCTGACGGTGCCATTGATCGCCTCCGCCACCGCGACGCTGCTGTTCCGCCAGGTGTTCGTGGCACTGCCCGACGAGCTGTTCGAGGCCGCCCGCATCGACGGCGCGGGGCCGCTGCGCTTCCTGTGGTCGATCGTCATCCCGGTGTCGGCGGCCAACATCGCCGCGCTGTTCGTCATCCTGTTCGTATACGGCTGGAACCAGTACCTGTGGCCGCTGCTGGTCGCCACCGATCCGCGGCTGGACACCATCGTGATCGGCATCGTGCGGATGATCGGCGCGGAGAACCAGACCGAATGGAATGCGGTGATGGCGACCGCGGTGCTGGCGCTGGTGCCGCCGGTCGCAGTGGTGATCCTGATGCAGCGCTGGTTCGTCGCCGGTCTGACCGACACGGAGAAGTAGCGCCAGGCTTGATCTTTGGCGGCGAGCCTGATGCGGAATCCCTCTCCGCCCCCGGGGCGGAGAGGGTCAGGGTGATGCCTGCGCCGGCCCGCCTCACCGTCTGCCGCGATCAGTGCTGCGTCTGGCCCGTTGCCGCCGTTGTGCCGGTCTGCGGCAGGTTGCGCATCAATTGGCTGGCTGCTCCGACGCAATCCTGCAGCGATTGATTCGGCGGGCAATGCACGTCCACCTCATCGTCCCCTCGCTTGAACCGGAAGAATGCGCCCGCGGCAAGCTCATGCGCGATTTGCATCATGCCCCGCATGTGGTCGCCATGCATCCAGCGTCCCTGCATCCATCCGCCGCCCCCATCCCGGTCGTCGTCGTGATGATTCCAGTAATGTCCTGGTTCGCCCTGGTTGCCATTCTGCATTTGCGCGAAGCCAGGCGCCGCAAAACTCAGCAGCAAAACGCCTGCGAGCAACGTTGTGCGCATGTTCTTCTCCTCCTCGATTGTGCTGGTGTGGTGCGCCAGCACCGCACACTGTGGACCCGGACCGCCGCGGGTCAATTCACGAACGCTGGTGCGTTGTGCCCAGCCGCTGGCTGGCGGGTCCGCACCGCGCGCCGACCTATGGTAGACCAGCGCATGACCGACGAACCCCTGCCACCCGAGATCGTCGCCGCACTGCACCGCATGCACCTGCTGGAGGCGCCGGCCGCCACCGGCGAGCGGCTGACCGGCGGCGTCTCCTCCGACATCTGGCGCATCGACCTGCCCAACGGCGCGATCTGCGTGAAGCGCGCGCTGGCAAAGCTGCGCGTCGCCGCGGACTGGCGCGCGCCGGTGGACCGCAACCGCTACGAGGCGCGCTGGATGCAGCAGGCCAACGCGGCGGTCCCCGGCGCCGCCCCCGCTCTGCTGGGCCAGGACGAGGCGACCGGCCTGCTGGCGATGCAATACCTGCCGCCGGCCGACCATCCGCTGTGGAAAACGCAACTGCGCGACGGCCACGCCGATGCCGCCTTCGCCGCCGCGGTCGGCGACCGCCTCGGCCGCATCCATGCCGCCACCGCGCGCCAGCCGCGGCTCGCCGCCGCGTTCCCCACCGACACCATCTTCTACGACATCCGGCTGGAACCCTACCTGGTCGCCACCGGCCGCGCGCATCCGGATCTCGCGCCGAACTTCGAGGCGCTGGTGGCGACGACCCGGGCCAACAAGCATGCGCTGGTGCACGGCGACGTCAGCCCGAAGAACATCCTGGCCGGTCCGCATGGGCCGGTGTTCCTCGATGCCGAATGCGCCTGGTGGGGCGATCCCGCATTCGACCTGGCGTTCTGCCTCAATCATCTGCTGCTGAAATGCCTGTGGACGCCGTCCGCCCGCGCCGGCTTCCTGGCCTGCTTCGACGCGCTCGCCGCCGCCTACCGGCCGCATGTCGCCTGGGAACCGGCGGCCGGCCTGGAAACCCGGGCGGCGCACCTGCTGCCGGGACTGTTCCTCGCCCGGGTGGATGGAAAATCGCCGGTGGAGTACATCACCACCGACGCGGACCGGAACCGCGTGCGCCGCGTCGCGCGCGCCCTGCTGGGCGCCCCGCCGGACCGGCTCAGCGACATCCGCCAGGCATGGACAAGGGACCTCGCCGCATGACCGATACCAGCATCGCCTTCGTGCATGGCCGCCGCGTGTGGGACAGCCGCGGCCGGCCCACGGTCGAGGCCGACGTGCTGCTGGAAGGCGGCGCGGTCGGACGCGCCATCGCGCCGGCCGGCGCTTCCACCGGCACCGGCGAGGCGCTCGACCTGCGCGACGGCGGCGACAGGTTCGGCGGCTACGACGTCCGGCGCGCCGTCGCCAACGTCAATGGCGAGATCGCCCGCGCCGTGGCCGACATGGATGCCGCGGACCAGGCGGCGCTCGACCGCAGGCTGATCGAACTGGACGGCTCGCCCAACAAGTCGCGCCTCGGCGCCAATGCCATCCTGGCGGTATCGATGGCCGCCGCGCATGCCGCCGCGGCGGCCTCCGGGATGCCGCTGTACCGCTACCTCGGCGGCCCGGATGCCGGGCTGATGCCGCTGCCGCAAATCCAGATTTTCGGCGGGGGCACGCATGCGGGCCGGCGCGTGGACATCCAGGACTTCATGGTGATGTGCCCGGCGGCGGAGAATTTCGCCCAGGCTCTGGACTGGACGGCGGAGGTGTATCGCGCCGCCGGCGCACTGATGCAGGAGGCGGGAACGCTTGCCGGCGTGGCCGATGAAGGCGGCTGGTGGCCCGCCTTCGACACCAACGAGCAGGCGCTGGAAACCCTGGTGCGCGCCATCGAACGCGCCGGCCTGCAGCCCGGCACACAAGTAGGCATCGCGCTGGACATCGCCGCGTCGGAGTTCGGCCGCGGCGGGCGCTACAAACTCGCGCTGGAGGACAAGGAACTCGACAGCGAGGCGCTGGTGCGGCTGCTGACTGGCTGGATCCGCCGCTACCCGATCCTGTCGATCGAGGATCCGCTGGCGGAAGATGATGCCCCCGGTTTTGCCGCGTTTACCGCCGAGGTCGGCAAGCGCGTCCAGGTGGTCGGCGACGACTTCCTGGTGTCCCAGGCGTCGCGCGTGCGCGAAGCAGCGGTGCGCGGCGCCGCCAACACCGTGCTGCTGAAGCCGAACCAGCGTGGCACGCTGACCGAATGCCACGACGCGTGGCAGGCGGCGCAGGAGGTCGGCTTCGCCGGCATCGTCTCTGCCCGGTCGGGCGAAACCGAGGACACCACTATCGTGCATCTCGCGGTCGGTTGGGGCGCCGGCCAGCTCAAGGTCGGCAGTTTCGCACGCGGCGAACGCATGGCGAAATGGAACGAGGCCTTGCGTATCGAGGAAGCGCTCGGTCCGCGCGCGCAGTTCGCCGGTGGCGGCGTGCTGGGGCGCAGCAAGCGGTGAAGGTGCTGTTCCACTATCCCGCCGGTCCCGACCTGGCGGCGCGCCTGGCCGCGGTGCCGAGCCTGGAGATCACCGTCTGCCCGGACACGGATGACGCGCTGCTGATGCAGCTGCTGCCGGACACCGACGTGCTGTGGCATGTGCTGAAGCCCTGCACCGCGGCGATGATCGCGGCAGCACCGAAGCTGCGGCTGATCCAGAAGATCGGCGTCGGGGTCAATACGATCGACCTGGAGGCGGCGCAGGCACGCGGCATTCCGGTGTGCAACCTGCCCGGTACCAATGCACGCGCGGTCGCCGAATTGACGCTGACGCTGATGCTGGCGACGCTGCGCCGCCTGCCGCGGTTCGATGCGTCGCTGCGTGCCGGCGTGTGGTCCGATCCGCTGCTGCAGGACGGGCTTGGCGAGTTGGGCGGCCGCACCGTCGGGCTGGTCGGCTACGGCGCGATTCCACGCCTGCTTGCGCCGGTGCTGGTCGCGCTCGGCTGCCGCCTGATCTACACGGCACGCACGCCGCATGCCGACGCTCCGGGGGAATGGCGATCGCTGGAGGCGCTGCTGGCGGAAGCGGAAATCGTCAGCCTGCACCTGCCGCAAACGCCGGAAACCACCAATCTGATCGACGCGGCGGCGCTGGCGCGGATGCGACCGGGTGCCGTGCTGATCAACACCGCGCGCGGCGGGCTGGTGGACCAGGCGGCGCTGGTGGAAGCACTGCGCAACGGGCGGCTGGCCGCGGCGGGCCTGGACGTGTTCGCGCAGGAACCGCCGGATTTTTGCGACCCGCTGTTCCGGTTGCCCAACGTGGTCCTGGCGCCGCACGTCGCATGGCTGACCACCGGAACGTTCGACCGCAGCTTCAGCCTGGCCGCGGAGAACTGCCGGCGCCTGCGGGCGGGAGAGGCCTTGCTGCACCGGGTCGCGTGATCCCGGAAGCTTTCATTGGGCCGGCCGCCCTGTGCAGGTTGCCTCTCATCCGCAGCGAAGCACGCGACCGGCAGCGGGTTCACTGCTGCGTGCGCATGTGACGCTCGCCCCGCCGCGCGTCACCGCGCGCGCGCGGCTTGGCGGAAACTGACCAGCTTCTGCGCATCCTCGTCCCACAACGTCAGACGCACCGTCCTGAAGCTCTCCCACAGCGTCACCCGGTTGACGCGCTGCAGCTCGGGATTTTCTTTCAGGCACCGGCGCAGACGATAGTTCGGGATGCGGCTGGCGAGGTGATGGATGTGGTGCAGACCGATCGACCCGGTCAGCCAGTCCAGCCACGGCGGCAGGTCGTAGAACGAACTCCCGTGGCCCCCGGCCGCATGAAACTCCCATGTGGCGGTGCGCTGCCAGTAGGTGCCCTCGAACTGGTGCTGCACGTAGAAGAACCACACGCCCAGCATCATCGCCAGCAGCAGCACGGTGCCCCAGCCTGCGAGGAAGGCGACCGGCCCGATCAGCACCGCAAGTCCTGCGGCGAGTCCGGCGACGGCGGCATCGGTGCCCAGAATGCTGATCCAGCTATGCCGGTTGGCAACCGGGTTCACCATCGGCACGCGATACCGCACCGACAGCAAGTACAGCGGCCCCAGCACGAACAGAACCAGCGGATTGCGGTATAGCCGGTAGGCGAGGCGCTGCCAGCGTGACCGGGCTCGGTACTCGGCGATGGTCAGAGTCGTCACGTCGCCGATCCCGCGCCGGTCGAGATTGCCGCAGCCGGCGTGATGCGCCGCATGGTCGCGCCGCCATGCACTGTACGGCACGGTGGTGACTACGCCGATCGCTCGGCCGATCGCGTTGTTGAGCCGGGGCGACCGGAAATATGAGCCGTGCCCGCAATCGTGCTGGATAATGAACAAGCGAACGATGAAGAACGCGGCAGGCAGGGCGCACAGCAATGCCGGCCAGAACCCCTGTGCGAGGCCCCAGAACAGCAGGGCCATGCTCGCGGCGAGCAGCGCCGTGGTGACCAGGATCTGCCTGGTCGCGCGCGCCGCATCAGGCTTGGCATGGCGTATCAGACGCTTGCGCAAGGCTTGGAGGGATAGCTCTGGGGTGACGGCATCGCTGCCACAACTGGCGCTCACGCAGACCTCGAACAACAGGATTTCACGGCACGATGCCGCCTGACGCCTCGTCACCAGGCGAGCGGCGTCGAACCGGTATGTGTCAACACGCAGATTTGGGGGGGGACCGGGTCAGGCTCCGTGGAGCAGAACGGCAGGCCGGCCAAAGGTCGATTGACCAGAGACACCTGGGGTCACCGTCTCGCGGATTCAATGGCGGCGAGTGCCGCGAACCGGGAACGATTTGGCGCGGCGCCACCCGGGTTCGGCATGGTAAATCCAGCCTCAAGCGGCCCGACACGGCGCTGTTCCCGCAAGACGCCGCTGCCCTCGGCGCTGCTCCCGCATGCCGCCGCTGGCCTGCCGGCTTGCATCGCCGCGCGGCCTGTGGACAGATTGCCGCATGGCCCGCATCGAAGATATCCCGCAGCCGACCCGCGACGCCGTACTGTCGGTTCCTTGTCCGCAGTACGACACGACGCCCTTCGTGCCGGGCAAACCCTTGCGCGAACGCCGTATCGCCATCCTGTCCAGCGCGGCCCTGGTGCGCCGGGGCGACAAGCCATTCCCCTTCGGCAGCGGCGAGTGCCGGTTCCTGCCGGCAGGCCTCGACACCGCCGACCTGCTGGTCAGCCACGTCTCGATCAACTTCGACCGCGCCGGCTTCCAGCGCGACGTCAACGTCGTCTATCCGATCGACCGCTTGCGCGAGCTGGCGGCGCAAGGCGCGATCGGCGGCGTGGCAGATACGCACTACACCGTCATGGGCTCCACCGACCCGGCGGCCATGGGCGATTCGGTCGCGCAGATCGCCGGACAGCTGCGGCAGGAACGCATCGACTCGGTGCTGCTCAGCCCTGTCTGACCACTGTGCACGCGCGCCGTGTGCGCGCTGGCCCACATGCTGGAGGAAGCAGGCTTTTCCACCGTCGTGCTGGCATCGGTACGCGCGCAGGCCGAGAAAGTCCGTCCGCCGCGCGCGTTGTGGACGTCAGCCGTCCTTGGCCGCCCGGTCGGCGAGCCGGACGATCCCGCCTTCCAGCACCGTGTCCTGCGGGCCGCGCTGGCGTTGCTGGAACGGCCCGATGGACCGGTGATTCTGGAGGATTTCCCCGAGGACCCGCCCGGGCTGCGCGACACACCAGGCTGGCAGCCGCCGCCGGTCCCCGCCTGGAGCCCGGAACAATCGCCCGCGGGATGGGCTGCGGCCGTCGCGACTGAACTCAAGGCTTTGCGGCCGGCCTGGGAAGCCGCCCGGCACCACCGTGGCCGGACCAGCGTCGGCCTCAGTTTCCAGCCGCCGGAAGCCTGGCCGGACTTTCTGCGCGGCGCATTGTCCGGCGAACTGGCCAGCGTGCCGCCGCTGGAGACACCGGCGCTCGCGCAGCGCTTCCTGTGCGATGACATCAAGGCGTATTACGGCGAAGCGGCACAGGCCGCGTCTCCCGCGCCTTCGCACCGTCAGCTGGATGGCTGGTTCTGGCGGCAGACCGCGGCCGGCGCGGCGCTGATCGCGCTGCGCGATGTGGCCCTGGCCAGCAACAACAGCGCATTGCGCACGGTCGGCGGACGGTTCTTCGTGCCCGTGCCCTGGCTGCCATCCCCGGTGTAACGTCTGCCCGCGAGCCCGGTCCTACCTGCGTCATGCACAGGAGGCAGCGATGCGGCGGCGCAGTCTGATGTTCGGGGTGGTGGCGGCGGGACTTCCCTTGCCCGGGGTCGCCGCGCCGGCTCCTGTGGTGCTGGAGCTGTTCACCTCCCAAGGCTGCTCATCCTGCCCCCCCGCCGATGCCCTGCTCGGGGAGCTGGAACGCCAGCCGGACGTCATCGCCCTGGCCTGGCACGTGGACTACTGGAACCGTCTCGGCTGGCACGATCCCTTCGCCACGCGCCAATCCACCGAACGGCAACGCGCCTATGCCGCGCGGTTGCGGGCCGAGGTCTATACGCCGGCGCTGGTGGTGAACGGCGCGGCGGTCGTGGTGGGTTCCGATCGTGGCGCGATCCGGAGTGCACGCATGGAGGTGCTGGCACTGCATGTCCCGGTGTCGCTGCGCAGGGACGCTTCAGGGCTGGTCGCCAGCTTCGACCCGGCGGCGAAGCCGGCAAGCGCGTTGCTCGCCATCTACGACCCGGTGCGTGAAACCGCGATCGGCGCAGGAGAGAATAGTGGCCGCCGACTGCGGGAGTATCACGTTGTCCGCCGCACCGCATTGGCCTCGCAGGCCGAACTCGCCGCCGGGCGGATCGCCTTCCCCGGGCCGGAACCAGGGCAAGGTGCCGCGGTGTTGCTGCAGAACGAGGGCCTGCGCGTGATCGGCGCGGCCAGCCTCACGTGACCCGCAACGACTGACCCGAACTGCGCGCGCGGCCCCCATTCATTCCGCCAGAAGCGAAGCCCGGTGCACCACACACGCTTTGACGCACCCAGGGGCAGGCTCAGGCCCGCCGCCCCGATCGGCTGCGGGAGACCTTGCTGCATGATCCGCCGCATCAGATGACGCCGGCGGGCCTGCGGCCTCGCCATGCCGTGTTGTGCCGTTTTTGCGGCTGGCTCCGCAGGATGGCGGTCAACCGGGAGACAGGGTGGCCAGCAATGCCACCGGGAACTCCCTGAACAATGCGCCGAGATCGCAGACCGCTTCCGCCGGCACGCCGCCGCGGTCGAGCAATGCATCGAACCGCAGACGTCCGGCCGTTTCGCGGGGCAGTTCGAGCACCGTGCCCTCCCAGCTCTCCGGTGGAATCACCAGCGAGCCGCGCAGCAGCCGGTGGGGAAAGCGCGGCACCACGGTCAGGCTGGCCGCCTCCCCGTGCTCCCGCAGGAAAGCCACGACATGCTCCGCCAGCGGACCGGCCGCCGTCACCGGGCGATACGCACCGCGCGCGAACAATTCCGGCGCCCGACGGCGCAGCATCAGCGCGCGGCCGATCACGGCCTGCTTTGCCCGGCCATCCTCCCACGACCGCGCCAGTTCCGCGGAAGGCAGCCGTTCCTCCCAGGCGGCGAGGCGGGCGGGAAAGTCCACCGGGCGGCGGTTGTCTGGGTCAACCAAGCTGAAATCCCAGTATTCGGTGCCCTGGTAGAAGTCCGGCATCCCGGGGACGGTCAGCTTCAGCAGCGTCTGCGCCAGCCCGTTCACCGCTCCGGCCGGAGCGATACGCCGGGCGAACTGCACGGCCTGTTCCAGGAACGGGGTGCCCGGCGCCAAAATCGCGAACAGGAAGTCCCGGGCTGATTGCTCGTATGCTTCGTCCGGCGCCGTCCAGTCGGTGTACAGCTTGGCCTCGCGCGACGCCTTGAGCTGCCAGGCTGCCAGGCGTTCGGCGAAAGCCTGGACGCCTTCCGCATCGGCGGCCTGCAGGCCCGGCGGCCAGGCGCCGACGATCATCTGGTACAGCATCGCCTCGTCGCCGCGCGACGGGCCTTCGCCGGTGCGGCGATCGGCATTCGACTTCACCCAGCGCCGCACCGTTTCCGCCCATTCCTGCGGCATTTCCGTCAGCACGGCGAGGCGCGCGCGGATGTCCTCGCCACGCTTGTGGTCGTGCGTCGCCGTGGCCAGCATCGCGTCGGGAAACTGTGCCAGCCGCGCCTGGCAGCCCGCGTGGAAGGATTCCGGCGGAGCGCCGAGCAGGCCGGCATCGAACCCCACGTCATTGCGCGAGAGCAGCCGGCCGTAGCGGTAGAATGCGGTGTCCTCCACAGCCTTGGCGGCGACGGGGGCGCTCAGCTGCTGGAATTGCCGGCACGCCTTGCGGCGTACCTCGAATGCCGGGGAATGCTCCGGTGCCCCCCCAAGCCAGTCGTCGAGATGGTCCAGCACCGGATGCAGCGCGTTCGGGCTGTTCGCCTTGGCGGCGGCCAGCGCACGGGCGAAAGCGGCGGCGTCGCCGGGGGAACGCGGCGTGCCCCTGTTGTACGTGCGGTACACCGGGAAATACGACAGCAGCGCCAGCAGCGCGCGCCGGATCGAGGCCTGGGTCACGTCGCGCGTCGCCGGATCGAGCCGCGCCAGCCGGTGCAGCGTGGTCGCGGTGGCTTCCAGCTGGGCATCGAAGCCGCGCCGCAGAATCTGCTGGCGGGCCAGCACCTCCTCCGATGCGAACTCGGCGTGCCGGCCGCTGATTTCGGCCCACAGCACCGACAGGACCGGCTCCGCCGCCGGGTCGTATTGCAGCAGGCCCACGGCATCCATGAAGTCGTAGCCGCTGGTTCCGTCCACGCCCCAATCGTCCGGCAGGGTTTCATCCGTGCCGAGGATCTTCTCCACCACGATGTAGGCCGGCCCCGGCGGAGCATCCTCCGGCCGCAGCGCCGCCAGTTGGCCCAGCCGCCGGCGCAGGTTGCGGCAATATCCGGGCGGGTCGGTCAGGCCGTCCACGTGATCGATGCGGAACCCGTCGATCAGTCCCTCGGAGTACAAGCGGAACAGCGTGGCATGGGTGACCTCGAACACTTCCGGGTCTTCCACCCGCAATCCGGCGAGGCCATTGATGTCGAAGAACCGGCGCCAGTTGATTTCGTCGCCGGCGGTGCCCCACCACGCCAACCGGTAGTGCTGGCGTTCCAGCAGGCGGTGCAGCCGGCCTCGGCCGTCTGCCGTCGCCGGATCGTAGCCGTCCAGCCCCAGCGCCGCGATTTCCGGGTGGTCGCCCGGCCGAACGCGGTAGGAGTTGTCGAAATAGCGGATCACCGGCTCGCCGGTCTCGCTGCGCTCCAGGCGTATTTCGCCGGCGGCGAGAGCCTCGCCGTACGGGCGGCCGAGGAACGGGGCGAGCACCTTGCCCTGCAGCTCAACATCGTCCGGCCACCAGTCGATATCGAAATACCGCGCATAGCGGCTGGCCGGCCCGAGCTGCAGCACGTCCTGCCACCAGGCATTGTCGCCGCCGCCGACCGCCATGTGGTTCGGCACGATATCGACGATTAGTCCGAGCTGTTCCGCCCGCAATGCGGCAACCAGCATGCGCAGTCCGGCCTCGCCGCCAAGCTCCGGATTCACCTGGGTGGGATCGACCACGTCGTAGCCGTGGATCGACCCCGCGCGGGCGGTGAGGATCGGCGAGGCGTACAGATGGCTGATGCCGAGGTCGCGCAGGTACGGCGCCAGGCGGGCCGCATCGGCGAAGGTGAAGTCCTTGTGCAGCTGCAGCCGCATGGTGGCGCGGGGCGCTGCCGAGGGGATGGCTCCACTCACTGGTGCGGCCGTTCCGCTGCCAGGGCCACCACCCGTTCGACGGCCGGCGTCTGCTCCAGCAGGCTGCCGGCGAGTCCGGGCAACCGCTGCCGCCAGTTGGGGTGCTCATCCACCGTGCCGGGCAGGTTGGGCTGCTGCTCCTGGCCGACGAGGTCTTCCAGCGGCACCAGGCAAAGCGGGCACGGGGTGCGGGCGACGAAGCGCACGGCGGCGTCGACCACCGGTTGCGGCGTCTCGCCGGAGGGCGGCGGCCCCTGTGCCACGCCTTCCGTCACCAGGCTTTGCCACAGCGCCGGCCGTTCGCCCTCGCGTTCCGCCCACGCCTGCTGCTCCGTCAGGCCATTGCCGAAGCGGCCATGTTCGGCGCGAGCTTCGATGTCGGTGCCGTGCCACCAGCCGGCGACGGTCGGCAGGTCGTGCGTCGAGGTCATCGCCAGGGCGGACGCCTCCCAGGTGCGCGGGGGGGCGAATCCATTCTTCTCGTCGCGCTCGAACCAGAGGACGCGCATGCCGTGGATCCCGCTTTGATGCAGCGTCGCGCGGAACCCCGCCGGCACCGTGCCGAGGTCCTCGCCGATCACCACGGCGGCATTGCGCGCCGATTCCAGTGCCAGCAGGCGCAGCAGGTCGGCGGAGGGATAGGCCAGGTACGCACCATCCGCCGGGTCGGCGCCTTCCGGCACCAGCCAGAGGCGGGCCAGCCCCATGGCATGGTCGATCCGCACGCCGCCGGCATGGCGCATCACCGCCCGAAGCGTGGCGATGAAGGGGGCGAACCCGCCATCCACCAGCGCCCGCGGCGAGAACCCGGTCAGACCCCAGGTCTGGCCGCGCGGGTTGAACAGGTCAGGCGGCGCGCCGATCGACAGACCGAGCAGGATGTCGCTCTGCCGGCTCCAGGCGTGGCTGCCCGAAGGGTCCATGCCGACGGCCATGTCGGCGATCAGGCCGATGCGCATGCCCGCCGCCCGTGCGCGAGATTGCGCGGCCGCCACCGAGCGGTCGGTGATCCACTGCAAAAAACCGTGGAACAGCACGTCCTGGCGATGCGCGCCGGCGAACGCCTCGACTGCGGCCCCGGTTGGGCTGCGCAGATCCGCGGGCCAGTGTCGCCAGTCGTAGTGTGGCGCCTGCTCGCGATGCAGCGCCTCGAATCTTGCATGCTGTTCCAGTAGCTCCCCGCCATCGGCGCGGAACCGGGCAAAGTCGGCGGCGAGCACGGCGTCGGCCCCGTTGCCGGCCATGAAGCTGTCGAACAGCGCCTGCAGCACGCGGAGTTTGGCGCGTGCCGCCACGGGCCAGTCGATCAGGTTGAGCGACTGCAGCCGCTCATAAGCAGTCTGCTGGCCGGCATCGGCGACCGCTCGGCGCAACCGCTCCTCGCCGAACACCAGGGCGGGTGCGGCATGCAGCGGATTGAAGAACAGCCGGCTGGAGGGAGCATAGGGGCCGAAGCGCTTGGGGTCGGCGGTGAACAGCGCATGCAGCGGACTGAGTCCCACCACGTCGGCGCCGTGCCGGGCAGCGGACTCGGCAAGCTGCGCGACGCCGGCGAGGTCGCCGATGCCGCCATCGTCTTGGGTGCGCAAGCCATAGACCTGGGCGGCGGGCCCCCACAGCCGCGCGTCCGGCACGATATCCTCGATCTGGCGGCATTGCGCCGGAGCGATGGCCAGCACCAGTTCGCGGCCGTCGATCGCCAGCCGGTGATAGCCGGTTTCGGTGATCGCCGGCACGCGCAGCCGCCCGCGCGCGGGGATCAACGTGACGTCGCGGGTTCCGCCTCGCTCCAGCTTCACCTGCGCGGGGCAGGTCTCGTTGGCGCCGAGGTCCAGCCGGGTCGGCCGCCCGGCAGTGCCGGTGATCAGCGGCGGCAGTTCGGCAAGGCTGGAGCGGCGCGCGAGGTGGCGGCGGCTGGCGGCGAGTTCGCTACGGCTTTCCGCGGGGAGGCCGAGGGCGCCGAGTATGCGGCGCAGCACGTCGGGAGCGACGGTCTTCGGCTGGCCGGCAAAGTCCTCCCACTCCACGGCGATGCCGGCCCGGCGGGCGAGGTCGCGGACAGCTTCGTCGTTCATGGCAAGGAGTCCAGCCAGGCCGCGGTGCAGGCGGCGGGAAGGCTGCCGGCGGGAAGCTCGCGAGAGGCGTAAAGCAGGCGGCAGGAGGGCGCGGGAAGGTCGACCGGTTCCGTGCCGAGGTTGA
>Ga0187809_10000339_pt1 | contig 26684 bp, 24 predicted proteins | sample NC_wetland_sal_i_8_FD_132415 | JGI IMG/M metagenome (GOLD analysis project Ga0187809, IMG submission 132415) | Wetland sediment microbial communities from Neuse River Estuary, North Carolina, USA - ASW_4 | ecosystem: Environmental > Aquatic > Freshwater > Wetlands > Sediment | place: USA: North...
AGCGCCGGAGCAGGAGAAAAAGGACGGGCCCAATGACCAGTACGTAAACCGCGAAAAGTGGCCCCCAAAAGCTCAGGGACGGTACGCGCAGCGGTGACAAGGCATCGCTGGAATTGCTCAGGACCAGTGCCCCCTGCGATCCGCTCAATGCGGGCAAGCTGTTGACACTATTCTCTAGGCCACGCTGAATCACGGTGCTCCATAAGGAAGTGTTCCCCTGCCATGACAGAAGTTTCGGAGATGTGGGCAAAAAGGCGGTCTGGACAATTTCGCCGCGGCCGTAAGGAAGGGCGGCAATCAGGGGATGGCGGTTGGTTCCCGCCCACACTTGGGCTTGACTCTGACTGCCGAGAGCACGGGCCGAGCTCACAACCTGGCTCCCCGTCAAAGGGTCCGACGATCCACTGAAATCCAGCAAGGCACTGTCAGGTTCTTCGTGACTGGGTCCAGACGCCAAAGGCAAACTCCCGCTCCAGTGGCCAGGAGTGGGCGCTGCGCCCGTAACCATGAGCAGGCCTCCCAGTTGTACCCAGGATTGCAACGCGTCCGTCTGCGCGGTGGTTAACTCTTGCAGAACGGCAGGGCTGATGGCCACAGCAGTAATATCGTCCAGCCAGTCGGCGGACCCTGGCACGGCGGCTGGTGGAATTCGCTCCGCCAAGACCGGTTCCTGATGCACAGGATCGGTGCTGCCGGCCAGAAATTGTGTCGCTTGTAAATTGTTAGAGACCACGGCCACCAAGGCCACTTTGCCTAGGGAGTTCCCCGTGAGGACCGTGCCCACCACGACCTCGTTGCCAATCACCAGGTTAATGGGGACACCCTGTGCGATAGCTTGTCCAGGCACAACAATCATCACCTGGCTCCTGGCGTTACCGGCGAGATCGACAGTATAGTCCAGCGTTCCATCCAGCATCGCGTTACCGGAACTGTCTTGAGGCAACGACAATTGCAGGTAGCCATGGGTGGCGTGTCCGGGATTGCGGATGGTCAAAGTCACAGGGACCAGGTGGTTGGTATCGTAATAGCCGTCCACGCCCACGGCAGCCGTCATTTGATAGCGCGCGGGAGCAGCCTGCACCGGGGAGGAAAGCGGCGACAACAGCATGAAGGTCAATAGTGCTGCCAGCGCCAGCACGGCCTTGGCAGGTCTCTGTTTCACAATGACACTCAATGCGGCTCCCCTCCCGGTGTGTAGATATTCCTGGCATATGACGATGTCTCTGGCCGTCAGTCCGGAAGTGCGGCAACGCGGGCTTTCAGCTACCCGTTTCCCGTTTGCCGTATTCCACTGTAACTTTAGTGTGAATCCCACCGCGAACTGTGAAGTCGCTCACAACCCTAGCGTAACGCGGCTGGGCAGCCGCAACGAAATCGTTCAGAATGACGTTGGTGACGTCCTCGTGGTAATGGCCCTCGTTGCGAAAGCTCCAGAGGTACAGCTTCAGCGACTTTAACTCCACCAGGTTAGGACCCGGTTGATAGAGAATCGTAATGGTGGCAAAATCGGGTTGTCCCGTCATGGGACACAGCGTGGTGAATTCCTCAGTGGTCATCTCCACGTCGTAGGCCCGATGGGGATGCGGATTAGGTACAACTACCAATTGTCTCGAAGGTGCAGTTGCCAAGGGACTCCCTCCAGCTGTGAGTAAAATGTGTCAGGCTCGCGCCTTGTTTTCTCCTACAGTACACTTTTCCGGCGATGCCGGAAAGCGTCGCGGATTTCCGGGATACAGGATATCGCCGGAAAGACGCAATCTTGGTTGGACTGGCAGTCTCGAGGCATCCGGCCTACAATCAAACGCAGAGAAAACCCAGCGCCGCCACTTCCACAGCGTATTTTACCACGCTTGGCAAGGAATCGCTCATGGACACACAAATAGTGGAAGGAGCAAACTTTTCATGGAGTTGCCCGCCGCTTTTGCGGAAGACATGAAACGGTACTACCCCGAACAGGCCACAGCCCTATTGGACGCACTGCGGCAGCCGGCAGTGCGCGCCGCTCGGCTGCAAAAGTACACACTGGCGAAAAACCTCCCGTCAAATGGCGACGGCTGTGAAACCAACTGGGTGGGGAGGCCGGCCGGACCGTCCTTCTGGCTCCAGGACGGGCCCTTGCCACAGGCCCCGCTAGAGTTACAGTCGCACTTTCAGCAACCTGTCCCATGGCTGCAAGACGCGTACTACATCCTTACAGACAGTGACTTGGGTAGAACCGCCTTTCACGAACTTGGCGGCGTGTACTTGCAGGACGCCTCGGCCATGGCGGCCGTGGCGGCGCTAAATTTGCAGCCAGGAGAGCGGGTTCTTGACCTGTGCGCGGCCCCAGGCAGCAAAGCCACCGCACTGGGGCGGCTGCTGGCGCCCACCGGTAGCCTGTATGCCAACGAGATTCATCCGGTGCGGGTGAAGGTCCTTGCGCAAAATCTGGAGCGCTGTGGCATTCCGGCAGTGATTAGCAACGAACGCCCGGAGACCCTTGCCCAAGCTTGGCCGCAGGCTTTTGACGCCGTCCTCGTGGACGCACCGTGCTCCGGCGAAGGCATGTTCCGCAAAGACCCCGACGCTGCACTGCAGTGGACGCCGCAGGCTGTGGAAATGTGCGCCTTGCGCCAGCGGGACATTCTGAAAGACGGTTTGGCCTTAGTACGACCAGGGGGACGCCTGGTGTACTCGACCTGTACCCTGAACCCGCTGGAAAACGAGCAGGTTGTGGCGTGGGCATGCGCCAACTTTCCAGTGGAGCTGGAGGAACTGCCCCTGTGGCCGCACTGGGAGCAAGGCCGCCCGGAACTGGCGGGCAACTACGGCGATGTCTGCAAGTCCCGCAGGTTGTGGCCACATTCCCGCGGTGGCGAGGGCCATTTTGTCGCTCGCCTGCGTGTGCTGGACACCATCCCGCCGGCCACACTTCCCAGGCGGCAAACGGGGCAGGCCGTTTTAAGCAGGCTGAACCAGAAACGTTCCCCGGGGTGGCAGCCGCGACGCGGTGCGGACGGCGACTCACAGCGGGAACTCCGGCAATGGGCGGCCCAACTAGGGACATTCGTGAACCTGGAAACACTTGACCATGTGCGCGCCATCACCGCCAGACACGGCGGACTGCTGCTTTCCGTCAATGATGGACTTCCTCTGGAGGGGTTGAAGGTCCTGCGGGAAGGCGTCTGGTTGGCGCGAATTTATGGCCAGCGGCTGGTGCCCCACCACCAGTTGGCGATGGCCAGCAACTCTACAGTATGGCTGCAGCACCGTCCCCTAGACGAAGAAGAAATTGTGGCCTACTTGAGAGGAGAAGCGTTGGGCATGTCTGTGGGGTACGACAGTACAGGGTGGGTGGTCCTGTCCTACCAGGGACTGCCGGCGGGCTGGGGAAAGGCCACACCGGGGAGAATCAACAACGGTTACCCCAAAGGCCTGCGCCGTCAGGTGACGGCGCATTGACCTTGACATCCGGGGAAGCCCACAGTCACAGAACGCACAATTACCGAACGCACAATTACCGAACGGACAATCACTGTAGCGACAGCCACAGGACGGACAATCACAGGGCCTCTACCACCATTGCAATTCCCTGCCCGCCGCCGATGCACAGGGACGCCACCCCGTAGCGCAGGCTCCGTCGGCGCAACTCGTAGACGAGGGTTAGCAACAGCCTAGCGCCGCTGGCTCCGACGGGATGCCCCAGTGCAATGGCGCCACCGTTCACGTTGGTCCTTTCCCGAGGTAACCCCAATTCCTTTTCCACACTGAGATACTGCGCCGCAAAGGCCTCATTGACCTCCCATAAATCAATGTCCTTGGGTTTCAACTGCCCGTTGTCCAGGGCCAGCTTAATGGCGGGAACGGGACCGATGCCCATGTACGCGGGATTGACCCCGACCACGCCGTAGCTGACGATGCGGGCTAAGGGCTGGAGGCCCTTCACGCGTACGGCGGTCTCTGATGCGACGAGCAACGCGGCAGCGCCGTCGTTGATGCCGCTGGAATTTCCGGCGGTCACAGTTCCGTCCTGGACAAAGGCCGGTTTCAGCGCGCCCAGTCGTTCCAAAGTGGTATTGTCGCGGATGTGCTCGTCCAGGGCCACCTGTTTTTCGCCCTTTCTTTCCTTCACTGTCACGGGCACAATCTCTTCGGCAAACCTGCCGCAATCGCGAGCCGCTGCTGCTCGTTGCTGGCTGAGAAGGGCGAGCTCGTCCTGCTCTTCCCGGCTGATATCGTATCGCCTGGCAAGATTCTCCGCCGTCACACCCATGGGCAGGCCGCTGTAGGCATCCGTCAGAATTTCGCTCAACATGTCCGTCGCCAATCCGTCCCCCATCCTCAGCCCAAACCTTGCCTGACGCAGCAAGTAGGGTGTCTGACTCATGGACTCTGTGCCCCCCACCAACGAGACTTCGCTGTCTCCCGCGCGGATGTCCTTGGCTGCCGTAATCACGGATTGCAGTCCCGATCCGCACAGGCGGTTAACGGTCAGTGCCGGCACGCCTTCCGGCACACCTGCCGACAGTGCGACGTGACGGGCCACATAGGCCGATCCATTGTAGCTCTGAATGACACTGCCAAAAACGACATTGTCCACATCACTGCCATCCAGACCACACCGCTGCAGGGCCCCCTGCGCCGCCGCTGTCCCCAATTCCACTCCGGTCGCGGCAGCGAGAGAACCGCCAAAGGTACCAAAAGCCGTCCGCGATCCGTCGAGAATAAATACGTCCACTTGTGTCACTCCCCTTCCCACTCATAGGCCCATTATCTCATGAATCTGAATTCAATGATAGATTTTATGTTTTATAGTTTGACTTTAACTATTTTAAGTATGATATTAATAATAATGAATTCGCCATTGACATTGTTGATAAACATGCGCATACTACAGACAGGTAAGATGAAGGAAAGGGAGAATCGCCATGGACTCACCGCAAAAGCTACCACTGACATGTCCCGCTTGCAGTACCACCATGAACGTCACGGAATTGACCTGTCCCGAGTGCAATACTCGAGTTCAGGGAGAATTCCCAACGTCCGGCCTGTTTCACCTGTCGCCTAGTCAACTTAACTTCGTGGAAGTGTTTATTCGTTGCCGGGGCAACATCAAGGAGGTTGAGCGCGATTTGAAGGTGTCCTACCCGACGGTCCGATCGCGCCTCGATCAAGTCATCCAGACCATGGGCTATCCTATCGATGACTCTGAGGAAGACGAACACACCGGCAGCATCCTGCAATCGCTGGAAAACGGGGAATTGAACTTTGAGCAAGCCATGGAAATTTTAAGGGGAGGACAATCCAATGAATGACCGTAAAAAGATTCTCGAATTGGTGCAACAGGGAAAACTGACGCCGGAGCAGGCAGACACCCTGCTGGAGGCACTGGGGAAACGAAAACAGGAAAAAGGCAAAGCCACGCGCCCCTGGGAAGTCCGTTCCATTGGCGATTTGAAGCAGTTGGGTACGCAACTTTCCAACACGGTGAGCCAGTCTTTGGCAGACGTCCGCAAGACTGTGGAAGGTGAATTAAAGGTTCTGTCCAATTTGGGAATTGGCGCGTCTTTAAGCGCATCCACCGAAGTAGACCTGCCTGCCACGGTGAAGGACGTCTGGCTGGAGACGAGAAACGGGCAGATTCAGGTACGCACCTGGGACGAGAATTTCATTCGCGTTCAGGTGCGCGGTCAGGTACGCAGCAACGATTTGACTACGGCAGAGCAGCAGTTGGAGGATTCCCTGCAGGCCACCCAAAGTGAAAACCGCTACCATCTGACCATCCTCCACGATGCGAAGGCGGGTGTATTGGGAGCTAACGTGGAAGTGAGCGTTCCTGTAAACATGGAGAGCATTGCCGTACAGACGGCCAATGGCGAGATTCGCGTGGACGGTGTGACTGCCGGTCAAATCCGGGCAGAATCCTCCAACGGAAGCATTTGGGTGTCCAACAGCCATGGGGAGTCCCTCAATCTGGTGACGGAGAACGGTGGAATCGACATGCACGAGTCTGTTTACGACACCACCGAAAATGTATATGCTTCAACTAGGAACGGAACCATTGTCATTGAAGGAGTCGCGGCGGACACCAACCTGTCCGGCGTGCTGAAAACAGCCATTGGCGGCATCCACGTAACCCGCAGTAACATCCGCGTGGAGTATATCGATCCCGCAAGAAAAATGCACGCCCGCCTGTTTACGGATGGTGCACAAGGAACGCCGGTTCACGTGCACTGTGAGACGCGAAACGGATCCATCTACGTTCGTTAGTAGGGGCGTGGGAAGACTCGCGAGGAGGCAACCATCATTCACTACTACTCGGTTATCGTCATCGTCGCTCTGTTGCTCGCCGCAACCATGCAGTGGTTGTTGATGCGACGCGTGGGCAAGAGTCTGGACGAGTCCACCAGGGCTCGCCTGGAGCGCAGACTTGGCCGACCCAACGATGGACAAGGGCCGAAAGAACCGCCGGATCACAGGAAGCCCTAGGCATCCTGTGATCCGCTTGCGGCCAGCAGGCGCACGGCCCGCTCAACGTCGTCGGAATGATTGAAAATGCCACAGGACAGCTGGATGACCTGATGCGTCTGAACGCGCCCCGTGTCCTGTTGGGAAAAATCAGGACCGTCGTAACGGCAAATGGCAATTTTTCTGTTTGCCGCATTTTCCATGAGTTTTTCCGCAGATGCACGGGGGAGTTGCAGGCTCACCATGCCTGCGCGCAACTCCCGAGGCGTTAGAATCTCCGCGAGGTTTACATCCAGCAGCGCATCCAGAATCTCAGCCGTCAGCCCTTGGATGCGCGTGAAAATGTAGTCCCAACCTGCAGTGACGCGAAGGAAGTGCAGGCTTTCCTGTAGACCCTTCCACTTCAGCAGGTCGCTGACCTCCCCTTCGAATCGGCCTGCGCCGGTGACAGGGAGGTAGGCGCCGCCCAGGTCCATGGCGGTGCTTTCCTTAAGCGCAGCCTTTCCGGCAAGTCCCGGCCGCAACCGGTACAGCCAATCGTCTGCTATGTATAACGCCGCTGCTCCATCGGGGCCACTGAGCCACCTATCCCCGGAGACCAGGTAGAAATCCACTGCAGTCTTCTCCATATCCAGTTGGACGGCACCCGCGCCGAACGTCCCATCCGCCAGCACCGGGATGCCATGGTGCCTGGCCAGGTCGGCGACGGTATCCAGTTCCATGGTCTGACCTGTTCGAGGAGATACCTGAGGCCAGACGATGAGTCTGGTCTTTCTGTGGATACAGCGCTGCAGCACTTCCGACCAGTCAGTGCTGCCGACCCCTCCCGGCGCCATACGCAAACTCAGCAATCGACTCTGGCGTTGTGCAAACAAGGGCGTGAGAACGGACTTGTCCAGTGCCGGGTGAAACAAAATTTCGTCCCCCGGCTGGAGGTCCAGCCCGTAGAGGACCGTATGTACTGCTGAACTCAGGCCCGGCATCAGGGCAAAATTCTGAGCGTCGACATGGAACAACGATGCCAGTTCCTGCCTAACCCCTTGAACCGCCTCCTGCACTTCTTCCGTATAGTGCTGGTTGCGGCCTTCCTGCAGGAGCTTCTCCAGGACACTTTGCATGGCCTGTACGGCTGCGTCGGGCAAGAGACCGTGACCGGCGGTGGCCAGGTAGGTACTCAGCCTCGACGCTGGAAAGTGACGACGCAAATTGTCTGCATGTGCCACAGGTTCACCCCTTCTACTCCGTGGTCAATTGGAATGCTGTAAAGGACCCCTGTTTGTCTTCACTCTGGACCGTATACAGCACGTAGCGATTTGGAATCTTTTCAATGCCAATAACCGTTCCTGATTGTTTCCAAGGCAGAACTTTAACGGTATCGCCTAGACGGTAATCATGGGGCTCTTGCACCACGTCTTTTCCGTCGTCATAAGCTAGAATATCATATCCGCCGGTAATTTCCGTCACCGTTCCGTTGACTTGCTGACTTTCCGCGGCGCACAGCCAAGCCACCATCCGGGCCACGTCTTCGCCTACGGGGGGCCTTCCCAGGGGGTCACCTGGACGCTCCACATCGCGAATCATGTGCATCTTATCGCGTCCGCGAATGTCGCCGGGGCAAACCATGTTTGCGGTAATGCCGCTTTGTCGCTCCTCCCGTGCCAGGGAGCGCGTCAGCGCCGCCAAACCGGCTTTTGCGGCGGCATAGGGAGCACGGAATCGCCAGCCTGCTGCCCGAGCAGAGCCATCAAAGCCGATGGTCACTATCCGGCCAAACGCCCTCCGGCGCATTCCCGGAATCACTTCGGGCAACATCCAGAACAGGTTTGTCAGATTGCCGTCAAAAATCTCCTGGAAACGTGCATCTGTATAGTCAACTAAGGGTTTACGCCGGAACTCGAAGGGGCCAAAGTTGTGAACAAGTGCATCAATGGGGCCGAACTTCTGCTGGCAGTCCCTGACCGCCGCAATCACGTCCGGCTTCTTGAGCAAATCCGCCTGCTTCGCCACGGCTCGCCGACCTAGGCGAGACGCTTCCTCCAGCAGACCTGCCGCTTCTGTCTCGCTCTTGTGATAGGTAAAATAGACATCCCAACCGGTCTCCAGCAGCGACTGGACAATGGCGTGTCCCAGTCCACGGGATCCGCTTGTGACAAAAGCCACTTTACCTGTCATCATTCTCCTCCCTCCTGCGGGTGCCCTGGGGTTTTCTCGCCTCTATCATCAGTACAGGTAGACGCACTCGCCTCTCGGCAATGGGATATTTGCGGCATACGTCCCGGCCTCTGTCCATCAACTCTGCGATGAGCGTGTTCCTGTGGTCCCACGGCAGCTTAGACAGTTGCTCCTCAATGAAGTTGCTGCCACTGACGATGTACTGCACCACTAGCTGTGGATTATCGAACACTCCGGTCATAGTGTCCTTCGCAACGCGCTCCACAACGAGGCCCGCAGCTTGCAGATCATCTGCGACTTCATCGCACATGGGGTGGTGGTTGGGTGCCGCGGTCCAGCCGTTGTTCCAGCCCATGAGCTGAAAGACAGGTTCGAACCAGTCCCGGAAAAACTGTGTGCGAAAGTCAAGTTGACAGGTCTGGAGAAGTGCCACCGTACCCCCGGGTTTCACGACCCGGGCCATTTCCGCCACTGCCCGCCGGCCATCCACATCCGGCAAAAGCAAACTACCGCAGGCCACGTCATAGGTGTTATCACGGTAGTGCAACTGTTCTGCGAGGGCCCGCTCAAAGCGCACATTCCCGCAGTCTCCGCTTTGCGTCAGGCGGTCTTTGGCCTCCATCAGATACAGTGACGACTTATCTGTGGCCGTCACAGAACCGCTGCAAACGCGACGGGCCAACCCTGCGTCCAGTGTCAGTTGGCCCTTGCCGCAGGCCACCTCCAGTACCCGAAAGCGTTCCTCCAGTTGCATCCAGTTGACAAAGGATTGGCGAAAGAGGCGCATTTCCGGCCAGACGGCCCGGGCCACCTCGTCTCCGTCCACCGCCGCGGCAAACTGGTACATGAAGGATAACTGCACGCGGTGGCGCAGGTACCCGGTTTGCACCAGAAGGTCGTGCAACCAGTCGTAGGTCCTAGTCCCGACGCGGCTGATGGCGACCTTGGCGGCTCCCCCATCGTACCGCAACCTGAGAACATGGCGGTAGAGGGCAATATACAAAAAGGCGTCCAAATTTTCAGGTGGATAAGGATAGTGCTTGGCCCCATGGCTAAACTCAGCCATGGGTATTTCCTTGCAGTAAATCAGGGGCTCAAGCAGGTCGTGCCCCGCAATTCCATAATACGCGTCGTATAACGGCTTGAAACCCACGTCCCGAAGAAAGTTTTCCAGTCGGTCAAAAGCCTGTTCCAGGACGCGTTCATGCAGTAGAAGCTGTTGATTAGCGCGATGGGCGAGCATAATGGCCGTCGCAAGAAAGGTCTCCTGAAGGCAGAGATGGCTGATGACCAATGAATAGGGTACTTCGGACGCCGAATGGTAGTGCTCCGCCGTCCCATACCGGGCAAAAAGAGAGTCCGCTGCGGCTACTGCCCGGGTCAGACCTGCATCCCATTCCCGGGGCCCCAGCGCGTTGGCCAGTAACGGATCGACGACAATTCCGAAACGCATAATTTGCTCGATAGCAAGCTGAAATTCACTGGGTTCCATGACGAACCCCACACCCTTACTGTTTTCGTGGTTGGCCGTGAATCGCCGCGGCAGACCGGGGTCCGACCTGCACCACAGGTCTGCATGTTGAGCTAGTCGGATACGTCTATTGCCGGGGGACGCAACTCCCCCTATAAATAGGGTGAAGGCACATTTGACGGTTACGCTTACTATAATACTGCCTGGAGGACCCACGAAAGAAGTCCGTCGACATTCCAGGGCCACTGCACAAATTTCCCGGTGGGCCTATTTTTCTGTGGTCTCAATGGTTACGGAGACAATTCGTACGTCTTCCTTCGGCCGGCTCATCTCACCTGTAGCCGAGCGCTTCACCGGCGTTTCCTCCAAGGCCGTCAACGTGTCAAGGCCGGCGGTCACTCGTCCGAAGACGGAGTAGTTTGGCTGCTGATTGAGGTATCTGGAGTTTTCGCCGGAGCAGATGAAAAACTGGGATCCGTTTGTGTTGGGTCCTGCGTTTGCCATGGCCACAACGCCAGGTTCGTAGGCGACAACCGGCGGCAGTTCATCGGCAAACTGGTATCCCGGTCCACCCATGCCGGTACCCGTCGGATCGCCGGTCTGAACCATGAACCCCTTGACAATGCGGTGAAACGGCACATTGTCGTAAAAGCCGTCCTGAGCCAGAAAAACGAAGTTGTTCACGGTCAGGGGAGCGTCGTCGGCAAACAGCTCCAGTGTCAGGGTGCCTTTACTGGTCTCAATGTGGGCCTTGTAATTCAGACTGCTGTCCAGGACGTTCTCGGGTGGATGCCCGTAAGACTTACTCATCGCCATCATCCTTCCATTACCGTGGCCGTTGCAGACGAACTTGCATCCAGACAGAGCCCAATCATCAGCAACGCGCAACGACTCGTCCTTGCTTTATGTGCTCAAGGGTAACACAAAGGTGAGGCGGTTGCCATTTTGTAGGTCTGTATGTCGACTATTTGGTGAAAACTGGTGTCATGACAACCAGTTCCCGTACCAAGGAGGATAACGCAATGAAAATGCCACGCATGATGCTCAATCTTGGCAATACCGGACGACAGGGTTACCTGGAGCCCCCTGCGGACATCTGTGACCTGACTGTACAGTGGATTGCACCTAGGCAAGCTGCCCGTTACCTGCGGCAGGTACGCACTGCCTGGTACCGCCAGGACTTGGCGGATTTACTGGAGCCCCTGACGCTGATTCAGTGGGAAGTCAACGGCGCCCAGGCTCTCTATCACCCCTTCCCCGACATTGCCGTAGCCATCACCAACCACCACGTGGTAGGTGTTCTTTGCGGCTACATGAACGAGTTGCACCGGTGTTTTTTCATCAGTGAGATTGCCTTTCACCCCAGCTATGCACTGTACAGAGAGATTCAGACCGACGTTGGCAGGTCACTGGTCGAAGCCGCCATCGACTTCAGTCAGGAGTTGGGCTTTCACGGCTGGGTGGGGTGCGCCGACGACATGCATCACCTACAACTTCTCAGGCAGTTGGGTTTCTCCCAGCACGACGACTTCACGTACCGGAAAATGGGGTACTTCTCCTGATTTCGTACTTGTTCCATATTTGGTGTTCCTAGTGGGTTCAGTGTAAAATAATCATGAGGTGATTCTATGAAGTATCGCAGACTTGGCAAAAGTGGTGTGAAAGTTTCGGAAATTGCACTGGGCAGCTGGCTTACATACGGCACAGTCACAGAACAGGAACAGGCTGTGGCCTGTATTAAGACGGCCTACGACGAGGGCATCAATCATTTTGATTGTGCCAACATCTATGGGTCCGTGCCCCATGCGGCGGAAGAAGTCCTGGGGTCCGCACTGAAGGACTATCGCCGCGACAGTTTCGTTTTGACGACGAAGGCTTTCTGGCCTACCGGCCATGGTCCCAATGACAGAGGTCTGAGCCGCAAGCATATTTTTTCACAGGTGGAACAGAGCCTGCGCTCACTGAAAGTAGAATACGTGGATCTGTTCTACTGCCATCGCTTCGACGACAGCACGGATATGGAAGAAACCCTGCGCGCCCTGGACGACCTCGTTGCCCAAGGCAAGATTCTGTACGCCGGTTTCAGCGAGTGGCCTGCTCACCGCATTGCCCAAGGGGTGGCCCTGCAGCGGCAACTGGGGTTGCGGAAGTTCGCTGCCAGTCAGCCTGTGTACAACATGTTGACCCGGTATATCGAAGACGCCGTGATTCCCGTGTGCGATGAGGCGGGAATTGGGCAGGTAGTCTTTTCCCCACTTGCACAAGGCGTGCTCACCGGCAAGTATAAGCGTGGCGCAGCGGTACCAGCCGGAACCCGAGCGGCAACGAAGGAAGTCAGCCAGTTCGTTGAACGGTATTTGTCGGACCCCATCCTTACCAAAGTAGAGCAGTTGCAGGGTGTGGCCCGAGAACTGGGCATTTCTCCGGCACAACTGGCTCTGGCTTGGGTTCTGCGGCTGCCAAGCATCAGCAGTGCGTTAATCGGAGCCAGTCGACCGGAGCAGGTCCTGGAAAACGTGAAAGCCATTGACGTTTCCTTGGACGCCGCAACACTGGCCAAAATCGACGCAATCCTCGCCTGAAATTTATGAAATCCGTTACAATGGGCAGTGGCACTGTTAATGCCACTGCTCTTTTTGCGCTGTTTGAAGGAGGTAGCCACCTTGATGACTCCCGTCGTGCTTTACGACAATGCCTTCCAGATTCTATCTGACATGACCTCAGCGTGGCCCAAGAAGGCCATGGTGGTACCTCTGCACCAGGCCTTGGGACATACGCTGGCCGAACCCGTAATTGCACAAGTTTCTTTGCCACCCTTTCCCCGCGCCATGATGGACGGATTTGCCGTTTCGGCGAAGGCCTTAGGTAGCCCTCCGAATCGATTGAACACCATTGCATCGGTTTCGGCGGGCGCCGTTATGGCTTCCCAAGTGCAGCCGGGACAAGCGGTGCGAATTGCAACGGGAGCGCCAATGCCGGAGGGATGCGATGCCGTGGCACGCCTGGAGTGGTGCGAAACCGATGGCGACAACGTGACCGTGAACCACCCGGTGCAACCCGGACAGTCTGTGCAGGCGGTGGGGGAAGATGGCTTTTGCGGGGACACCCTACTGCAACCGGGAACGGTGATGCGAGGGGAGCACCTTGCCGTCTGCCAGGGATTCGGCGTTGCCACTATTTCCGTATATGCGGCGCCGAAACTAGCGCTTATCGTGACAGGCGACGAACTTGCACCCTCTGTCAATGGGCCGTTGGCAGAGGGCCAGGTGTTCAGTGTCAACGACATGTTCCTGCGGACCCTGTTGCAGGAAGACGGTTTCGTTGTCAATCATCCCGTCTTTGTGGGAGACGATGCCTCCACCCTCCAAGAAGCCGTTGCCACGGCCATCCAGTGTGCCGACGTTGTGGTGACCACAGGCGGTGTATCCGTGGGCCACAGAGACTATACCGCACAAGTGCTGGAGCAATTGGGTGCTGAGATGCGGCTGCGAAAGGTCATGATGCGTCCGGGATCGCCAATGCTTGCCGCCAGTCTGAACTCGGGACTAACGTTCTCCCTCTCCGGCAATCCGGCAGCGGCGTTTATCCAGTTTGAGTCCCTGCTGCGTCCTGCCCTGCGCCTCATGCTGGGACGCACAGACCGTCCCTTCCCGGCGACGGCCTGCCTTCATCACAGTGTGCATCTGAACCCTGTGAAACCTGTCCGAATTTTTCGAGGACACGCGTATATCAGCGGCGGTCAGGTCCTGGTAGACGTAAACCTGCCCCAGTCCTCAGGGGTTATTTCCTCCCTAGGAAAGGCCAATTGCCTGGTACGCCTCGACAAGGCGAATAACCGTGCCGGCGATGTGGTCCCCATCCGCTGGTTTCGGCATGATTTGCAATAGGAGTTCGCGAGACTTGCCGGAAAACGGCAAGTCTCAAGCGTTGAGGATATCCTGCCGCTGAAATTTCCATAAGGATAGACCTAAGGCCACAAGAGTCCACAGGGCCATGACCAACAGCCCTCCACCCAGGCCCAGACTCCAATGAAACGTCTGCGCCGATTGCCCTGTCCAATCATTGGCAGGATTCAGGTGACTGGTAAACAGCAATGCCATAAACTTCTTCTGTATGAGACTCTCGGCAATATTGCCCACAATGACAACGCCAATGGCCACAGCCGTACTGGCCATGGACGACTTGAACAGGACACTGCAAAAGAATGCGAGAGTCGCCATCATGAACATACCCAGAGTAATCAGGAGCATCTCCAGCACGACAAATTCCCAAATGGGCAAAACAGAAGCGTGGCCTACCTGCGGGATGGCAACAATGGAATTTCCGCCTTGCATGGCGGCAAGCTGGGAGGTGACAAACTGATACCCGATGCCTACCACTTGCGGCGCTCTGGCGCCCGTATTCCCCACAATGGCCATGCCTGCCAAAAGCATGGCTGCACAGGTCCCCAGCGTCAGGACAGCAGTGGCGAAGAGAGCGGCAAGCCACTTGCCTAGCAAAATTCTGGTGCGCGACACCGGGCGAATAAGAAGGAGCTTAATGGTGCCGCTGGTTGTCTCCCCGGATACCATGTCTGCTGCCACAACAACAACAAGCAGCGGTAGGAAGATGGACGAGACGATGTCGAGGAAGTGTTGCAGCGACTGGTAGACTGATGTCTTCCAGGGCAACACGGGGGCAACTCCGTGGTTCAACTCGTAGTTGAGCTGAAGCAAATCGACTTTGACGAGACCCTGTTGCGCACGGTCCTGTGGCGTCGCCGCAGGGGTAGACAGTTGCTGCTTATCCTGCTGAATTTCCTGCCGCACGGTCTGTTGCCACTCCCCAGGATGCTGCAATTGCTGGTACTGGTGCTGCAGACTCTGCAGTTCGCTGGTCAATCCCGATTCCATCTGCTTGATATTGGCAGTCTGTGGCTGGGCTTGGAACTGCGCCAACTGGGCTTTCTCCTCCTGAATCTGCTGCTGGACGGCCCCCGGTGACTGCGTGGCCAGAGCCGACGCAGCGTCTTCGTGAGTCGTATAAGCAAACAGGGCTACAATCAGCGCAGCCAGGATAAGAGCCACCCACAGCCGCTTGCGTCTAATCAACTTTGTCCATTCGTTGATGCATACCTGCCACAGTTCAAACACCAGCCTCACCTGCTTCCTCAACGCCCTGCGTCAGACTCAGGAATGCTTCTTCCAATGTATCGCTCAGGGGCGCCACGCCGTATATGTCTACTTCTGCCGCTACCAGGGTACGAAGCAATTGCGGAATCTGTTCTTTCTCGCAAGGCACCCTGACGACGCCCTCTTTCTCGTCGGTGCCCGGGTAGCCCTGAGCCAGGATAGCCACCGCCCGTTGTCCGTCAGCTACGGTTACGGCGACTTTGTGCTCCCCACCGGTCATCATCTCTTCCACATTGCGCTCCGCCAAGATGCGTCCTTCCTTGAGGACAGCCACTCTGTCGCACATCATCTGAATTTCACTGAGCAAATGACTGGAAACAAACACGCTGACGCCCGTTTCGGCGAGGCTACGCATCAATTCACGAAACTCGCGCATGCCAGCGGGATCGAGACCGTTGGTGGGCTCGTCCAGAACCAGGAGGCGCGGTTTGCCCAACAGCGCCTGGGCCACGCCCAACCGCTGGCGCATCCCCAGGGAGTAGCGTTTCACTTTGTCGTCCAGCCGCTGACGCAGGTTGACGATATCCGCGACTTCCAGAATCCGTTCTTTGCTGTTGGGGATACCTGCCAAGCGCGCGTAATGCTCCAGATTCTGCCTGCCCGTCAAATAGCTGTACACTTCCGGATTCTCCACAATGGCCCCCAAGTTCCCCACTGCTTCCCGACGCTCCCGGGCAATGTCATGACCGAGAATGCGAATCGATCCCGCAGTGGGTCTGGCCAACCCGACAATCAGTCGAATGGTGGTGGTCTTACCGGCGCCATTGGGTCCAAGAAAACCGTAAACTTCTCCGGCAGCGACGGACATGGACAGATTATCCAGAATCAGCCGTCCGCCAATTCGCTTGGACACTGCTTCCAATTCCAAGACAGACATGTTCATCCCCCTGTGTTTCGTATTTGCTTTCTATTCTGGTGTTTTTCCCGACGCGCGCCGTTTGGCTCCCTAGGCCACATCCTTACGATGGTGCGGTTCGCGACTGACGTCGGCCGATGGTCTGCCAGATGGCGTAGACCACGAGCCAGACCAAGACGCTGCCTATGACAAAAGCCCCCCAAAACCACCCCAATTCAGCGGCGGGTGGCGCATTGACATATTCCTGCTGGCCTCTAGCCATCTCCGCAAAATAGCTTCCTACAACCACACTGATGCCACCCTGAAGCCAATACTTCAATGAGGACAACGTCAGAAACCGGTCCAGGTCTTCTGTCTTGATGCGCATGAAAACCCCTTTTGCTGCGAGATACCCCAGGGGAATCAGCGCCAGGTACCACACCCAAGTGGGGTCTCTGAGAGACGTCCCCGCCAGCACTGGACTCAATCTTTCCACGTAGGAAGCCGCCAAGCTAACCCACGGCGAAGAGAAGTAGGGAGCACCGGTGGTGCCGGTGACAATCAACAGGTTCAACCACACAGGGAAACCCAGAACGCCAACAGTCGCAATCACGGTCCAGAAAATGCCCGTCACGCACACGCCGGCGAAAAAGGCTACGCTAAAGATGGCCCCGTTGACGATAAACATCATGACCCACCAGTTACATACCGCTGCCAGGGCGACTGGGTGCGGATTAAAGAAGTTGACCCCAGTCTGCCACAGCGCCAGTATCGTGTAGCTAGCCAGAATAACGCCGATGCCAAAGAGAAATTTGGTTCGCAGCCAGTCGTCCCGCCGAACCGGCATGGACAGCGCGGTAAGAAGTGTGCCTTGGGTACGTTCGTTGGAGGCCAAGATAGCGGCCATCAAAACCACCACAACGGCACTGACGGATTCGCCGCGACCCACTTGAAAGGACGTCAGAGAGGTTGTGAAGCTCTTCCAGAAGAGGCCTCTGTTCACCATGGCTGCCGTGCCGCCGTTCGTCGTCAAGAGACCGGTCCAAAGAACCAGCACCCGGCCGACGGGAACCAGTGCAAAGGCACAGAAGGCCAGCAGTGCTTTGCCACGGTGATGGCGCCACTCCTTGTACCATAAAGCCTTAGGAAAGTAGGATGCCATTGCGCACGTATCCTTCCTTCTCCATGACGTATTGAAACACTTCGTCCAAGTCCATGCTTACCGTTTCCACGTAAGTGGCTCCCACTTCGCGAAGCCTGGCGGCAGCATCCGCGATGTCCTGAAGGACTAGGGTGTAAAGCTGGCCACTGTGATGGGTGTGCAGAAGGTGGGGACTATCCTCCAGCCATGAAGGCAATCCCTGTGGTAAAACGACCTGCAGTTTACAGATGCTTCCCCGCAGCGCTTCTAGGTCGCCCGCCTTCACAATGCGCCCCTGATACATGAAAGCGACGTGGTCGACCAGGCGTTCCACATCCTCCAGTTGATGCGTAGCCATGATGACGGCGGTGCCATACCCAGCCGCTTCCTGCAGAATCAACTGAAGAAACTGGCGTTTGACGACCGGATCCAGGCCAGTGGCGGGTTCGTCTAGCACCAACAACTGTGGCCGAGTGGAAAGGGCCATGGCGAGTCGCATTTGCATCTTCATTCCCGTGGAAAGATGGCGAACTCGTCGCGTTCGGGACACCTGCAGCACGTCGAGGAGCCTGTCGCAACGTTCTGCGTCAAAGTGCTCATACAGCAAACCCGTGTAACGGAGCATTTCCTGAACCGTAAAAGTCCGAAACAGTTCCATGTCCGGCGCCACATACTGTACCTGTTGGCGGAGCGCCGCCGCATCCCTAGGAAGACGCTCGCCAAAGAGCCGCACTTCCCCCCCATCTGGCTGGAGCATTCCGATGACAAGGCGCAGCAGTGTGGTCTTGCCGGCGCCGTTGGCTCCTACCAGGCCGTAGATGGACCCCTCCTGCACCTGCACCGAAACGCCGTCCACGGCCACAGAGGCGCCAAACCGCTTCGTCACGTCCACCGCCTCGACACTGAAGGTCATACCGCATCTCCCTTTCCACTGTGAATGTCAGCCAGGATGTCGCGAAGCATTTCCAGCACCTGTGGGTCCGTCAACTGCAGGTGTAGTGCTTCCACCGCCAGGCGCCGCAAGTCACGCCGCAATTGTTCGTAACGCTGCTGCAGGTTGCCGGGACTGGGGTGCTCCGCCACAAACGTCCCCCGGCCCCGAAGGACTTCAATGACACCCTCGCGTTCTAATTCCTGATAAGCCTTTGCCACGGTGTTATGATTCAGAGTCAGATCCATGGAGAGCTCCCGCACCGACGGCAGTTTGTCCCCAGGGGCCAGCAAACCTTTGGCCACAGCAGTCTTCACTCCCTCTACGACTTGTTGGTAGATGGGCTCTTGGGACCTAGCATCTACGTGTAGCCACACCTGAGTTCACTTCCTGTCAAATGGGGAGTCTGTGAAGTCGCTCGCAGTTTCAACCGTTCCGCGTGTACCATTACAACTAGTACACTAAGTATACTAAAACGTTGCATCGGACGTGTCAAGAACTATGTGCGGGTTACAACTGTGGGAAGATACGGAATATGACGTGGGGCCGACGATGGCACGCGGCGAAAGTGGGGGGCAGTGAAAGATGAAGGGCAAACAAAGAAGACGCACTGGCCGATAGGCGCGTTAGCGCTACCGAATCCAGCACGTCATGGTTTCGCTTCAGGGGCTTTGGAGGCTCATTTGTTCCGTGAAACTGGCTAGGACATCGCTGAACGCCGTCACCAGTGCCGTTCTGCGGACACTGTATTCTTCCCTGTCGTCAAACCCCAGCTCCGGCCTGATGTACTGTGGTGGAATTCCCGGTACGGAGGTGGGAATATCCATCCAAAGTTCCTCGTCGCGAAGGAAATCCAGGGAATTCAACGCACCGGCAAGAATCAGGTTCACCAATTGGCGCGTCAGGTTTAGCGGCATTCGATTCACATGGCCATAGCCGCCTCCCACCCAACCTGTGCTGAGAAGATATACCGGAACATTGTGCTTGGCAACCCGATTCATGAGCATCTTTGCATAGCGCATGGGCGCATCTGTCAAGAAAGGCGATGCGAAACAGGCCGAAAAAGTGGCCTCGGGGTGCACTACGCCTCGTTCAGTCCCCGCTAGTTTGCTGGTGTACCCCAGCAGGAAGTGTTTTCTGGCGTCGTCCGGGGTAAGCCGTGCCACGGCAGGCAGCACACCGGAAGCATCCGCAGAGAGAAACACAATTGCCTGTGGGTGCCCGCCACGTCCCCGTTCCTCGCGGTTGGCGATGTGTGTCAGTGGATAGGCGGCGCGAGTGTTCTCCGTGAGACTTCTGTCCTCGTAACGCGGCTCTCGCGCTTCGTCGTAACGCACGTTCTCAAGAACGGCGCCAAAGCCAATGGCGTGATAGATGTCCGGCTCCCGTTCGGCGGACAAGTCAATGCACTTGGCATAGCAGCCGTTTTCCATATTAAACACCCCGTCTGCTCCCCAGCCATGTTCATCGTCACCAATGAGCTTACGCTGGGGATCCGCCGACAGGGTGGTCTTGCCCGTCCCGGAAAGTCCAAAAAACAGTGCCACGTCCTCGTCTTTGCCCAGGGACGCAGAACAATGCATGGGCATGACATCCAATTCCTGCAGGTGATGATGCATCAGTGTAAAAATGGACTTCTTCAGTTCGCCGGCATATTCGGTGCCACCAATTAGGACGACGCGCTTTTTGAGGTGAATGACAATAAAAGTTTCAGACTTGGTCCCATCGGCCTCAGGGTTAGCCTTTAGTGTTGGCGCCCCGTAGACGGTGTAGACGGGACTTTCATCCGGATTGCCAGGCAGGAACAACTGCTGTACAAACAGGTTGTGCCAGGCGTACTCCGTGTAGAACCGTACCGCTGTGCGATAGACGGGGTGTTGGTTGACCGCGCCATCGAAGACGTACGCTCCCTTTTCTTCCAAGTGATTGATGACCTTGTCCAGCAATCCATCAAACTGGGCCTCTGTCAGCCACTGGTGCTGTTCTCGGGGTAAAGGGCAATTGGCATAGTCGACAAAAAACTTGTCCTTTGGCGATCTCCCCGTGAATTTTCCGGTCTCCGCTACCAAGGCTCCATTGCTTAACAGGGTTCCTTCTTGACGGCGAATGGCTTCTTCAATCAATTGCACCGGAAGCAATCGCTTGGAATTCGTGATACGCACTCAACCACTCCTCGAATGTGTCATGCTTAAATTAATTATGCTACACTATTTAACACGGTTATATGACATTTTGCAAGGGGGATCGCGTACGAATCGCGCACCGATGGCCTCGTCCTGAAAAAAACGCACCCGTCGACCGGACGTTTTGACCTGTCCCCCAGCCTACCCATGCACGGAAGAAGCCGACGTCTCCGGCGACTGCGTCACGCTCGCCGCCGCGCTGACACCATCCTCTGGTAGGCCTTCCAGCGCTGACGGATGTGGTTGTACATGCTGAGGTCGCTTTTCAGTTTCCGAAACAGTCCGTGGCTCGGGCCTGTATTTTCCTCCAGCAACCAGAGACGGCCCTGGGTATCAATGGCCCAATCAAATCCAATCTCGCGGTAGGGTTGATACTTGTCAAAGTGTTCAGCGCCCAAAATCGACAGTCGAAGCAATTCCCGTTTCACTTTGGCGGTGTGGGCCGGGGTCCAGTCCAGGCCTCGACTCACAGCCTCTTCAAAGCCCATAACCCGCCCACGGCTGATGGCGACATTGGTGACGACACTGCCAGGACCCGCTACTTTTGCGAGTATACCGGAGTGCTGCCACGCGCCTCCGGGTTTCTCCTTCTGGACCATGACGCGAATGTCGAATACGCGCCCATTTACCTTCGGAAGACGGATAGCACGCTGTACAATATATCCCTGTTGTCCGCGCAACTGGTTGATATAGGAAAGCGCAGCTGTAAGACTGTTGAAGGTCCGGGTTGCGCGTACGGTGTGTTTTACGTGGACCCGTCCTCCCGCCTGCCACACCTTGATAATGCCGGTACCACGGCTGCCGGCTTGAGGCTTCATGTAGACCCCGTCGTACTGCATGAGGAATGCCTGTAATTTTTTGGGGGAGTATAGCGCCGTCGCCGGCAGATAGGACCGGAGCACCTTGTTACGCCGAAAATGGCACCACAGCAACCACTTGCCCAACTCCGGTTTTCGCGCCATAAACGCACCCCCATTCGTGGCAGAGTATTCACGAAGGGGGGGAAATGAATAGATGACTGTCTTAGAGGTTAAAGAAAATTCCTGACTTGTTGTCCTGGTCGTTCATGACACCGTCGATGGCGTCGGAATCGTAGGTCGTGTTTATATTCCCGTAGAGAACGTTCCAATCGCCGTAGACTTGACCGCTGCCGAAGTTCTCCTTCTCGTGGGAATCCATTCCAGTAATCGTTGTCGTACCCAGAAAACTCCCCGAATTTTGCTGCATCGTGTTAACCATAAGCTGACCCACACCCACATTGGTCACGCCCTGCATGGCCTGCGGCGACTGTTGCAGGATGTGCACGTCCCGGTCGTCAATGGGCGTGTCAATCACGTCGCTGTCGTACACGTAGGAAAGGTTGTGATAAAAGGTGTTGGCATTGCCGGCATCGCCAAAACCGTTGTTGGTCTTCGAATGCGCACTGAAGCCGGATATGGCAATCCGCCCACCGAGGTAAATGCCCGAATTGCCGCTGATGTTGCCTACGGAAATGTTCACGGGCAGATGGGTCGTCTCGCCTGTGCCGGGATTCTCCAAAGGTTGTTGGCCGGATGAACCGGGAAGCCCGCCTGCTTGACGGTTCATCCCGTGCCGAACAAAAATCTTTTCACCGTTCATGAAGCCACTCCCAGAGCCGTTCATAAATTTGTGCTCCAAGAAATTTTCGCGTCCATGTCGTTCATGACGGCGTCAATCAGTTCAAAACCGTCGAAGTTCACACTGACATTGGCCAATGACAAGTCAAACCAGCCAAACTGCGCACCGTGACCAAGATTGAGTTTCTGATTGGCGTCCCAGCCCGTAATAGCGTTTTGGCCAATGAACAGTCCGGCATTTTGAGTTGGGGCGTTGGAGTTTAGCATGCCAAAGGCTACAAAGACAGGCACTGTCGACCCCTCCCCGGATGTTGTCACCCACTCGCCTTCTTGAAGCCTATGCGCCTGTGAATCTGTCCTATGTCCCGTCAGAACTCCCCTTGACCCGTGAAGGGCGTGTTTGTTTCTTCGCTCTCTCCACCTGAGCCGCCAGTGCCACGCGAAAAGCCTCCAGCTCCTCCTCAGGATTGTCCAACTCCTTGCCCGTAAACGTGTGAATCCAGGGCCCACCCCGAAACGGTGCCACACCGTGGGGCGATACGCGGACCTGGAAACACCTTTCACCGTTGTTGGATACCTGACGAACCAGTCGGATGAGCACGTTGGCATCGGCCGCCTGCATTGGAGGCTGGGTAAGGTGGATATCGGCCAGTGGAAACCTTTTGTGAAGCCAGGTCCATTCTCCCACTTTTTTCAACTCCTCGCAGGATTTTTCTTAAATCCGTCGAATATTCTTAATTCAATCTCTGCCATCCACGGTTTTCTGAACACGTCGGGCTCCGTCGTGTTCAGCGGAATCCCCCGGGAAAAGGAGCGACTCGAATTGACACAAACACCACAGACACCGGCGGTTTCCCGGCAGCCTCCCCGCCGCAGACGCACAATCTGGAAATGGGTCATATGGAGCGTTGTCGCCGTCGTTATGATCTTGATTGTGGGAACGGGGGCCCTCAGCTATTACGTGGCGTCGCAACTCATTCACCCGGCCCGCAAACCTATTACAGCGACGCCGGCCAAGTACGGACTCTCTTATGAGCCCGTGACGTTCACCTCTTCCGACCATGTCAAACTGTCCGGATGGCTGATTCCAGCAGCGCAGCCCACAGACAAGGTTGTTATTGAGGCGCACGGCTATAGGCAGAACCGCATGTTGGACAAACCGGCGCTACCCATGGCTAAAGCCCTTCACGACGCTGGCTACGCTGTCCTCATGTTCGACTTTCGCGACGAAGGGCAGTCCGGCGGAAACGAGGTCACCGTGGGCCTCTACGAGCAACGAGATTTGACGGCCGCCGTCTCCTATGCCAATCAAGCCGGCTACTCCCGCGTGGGTCTTCTTGGCTTCTCCATGGGCGCGTCCACCGCACTGGAAGTTGCCGCGTCGGACAATCACGTGACGGCCACGGTGGCAGACAGTCCATTCGCCGACCTTTACCAGTACCTCAGCGTAAACATGCCTACGTGGACACATCTTCCCAATTGGCCCTTTACGCCGGAAATCTTTCTGGAACTGCGCTTCTTTAACGGCGTTAACGTCCACAGCGTGAGTCCTGCCAGAGATTTGATGCATTTTGGAAACCGCCCACTGTTGCTTATCGCCGGAACCGCAGATGTAACGGTTCCTATGCAAAACAGCATTGAGCTGTGGCAGGAGCTCCCATCCGATTCTAACGTGAGTCTTTGGAAAGTTCCAGGTGCCACCCATGTCGGCGCCTATACCGTAGAACCACAGGCCTACCAGCGCAATGTCCTGAACTTCTACAACAAGTATCTGTAGTCGCTGCCTTATGCCTGGACGAGACCGCGGCAGACCTCACACGCCATTTCGACGGAGCCTTTTGTGATGTCACTAATATAGCAAAAGGACGAGTATTGAAAAAACGTACGCCATCTGGTCAGGGGCCATTGCTCTCGGGGCCTTCACAGAACCTGTTGCCGCCTTGACCCGGATTGCCTTCGCCTAGATTGCCTGGCCTGGATTGCCTCAACCCGGCTCGCCGGAACCTCGACGGGGGACTCGTCTTGGCATGGGATGGGCGAATCACTGCTATACTTTTCACTAAGAGTGCCTGCGAAGGAAGGTGTGCGCCCCATGGTGACTCAACCATTGGAACCTCGTTTCCTGTCTTTCCTGTACTACTTCAATGTGGTCGGAGACTTCTTCCAGTGCCACGAATACCTGGAGTCGCTGTGGCTGGATTCGGGGCGACCGGAAATCCTTCAGGGACTCATTCAAACGGCCGTCTGTCTGTATCACCTGGAAAACGGGAATGTCCGCGGAGCCCGACGCATGTGGGCTCGGGCAAAGCCGAGACTGGAAGCGCAGTTCCCGGAATACGGGAGCATCCGATTGAATCGGCTAGTGCAGGACATGGACGACGTCTTTGCCAAGCTTCCACCGTCTCTCACGGACCGCCAGGTCACCGTGCAAACCATCCGAGACTTGGGTTTGCCAAGGGTGCTACTGCAGTTTGCGGACTCCGGACTGGACGATAAACTCCAAGACTGGGTTCCGAAGCCGCTGGTGGACCGGTGAAGATGCAGACCCTGCCAATTTACGAGACCCACATCCGCCTGTACAGGACGCCGAGAGCTTGGTGCAATCCTCCCACCACTGGTAATTAGCAGGAATTTTTCTGGTTGTGTAGAACCATATTCAGGAGTAACATCATTGGTAGACTAAACGTGAAATTCATAGCTTGTCATAGGAGAAATCTCGCCTGTGACATGAATTGGGGTGACTTAGGGTGGTGCAAGTGCGCAAGGCTGTGATTCCTGCGGCCGGATTCGGAACCCGGATGCTGCCAGCCACAAAGGCGGTTCCTAAAGAAATGCTTCCGATATTGAACAAACCTTGCATTCAGTACATTGTGGAAGAGGCTGTGTACTCGGGAATCGAGGAAATCCTGATTATAACGGGCCGAGCGAAAAAGGCCATTGAAGACCACTTTGACCGGTCCCCGGAGCTGGAGCTGCACCTGGAGCAGAGCCGCAAATCGTCAATGTTAACTGAGGTCAAGGCCATTTCCGATCTCGTCGACATTCACTATGTGCGGCAGAAAACGCCGCTGGGTTTGGGCCATGCCATTCTCTGCGCCAAGTCCTTTATTGGCGACGAACCCTTCGCCGTGTTGCTGGGAGACGACATTATACAGGCCGAAAAGCCTGTCACAAAACAGTTGATAGAGCAGTACAGCAACGCTGGGTCCGTACTTCTAGGCGTCCAGCGCGTACCTCAAGACGACGTTTCCAAGTACGGAATCATTCAGCTGGATTCCGCCAATCCGGCTGCCGGCGCCACGTGCATGCCCATTCGGGACGTCATCGAAAAGCCCAATGCCACCGAGGCCCCATCCAACTTGGCGGTTCTTGGCAGATACATTCTGCCGCCTTGCATCTTCGAGATTCTGGAGAAAATCCCTTTGGGTCACGGCGGCGAACTGCAGTTGACCGACGCCATTCAGCGGCTGGCCTGGGAAGGGACCGTTGAAGCCTTTCAGTTCGAAGGCGTGCGACACGACATTGGCAATCTGGAAGGCTGGCTCAGCGCCAACATCTCCTTTGCCATGGAACATCCGACCCTGGCGGAGTCGCTGTTCCACGAGTTTGGCATTAGTGCGCGGCGCAAGACGACGGTCTAGGTACAGACACCGACAGAGACAAGCATTGTCCTGTACTGGCGCAAACGCGTCAAACAGGACAGTGCTTATTTCCGTATGAAGACACAGAACAGACCGTTCATCTTTGCACAAAGACGGACTGCAGATTCACCTCGTGCATTTCTACCTGCACTTGAGGGTGGACAAAGTATAAATAGGCCGCCACGGCAGCACCGCCCACCAACTGATGCACTACCTGGAGATAGGTGGCCACCTGCGCTTCGTATTCCTTCGCCTGAAGTGGCGCTTCCTCAGTTGTCACGTCGTCGGTCTTGTAGTCAATGAGCAACCAGCCGCCATCCACTTCAGCCAGACAGTCAATGACGCCCTGAACCACCACGAAGTTCTCGCTCGTCCACCGGCCGTCCTCCGTAGGCGGCTCTGCAAGGGTCTCCTCATTTAGATGAGCCGCGACCACATCCAAGCGGGTGAAAAAGCTCTGCTCGCGAAAAAGTCTGCGCGCCCGAGCCAGTTGACGTCCTAGAGGGGATTCCAGAAACGCCGCAATCTGTTCCACATCCACCGCGGCAAAGATGTCCTGGGAAATCCGTCCTGCGTCCAGCAAACGCTGTAATTCGGCGGTTACCGACGAGACCGAGGTACCCACGGTAAAGTCCAGGTGTTGCACCACAGCGTGGAAAGCAATGCCACGGCTGCGGGGCGATGGAACCGCCTGTACAGCACCTTCTCCCGCAATGGCAGGATTGTCCAGCAACCGCTCCACGCTGCCCCTGCGCCGCCATCGCCCTGTTTGGGTGTGCCGTTGCGTCCACAGCCGCCGCAGGTCCGTAGCTGTCACTTTTCCCGGAATGGCATTTTCGCTGCGGAAGACGAAGAGGGAATCTGCCTTTGACACCGTCGGAGCGCCGGCACCTGGTGGTACGTACCACGACGAGAGCCACTGTCGCAGTTCATCCAGGCTCCCGGCAACAGGCCTGAATGCCGGCACGGCGATAGTCTCACCGCCAGCAGACAATGTGGTGGACAGGCTGGGCAACGGTTGGCCTCCGGGAGTGTTCCACAGTGTGACAAACAAGGGCGCGTCCTCTAACGCACCCAGGCAAGACACCTGAGCG